>LXNI01003004.1_pt1 | contig 10483 bp, 10 predicted proteins | sample 809091 | NCBI WGS metagenome assembly LXNI01 (sample SAMN04870527, study PRJNA318959) | sponge metagenome | biome: 01000161; feature: marine sponge reef; material: water | host: Sarcotragus foetidus | place: Greece: Milos, Mediterranean Sea | collected 2013-05-29 | depth 5-7 m | reverse complement strand
GCCGGCCGGAGCGAGCCGCTCAAGGTGGTCTGGACGCGCGAGGACGATATCCGGGGCGGATACTACCGCCCGCTCACTATGCACAGGGCGGAGATCGGCCTCGGGGAAGACGGCCGGATCGCGGCCTGGAAGCATACGATCGTCAGCCCCTCGATCCTCAAGGGAACCCCGTTCGAAGCCTTCCTGGTCAAGGACGGCGTGGACGGGACGGCGGTGGAAGGCGTCGGCGACACGGCTTACGACCTGCCGATTGCGGTCTCGGTCCACCATCCCGCAGTCAACGTGCCGATGCTCTGGTGGCGCTCCGTCGGGCATACCCACTCCGCCTTCGTGATGGAGACGCTCATCGACCGGATCGCCCGCGAGGCCGGTCGCGACCCGGTCGCCCTGCGCCGCGACCTGCTGAAAAAGCACCCGCGGCACCTGGCGGCGCTGGACCTCGCAGTACGGAAATCCGGCTATGGCAAGAAAACACTGCCGGCTGGCCGCGCCTGGGGGACCGCGGTGCACGAGTCGTTCCGCTCGGTCGTCGCCCACGTCGTGGAGCTTTCGATCGAGGACGATGCGCCGAAGCTGCATCGGGTTACCAGCGCGATCCACTGCAATCTCGCCGTCAATCCCCGCTCGGTCGAAGCCCAGATCGAGGGCGCGGTGCTGATGGCGATCGGCACGACACTCGACGGTGCGGAAATCACCCTGCGGGACGGCGTGGTCGAGCAGAGCAATTTCGACAGCTACGCGATGCCGCGAATGCCGGACATGCCGCCTGTCGATGTGCATATCGTGCCGTCGGACGATCCGCCGACCGGTGTCGGCGAGCCGGGTCTGCCGCCGCTGGCCCCGGCGATGGCCAACGCGATCTTCGCCCTGACCGGAAAACCGGTCGAGTCACTGCCGATTCGGCTCTGAGGCGGCGTTCGGGGTACTTCGGACGGTGCCGCCCGACCTGCCGGTTGCCGCCGGCTGTTGATCGGCGTTTAGGTTGAGCGCCGATCAGCATGCTAACTTGTTGATTTGCTGTAGCCGTCTCGGGTCAATCTTGGGCGCCGATCAACAAGCGTCTCCTGCACCACCGCGCCATACTCTTGCACCAAGGGAAACCGGCCACCTCGCCGCCGTCATCGCTTCGCCAATTCGCAGCCGCTACCCGAAGCCGTGCATGCCGCACAGGATGTGGGAGGACATGCCGCCGTCCACCGGGATGTTGGTGCCGCGGATCCAGCCGGCGCCGTCCGACAGCAGGAATGCGACCACAGGCGCGATATCCGTCGGCTGGCCGGGGCGGTCCATGACCCGCATATCCTCCTCGGCGCGCTCGCCGAGGGTCTCGATGAAATCGGGCAGGATCGGCGTGTTAACCGGGCCGGGCGACACCGAGTTCATCCGGATGCCGCGGTCGCGCCAGGTCCAGCGGTTCTGCATGGTCCAGACGACCAGCGCTTCCTTCGTGAAGAAGTAGGATCGGCCGCCTTCGTTGCCGACTTTATGTTCCTTCACGAATGCCGCGACGCCGTCGAAATCGAGGGTGGCGGCGGCCTTGATCTGGTCGACCGCCTGCGGCCAGCCGAAACCGGCGAGGGAGGCGAGATTGACGATCGAAGCGCCGTCGGCGAGCTTGCCGACCAGGCCCAGCGTCAAGTGCTTCAGCCCGACCAGGTTGACCCTGAGGACCCGGTCCGCCGGCGCGGTCGGCGGCAGGCCGGCGCAGTTCACGAGCCCGTCCGCACCGGCGGGCAGCGCCTCGACCAGACTGTCGATGGTGGCGGCCTCGGAAAGATCGGCGCGGAGAAAGTCTGCCAGGTCGGCCGCGGGATCGTTCCGGTCGACGCCGATCGCCGAGCCGCCGCTGCGCGCGATCTCGCGGCAGATCCGGTCGCCGATCCCTGAGGAACAGCCGGTGACAACAATCTTCTTTCCATCGAGCATGGGGGTCTTCCTTCGCTTCGGGACAAGCCGTTCAGGTTTCGCCGGCGCCGAGATACGAACGGCTGACAGCCTCGTCCGCCAGCAGGTTCGCGGCGCTATCCGCGCCGACGACGTGGCCGTTCTCGAGCAGGTAGCCGCGGTCGGCGATCGCCAGGCTCTGTTTCGAATTCTGTTCGACCAGGAAGATGCCGACGCCCTGGGTGCGGATTTCGGCCAGCGCGCGGAACAGGTCGCGGCACAGCAGGGGCGACAGGCCCAGCGACGGTTCGTCGAGCAGCAGGATCGACGGCGCCGACATGATGGCGCGCCCGACGGCGACCATTTGCTGTTCGCCGCCGCTCATGGTGCGCACGGCCTGGCGAAGCCGCTCCTTGAGCACCGGAAACAGGGCGTAGATGCGCTCCCGGTTCGCCGCCTCGGCGCCCCTCGCCCGGTCGGGAAAGGCGCCGAGCGTCAGGTTTTCGTCGACCGTCAGGTCGCCGAAGATACCCCGGTCCTCGGGCACCAGGGCAATGCCCTTCTCGACGATCTCGTGGGGCGGCAGGGCGGCGATCTCTTCGCCGTCCATCCGGATGCTGCATCCCGGGCGCGCCGGGGCCAGCCCGGCGATGCTGCGGATCAGCGTGCTCTTGCCGGCGCCGTTCGCGCCGAGCATGACGACGATCTCGTCGGCGCCGACGGTGACGGAGGCGTCCTCGACCGCGTGATGCTGGCCGTAGAAGACCGAGAGGTTGCGGACCTCAAGCATCGTCTTCCCCGAGATAGGCCCGGACGACCTCCGGATCGGCGAGGACGTCCCGGGTCGAGCCTTCGGCGATCTTCCGGCCCGAATTCATCACGATGCAGCGCCGACACAGGCTGCGGATGGCGTCCATGACATGCTCGACGACGAGGATGTTGCGCCCTTCCGCCGCCAGCGATTCGACCAGTTCGATGCCGGCTTTCAACTCGGTCGGATTGAGGCCGGCGAGCCATTCGTCGAGCAGGACGACCTTCGGATCGGATATCAGGGCGCGCGCCAGTTCGACCCGCTTCTGGTCGATATAGGTGAGCGCATCGACGGGGGCCGTCGGGCTGCCGCGGAGGCCGACCCGGCCGAGCAGGGCGACGGCCGCCTCGCGCAACTCCCCGCCCCACAGCCGCGTGTGGCCGAACACGCCGCCGGCCATGACATTCTCGACCACGCTCAGCGAGTGCAGGACCCGGACGATCTGGAAGGTCCTGGCGATCCCCAGCCGGGCGCGCCGGTGGGCCGTGTGGACGGAAATGTCCTCGCCGTCCAGGAAGATCGCTCCACCGGTCGGCTGCAGGGCTCCGGAAATCAGGTTGATCGCCGTCGTCTTGCCCGATCCGTTGGGGCCGATCAGGCCGAGCACCTCGCCATCGTTGAGGGTGAGGTCCAGGTTGTCGACAGCGAGCAGCCCGCCGAAGCGCTTCGACGCGGCGCGGACCTCCAGAACCTGCCGGGGCGCCGGGTCAGCCATATCCGGTCCTCCGACGCCGGAACTGCCGTTCGATCAGGCCGATCACGCCGTTCGGGATGAAATAGACGATCAGCAGGAAGGCGACGCCGAGCAGCAGGGTCGACTGGTTCGGCGCCTGGGCGGAGATCACGTCCCAGATCAGGGCGAACGGGACTACGCCGACCAGCGGCCCCCACAGCCGGTGCGCGCCGCCCAGCAGCGCCATGATGACAACCTGGAACGATAGCATGGCGCTGAAGGCGTTGGTCGGCTCGACATAGTTCCAGCGCGGCGCGAGCACGGCGCCGGTTACGGCGGCAAAGGTGCAGGACACGACGAACAGGGCGACCTTGGCGCGCGCCGTGTTGATCCCGGAATGGGAGGCGACCGTTTCGTCGTCGCCGATGATCCGCAGTGCGAAGCCCAGCCGGGACCGGCCGATCGACCAACCGGCGAGATAGACCGCCGCCGCCAGCGCCAGCAGCTGCCAGTAGACCAGCCGCTCGCTTGTATCCACCAGGACGTAGAGGCCGCTGCTCGTCCCCATGGTGGTCTGGACCCAGGTGAACAACTGGCGGACCAGTTCCGCGAGCCCGAGGGTGAAGATCACGAAATAGACGCCGGAGACCCTGAGCGTCGCCAGCCCGACGATGCCGCCCAGCGCGGCGCCGATCAGGCCCGCAGCCAGGAGGAGCAGGGGATAGGGAACGGTCGCGATGCCGATGCCGACCGTGTACATGCCGATGCCGAAAAAGGCCGCCGTCGACAGCGCGATATAGCGGGTCGGGCCGGAAAACAGCGCCCAGGACGTCGCCAGGACGGTGTACATCGCGATCGTGATGCCCATCGACAGCCAATAGCCGTCGTCGAACGCGGGCAGCGCCGCGGCCGCGACGAATCCGGCCGCCGCAACCGCAAAGAACCGTTGCTCCTTCGCCGTCGGCCTCATGCGGATTTCCGGCCGAACAGGCCCTGCGGGCGCCACAGCAGGACCGCGATGAACAGGATATAGGCGGCCGCTAGGGTCAGCCCCGGATCGATCAGCCGGGCGACGGCGGATTCGACGATGCCCAGGATGAAGGACGCGACGATGGCGCCGCGGATGTCGCTGACGCCGCCGAAAATGATGATGATCAGCGCCTTCATGGTGAAGATGACGCCCAGCGAGGCGTCGAAGGTCAGGAAGGCGCTCAGGAGCGCGCCGCCGGTGGCGGTGACGGCGCCGCCCAGGCCGAAGGCCAGCGCCGACGCCTTCAGAACGTCGATGCCGACCAGCCCGGCCGCCGTCGGGTTGACGGCGACGCCGCGCAGGGCGAGCCCGGTCCGCGATCGGGTGAGCCAGACAGCCAGGACGATGCACAGGACCGCGGACCCGGCGAACGCGACGATGCGGTTCAGGCCGTAGGGCTGCCCTAGAATCTCGAAGGGCCGCGCCAGGTAGGAATAGCTGAAATACTCACCGCCGAAGACGGCGATCATCACGCCGACGAGGATGAAGCTCATGCCGAAGGTCGCGAGGATGCTGTCGACCTCGAGCTGTCCGTGGGATTTTGCGCGGCGGACCAGTGGCCGGAGCACATATCGGTAGACCAGCCAGTTTGCGGCGAAGGCAAGCAGCGCCGCCGGCACGATGGACAGGAAGGGTGACAGTTTCAGGCCGGTCCAGAACCAGAAGGCGCCGAACGAGCCGGCGACCAGCACTTCCCCGTTGGCGAGGTTCATGATGCGGGCGACGCCGTACTGCAATTGCAGGCCGAGCGCCATCAGCGCATAGGAGCCGCCCAGCAGAATGCCGAGGATGAGGATATCCATTCCCGGACCTCAAGGCCGGAACGGCGGACCGCCCGGGTGGGCAATCCGCCGTCCGCGGCCGGCAGGAACTACCAGCCCTGCTTGACCCTGACCGGTTTCGCGCCCGGCCGCCCGGTGCTGCGGACGCCGTAGAACACGCCGTTCTGCCACTGGCCGACGGTCCAGAACTTCTCGCTGTTCTGGTTCTTGTAGGTCACGTCGCCGATGACGGTCTTGAACGTGTTCTTCTTGATGTAGGCGATGACTGCCTTGCGGTCGGTCGAGCCGACGCCCTCGATGGCCTGTTCGAGAATCTGAAGGCTGGCATAGGTCACCGCGCTCGCCCAGTAGTCGGGCGACTTGCCGATGAATTTCTTGTGGGCCGCGAAATACGCCTTCATCTCGGGCGTGTCCGGGTTGATGCCACCGGCGCCCAGATTGCCTTCGATCGACTTGCCGAACTTGGCGGCGTAGGCCGGGAAGCAGGTGGCGACCGCGGTGTAGAAGACCTTGACGTTCAGACCGGCGATCTTCGCCTGCTCGGTGAGCGCGAAGGTGTCCGGTGGATAGGACCAGGCCACGAAGGCGTCGGGCTTCGCCGCCTTGGCCGCCTTGACGACCGGCGACAGGTCCTGCGTCCCCAGCGGGTAGGAATTGTCGTACACGATCTCGAAGCCGGCCTTCTTGAAGATCGGCCGGGCCGCGTTTGCCAGTTCGATGCCGAAGGCGTCGGCGACGTTGACCATCGCGACCCGGTTGCCGATCACGCCCTTCTTGCGCATCTCCGACAGGATGTCGGCGACCGACCCGGCGAACGTCGTGGTCGAGCCGAGCATGAAAAAGATGTTCGGGTAGCGCTTGGTCAGGACCTCGATCTTGTCAGATATCGCGGAGACCGCGAGCTGCGGATAGCCGTAGCGCGCGAAGATCGGCGCCGTGGCCAGGTTGAACCCGGTGCCGAAGGGCGCGACGATGAAATCGGCCTTGTCCTGGGTCGCCAGGCGCTGGATCGCCTTGATGGCCTCGCCTGGATTGGTCCGGTCGTCGTATTCGATCAGCTTGATCTTCGCCTTGCCGCTCTTCAGCTTCAGGCCGCCGCGGGCGTTGACCTGGTGGACCCACAGCCGGACGTTCGGCCAATGGGTCACCGCCGCGCCGCCGGCCAGCGGGCCGGTTTTCGGCGCCGACGCGCCGATCTTGATTTCGGCCGCGAGCGCGCCGCCGCCGCCGACAGCCGCCGCCATCGCAAGTCCGGCGATCGCTGAAACCAGATGTCTGACCATGTCTACCTCCCAGGCAGGGTGTTGTCGTTGACGCCGGCGCAATCCTGCCGCGCCGGCGCCGGGAAGAGCTAGATGGGATAGTGCTGCGGTTCGGTCTGCACCGTAATCCATCGAAGCTCGGTGAATTCGTCGATTGCGGTCCGGCCGCCGAAGCGGCCGTATCCGCTTTCCTTGACGCCGCCGAACGGCATCTGCGCCTCGTCGTGCACCGTCGGCGCGTTGATGTGGCAGATGCCGGATTCGATCCGCTTGGCGACATCGAGCGCGCGGACGATATCGCGGCCGAAGACCGCCGCGGCCAGGCCGTATTCCGTATCGTTGGCGACGGTCACGGCCTCGTCGATCGAGCCGACCCGGACCACGCACACGACCGGGCCGAAGGATTCCTCTTCGTAAATCCGCATGCCCGGCGCGACATGGTCGAGCACCGTCGCTTCGACCAGGGTCCCGGAGGCGCGTCCGCCGGCAACCAGCGTCGCGCCCTTCTCGACCGCATCGTCGATCAGGCCCTTGACCCGGTCGGCGGCCGACTGGCCGATCATGGCGCCGAGCGGCGTTTCCGCCTTGCGCGGGTCGCCGGCCTTCAGCGCGGCGGCCTTTTCGCCCAGCTTCGCGACGAAGCGGTCGGCGACGCCGTCGTCGACCACGATGCGCTCGGTCGACATGCAGATCTGGCCCTGGTGCATGAAAGCGCCGAACGCCGCCGCCTTGACCGCCTCGTCCAGATCGGCGTCGTCGAGCACGACGAAGGGCGCCTTCCCGCCCAGCTCCAGCAGGCAGCGCTTCAGGTATTTCGCGCACAGCTGGGCGACGATGCGGCCGACCCGCGTCGAGCCGGTGAAATTGACCCGGCGGACCGCCGGATGGGCGATCAGCGCCTCGACGATCTCCGGCGCGTCGTCGGGCGAATTGGTGACAACATTGACCGCGCCGGCCGGAAAGCCGGCATCGCGCATCGCGTCGCCGATCAGGCGGTGGGTCCGGGGGCACAGTTCGGAGGCCTTGAGGATCGCGGTGTTGCCGCAGGCCAGCGGCATGGCGATCGAACGCACGCCGAGGACGACCGGCGCGTTCCACGGCGCGATGCCGAGCGACACCCCGGCCGGCTGGCGCACCGCCATCGCCATGGATCCGGGCTTGTCCGCGGGAATGACCTCGCCGCTGATCTGCGTCGTCATCGCCCCGGCTTCCCGCAGCATGTTGGCGGCCAGCATGCAATTGAAGCGCCCCCACATTTCGGTGCCGCCGGTTTCCGACGCGACCGCCTGCGCGAAGTCGCCGGCGCGTTCGACCAGCAGGTCAGCGGCGCGATTGAGCAGCCGGCGACGCTCGCCGGGCGGAGTCGCCGACCAGGCGGGAAAGGCGGCGGCCGCAGCATCGGCGGCGGCCACGGCGTCCGCGACGCCGGCTGCGGCGGCCCGGGTTGCGGTCGCGCCGGTCAGGGGGTCCAGCCGGTCGAACGTCGCCGAGGATTCGGCGGGAATATCCTCGTTGTTGATCAGCAGCGAGACCTGGTCCACGTCCCGATATCCCTGTCCGAACCGGTTGCGCAGGAGCAAACGCGCCGCGCACGCGCGTCGACGGCCGGGCGGGTTGCCCAGCCTCGTCGGCGCCGCCGATAAGAACAGGGTTGGGCCGGACTTTACATTGAGAAATTTGGGATATTATTGTCTTTTTTTGGGCATCGGCCCGCCGCTGAACCGTCTCCGCCCATGCAGCGCATCTACGACAGATCCGTCGCCAGCCGTTCCGCCACGGCCCGGACCTTCGGCACGACCGTGTATCGCCGGCGGTTCCGGCTGCCGCCGGCCGGCTCGAACGCCATGTTCTATGCGCTTCTGCTTAACCGGGGCATCGGCCGGATCGTCCGCGTCGACGGAAGCCTCCCGCTCGACCTGGAAGGGCCGGCGGCGGCGGCGGTGGCGATGGAGACGCAGGTTCTGCTCGAACTGGAGCCCGGCGCCTCGGGCCACCTGATCGGCGCGTCCGACGATGTGCTGTCGCACGCCGTCGGCAGCCATCGGGACGCCGTCCATCTGCGCTCCCTGATTTCCGGCAACCTCGCCGTATCCGTGCAGCGGGGCCAGGGACACTGGTCGAACCTGACGACCGCCTTTGCGGGAATCGCCCGGGAAATCGAACAGGCAGAGGACGGTTCGCAGGCCATGCTGGCGGCCTGGCTCGGCGTCGTCCTCGTATCCCTGTGGCGCCTCTCCGGCGCCGCGCGCCGCACCGGGGACGGCGCCAGCGACGTTCCCCTTGTCATGCGGCGCTTTCGCCAGCAGGTGGAAATGCACTTCCGGGAGCACTGGAAGATCCGCAGATATGCCGACGAACTGGGCCTGACCCACGACCGCCTGCACGCGATCTGCCGCCGCACGGTCGGCAAGCCGCCGCTACAGCTTGTCCATGAGCGGCTGGTCTACGAAGGGCAGCTCCTGCTCGAACGCTCGGGTTTTACCGTGCAGCAGATCGGGCACGCGCTCGGCTTCCACGATCCGACTCATTTCAGCCGGTTCTTCAAGAAGAAGACGGGCGTATCGCCAAAAAACTACCGCCTCCGGCATATGAGGCGCCCGGAGCGCCTGTCCGCCTCGGAGCCTGCCAGTTTCGCTGACTGGCCGTAATACTTCCTTTTTTCCGGTCGGTGTCGCTGCCATCATGCGCCACGATCACACGCCGGGGACCGAAGATTCCGCAAACTTCGCCCTCGACGACTGCGCCACCCAGTGCAATCCGGACGCGCGGGGCAGAGAACAGGCGCGAAATCAAAGGCATAGAGGTAGCGGGGGCGACATGTGCCGCCACAGGAAGCGCCGGTTGACGCTACAGCGCGGCGGTCCTACGCCCCGAGGAACCAAAGGCAGGCCGGCGGAACAGGGCAGTGAGCGAATGAATGGCGCGGCGGCGCAGCCCGCTCGGCAGCCACGGGAGCGAATCGCGGCGTCCAAAGCGATGAGCCCGGAGCATTGCGTATCGGGCCGTTGACACCTGGCGATCGAGCCGGCGATGGAAATGGGCATGATGGTGTGCGGCAGCGCCGCAACCGTGCGCGACCGGCTGATCGACTATAACGGCGAGATGGGCTTCGGCAACCTGATCGCGCTCTTGCAGTTCGGCACGCTGCCCGCCGGGCTGACCGACGCCAACATGGACCGCTTCGCCGCCGACGTGATGCCGGCGCTCCAAGCGCTCGGCGAACGTCCGGTCGGGCAGCGCCGGGTCGCGTAACTCAAAGCGCTACGCGAAGCCGCGCGGGTCCCCTACGGACCACCGGGACAACCTCCATCGGCCCCGCACCCCGGTCAAAACCGCCGCATGAAACTGTCCGACCCCAGGCGAGGCCACCTCATGCTACATGTGCCGCAACGATTGCGCGACCGGCCTTGATCCTAAGGCGTGTCAGAAAATAGCCAAAATGACACGATGGGTGAATGCCTCTTGGATCGCGTGAAGATATGTTTGGGGTAATCATGTCGACCAAGGCGGTCAGCTCTGACATGGAGCCGCCCAACCCAGCGCATTTCCTCGATTCTTCGCACCATCCGCCGAGACAGGCGCGGACCCCCATCATCGTGCCGTAACCGGTCGGATTCAGACTCTCGACGACGCCTGTCATTTTGCAACCTTTTCGTCTAATTTAGAGATTTCCGGCGACCTCCATGTCTCGATCCCGGACCGCCGAAATTCACGACACACGATCTCCGCCACTCCTACGCCAGCGGCTGACTGCTGGTCGGCGAGGGGCTGCCGATGATCGGGAAACTGCTCGGCCACACCAACGTGCACATGACGGCCCGCTACGCCCATCTCGCCAACGACCCGCTCAAGTCCGCAGCCAACCGGATCGCGGAGGTATCCGGGCAATCTAAGCCGCGCACCGGATTACATTTTCGCAGGCTGCAAGCGCCGACGGACGAGCCCTCTACTCCAGGCGACCCCGATCGACAATCGAGTGCGGGTCACGCGATCAGCCCCCAGTCGCGCAGGTAGTTGCCGGTTTCCCGCAGGCCCCTTGCA
>LXNI01003003.1_pt1 | contig 10490 bp, 6 predicted proteins | sample 809091 | NCBI WGS metagenome assembly LXNI01 (sample SAMN04870527, study PRJNA318959) | sponge metagenome | biome: 01000161; feature: marine sponge reef; material: water | host: Sarcotragus foetidus | place: Greece: Milos, Mediterranean Sea | collected 2013-05-29 | depth 5-7 m | reverse complement strand
TGTTCAGGATCGTCTGTCATTGTGTTCGTTGTTTCCGGCCGGACGTGCAGGAAGGCGGCGTTTCGGGCCGGCGCGCTACGCGCCGATCAGCTTTTCTATGTCCTCGACCAGGTTACGCGTCAGCAGGTGTACTTTGCCGGCGTCATTGCCCTCTACCATCACCCGCAGCACGGGTTCGGTGCCGGATGGCCGCAACAATACCCGCCCGGGATCGTCCAGTTGTTTTTCAGCTTGTCCCACCAACGCCTCAAGATCGGGATGATCCTCCATATGCACCGGTTTGCTCAACGTGATATTCATCAGGGTCTGCGGATATTTGTGCATCCCACGTTTTAACAGGTGCAAATCCTCCCCGGTATCCAGCATGGCATTCACCACCTGTAGCGCCGAAATAATACCGTCACCCGTGTCGGAGAAGCGCCGGTTCACAATGTGACCCGACTGTTCTCCACCGAGCACGAGATCTTTTCCATCCAGCATTTCCGCAACGTAGCGGTCGCCAACTTGCGCCCGGTAAAACTCGAACCCCATTTTCCTGAGCGCCTGTTCCAGGCCCAGGTTGCTCATCAACGTGCCCACCACACCGCCGTTGAGTATTTTCCTCTGGTGCCTGGCGATGATGTAGAGCAACTCGTCGCCATCTACCCGCTCGCCCCGGTGGTCAACCATAATCAACCTGTCGCCGTCGCCGTCCAGTGAGATACCCGCATCCGCTTTTTTTGCCAGCACCACCTGCTGCAAGGTCTCCGGTTTGGTTGCGCCGCACCCGTCGTTGATGTTAAAACCATCCGGGTTCACGCCGATTGTATGGACTTCGGCGCCCAACTCTTCGAATACCTTCGGCGCAATCCTGTAGGCGGCGCCGTTGGCGCAATCGACCACCAGGCGCATACCGCCCAAATCACAGTCAACCTTGCTCTTGCAAAATTCAATGTAGCGGCGCGGGGCATCCGTAATCCGGCGCGCCTTGCCCAGTTTGTCCGGTTGCACTACCTCAAGCGGTTTGTTCAATTGTTGTTCTATCTGTAATTCGACGGCATCCGACAACTTCCTGCCGTTGCGGGAAAAGATCTTGATGCCGTTATCAAAATAAGGATTATGAGAGGCGCTGATGACAATCCCGGCCTCGGCGCGAGTATTTTTTGTCAGATAGGCAACGGCCGGCGTGGGCATCGGCCCCAGCAGGCAGATGTCAACGCCGGCGGCGGATAACCCTGCTTCCAGCGCGGATTCAAACATGTAACCGGACACGCGCGTGTCCTTGCCGATGAGGATGGGACCGGTGGTGTTTTCATGCAATACCTTGCCTATGGCCCAACCCAGTTTCATGACAAAATCCGGCGTAACAGGCTCCTCGCCGACCCTGCCGCGAATACCATCGGTGCTGAAATATTTGCGGGAATTAACGGGCATCAGCAGGCTGCCCATTCCTGCACAAGCAGGAATGGGCGTTGGATAAACTCATCTCTCGGTGCTGGCTTGGGCAGATCAGGGATTTCAAGCAGCCTGCGGTCCGTCGATAGCGGGACCATCAACTACCTGGTCCGCTTGCGGTGTTGCATCAGCCTTGTCTTGCTCGGCCTCTACCTTGCCGGTTTTCTCCCAGTCTGCCGGCGGGCCGGGTTCCTTGCCTTCCATAATGCTGTCGATCTGTCCGGAATCGATGGTCTCGTATTTGATCAGCGCCTCAGCCATCATGTGCAACCTGTCCATGTTTGCTTCCAGCAGTTCCTGGGCATGCTGGTAGTTCTTGTCTATGAGACGTCTGACTTCGGCATCGATATCATTTTGCGTCGCCGCGGAGACGGTGGAATGCTTGGTTACGGAGTGTCCGAGAAAGACCTCTCCTTCATCTTCCTGGTAGGTGAGCGGCCCCATTTTTTCGGACAGGCCCCACTTGGTGACCATGTTTCTTGCGAGCACGGTGGCCCGTTCAATATCGTTGCTGGCGCCTGTTGTCACCGCGTCTTCCCCGAAGATCAGGCATTCCGCGATGCGGCCGCCAAACAAGGAGCAGATCTGGCTCTGCAAATACAGCCGGGAGTAGCTCAGGCGATCCTGTTCCGGCAGGAACATGGTCACGCCCAGCGCCCGCCCGCGCGGGATGATGGTGACCTTGTACACCGGGTCGTGCGCCGGCAGCAGGCGGCCGACGATGGCATGGCCGGCTTCATGGTAGGCAGTGAGCTTCTTTTCTTCATCACTCATCACCATGGAACGGCGTTCCGCGCCCATCATGACCTTGTCCTTGGCCCGCTCGAATTCTTCCATGTCCACCTTTTCCTTGTTGGCCCGGGCCGCGAACAAGGCCGCTTCGTTAATCAGGTTGGCAAGGTCGGCGCCGGAAAAGCCCGGTGTGCCGCGTGCGATGATCGAGGCGTCCACATTATCGCCCAGGGCGATTTTACGCATGTGCACCTTGAGGATCTGCTCGCGTCCGCGGATGTCCGGCAACGGCACGACCACCTGCCGGTCAAACCGTCCCGGCCGCAACAGCGCCGGGTCCAGCACGTCGGGCCGGTTGGTGGCGGCAATGACGATGATGCCCTCATTACCCTCGAAACCGTCCATTTCGACCAGGAGCTGGTTCAGTGTCTGTTCGCGTTCATCATGCCCACCGCCAAGACCGGCGCCGCGGTGGCGTCCCACTGCATCGATCTCGTCGATAAAGATAATACAGGGCGCATGTTTCTTGGCCTGCTCAAACATGTCCCGCACCCTGGATGCGCCCACACCAACGAACATTTCCACAAAATCGGAACCGGAAATGGTGAAAAAAGGCACCTGCGCCTCACCGGCTATCGCGCGCGCCAGCAAGGTCTTGCCGGTGCCGGGCGAACCCACCATCAGGACGCCGCGGGGAATCTTGCCGCCCAGTTTCTGAAACTTGCCCGGATCGCGCAGGAATTCAACCAGTTCTACCACTTCTTCCTTCGCCTCTTCAACCCCGGCCACGTCGTTAAAGGTGAGCTTGACCTGGTCTTCGCTCAGCATACGCGCCCGGCTCTTGCCGAACGACAGCGCGCCGCGTCCGCCGGCGCCGCCCTGCATCTGGCGCATGAAATAGATCCAGATACCCAACAGCAGCAGGATGGGAAACCAGGAAATAAACGCATGGACCCAGAATGAATTCCGGTCAGGCCCGGAGCCGAGCACTTCCACGTTGTTTTCCAGCAAGGTGCCGATCAAGGCATCGTTGCTGGTTTCCGGGCTGTAGGTACTAAACCGGGCGCCGTCGGCGAATTTACCGGTAATGTTCCTGTCTTCAATGGTGACGGACACCACCTTGCCGGTTTTAACATCCAGGATAAATTCTGAATAAGGGACTGTATTACTGGCGGTTCTCACCCCGAAATTTTGAAATACCGTCATCAAAACCAGGGCAATGGCCACCCACAATAATATACTTTTTAACATGATATATGGTTTCCTTAAGCTGTAAACCGTCTACCTGCTTGTAGACACATAGCCTTTTGCCAATAAATATACTTCGCTGGAGTTCGCTTTTGAAGCTTTTGGCTTGGCAAGTATAACTTTATCAAACTTTTCGTTCAATTGCTTTCTGAAGTCCGGCACGTCGCTGCCCTGAAATAATTTGACCAGAAAGTGTCCGTGCGGGCGCAATACGGAGCAGCTTAACTGCGCGGCCGTCCGCGCCAGTGCCAGACTGTTGGCCTGATCCACCGCAGCAATCCCTGATAAGTTGGGGGCCATATCTGAAATTACAAGGTCGGCCCTGAGTTCAGCCAGGCGGGCCAGGCAGTTTTCCCGACCGGCCGCATCACTGAGATCGCAGCGCAGGAAGGTCACGCCGGCCAGGGGCTGCATCTCCAGTACATCCACCGCGATGACGGCGCCACCGGGGTTGACTTTGTTACTCACGTAAGCCGACCAGCTACCCGGCGCGGCGCCGAGGTCCATGACCGTCTGGCCCGGGCGGAACAGGCGGTAGGCCTGGTCCAGTTCCTCCAGCTTGAACACCGCACGGGAACGCAACTGCCTGTTCCGCGCCTGGTTGACGTACCGGTCCCGGTTATGTTCCTGCAGCCAGCGCCTGCTGCTTTTTGACATCAGAGGTAAGCAACCGACAGGACTTCATACTCGATAATACCCCCGGGGGCGTTGACCTGGATCACGTCGCCTTCCTCCTTGCCGATCATGGCCCGGGCTATGGGAGCGGTAACAGACAGTAAGCCCTGGTCTATATCCGCCTCCTTCTCCCCCACGATCTGGTAGCGCACTTCCTGCTCGCTGTGCAGGTTGAATAACTCGACCGTCGCGCCGAAGACGATTTTCCCGCCCGCGTCGATTTTCGCCACGTCGATGATGTCCGCCGTGGCCAGGGCCTCGTCCAGGCCGGCAATACGTCCCTCAATAAACCCCTGGCGCTCGCGTGCGGCATGATACTCGGCATTTTCACTCAAATCACCGTGCGCCCTGGCTTCCGCGATGGCTTCGATAATTTCAGGGCGCTCAACTGATTTCAGTTGCTCCAGTTGTCGGCGCAAACGCGCCGCGCCCTCGGCGGTCATCGGTGCTCTGTTCATCGTGTCATTTCCCCATGCAAATCCTGCAGACAGCGGATGTTGTCGATATGGTCATCTCCCAGCGCGGCAATGATCGCCCTGGCGCCGGCGATGGTGGTGGTATAAAAGACCTTGTGCTGGATGGCGGTCGTCCTGATGGAATGGGAATCCATGGTCGCCTGCCTGCCCTCGGTAGTATTGACGATGAGGCTGATCTCATCGTTTTTCAGCATGTCAACAATATGCGGATGGCCCTCGGCAACCTTGTTCACCTTTGTACACGCTACGCCATCCTGCCTGAGGACCCGGGCGGTGCCCTCGGTGGCGCACAGGCTGAAACCGGCTGCAACGAAGTCCCTGGCAAGCTGTACCGCATCCGGCTTGTCCTTATCACGCACACTGATAAAAACCACGCCGTGGTCCGGGATTTCATGGCTGGTGGCCAGCACCGCCTTGTTGTAGGCCTCCCCGAAACTACCGCCAATGCCCATGACCTCGCCGGTGGACTTCATTTCGGGACCCAGGATGGGATCAACGCCGGGAAACTTGATAAACGGGAACACGGCTTCCTTGATGGAATAAAAGTCGGGCCTGGCAATGGTATCGACCCCCTGCGCGGCAAGGCTCTCACCTATCATACACCTGGCTGCGATACGAGCCAGGGGCATACCGGTTGCCTTGGACACATACGGCACGGTGCGGGACGCGCGGGGATTGACCTCCAGCACGAAAATCTCATCACCCTGGATGGCAAACTGCGTATTCATCAGGCCGCACACGTTCAGGCCGCGCGCCATCTGTTCGACCTGCGCTGCCAGACGCTGCTGCAGCGTCTCGCTTAATCCGAATGGCGGCAGCGAACAAGCCGAATCGCCGGAGTGGATGCCGGCCTGTTCGATGTGCTCCATAATGCCGCCGATGACCACGGCTGTGCCGTCGGCAATGGCGTCCACGTCCACTTCGATGGCCTTGTCCAGGAACCGGTCCAGCAGCACCGGGGAGTCGTTGGAAACCGCCACCGCGCGGGACAGGTATTCTTTCAGGTCGGTATCGCCATACACGATCTCCATGGCGCGCCCGCCCAGTACGTAGGAGGGCCGCACCACCATGGGATAGCCGATTGTGCGGGCCTGCTGCAGCGCATCGGGCAGGTTTCTGACCGTGCGGTTGGACGGCTGTTGCAAATCCAGCGCCTGCAACAGGCCCTGAAAGCGTTCCCGGTCTTCCGCCAGGTCTATCGAATCCGGGCTGGTGCCGATAATCGGCGCGCCTTCAGCCTCCAGGTCACGCGCCAGTTTCAGCGGTGTCTGGCCGCCGAACTGTACGATCACCCCGCGCGGTTGTTCCAGGTGGATAATCTCCAGCACGTCCTCCAGGGTCAGTGGTTCGAAATACAGCCGGTCGGAGGTGTCGTAGTCGGTGGAGACGGTTTCCGGGTTACAGTTCACCATGATGGATTCCAGCCCCATGTCACGGATTGCAAACGCGGCCTGTACGCAACAATAATCGAACTCGATCCCCTGCCCTATGCGGTTGGGACCGCCCCCGAGCACCATGATCTTGTCCCTGGCGCTGGGGTTGGCTTCGCATTCCTCATCGTAGGTGGAGTACATGTAGGCGGTACTCGCAGGGAACTCTGCGGCACAGGAATCGACCCGCTTGTACACGGGCCGGATGTCCAGTTCATGCCGCCGCCGCCTGACTGCGGTCTCACTCACACCCAGCAAGGTGGCCAGGCGACTGTCAGAGAAGCCTTTTTGTTTCAGGCAGTGGAAGCGCGTGCGTGCGAGGGCCTGCAGGCCGCTCCCGGACAGGCGCTGCTCTTCGTTTATCAAGTCCCGTATCTGCGCCAGGAACCAGGGGTCGATGTGTGACAAGGCATAAACCCGGTCCAGGTCCATGCCGTGTCGAAACGCTTCGCCCACATACAGGAGGCGTTCCGCACCGGGGTTCTGCAACTCGTAAGCGATAGCCGCCTGGTGTTCCTCACTCACTGCATCATACAGATTGACAAACCCGTCCACTCCGATTTCCAGGCCGCGCAAGGCCTTTTGCAGGGATTCCTGGAACGTCCTGCCGATTGCCATCACCTCCCCCACGGATTTCATCTGGGTGGTGAGTTGCGCATTGGCCTGGGGGAACTTTTCAAAGGTGAAGCGGGGGATCTTGGTAACGATGTAGTCGATGGTGGGCTCAAACGAGGCCGGCGTGGCGCCCCCGGTAATCTCGTTAGCGAGTTCATCCAGGGTATAGCCAACGGCCAGTTTCGCCGCGACCCGGGCTATCGGGAACCCCGTCGCCTTGGAGGCCAGCGCGGAGGAACGTGACACGCGCGGGTTCATCTCGATGATAAGCAGGCGGCCGTCCTCGGGATTGACGGCAAACTGTACGTTGGAACCGCCCGTATCCACCCCAATCTCGCGCAGCACCGCGATGGACGCATCGCGCATCAACTGGAATTCCTTGTCGGTCAGGGTCAACGCCGGCGCCACGGTGATCGAGTCGCCGGTATGCACGCCCATGGCATCCACGTTTTCAATGGAGCAGATGATGATGCAGTTGTCCTGACGATCGCGCACCACTTCCATCTCGAATTCCTTCCAACCCACCACGGATTGTTCCACCAGGATCTCGTTGGTGGGTGAGGCTTCCAGGCCCCGCTCACAGATTTCGATGAACTCTTCCTTGTTCCAGGCCACTCCGCCACCGCTGCCGCCCAGGGTAAACGAGGGCCGGATGATGGTGGGGTAACCGACTTGTCGTTGAATCTCGCCGGCTGTCTCCAGGTCATGGGCCAGGGCAGATGCGGGCATGTCCAGCCCGATCCTGCGCATCGCGTTGCGGAATTTTTCCCGGTCTTCCGCCTTGTCGATGGCGTCCTTGTCGGCGCCGATCATTTCCACGTTGTATTCATCCAGCACCCCGGCGCGGGCCAGGTCCAGGGCGGTGTTGAGACCCGTCTGTCCACCCATGGTGGGCAACAGCGCATGCGGGCGTTCTCGCTCGATGATCTTTGCCACTGTCTGCCAGCGCACTGGTTCGATATAGGTGGCGTCCGCCATCTCCGGGTCAGTCATAATAGTCGCCGGGTTGGAATTCACCAGGATCACCCGGTAACCTTCCTCACGCAGCGCCTTGCAGGCCTGTGCCCCGGAATAATCGAACTCGCAGGCCTGGCCGATGACAATAGGCCCGGCGCCGATGATCAGGATGCTTTCTATGTCGGTTCGTTTAGGCATTTATTTAACGGGGCGCCAACAGGTTGGGGTAGTCTTTTCAAGACACGCTGTGAATACTTCCCTGTACGTTCATTGCGCCCTTCCATGGGCGCAACCTTTCGGGCAGCGTCCGCTGTGCAAATCGCCAATCCTGGCGATTTGTCTGCGACAGCCGTCCTGGCTGTCGACCGGTCTTGAAAAGACCACCCCAACCTGTTTGTAGACTCATTTGGATGCACCCATAAGGTCCATAAAGTGATTGAACAGCGGCTTGATGTCATGGGGGCCGGGGCTGGCTTCGGGATGGCCCTGGAAGCCGAAGGCCGGCAGTTCCCGGTGGTGGACGCCCTGTACGGTGCCGTCGAACAAAGACCGGTGTGTGATCGTCAGGGAATCGGGGATGGATTCTTCCGCGACAGTGAAGCCGTGGTTCTGGCTGGTAATCATCACCCTGCCGGTGACCAGTTCCTGCACCGGATGGTTGCCGCCGTGGTGGCCGAACTTCATCTTGGTCGTCTGCGCGCCGCAGGCCAGCCCCAGCAACTGGTGCCCCAGGCAGATGCCGAAGGTGGGCACGCCCGCGGCAACGATGTCCCTGATGGCGTCGATGGCGTAAGCGCAGGGTTCCGGGTCGCCGGGACCGTTGGACAGGAATACCCCATCCGGTGTGCGCGACAGTATCTCTTGAGCCCCCGTTGTAGCCGGCACGACTTCCAGCTCACAGCCGCGTTCCGCCAGGATGCGCAGAATATTTCGTTTCACCCCGAAATCCATAGCCACGACCTTGCGTGTCGGCGCCGCGTCCGGTGTTGTATAACCCGCCCCCAGGGACCAGACGCCTTCCTGCCAGCGGTAGTGTTGTGAGGTGGTAACCTGTTGTGCCAGGTCCATGCCTTTCAGCCCGGGAAAGCCCCGGGCCAGTGCCAGCGCGCGCGCGACCTCCGGTTGCGCACCGGCCAGGATACAACCGTCCTGCGCGCCCTTGTCCCTGAGCAGGCGGGTCAAACGCCGGGTGTCGATATTGGCGATGGCGACGACCCCGTTGGCAATCAGGTAATCGCCCAGGGATTGCTCATTACGCCAGTTGCTCGGTAGGTACGGCGCCTGCTTGATGACCATACCGGCGGCATACACCCGGTCGGACTCCGTATCTTCCGGATTAATACCCACGTTGCCGATCTGCGGCTGGGTAAAGGTGATGATCTGGCGGCAATAAGACGGGTCCGTAAGGATCTCCTGGTAACCGGTGATGGAGGTATTAAACACCACCTCCCCCACCGCCGCACCGTCAACGCCGATGGAATCACCGTAAAACAGACTACCGTCCGCCAACGCAAGTAACGCCGAATGACCCAAGAACCTCCTCCGCCAGAATACAGACATACAAAACGGGAGCAACCTGTTGATTACTCCCGCGTAATGATGTTATACAGTTTACTAGATGGGGGGGTATGTGTCGATTGGTTTTTGGGGGAAACTGTCTAACGGGAAATCTCCCCGGAGAGCGAGCCTGTTAACCGCATGCAGGTTAGAAACCTGCATCTATGAGGCCCAAAGCCAGTCCAATTCAGAGAAAGCCAGCTTTCGTTCAAAACTTTCGATATTATCCTGGACGTTAAGAATGAGACAACGGTCGCTGCCGCCGTTTAATGGGCCTCGCAAACCTCTACCAATCATCTGGAAGTAGAGGTTCGGACTATAGACAGGCCGAGCCACAATTATGGATCGAGTTTTAGGCGCGTCAAAACCTTCGCGGAATACGCTGTAGTTAACAAGTACTTTGACCTCACCACGGCGGAATTCCTCGACCACCCGACGGCGGGTTAAAGTTTCAGTCTCTCCACTGACTGCTCGTGCTCGAATACCTTTTCGATTAAGCAGGGTCGCCACTGTCTGCGCGTGCTGGACAGACGTCGCGAAAATAAGAGTAGGCCAATCTGGATCAACATATTCCTCGTATGCTCCAATTATACGTTTGGTTCTCTCTGTACTCTGCGCGATGCGATTCTCTACTTCCTGAGGAAGCCAAGGTAACTCCTGCCATTTGTTCAATTCCACTTCGTAATCATCGAAGTCAAACGAGCCTCTCAGGATTGCGTCGAGTGAAAACGTTTCACCCTCTATCGTTGCATGGTCCGCTTGTGCAAGAACTCCCATATCCTGTAGTTCTCGAATAACTCCCTCAGGCTCGTCACAACTGAACGATCCCGAATCGAGTCGATTGGTTCCGTAACGACGGACAAGGCGCTCGGTTTCTTCCAAGTCATGACCTCGGTAAGGAGTGGCTGTAAGTCCTAGCATGAACGGTTCATGTTGTCTCTTGTAACGCGTCAGACCTAATTCTTCCATAGCAGAAGTGAAGGTTGGAGCTATGGAGCGATGAGCTTCATCAAATACGACAAGACTGAAATCCGCCAGAAATTCATATTCCCCAGGTTCGTTTTTTAATCGGGAATGAAGTGTCTGGATCGTAGAGATGACCACATGTTGTTCGCTCACTGGCTGCGGCCTTTCCGTCCCACTCCACATTCTTGAGATACGAAGACATACTGCTTGAGTACCGATGCTTGACCATACTTGCCGCCAGGCTTCAACTGCCTGTTCGCACAGTTCGTCACGATCTGCGACCCAAAGAATACCGCCTCTGAAACCGCCATGGCGCATGGCTTCGACGATTGCCTGCACGGCGACCCGGGTCTTCCCAGACCCCGTAGGCATGCTTATCATCCCGCGACGTACCGCTTCA
>LXNI01003002.1_pt1 | contig 10491 bp, 8 predicted proteins | sample 809091 | NCBI WGS metagenome assembly LXNI01 (sample SAMN04870527, study PRJNA318959) | sponge metagenome | biome: 01000161; feature: marine sponge reef; material: water | host: Sarcotragus foetidus | place: Greece: Milos, Mediterranean Sea | collected 2013-05-29 | depth 5-7 m | reverse complement strand
CCCGGAAGCGCTCGAGTCCCTGCGCGTCATTACTCACACCTATTCCGCCAGCGACGGCCGGAACGCGGGCGCCGTCGTAGACCCGCTGTTCCGCTCGGGCGGCGATCAATGGCACGGTCAAGTACGCGGCTTCGTGCGCCCGCCGTGGAGCGAGTCGTCCGGCTCGTTCGACGGCGCCCGCGACAGGGTCGGCGGATGGGCCGGCGGAGCACAGGCGGGCGGGCCGATCTGGAAGCGGCAAGAGCTCTACGGCTTCTTTGACGGCGAAGCGTGGCTGACCGATCGGCGGCACAATGCCTTGCGCCGCGGGCTGAGCGACAACGAGCGCAGCGGGAACTTCTTCGGCTTCGAGAACCAGCCCATCGATCCGCTGGACGGCCTGCCGTTCCCGAACGGCAAGATCCCCGCGTACCGCTTGGACCCGCTGATGCAGCACTATCTCGAGACGTTCGTCCCGCCAGCGAACCTGGAAGGCGGCTGGATGCAGTTCACCGAGAAGCTGCCGAGCCACGGCCAAGTCGGCATGGCCCGCATTGACCGCCGTTCGAAGACGCTTTCGCACTATTTCAGCCATTACCTGTACTCGAACAGGGTCCGGGAGCCCACGCAGGAGGCGTTCACCGTGTCACCGGGAACGGTTGCGGACCGGCGCCAGTTCTCCAACCACACCCAATACGCCATAACGCACACAGCGGCGCCCAATTTCGTGCAAACGCTGCGCCTTGGCATGCAGCGACTGTCCAGCGACCAGCGCAGCGGAAATCCGCGCTACCGCGAGACGCCGGCCGAGGGCTTGGGTTTCGACTATGGGGACCTCAACCCCGGGTCCCTCCCCAACGTGCGTCTCTGGAACGATTTCGGACAGCTCCAACTGCATGTCGCACCCTTCATCGATGCCGAGGATTCGGTGCAGACCACTCTGCAACTCTCGCACCGGATGGAGTATCGCTATCGTCGCCAAGCAATTCGCGCCGGACTGCTGATGCAGCGCGGCAGCTGGCCGTTCACGAATCGGGAGAATGCCGCGGGCAGTTTCAGCTTCCCGCTGCCCCCCGACCCTCCGGTGCGCTTCCGCGGCCAAGGCTTGCGCGACCTGCTGCTTGGCCGCCCAGGCGAATTCCGCTTGCAAACACCGCGCAGCCTGGATCTGCGCTGGCACGAATTCGCAGCCTTCGCGGAGGGCGAGATCCGCCCTTGGCGTGACTTGAAAATCACCATCGGCCTGCGCTTCGAGCAGCAGCCGCCCGGAATCGACGAGCGCGACCGGCTGATGACATTCCGCGAAGGAACGCAGAGCATCCGATTCCCCGACTCCCCCCCGAACCTGCTGTTTCCCGGGGACACCACTCCCGATGGCCAAGTGCTTTCCAGATCGACGATCGACACCCTAGGCCGGAACTTTTCGCCGCGCGTCGGCGTCGCTTTTTCGCCATCGTGGGAGGGACGGGCAGCGCGCTGGATCTTGGGAGAATCGGGCCGCTCCGTGTTTCGGGGCGCATACGGCGTCTTCTTCGATCACGGCACATTCGCGGGCTCGAGCGCGGCGGCGCTGTTCCAAGCCACCTACCCGCCCTTCAGCGTGGACAACCGCTACACCCTGCGCAATCCGGAGGGCATGTTCCAAGCCCCCGGCTCGGCTATCGGGGACCTCGCCTTGACCACCATCCGCTCGCCCGTGGTGCGCTATCCGATCCTCGTGTTCGATCCGCGGTTCGAGAACGCCCGGGCCGAGCACTGGAACCTCAGCTGGCAGCGCCTGCTGCCGGGGCGGATCTACTTGAGCGGAACCTATCTCGGCACTCGCTCCTCGCGCCTGCAGCAGCAGCGCGAGCTGAACGGATTCGTCCGCAATCCGCTGCACGGCTTCGGATTCGTGCGCTACATGAGGCGCTTTTCCCGGTTCGGGAACATACGCTCCTTCGAAAGCTCCGGAACAGCGCGCTATCGCGGCATCCAACTGCGCGCCAACCGCTACCTGCACCGCGGCCTTGCTCTGGACATCGGATACAACTGGAGCCAGTCATTCGACGATGGCAGCACGGTCTTCGGCGACGAGCTTGTCGGGGAAGCTTGGACCTATTCCGACTTCGACCGGAGACACTCGCTGACCGCTATCTGGCTCTACGAAGTGCGCCTTCCGCAGCGTTGGGTCGACCGCGCGCGCTGGGCCGACCGTTGGACAGTAAGCGGCATCTGGCGCTGGCGTTCGGGGTTGCCGTTGGATATTCGCCAGACCGACGATCCTAGCTACACGTTCGAGCAAGTCGGCAGGCCCGACCGCATCGGCGCCTTCACCAGATTGAACTCGAACAAGACGCGCAGCTACGCATTGGTCGGAGACCGCCAGGTTACCGGGCACTTCGCGTTCGATCCCACGGCATTCCGGGCGGTCCGCCCGACCAGTTTCGAACAGGTCCGGCAGGGCAGCTCCAAGCGCAACGAGTACCGCATGTCGGGCTTCCAGCAATGGGACCTGCGCATCGCCCGATTGTTCCAAACGGCCGAGGAAGTCTCCACCGAGCTCGGCTTCGACCTGCTCAACGCCTTCGGCAACCGCAATTGGGCCGAGCCGTTCAGCAACATCGACCACGTGTACTTCGGAGTCGCCCGCATGTCCGGCTTGGGCCGCACGGCCCAAGTGGCCCTGCGCCTACGCTTCTAAATCCGCGAACTGGTGGACCGCCATTTGCAAGTCCACATTCGCCAGCACCTGCGCGATGTACTCGCAGCTCGCCGGCGTCGGGCGGGTCATCGGCAGCCGGTAACGCGCCTCGTCCAGCACGCCCATCAGTTCCAAGGCGACCTTGACCGGCCCGGGACTGGTCTCGCAGAAGTTGGCATCCATCAGCGGCAGGTAGCGCCGGTGGATGGCGAGGGCTTCCGCAAAATCGCCGTTGATCGCGTTGTCGCACAGCGCCGCCATCTGGCCGGGAATTTCATTCGACACGACCGAGATCACGCCCGAGCCGCCCAAGGACATCAGCGGCAACGTCACGGAATCGTCGCCGGATAGCACCGAGAACTCGCGGGGCAGCTGCTGGCAGACCTGTGCCATCTGCCCGATGTCCCCCGACGCCTCCTTGACGGCGACGATTGTGTCGATGGCCGCCAAGCGGCACAACAGATCGGGCTTGATGTTGCAGCAAGTCCGCCCGGGCACGTTGTAGACGATGATCGGCAGGCCGCTGGCCGCAGCCAGCGCAGAATAGTGCTGGAAGAGGCCCTCCGGAGTCGGCTTGTTGTAGTACGGCGTGACGGAGAGCAGGCCTTGCACGCCAAGGGCGTCCAACTCCTTCGCAAGGTCGCAGATCGACGCGGTGTTGTATCCGCCGCAGCCGGCTACGACGGGAACATCGCCGGCCTCCTCCAAGGTGATCTCGACGAGCCTGAGGTGCTCGGCCTTCGTAAGCGTCGGGCTCTCGCCGGTCGTCCCGCCCGGCACCAAGAAATGCACGCCCGCGGCCACCTGGCGACGCACCAGCGTGCGGAGCGTGGCCTCGTCGAGCGAGCGGTCCGCCGCGAACGGCGTGATCAGAGCGGTGCCGCAACCTTTGAACATCGTGCCCTCCTAACCGGCCAGCTTCATTATTCTCTCACGGCGACGGCCCTTGCTAGGATGCACGCATGCGGATGTTTGGCGCAACTCTTCTATTGGCTCTGGCCTGCGCGGCTGTGACCGCACGGGCCGAGATCGATGCGGACGGCCGCTATCGCCAGCGCGCAGCCGTAGTGCTCGCCAGCGAGAGCATCGAACTGGTCGTGCTCAAGCGCGGCGGAGCGTTCGCCTCGTTAACGCTGACCGCCCATCCGGACCGTCTCAACCCAATGTGGGACTCCCTGCGGGCAGACCGCGAGCAAGGTCGCGCAGAACGAGCTAGCGGCGCTGTGGGGCACTTTGTGTGCGTGGATGGATTCGGCCAGCCGTCCGAACACGAACGGGCCGCTGGAATGGAAGGCCACGGCGAGGCCCACCGCTTGGAGTGGTCAACAGAATTCGCCGAGGTGCAAGATGGCGCGATGGTGCTGCGACAATCCGTCACCCTGCCGCGGGTGAGCGAGGTGCTCCGCCGAGAGCTGCGCCTGCGGCCCGGCGAGAGCGTCGTGTATGTGCGCTCTGAGCTGGAAAGCTTGCTGGATTTCGACCGACCCGTGAATTGGGCGGAGCACGCGACGATCGGATCGCCATTCTTGGAGCGGGGCGTGACTGTAGTCGACATTTCGCCCAATCGCGCGACCACACGGCCGCGGCAAGAGGCGGTCAGGGCGGGGCTGACCCATCGCTTGGCCAGCAATGCCGAGTTTACGTGGCCGATGGCCCCGACCCGGGCCGGCGGGCTGGTCAATCTCCGCGCAGCGCCACGGGAGTCCCATTCGCTGGACCACACGGCGCATCGGATGGACCCCAACGCAGAGTGGGCATTCGTAACCGCCCTGCATCCGGTCAAGCGGCTGCTGCTGGGCTATGTGTTTCGTCCGAGCGAGTTCGCGTGGCTCCAGACCTGGGAGTCGTACCCGCGAGACCGCATGATGGCACGCGGCTTGGAATTTGCCACCCAGGCATTCGACCTGCCCCGGCGTCAGGTGGTGTCCCAGGGTCAGATCTTCGGCACGAGCCTCTATCGCTGGCTGCCGGCCCGAACGACCATCTCAGCCGGATACCTGATGTTCTTGACGCGCACGCCAGAGGGCTTTCTGGGCGTTGACAATATCGACTGGCGCGATGGAACGCTGCATGTTCGCGACAGCCGATCCGGCCAAGTGATCGAGCTGCAAGCTGGCGGAGAGCTGCCCAAGTGACCCGGGAAGGCTGCTCTCGCGGCTGACCCGGGCGAATGCCGTTGCTCACGCTCCAGCGGCAGGCTCTTCAGACGCAGGCCGTCGGCATACTCGGCCAGGATGCCGTCCGAACCAACGACGCGATAGAAGGAAACCAGAATCGACAAGGGTCTGCCCACGACAGCCCCCGCGACGGCACGGATGGAATTCGGCCGTCCAATGTGAGAACAAGAACCGGCCGGTCCGGTCCATGCCAGACTGCGTCTGGAGGCATTGGATCTTCCAGACCCGGCTTAGAGAAGCTGCCGGACGGCTGCACGCTCCCCTCGGTGGATGAGGAGAAACGCCGGTTTGATTCCGGCCCGCACCTCCATCCTCACCGTCCTTGTTGTACCGGCGGACTTCCCCGCCCGGTTTCGCCCTACCTAATCGGCGGGGCGACTCGATCATTCTAACGGATTTCCGCAATCAAATCATGGTTTATAGCGATTAGTTTCCATATTTTACTCTTAAACACTTATTTCTGGAGATGGGTGCGGTATACCATAAACGTGGACGGAAGGGAGTTCGTCAGACGCGCCAAGCGGTACGCGAGGAAGGCCGGGCTGGACTTTCGGTTCGTAGCCCGCGAAGGTAAGGGCAGCCACGGCAGGCTGTACCTCGGGGGTAGGACAACAATGGTGAAGCGGACGGAACTCAGCAAGGCGCTGCTGCACGCGATGCTGAAGGAGTTGGGGATAGAAATGGAGGACTTCTAGCCGTGAGGTACGCATACCCGTGTCAAATCACCCTCCACGGGGGGAACGAGTTCGTGGTGTCCTTCCCGGACGTGGCGGGGGCGCTGACCGGCTCGAGCGACCGCGACGAGGCGCTGGAGCTGGCCGGGGACGCCCTGGCGGGGGCTCTAGCCGGGTACGTGGAGCGCCGCGCGGCCATCCCGGCCCCGAGTCCGGTGCTGGACGGGCAGGAAGTCGTGGCGGTCGACCCGGTGACGGCGGCCAAGCTGGAGCTGTATTCCGCCATGCGGGACCAAGGGATCACCAAGCGCGCGCTCGCGCAACGACTCGGGTTGTCCGATACCACCGTGGGCCGCCTGACCGATCCGGACCGCCGTTCCCGGATCGACCATGTCGCCAGGGCGCTCCGGGCGGTCGGGCGGGGCCTCGTGATCGAGGGTCGTACCAGCCCGGGCCTTGGTACGCTAGCCCGGCGGGGACGCTCTCCATCCCGCGACGCCTGGACTGTCCGGCAGGCGTCATGATTCCCAAATCTTCGCGGGGTCCGCGTTGTCTATGAATTGCCCAACATGGAATTATGGGACCAGTTATTCCCATGCTTATGCTATACTTTTAGGACTACTGACGAACAGTGGAAGAAAATCAATACGATCTGACGGTTCCCGAATCCGTTTCGAACGAGGATCTGAAGAAGATCGCATGGGAGTTTGCTCGCAACAAAGGAAATCTAGTCAAGTTCCCTACCATCCTGGGCCTTGCCGAAGAGCGCTGGCAGGAGTTTCTCCAGTGGCTCGAGGACCGAAGCGCGCCTAGGCAGCCCGACCGGCGCTACCCGATCCTGATTCCCGAAACTAGCCCGACTTCTTATATCTCCTTCAAGCGCGCTCTCAACCTCCATCTCCCGGGCGAATTGACTGAGGCCTGGCATTTTGACGTGAGCTTCTTCGGCTATCCCGAGCGCTCGTACGCTCCGCTGGCAGGCCCGAACGGCTTGGTGGACACCACACCCACTCTAGGCTCGCGCGGGGTACGAGATATGGGCCGTATGATCGCGGTCCACGGCATCAAGCCGTATGACGGCCCGGTTTGGGTGGCCAATCACTACCGGGCAATTGCTGACATGGCACTGGACCGGATTTGCAACTGGCACTGGGAGGCTGCGACGTTCCCAGCCCACCAAATCGACGAATGGCTGTGGTCGGAAGAGGACTTCGACATTCTGGTCGAAGACTATTTGAAGCCGATGCGCCAACAGATCCGGGGACGTGGCAGGGAGGCATACGACGAATGGCTGCCGACAGTCGTGTACGACGCGGACTACGCCTGACCTCGGACCAAGAGCTTCACGAGCGATTGATGTGGGCGGTTCTCGAACGAGTCCGGGACCTAGACATGGTCCTGAAGGGAGGTACCGCTCTCGCCTTCACACGCGGTCTCAATCGCCATTCGACCGATCTGGACATCGATTCGGAGCGACCTGTTGAACTCAGGGGCCGCATCGATAGTGCCGCGCAAGCTTTGGGAGTGAACCTCGGACACGTAGAACGCAAGGATCGCCCAAAGCGTCAGCGATTCCGTGCTCCTTATCCAAGACTCGCGGGAGACAAGGACAGATTCTTCAAGGGTCAACGTCCGATACGCGCATCCCCTGAGAGCCGGAGACATCGAAGTCATCGGCGGGGTCCGATCGTATAGAGTACCTGTCCTCTTCGATCAGAAGCTGGCCGCGACTGCCAGCAGGATCGAAGCTCGCGATTTATTCGATCTCGCGTTTGTCATGCGGCAGTACGGCGACAGCCTGCGAGATGATCAGATCCGGAGGGCAGACGCCTTCACTGAGGACTTGGACCGGCTAGAACAGCGGTACAAGAAGATGTTCGAGCAGGATGAAGTCTTAAGCGACATCTCCGACGTTGAAGACACAGTGCTCCGGTTTCGCAACGCGACAACTGGCCAACGGGATCTCAGATGGCCCCAAGTCCAGGAGCAAGGTCTCCCGATACCGAGGGAAGTCCTCAGCAGGGTCTATGCGATCCGGAGTCGACTGCGAATGGCATCAGGAACCCGAGCCGAGACGCAAAATCGCCGCCAAGGGGTCGCCCAGGAGCTGCCTAGTTCGCTGCAGAATGTAGACCGCGAGCGCGCCCGTGCCAGGGACGCGGATCTCGACTGGTCGATTTCTCGTTGACTCTCGGCTCATCGAACGGCTCTCGCCTGCGATCGCTGCGAGTGACTTCCACTAACTCGCCACCTGTCGGGCGTCTGCTAGTCGCCGAACTGCAAATCCCAGCTTCCGCCACTCAGACCGGATACAGGTAAGGCTAGGCCGAACAACAAACGTGGCCGGTTTCGCAGAACTTAGCCTTACCTAGCCTCGCTGAGGCGAATCTGGGCGATTGCTCAAGGCGGCTGCGGCGTGGAGTGAGTCGGAAGAGTTCGGTGATGGGCGCGAGCCGGGCGGAGCGATGTACAGTGAACGCCTATGCGGGCCGGGAGTGTTGAGGACCACGTGACCATGAACCATCGCATCCTTTGGAGCAACATCGAGACCTGTCTCGACATGCGGCGAGCGCCCTGGCGGGAACGAATCGAAAAGTTTGGCCAAGTGCGGGCCGTCAAGGACAGATCTCAAGGCCAGACTTGGAGTGACGATGAGGTATTCGAAGGGGTCCTGTTGGCCGTGCTGTCCAGCAACACGGTCTGGTCGAAAGTCGAGCAAGTTCAGGATGATCTCTCAGCACTCTTCTGCGGCTTCAGCTTGGAGTCGTACGCGAGCCTCTCGGACGCTGAAATAGACAAGCGGTTCGTGCCTTGGTTCATAGAGCGAAGGGCGGGCTCGATGACCCTCAGGCGTAATCTAAAGCACCTTATTCGCGCCACCCGAAAGCTCTCACAATACAGCAAGCGCAATGGCGGGGCGGACCAATACTTCACCTCTCTCTTGGCGCAGTGTGACGGCGACCCGAAACAGGTCGCATTGCTGCTCGGCGACCAAGGCGAACACAAACTTCCCTCGTTCGGCATTCCTATCGCCGCGGAAGCATTAAAGAATCTAGGCTTCGACGTGGCGAAGCCCGAAAGGGCACGCGCAGAATTAACTTCCCAATTCGGGGTGGGAATTGGGTGAGATCGTGTAGTTGAGTTGCGGCAGGGTGTCGTGGCGGGTGATGGACAGTTGAGCCATCTGCTCGGGGCTGACCTTGAAGCCGGTCTGGTATTCGTTGAGAATCAGTTCGGCCTGCACGCGGAGACCGGTTTGGGTGGTGGTGGTGCGGATGAAGTTCAGGATCGTTTCGACGCTCTCGAGGGGCACGCCGGACCAGTTCTTGCTGATCTCGCTGAAGAGGCGATGTTCGATGGGGTTGAATTTCGAGCACCCTGAGGGGTAATGTGCGACGGAAACGGTCAGGCCGTGAGGGTTGCAGAGTGTGTGCTGCAAGTAGTATTTGAAGGCGCGCGGGGAGCTGCCGTTGCTGCCGCCGTTGTCGGCGAGCAGCTGGAGTTGGGATGCCTCGGGGTAGCGCTGGCGGCCCTGGGCGAGCCACCAGGCGACGAGGCAGTCGACGGCAAAGCAGGGCGTGTCGGAGGAGAGGCCCAAGCCGACCCAGCCGAGGTTGGCACGCAGGTCGTAGATCCCGTAGGGCACGGCCTTGCCGCTGGCCCAGGAGGGGAAGTCGTGGTCGAAGACCTCCTCGGGCTCCTCCTGCCAAGAGGTCCCGGGATTCTTGAAGCGGCCGACCAACTCCTTTTTCTTGGCGTCGATGCTGATGATCGGGATGGCGTCGTTGGACTCGCTGCGCAAGCCGGCGATGCGCTGGAACTGCTCGTCGCGGCGGGGGTGTGTGGCGGGAGCGATGGACTTGCGATTGACGCGCAGGGAAAAGCTCAGCGAGTGCAGCAGGCGGGCCACGCTGCGGGGACAGGCAGGGAAGCCGTCCGCGGCCAGGGCGCGGGCCAGGTTGGCGGTGCTGCGGCGGGACCAGCGATGGCCATGGACCGGGTCGCCCGCGGTGTCGTTGTGGAGCAGTTGCTTCAGCCGCTCGAGGATGCCAGGCTTTTTTTTTCGAGTGGCTTGCGGCCGCCGCCAGGTCGCCGCACGCGACCGGGCAGCGTTTCGCCGGCGGCTAACTCGCGGCGGCCGCGCGCCACGGTCGCGGCATCGAGGCCCAGCAAGGCCGCTGCGCGACGATCGCCGCCGTGCCCGCAGCGCAGCGACTCGAGGCCCGCGAACCAGCGCCGCTGGCGTTCGTCCAAGGTGCCGACGAAGGTCTGCAGTGCCGCGCCGAGATCGCCGCGCGCCGGGGCCTTGCCGGCGGGCAGCGCCTCGAGCTGCTCTGCGGCTTGGCGGGCCGTGCGCTGGCGATCCCGTTCGCCGGGGTCGGCGGCCGCGTACCAGAAGTGCCCGTGGCGCTGTTCGCGGGCCACTTGGCCGCGTGCAGCGAGTTTGCGCAGCGCGTCGCCGGTGCGCACCAACAGCAGGGCGTCGAGTTCCTCGACGCGGAAGCCGGCAGCCGAGTCGCCGACGAGGTGGGCGCTGGTGAGCAGGAGGTTGCCGCGAGCGGAGAAGCGCACGTCGTGGAAGGACCACAGGCCGTGGGCATCGAACTCCGGGCGGTCAGCGAGGACGTAGAAGCGGCCGTTGTGGGAGTAGCTGGTGAAATGCGGCAGGTCGCGCAGCTTGCGCACGGTCGTGCGCTGGGAGTCGGTGCCGAGGGCCGCCATCAACTCGGGCAGAGTGGCGACGGTCTGGCGGAGCAGCAAATCGCGGAGGGAGTCAGCGGAGTACTTGGGAGGTCTCATGGTGTCGGAGTGACGATGCGCGAATCAGTCACTAAGCCATAATAATCTATTGGCCGCTAGGTTCGATAGTGAGTGTATCAGGCTAAAACCAGAGGAGAGCTGCGACAGGGACTGCCTCACAGCGGAAAATAATATCCTAGTAACCGCTTATAATAACTAGTTATTTATGCGCGAGCCC
>LXNI01003001.1_pt1 | contig 10496 bp, 12 predicted proteins | sample 809091 | NCBI WGS metagenome assembly LXNI01 (sample SAMN04870527, study PRJNA318959) | sponge metagenome | biome: 01000161; feature: marine sponge reef; material: water | host: Sarcotragus foetidus | place: Greece: Milos, Mediterranean Sea | collected 2013-05-29 | depth 5-7 m | reverse complement strand
GGATCCACGACCCCGGCCTCCTCCGCGAAGGTCACCCACTCCTTGCTCCCAAGCGACTGCTGTTCCGCAAAGAGGAGCCGGTACATCGGCTCAAACTTGCCCTGCCGATCGGCACATTCGGCCGCCACGGCACCGGGCAGGGAAAGGGGACGGCCCAACGGGAAGTGCTGAAAGACCAGGGCGGCATCGCTGGGGTAGTGGGAGAGAAGCGAGTCGACGGCGGGGACAACCATCGCACAGAAGGGGCAGGTGAAGTCCATGACTCGGTGACCACCATGCGGGCGTCGGCCGGACCGACGCGAATGCCCAGGGCGGTGTCCTCCTGCCAGTTTTCGATCTCACTTCCCTCCACTACTTCGCCCCGTGAACCCGACCCGCCCGCGAGTTGTCCGTGGACGTAGACTGAAGCCACAACCAGGGCAGCCGCCGTCACCAGCAACGTGGCCGCTGTTTCCATGACTGTTCGGGGTTTGCTCATCTTGCTTTCCTCCGGTTCGGGACCGGGTTGTGATTCCCGTAAGTCCGCACTATGAAATTCCATTACCTCCGCCCGGTGAGGGCGTGGCGCCGCACGTACTCCACTCCGAACTCGTCTTCCCACACCCCCAGTACGAAATCGCGGCCGATCTGCCGCACGTCCAGATCCGGTGGCATATCCACGCTACCGAGACCCTCGCCGTTGGGTCCGAAGACCAGCCATCTCATCGGCTGCCGGACATCCAACCGGAAGAGTTCCGCCCACAGCCAACCCGCTTCGTCAACCAGAAGCCGCGAGAAGACGGGCATGAGCTTCGGCAACGGCACTCTCCCGTATCGGCGTAAACGAACTTTAGTGATCCTCTCCCGGGTGGTGTCCGGCATGGCGTAGGGATCAAGCCCAAGCTCTACCAACTTGACAAGATCGTCCGACGAGGGCGCCAACACCGGCTCGGCAAGACGGATCACCCGGCGGAGGAGGCCCGAGGTGTCATACTCCAGAATCTCCGGACCCTGATTCTCGCCCAGCGTCAAAAAAAAGCCGTCTCTCCCCAATGCCGCGTCCGGCAGGATGTCGAACGGAATGTCCCATAGCACTCGTGGAATTGGAAGACTGGGGTTCACGATTGTGTAGTGCTGCCTTCCCTGGAAGAAGCCCTCCCACACAGCCTTCAAGCTCTCGAACTTCAACAACGCGAAGTCAGCGGTGGATGGCTCTCGAGGCAACCCCTCCTCCTCCGACATGGAGAAGAATCGGGTTTCCACCAACGCCCTCTCTTCGGTGACGCCGACCACGTCCAGCACGCCTTCGCCGCGCCACAACATCGGGAAGCGATGGCTGAACCGGCCCCGGTCGTCGAAAAAACTCAGTCTGGCGCCATCGAAGACGCGTAGCGAGTCCGTGCCGGGCGAGGAAACGAGAACGCATCCCCTAACGGAAGTCCTGAATTCACCGGGGCCCTCGCCGGTCCCGCCAGTACGCTCCTGGAAGACTCCATCCGTCCCGAAAAAGCGGAGTTCGCAACTGGTTTCGTCCAGCACGACCACCCGCCCGTCGGAGAGTTGCTGTGTGCCCCGGACTCCCGAAAACAGATACGGCTCCTCCCCCGCCATCTCCCCAACCTGGTAGTCCGGGACGGTATCCACCGCCCACCCGATCGGGGCTCTCGCCCGGGGGCCCAACGTCGTGGCCACTACTACTCCGGCGCTATCTTGTTCCAGGAAGGGGACTCCACCGGGCAAGCTGGACTCAGCCGGCTGGTCACACGCCGCCGCGACGACGAACCAGACTAGGTGGAGAGGCTGGGCGCGGGGGAGCGAGCTACAGCGTAGCCCGCCACCCCGCCAGCCCCTGTACCGCACGTCTGCGCCTCGACCTACCACGGTGTGAGGTCGCCCTTCAATACGCAGTCGGCGCGCTGACCGTCATCAGGTCCGCCGTCTTCTGTTGGACACCTCCACTTTGTGCACTGGTACACATAGCACCGCATGCATTTCCCGGGAACTGCCCTGCCAAGGCACTGGGCACCGGTGAGGCCCTTGCAACTCCTGGGGACACATTGTGCCGCGGCCGTCTGGGGGCACTCACTGCATTCCGGCACGCTGATACCACTCGCCGGCGCAGTCGTCATGGCCATCAGCGTGATCGCCAGCACCCCCAGAGAGCGGATCACCAGTGGCGAAAGCCCTCTGCTTCTCTTCTGATTCGGTCTCATCTTGTCATCTCCTTTTCTTGAGGTTCGTGGGACCGATTTCCCGCGGTTCACCGACCGCGTGGTACATGATCGCATTCGCGTACCGACCGATGAAGGGCGAAATCACCTCAATTTGGATGTGAAACGCCACTACTTCGCGTTGCACCTGTGGAAACCCCCTCAACCTCCACACTACCCGCTCGGAGGTGGCGGATCCAACCGAGCCCATCATGCCTCGCCCTCCAGGAGCCCGGCCTTGTCGGCAAAGGCAACGAGCTCGGCCCGTGTCTTGACCTCCAGTTTCGTCCGGACGCGACCCCTGGCGTTGTCCACGGACTTGGGGGTCATGAAGACCTGGCGCCCGATCTCCTTCGAGGTGAAGCCGCGGGCGGTAAGCGCCACAATCCTGCGTTCCTTCTCGTTCAACCTGGTCAACCGCGCTTCCGGCCCGGATCCGTTGGTCCCGATTCTCCGCCGGACGAGCCGCGAGGCCCGTTGCGGGAAACACATGCGACCGGCGGCGACGAGGTCCACCACCATCACCAGATCGCCAGCCGTCCGGTTCTTGCCAATGCATCCCGTGGCGCCCGCCTCGATGATCCCGTCCAGCGACCCCTGCCGTTCAGGATCGGTGAGCACGAGCACGTTGGTCCGCGGTTCCAGGGCTCTCAGCTTCCGGATCGCCCGCAGGGCTCTCCCCCGGTGCCCCCGGAGGCCGATCGCCAGAACATCGGGCTTCGCACGGCTGGAGATCCGCACCGCTTCCTCCGTGCAACCCGTCTCGCCGACGACCGTCATTCACCCGGTGGCCTCCAGCGCGAGCCTGAGCCCGTCGCGCACCATGGCGTGCGGGTCGGCGAGCACGACTGTCGTTCCCGTGTCCATTGATCCTTCCTTTCGCATCGCGTCCCAGCCCCACCCAGTCCGCGTGAAGATGAAGGGGATTCCTACCCTCTACCCTTTCTGACAGTTCCCGCGTCCAAAACGTGCAAAACGGGTGGAGAGGAGTGGGCTGGGACAACCCCACGGTCCTACCGCAGATCCAACCCCCGGCACTACCTTGATTCAAGCACCACCCTTCCATCCAGCCGCCGGAGGCAACGGCCCTGCAACACCTCAACGACCCCAGGCCGCGACTACGCCCCCGGTTCACCCTGAGCCTGGCCGCGTTCCTCGCCGCAGCCTCCCTCTTCCCCGCCGCACCCGCCGAAGGCCAGCTCATGCAGCTCCTGAAGGCCATCGGCGACGGCGGCAGCTGGATCAGCCTGCCGGTCGAGAAGGGACGCGCGTCCCTCAGCAGTCCGGTGGTGCCGCTGGCGGGAATGTCCATCGACGGATGCCTGCACGTCTGGACCGGCCACTCGGGAAAGTGGACCGTGCGGGCGAAGGACACGCTCGGCGACGAGACGCTCGATGTCGTCGCGGAGCCGGGAAAACCGGTCAGGTTCGACTACAAGGCCGGACTCCGGGCCCAGCTCGACCTCAACATCGAATGGAGCGAGCCGCGCGACACGACCCTGTTCATGTGGATCGGACTGGCCCGCGGGAAGAAGGAGGAAGAGAAGAAGGATGGGGAGGAGAAGAAGGAAGGCAGGGACATCTGCACCCCGGCGCCGTCGTGACGGAGTCGGCGCGGCCGGGAGCGCTCATGCCGGCGGCATGACGCGCAACTGCTTCAAATCCCCGGGACTCGCCAGGACCCTCGACATTTCGGCCAACCCGATCACCTCGACCGATTCCGCCACCGGATAGCGCTCATTCCCGGCATAGACCACGAAGGCGCGCTCCGGCGCCAGATCCGCGTGCGCGCTGTGGAATCCCTTGCCCAGACTCGGCGCAAGGCCGCGCTTGATCTCGATGGCGAACGGCCGCCGGAACCCGGGCACCTCGAGAACGAGGTCGATCTCGGCCCCTGCCGCCGTCCGGTAGAAGCTGGCCCGGGTCCGCGGATGAGCGGCGGCCAGCAGATTCTCGATCACGAATCCCTCCCAGCTCGCGCCGACGACGGAATGACCGGCCAATGCGTGGAAGCTCCCGATGTCGAGGAGGGCGTGCAGCAGTCCGCTGTCGCGGATGTAGACCCTGGGTGACTTGACGAGCCGCTTGCGAACGTTGGCCACGAAGGGAGGAAGCCGGCGAACCAGGAGCAGGCTCGTCAGCACGTCGACGTATCGCGTGACCGCCGGGGCGCTGATCGAGAGGTTTCTGGCCAGCTTGGCGATCGTCAGCAGTCCCCCTTGCTCATGCGCCAGCATCGTCCATAGGCGTGCCAGGGTCTCCGAGGGGATCCGCATCTGGATGAACTCTGCCAGGTCGCGCTCCAGGTAGGTGCGGATGAAGTTCTGCCGGAAGGCGAGGCTGTCCTCGTCGCTCCTGGCGAGAAAGCTGTCCGGGAAACCGCCCCGGACCCACAGAGACGTCATCGCCCCATCGTCAGGGGCGGCCTCGAGCACGTCCAACGGATTGAGGGAAACGAATTCGATGCGCCCCGCCAGGCTCTCGCCCGCCTGCTTCAGGAGGTCCACCGAAGCCGATCCGAGGATGAGGAAGCGTCCGGTTCGCCGGCCGCGCCGCCGCCCCTCGTCGATCAGCCCGCGGAGCTCGGGAAAGAGTTCGGGAACCCGGTGAATCTCGTCGAGGATCACGAGACGGTCCTCGAAGTTGCGCAGGAACAGGCGGGGGTCCGAAAGCCGGGTTCGGTCGGCCCTGGACTGAAGATCCAGGTAGAGCGATCTGGTCGTGCGCGCGATCTCCTGGCCGAGCGTAGTCTTGCCTACCTGGCGCGGACCGAGCAGCGCCGTGGCGGCCTGGCGGGTCAGCGCGCGGCGGACATCATCGAGAGCTCTTCGAGGGATCATCCTTGTAAAATCACAAGTATATCTGTGATTTGCAAGGATAAATGGCAAGAATGTGGACCGACTGATCTCGTGCGGGCCAGCAAGCTCGCCGGACCTATTCGCCCCTTTCACCACCCACAAGCTCGTACACCGCCACGCTTTGCACGCCCAGGTCGTCCCTTACCGTGCCCAGCACCCGTCCCCCGGCCATGTGCAGCGGCATGAATCCCTCGGGCGGCTCGAATACGCCGAGCCAGACTCCATCCGGCCCGATCGCCGTGAGCCGCCGCGGATAGCACGAGGATTGCCAACGGTTCTCCAGCCACAATCGGCCTTCGTTGTCGCCCCGGATCCAGCCGAACAGGGGGTAGGTCCGGCTGGGGTCGTAGTCCCACCTGGCCCAGGTGTCCTCGATCCTTTCCTCGGTTGCGGACGGACCCATGAGGGTGCGGACATGGCTCCGCATGCAGGTGATGAAAGGGTCCCAGTTCTCATCGCTCGTCAGGAGCCACTCCGGCTCCCAGCGCATGATCTGCCGCACCGTTCCATCGGTTCGCCGCCACACGAGTTGGGGCACGTCGCTGCGCCCGTAGACGAATTCGCCACCGGCGGCGCCGACCCTGCCCACGTGTTCCATATGTCCAGAGGACTCCTTGCTCGAAGACGCGATCCAGTCGTAGCGGGCCACGGTTTCCGCGACCTGGGTCGAGAGGTCGTACAGGACCATGTGGCCGGACCGCCACGGCTCGGCGAAAGCGCGATAGTCCGTTGGTGCGTTGGAACTGACGACCGAAGCCATCAGAATCCGACCGTCGTCGCCGATGGCCTTCGGCACCGCACGGGCAACGGCATCTCCCGGCAGAGGCCGTGCATTTCGCGCCACGGCCCCGCCCGCGAAGAGGGTCAGGAGCATCTTCCAATCGTCTGCGACCAGCAGCGTGTCCGCTCCGCCGGCGGTGAGGGCAATGCCGCCGAACTGGCTGATCTCGCCCGGCCCATCGCCCTGGCGCGCCAGCACATTCCGGAAGGCGCCGTCCGGACCGAGGAGGATGATCTCGCGGTTGCCCCAGTCGAATACGGCGGCGCTGCCGTCGGGGTAGAGGACCGCGCCGCCGATGCTTGCGAACTGATAGTCGTCGGGGCCGGTGCCGTGGGTGTACAGGGGTTCGTCGGCGCGGGTGAGGGTGGGGACCGACGGGGTTCCCGCGTACTCGACGATGCGTATGCCTGCGCTGTCGCGGATCTGTACTTCGGTGCCGTCGCGTGACTCGGCCGCCTCGTCGCACCCGGCGAGCAACAGCGCGCAAAGCGAGGCGACTCGGATTCCTGTTGGGAGGGCCTGGGCAGCGTTCACGTCAGTTCGCCTCCACCAACTCGTACACCGCCACGCTCTCCACGCCCATCTCGTCCGTCATGATGCCCAGCACCCGTCCCCAACCGACATCCAGAATGCGAAGTCCCGGCGGCGCGTCCACCATCCCCAGCCACTCTCCATCCCGGGAAATCACGGTATAGGGAGAGATGCCCTCGCCCGGAACGCCCGGCATGGAAGTGGGGAGCCAGACCCGGCCTTCCGCATCGGCGAATGGGGACTTGAAGTGCTCAACGGGATTGCTCAGATCCGCCTCGTAGCTAGCCATGGCGTCCCGGGTCATGTTTTCAATCTCCTCCTCCGAGGCTCCGGGATTCACGAAACGGATCCTGTCCCGGAGGATCGGCTCGATCGCCTCCAGGTCTTCCTCGGTCAGGTACCGGGGCTCGAGCTGCCAGCGCGCGATCTGTCTGACCGTGCCGTCGGCCAGGTGCCAGACGATCTCGGGGATGTCCGTCCGCACGTAGACGAACTGTCCGCCGGAGACGAAGACACGCCCTATCCCGGGAGCGGGGTTCGACTCTCCCGGCGCGAACCGGTAGGACGCGACCGTGTCGACCGCCCCGGTCTCCGGATCGTACCGGGCCATGTGCCCGAAGAGCCATTCCTCTTCGAACCCGGGCAGGAACGAACTGGTGGCGACAAGGAAGCTGCCGGCGTCGCCGACTCCCTCCGGCCAGAGCGATGTGGCGCGCCGGAGGTCCAGGATGGACGTCGTGTGGGCAAGGGAACCGTTCACGAAAAGCGAGGACCGGGTCTGACCGAGATCCAAGACGACAATGCTGTCCTGGCCCACCCTAAACATCGAAGTCACCAATCGGCTCACTTCGCCGGGCCCCTCGCCGCCGGGCGCGAGCACCGAGTGGAAGGTGCCGTCGGGGTTGAGGCGAAGGACCTCCGAAGTGCCGGCATCGAAGATCGCCGCGCTCCCGTCGCCGAGCAGGATGCCCCTCCAGATGCGCGCGAACGTGTAGTCATCCGGGTCGTTCCCGTGGCGGTAAAGCGGTTCCGGCGCGAAGGAGAAGGGGGGTTCGGCATCGGGTGCGCCGGTGTACTGCACGATCCGTATGCCCGCGCTGTCTTCGACGACCATGTCCGCGACTGGGGTGGTGTCGCCGCCGCAGGCGAAGAGCGCCAGTGTCGGCACGGCGGCCAGGAGGGGGCGGTGGGTGCTGTGGTTGAGGGATCCAATGGGGTTGGTCATTTCCTGCTCCTTGTGGTGTGTATGGTACACACGCTTGATCAAGACCGATACAACCCGGAACCCGGATTCCGCAAGTTGGTCGGTGCAGGGAGGGGGGAGCCTGCCGCGCATCCGTGACGACCCTCTTCTTCACCCCTGCGACAAAGGATTATCGTAGGGGTATGACCAACCTTCCCGTTCTGGCTACCGACCCCGCCCTTCCCGCCATCCTGGACCGGGCCGGACCTTCCGCCCGCGACGACCGCCGCGCCGAGAAGGTCAAGCGCAACTTCGTTGAACGGATCTCCGTCTGACATGGCCGAGCTCGAACTTCCCCGCGGCCCGCGCGAACTCTTTTACGCCATCCATAAGCCTCTCGGTCGGGCGTTCGGCGGCGAGGAGAACATCCGCTTCGGCGGAGGCACCGCTTTGGCCGCGCGCTGGTCGCACCGCCACAGCGTTGACGTGGACCTCTTTGTCGGGGATGATCCCTACCGCCACTTTCACTGGAACACCGGCGGCCGCTTCATCCTCGACCTCACCACGGACCACCCCGTCGAGCGCATGGAAATCCTTCGCCAAGGTGCTACGGTCACCTTCCCTGAACGGCCCGGACACGTCAGCATCGCCCCTGCCCGTGGCCTTCCCCACGATCCCCGATCCACCGATACCCCCCGGGGCTCCCGGATGCCTTTCGAGACCACCGCTGAGATCCTCAGCAAGAAGCTCCTCTACCGCATGGCCGAACAGCAGAGCATCGTTTCGCAAGACCTTTACGATCTCGCCTTCGCACTGAACCGCGACCCCAGCTCACTCCGCACCGCACTCGCCGAGGTCCGGCCCGAGGAGCTACGCCGAATCCTTGTTGCTTTCGACGACCACACCGCTGCCGGGCGCCCACTCACCCCACTCATCGATCCCTCCGATCCGCAACTGGAGAAGGATGCTCCCGGCATCATCCGCGAGCTAATCCAACGCGAATCCCGCCAGCGACCGCCCCCGGGGCCCGAACGCGGACCCGCTTCTTACCCCTCTCGCTGAGGCCGCTCCCATCATGCTCGACTACGACCTGGTCCGGACCTACTACTACGACCCTCCCGCCACCCGTCCTGACCGTGTTCCCACCGACGAGGAGTTGATTGCCCGCTACGAGCGACGCCGCTACGACGACTGCATCCTTCGCGGCGGCGATCCCAAAGCCGAAGGCCTTGGCCCGCACGGTTCCATGATCGGCGGCACGGGGAAGCCGACCACCATCCACCACACCGACCCGGTAAACACCACTCTTCTCGATCCTCTACCGCTTTCCTGGTGGGACTATCCGCGCGCACAACTCCGCATCCTCCCACCAGGCGGCATCCCGGCGGCCCACGGCTACCTTGCCGATCTCTCCGGCGCTCACCTCGCGGGCGTTCTCAACCGCCCCAGCGGCCCACGCCTTGCCCAGCTCTTCCGCTCCCCCGACCTCCTGGATGGCGATCGCGCCATCATTGCGCACCTCTTCGGCGCCATCCCGGCTCCGCGCTTCTACCGCCTTCGCACAGACGGCGCCGTCTCGCTATACGAGATAGCCCGCGCGCTCCACACCACCCGTACCCGGCGCGCCGACCTCGTCCGGTGGATCAACCGCTTCGCCCGGCGGCCTTTCACGGTGGCCGGCACCCCGACTACCACCCCACCAGCTCATACACCGCCACGCTCTCCACATCCATCTCATCCTTGACCACCACCAGGGCGTGCTCCCCGGCGACACTCAGGAGATCGAACCCGTCCGGGGGCTCGAAGACGCCCAACCAGGTACCATCGGGGCCGATTACGGTGAAGCGATTCCGGTTGTAGCAGTGGGCCTGCCAGTGCCATAGCCATGCCCTGCCTTCGCCATCTCCGAAGATCGTGGCGAACAGTGGCTCCGGTTCGTCGTAGTTGAATTGCCAGCGCGCCAGATCCGCTTCGATCATGGCCTCGGGCCTGTCCGTGAGCGCCGCGCGCCGGCACGCCAGGAACCGATCGCGGCTCTCTTCGGTGGGATAGACCCAATCGGGCTGCCAGCGCATGATCTGGCGCACCGTGCCGTCCGGGCGGCGCCATACGAGTTGGGGGATATCGTTGCGTCCGTGGACGAACTCCCCGCCGACCGCCCCGGCAACACCGAAGTACGACATGAGTGGTGTACCGTCCCGGTGCTCCGGCTCGCCCCGCATCTTGTCGAACGACGCGACCGTATCCGCCAGTCGCGTCTCCAGGTCGAATCGGACCATGTAGCCGGGTTTCCACGGCTCGTCGAAGCCGCGGGTTGAGGACGCACCCGACGACATGAGAACCTGGCTGGCCGCGTCGAGGCCGTGGGCATCCAGCTCGACCCGGTCCACGGCATTGGGAATGCTGGCCATGCGGACCACGGTGCTGCCGGCGAACAGGGTCAGCCTTCGGTGGCCCGGATCCTCGACCAGAAGGGTGTCGAACCTGCCGGCGTACAGGTTGACGGCCCACCTGATGTCGCCCGGGCCCTCGCCCGCTCGGGCAAGCAGTTTGTGACGGGTGCCGTTGTAACTCACCAGGACGATCTCGTTGTTTCCCGAATCGTATGTCATAGCGTTGCCGTTGGGGTACAGCACTCCCCCCATCCAGCGATCGATTCTTGAAAAGCGGTAGTCGCCGGGCCGGGTTCCGTGGGTGTAAACCGGCTTGTCGGCCAAGGTGAGGGTGGGAGCCGACGGGGTTCCCAAGTATTCGACGATGCGAATGCCAACGCTGTCGCGGATTTGGACGTCGGCACCGCCTGTGGGGCCGGGCGTGTCACCGCACCCGCTCAGGGTCAGCGCGAGCAGTGGAGCGAGGCTGGGACCACGACGAGTTGAGCGGCCAGTCATCCGGTCAGCCGGAGTCGACGAGTTCATGCACCACCACGCTCTCCACGCCCATCTCGTCCGTCA
>LXNI01003000.1_pt1 | contig 10501 bp, 3 predicted proteins | sample 809091 | NCBI WGS metagenome assembly LXNI01 (sample SAMN04870527, study PRJNA318959) | sponge metagenome | biome: 01000161; feature: marine sponge reef; material: water | host: Sarcotragus foetidus | place: Greece: Milos, Mediterranean Sea | collected 2013-05-29 | depth 5-7 m | reverse complement strand
CGATTGACATCGACTCCGGCCCTGAGGAGTTCCCTCAGCGTACCGACCTGGCCGTTGGTCGCCGCCAGCATCAGCGGTGTGCGGCCTGCCCTGTCCGCTTGCTGCACATCAGCGCCGGCGGCGAGCAACTGCCGGAGCGTTGCATCCTGGCCGCTTTCAGCGGCAGCGGCCAGGGCCGTCCGGCCACCCGTGTCGCGCCAGTCAACGGGGTGATCGCTTGCAAGGATTCTTTCCAGCAGCGAGTGGTTGCCTGAAGCGGCCGCTTCAATCATGAGCGGCCGGATGGCGGCATCGGAAAAGTCAAGATCACTGTCCGCCCTGAGCAGCAGCTGAATGCTGTCGGGATCTCCGGAGCGGAAGGCCTCGTCCAGCGGGGTGCGGCCTGCGCTGTCCCGTGCCTGAACATTGGCGCCGGCCCGCAGCAGGCGGGCGAGGATCCGCTCATGTCCCCAAAAGGCGGCCTCGTGCAGGGCGCTGCGGCCGAAGGCGCCGCTGGCGTTGACATTGGCGCCGGCAGCCAGCAGTCCCTGAACAGCCGCGAGGTCCCCGTCGTGGGCGGCGCGGGTCAATGCGGCGCAGGAGTTGACGGCAGCTCCGGGAGAGGGGGCGGTCAGGTGAAAGAGGTAGTCGTTGTGCGACCACCCAATGAGGCCGTCGCCATCCTGGACCTGGCTCCACTGCGGGCCGCGCTGCAGCACCTGCACGAGGCTGCAGGGCTGCAGTTTGGCGAGGACGTTGTTGGCGATTTCCGGGTTACTGCGAAGATTCAGGGTAGAGGTCACCTGGGCGCGGGGCTCGGTCGGCGCAGGTTGTTGACGAATGGCGAGGGAATAACTGACGGGCCGGGTACGCTGGCGAGCAGAGGTGGTGAAGGGGGCAATGGCGACAAAGACACGTTGCGGCTGTTTCTCAAGTGACACCGGAATGGGATGGTTACGATATTCACTGGCGCGAAAGCGTTGCACGTCGATGCCTTCGGGCAGGACCTGGACGAACTGCAGCCAGGCGTCCTGGGGCCGTTGATGGGCAAGGCGAAAGTCCAGCAATAACTGGCCAGGTGCATCGCCGTCATCGTGCAGCGGCAACTCGTAATAGGCTGCCGAGTAGGGGCGCGTGGCATCGTGGAAGCCGGCCGGGTACTGCCGGACCCGGTTGGACGGCGCCGGCTGGAAGATGTCGGTCTTGTCAAGCATCCGGTAGCCGTAGCGTCCCCCCTCGCGGCGGGTGTCGAGCAGGTAATTGGTGAGTACCCAGTCGGCGAAGAAAGAGTCGGCGTCCGGCCCGTCCTGATGACCGCCCAGCATCGCGTCCAGGGCGTTCAGGCCCTTTTCGGGGCGCTCGGCGAATTCACGAAGCGCTTCCAGGCCGAGACGCTCATAAATGTAAAACATGAACAGCATGCCCAAAACGTAATGTGGGTTCTGGCGCAGGTTCAACTGGGCGCCAGCCGTGTTCAATGACCCTCCCAGTCGAGTGGGGTCCAGCACCCCGTCCTTTTGGAGGTAAATTTGCCAGAAAGTCGCGAGACCTTCATTGACCCAGGACACCGGGTTGCCGCCTGTCTGGTGATGGAGCATGTGCCGGAATTCATGGGCGAGCAACGATAGTGATGGCAACAAGTCATAGGAATCGGATGGCGAGTAGCCGATAAAACCTGTGCCATGTAGATCAGGCTCCTGCGGCATGGAACCACGTCCGGTATACCAACCCCGGTTGATACCCCCGTCGCTGAAGCCTTCCGCGATCAGTATCACGACGCGCTCGTCCCCGCCGATGTCGGGCGGGTCCTCAATACCCCAGAATTCCAGTGACTGCCGGTACACGCGCTCGTCGAACTGTTCACCCAGTTCCTGCAAGGCTGGTACAAGAAACAGGGGGTCACTGTTGCCGCGCAGGTAGACGTAGAAATAGGCATGCTCGCTGACAGCGCCCAGTTCAGCGCTGATCGTAAACGCTTGCTCGCTCACCGCGTCCGCCACACGGAACAGGCGCTTCTCCCCGACGCGGCGGCGGGCATCGGGGCGGTTAAGTTTGTTCCAGGGGAGCAGGTAGTCGTTGTGGGCCCAGCCGGTTTCGCCGTCCTGGCGGCGCACCTGACTCCACTGCTCGCCGCGCTGCAGCAGTTCGACGGCCTCGCGCGGCGTCAGCCGGGTGATGACGTCGTCGTTGGTAGAGGGGCCGCTGCGCAGGCGCAGGGCGACGTCGGCGACCTCCAGCCAGGTCGCTTCGGTTTCCTGGGCGTGGACGGCGGCGGTAAGGAGGAGCAGGACCAGTACGGCCAAAAGCAGTCCGCTGCGCATGGCGCTTGCCTTTCTCTCAGGCCTCCGCGCCGGCCTCCAGCAATATCCGGGCGATGTCATATCTGCCGAAGCTCCGGGCCAGACTCACAATCCCGTCCGGCGCCACACGACTTGATGCATAGGCGTTGGGGTCAGCGCCCGCATCAAGCAGCTTCCCGACGATGTCCTCTCGCTCCCACAGCACGGCCCATTCCAGGGCTGTAGAGGGGTTACTGTCCCTTGCATTGGGGTCGGCGCCGGCAGCCAGCAACAGGTCGACGATTTCGCTGCGCCCGGTACGGATGGCGGCGAACAGGGGTGTCTGCATGCCGACACCGCGTGGGTCTGCGTAGAGACGCTGTCTGAGGTTACGGATAGAGAGCAGTAGACGGGCGACATCCGGTCGTCCAAACTCCGCCGCCCAGTGCAAGGCTGTCTGAAGTCCTTCGGCATATGGCCGGGCGCCGGCGACGAGCAGCATGGCGTGCAGGTCGATGAAGCCGCTCTTGAGGGTAAAATACAGGGGCGTTTTGTTGTATTCAAACCCTTTACCCCTGACATTGGGGGTCGCACCGGCAAGCAGCAGGCGCAGCAAGACATCCCGATTTCCAGCGTCGGCAGCAAGCAGCAGGGCTGTCAAGCCATATTCGTTCTTCGTTTCGAGACCGATTCCGGCCTTGATGAGGCGCTCGACCTCCGTCAGGTTGCCACTGCGGGCGGCAGCCAGAAAGGTGGCGGCGTCCTGTTCTGTCAGCAGTTGCCCTGTCGTCGGGTCTGCTACTTCTGTCTGGTCTGCCATGGTCGCAACACGCAGCAGTGCCGCCACGTCCTCATGGCCCGCGGCGCTGGCCAGATGCAGGGCGTCCTGTCCCTGAGCATCTTGCGCCGTGACAGCCAGGTCTGTAAGTAGCAATTGGGCAACAATCTCGTCATGACCGGCGGCGGCGGCCAGATGCAGGGCGTTGCGGCCATCCGCCTGGGTGGACGCGTAAAGATCGAGCTTGTCACGCAACAGCAGCAGCCAGGTGACGGCGTGCAGGTTTCCCCGCTGCGCGGCCAGGGTGAGGGCTGAGTGTCCATCAGAGTCCTGCAGGTTGACGTCGACGTTCGCGTCGAAGAGCAGCGCGAGCGTTTCAACAGCGCCATTGATCGCAGCCAGCATCAGGGATGAACGGCCATGATCGTCGCGCCAGTGCACATCGGCGCCGGCAGTGATCAACTGCTGGAGGGTCTTCGCCTGGCCATTGGCGGCGGCAACGGCCAGGGTCGTCTGGCCATTCGGGGCCTGCCAGTTGACGTCGTGACCCTCGGCAAGGATCAGGTCCAGCAGGGCCGTGTTGCCCCGGGCGCCGGCTTCAATCATCAGCGGCAGGCTGGCCGGGCCGGACAGATCAAGATCGGCGCCGGCCTCGGCCAGCAGCAGCAAACCGCTGACGTTCCCGGTCTGCAAGGCTTCATCAAGCGCTGTGCGACCGGCTGCGTCCTGCGCGTGGACAGAAGCGCCGGCCCGCAGCAGGCGGGCGAGGATAGCGTCGTGGCCCCACATGGCGGCCTCGTGCAGGGCGGTGCGGCCGAAGGGGTCTGTGCCGTCGACGGACACGCCACTGGCCAGCAGTCGTTGCACGGCGGACAGGTCACCGTCGTGGGCGGCCCGCGTCAGTCGTGCGCAGGAAGCCGCGGTAGCGCTTGCGCCTGCCGTTCCCGGCTGCACCAGGAAGTCATTATGTGACCAGCCGGTCAGGCCGTCGGCATTCAGGACCTGGCTCCAGTCCTCGCGACGCTCCAGCACCGTGACGACGCTGCAGCGCTGCAGATTGCCGAGGACGTTGTCTGCGATTTCCGCTTCACTGCGGACTCGCAGGGTCGTGGTGACCTGGGCCTTGTCTTGCCCGGCGCCAGCGTGCTGACGCAGTGCGAGGGAGTAGTCGACCGGGCGTGTGCGCTGGCGCGCGCTGGTGGTGAAGGGCGTGATGGCGACAAAAATGCGTTCTGGCCCGGCAGCCATCGACGCAAGGACGGGATTTCCGTGATAATCGCTGGCGCGGAAACGTTGGACGTCAATGCGATCGGGGAACAACTGCACCAGCTGCAGCCAGGCATCCTGCGGTGGAGCTGCGGCAAGGCGGAAATCGAGCAGGAGTTGGCCGGGCGCGTCGTCAGTCGGCAGCGGCAGTTCATAGTAATCTGCGCTATAGGGTGGCGTGGCGCCTCGCAGGCCGACAGGGAAGCGGCGGATGGTTTGTCGCGGGGAAGGTGGTGTCAGATCCGGATCGCCCGGCAAGTGGTATCTGAAACGATCGTCTTCGCGATTCTGGTCAAGCAAATAGTTGGCCAGAACCCAGTCGGCGATGAACGCGTCCGCGTCCATCCCGAAGTCCATGGCGGCCAGCTGGGCATCCAGCGCATCCAGACCTTTCCCGGGACGCAGCGCAATTTCGCGCAACGCCTGCAGGCCAAGGCGTTCGTGAATGTAGGATACAAGCATCATGCTGGCGCCATAAAACAGGGGATCGTGCTCAAATTCGGCAATTTGGGCTCGCGGATGCGACAGGAACGCTGTCGCCGTGGCCCAGGCGAGTTCTTCAGGTTGATTTAACTCCATATGGACACGTGAGAATTCTGCCAGGCCCTCGTTGACCCAGGCCTCCCCGATGCCGTCCGTGTGATGATGAAGCATGTGGCGGAATTCGTGAGCCAGTGTCGGGACATCGTCGAGAACCGGTTGGCCGGGAAAGGTCAGTGAACGTCTTATGCCGATGAAACCGGTCCCGTTCGGGTTGGTCTCGCGGGGCATGGCATGGCGTGCGGTGTACCAGCCGGAAGCGCCGCGGGTGCCGGCCACGTACAGGATAACGACGCGCTCGTCACCGTTGATGGCGGGCGGGTCCCTGATATCCCAGAGGTCGAGAGATTGCTGATACACCTTGTCGTCGAAGAGTTGCCCCAACTGTTGCAGGGCCTGCACATTGGGCAGGTCGTCATTGCCGTTATGGGAGTAGGTGTAGATGTAGCTGTGTTCGCTAACTGCGTCCAGTGTGGCGTTGGCCCCTAGTGACCGTCCGGCATTCTCGTCTAACACAAGAAACAGCCGCTTCTCCCCGACGCGACGCCAGGTATCCGGGCGGTTGCGTTCGTCCCAGGGGAGCAGATAGTCGTTGTGGGCCCAGCCGGTTTCGCCGTCCTGGCGGCGCACCTGGCTCCAGGCTTCGCCGCGCTGCAGCAGCTCGACGGCCTCGCGCGCTGTCAGCCGGGTGATGACGTCGTCGTCGGTTGAAGGGCCGCTGCGCAGGTTCAGGGTGGTGTTGGCCACCTCGAGCCATGCAGGCTCGACCTCCTGGGCGTGGGCGGCGGAGGTAAGGAGGAGCAGGACCAGTACGGGTAACAGCAGTCCGCTGCGCATGGCGCTTGCCTCTCTCTCAGGCCTCCGCGCCAGCCGCCAGCAGCAGGTCGATGATCTCGCGGTTGCCGTTGCGCCGGGCGAATTCCAGCGCCGAGTAGTTCCAGAATGCCGGGCCGGCACGGGCGTTCGGATCCGCGCCGGAATCGAGCAGGATTTCAACGATCCGCACATGCTGGTTCAGCACGGCATGGTGCAGGGCCGTTTCGCCTAACGGGTTTTTGGTGTCGACGCGATAGCGACCTTGGGTCCTGTCAAGCAACAGGCGGATGATGTCAGCCCGACCGAAGGAAGCGGCCCGTTCAATCGCTGTACCAAACCCGGCGCGCCCGTTCGCCCCGGCCAGCAGCAGCATGGCGGAGATATCGTCGCGACCATTGCCGATGGAAAAGAAAATGGCGGGATCGACCACCCGTCCGGGGCTTCTGAAATTGGGGTCCACGTCGGCAAGCAGCAGGCGCAACACGATGTCCTGGTGACCGGCGCGGGCGGCGTACATGAGCCCTGAAAAGCCGTCCCTGTCGGTTCCCCAGTAGGGAGCGCCGGCCTCCATCAGGCGCTCAACCTCCCCCGGATTGCCGCTGCGGGTCGCCGCCAGGAAATCGTAAAAGTACGCGTAGTCCGTTTGCGTTGGCTTGTCTGTCTTGCTGGCGGCTTCCGCCATTTTAAGCCGGTCTGCGGCGCTTGCGTGCCCGGCGTTCGCGGCCAGTCGCAGGGGCGTGAAGCCAGCCGCATCCGGCACATCAAGAGCGGCATTGCCCAGCAGCAGCATGGCGACAACATCGGCGTGGCCTCTGGCGGCAGCCAGATGCAAGGCATTGCGCCCGCTGTCAGGCAGGGTGTGGTGAACATCCGCATCGGTACTGAGCAGTAACCAGGCGACGTTGATGGTCTTGCCGTCGGCCGCCGCCAGGGTCAGGGCGTTGTGACCCTCGTGATCGACGTGGTTGACGTCGACGCCGGACCGATGAATGCGTTCCAGGGTGAGGGGGCTGCCACCGGCTGCTGCCCACATGAAGGGCGTACGGCCAAATTCGTCAGTCAGTGCGGGGTCAGCGCCAGCTTCCATGAGCGCGCTTACTATCCTGTCATGGCTGTTGGCGGCCGCGGCAGACAGGGCGGTCCGGCCGGAGTCGTCACGCCAGTTGATGTTGTGGCCACTGTCGAGGAGCGCCTGCAGAAAGTCCTTGCCACCGGCGGCGGCAGCCTCAACGACGAGTGGCTGGTTGGCGGGGTCGCCGAGGTCCAGGCCGGCGGCTTCGTGCAGCTGCCGAATGCTTTCGATGTCCCCCGAACGACGCACTTCGTCGAGAGGTGTATGACCGGCGTCGTCCGCGATCCGGACATCAGCGCCGGCGCGCAGCAGGCTGGCGATGACCCGATCGTGGCCCCAGAAAGCAGCCTCGTGCAGGGCGCTGCGGCCGAAGGCGTCGCTGCCGTTGACCGGCGCGCCGCCAGCCAGCAGCCCTTGTAAGGCGGCAAGATTGCCGTCATGGGCAAACCGTCCCAGAGCAGCGCAGGAACCTGCGCCGCTGCCGGGAGAGGGCGCGTTCAGATGGAAGAGATAGCTGTTGTGGGACCAGCCGGTCAGGCCGTCGGCATTCAGGACCTGGCTCCATTCCGGTCCACGCTGCAGCACCTGGACCATGCTGCAGGGACGCAGGGTGCCGAGGATGTTGTCACCGGTCTGCGGCTCGCTGCGGACGCGCAGGCTGCCAGTCACCTGGGCGCGGGCATCGGCTGGCGCGCTCTGATGGCGCAGGGCGAGGGAAAAGCTGACTGGACTGGTGCGCTGGCGGGCAGCGGGCGTGAAGGCCGATATGGCGACGAAGCTGCGCTCCGGCCGATCCAGCAAAGTGGCAAGGACCGGTTGGTTGCGAAAGTCGCTGGCGCGGAAGCGCTGGACGTCGATGCGGTCGGGCAACACCTGCACCAGTTGCAGCCAGGCATCCTGCGGCGGCGGCGCGCCCATGCGAAAGTCCAGCAGCAAGTGGCCGGCGGGATCGGAGTCTGGCATCAGGGGCAACTCGTAGTAAGTGGTGAAATAGGGCGCGACCGTATCCCGGATACCTTCCGGCAGTTGCCGAATCGGGTTGGCGATGGTCGGCCGGGCATCCGCGAACTTTTTGTAGCCGAAACGGCCATCTTCACGTTGCGGGTCATTCAGATGATTGGCGAGCACCCAGTCGGCGAAGAAGTCGTCGGCGTCCATGCCCTCGCCACGTTCGGCCAGCAGGGCATCGAGGGCATCCAGACCTCGCTGCGAATGGGCGGCGAAATCGCGCAGCGCCTGTAAACCGAGTCGCTCATGGATATAGGTCATGAACAGTTCACTGCTGTGGTAGGAGGGATTGCGGTCGAGGTTCAGTTGTCGGTCCGGCGCCGGAAAGATGCCTGACGGCAAATCGAAGCTGTCGGGCCGGACAACCCTCATCAGTTCAGGTCTCAGGGTGCTGGCTGTGAATTCAGCCAGGCCCTCCTTGATCCAGCTTCCCTGGTGTTGCCCGCCTGCATGATAGTGGAGCAGGTGACCGAATTCGTGAGCCAGCGTTGGTCCGTCAACGGAAAGGTCCAGACTGTTCAAAAGCTCCACGTCCCGCTCCTCCAGGGAGAGCCCGACGAAGCCGATACCGGCCCCGCCTTCCTGCGGCAGGCCAGTACGGGTGGAATACCAGCCACCGACGAGTCCGATGTCTTCAAAGCCGGTCGCCACCAGAATGACAATGCGCTCGTCGCCGTTGATATCCGGCGGGTCCTCAATGCCCCACAGGTCAAGGGACTGCGGATAGATATGTCCGTCAAACACATCGCCAAGATGCAGCAGGGCATTGTCGGTCGCCGATGGATCGTTGGCGCGACGCTTGACCGTGTAGACGTAGCTGTGATCGCTGACGACGCGCAGATCGGCGTAACGTTGCTGCCCGCCATACAAACGGAACAGGCGCTGTTCGCCGACGCGACGCCGTGCATCCGGACGGTTGCGTTCGTCCCAGGGCAGCAGATAGTCGTTGTGCGCCCAGCCGGTTTGGCCGTCCTGGCGGCGCACCTGACTCCATTGCTCGCCGCGTTGCAGCAGTTCGACGGCCTCGCGCGGCGTCAGTTGGGTGATGACGTCGTCGTTGGTTGAAGGGCCGCTGCGCAGGCGCAGGGCGACGTCGGCGACCTCCAGCCAGGTCGCTTCGGTTTCCTGGGCGTGGGCGGCAGCGGTAAGGAGGAGCAGGACCAGGGCAAGTAACAGACGGGGATTCATCTTACGATGTCCTCACCGATCTGTGAGGTATCACAATGCTTTCCTTGTGGATTATTATCTTTTCGACCAATGAAGCGCAAACCTGACAACACGCAATGGAGACACAAGTGCAGGAATCGTTCGCCGCTTTCCCCCTGCGCCCGACGGGGCAGGCAAGGGTATACTGGGCCGGGTCCGGTGTTCCCGTTCCGGGCGGGACAGCAGCGGGAAGGTGACGACAGCGCTTATGGAAACCGCCAACCACAGCAAGCGGGTGCTCTCCGGCATCCAGCCGACCGGCAACCTGCACATCGGCAACTACCTCGGCGCCCTGCTGCAATGGGTGCGCTTCCAGGAGCAGTACGACGCCTACTATTGCGTCGTCGATCTGCACGCCATCACCGTGCCGCACGACGCCAGCCAGCTGCGCGCGCACACCCTGGAGGTCACCGCGCTCTACCTCGCGGCCGGCCTCGACCCGCAGCGGGCGACCATCTTCGTGCAGTCGCACAACCCGGCGCACGCCGAACTGGCCTGGTTGCTGACCTGCCTGACGCCGCTGGGCTGGCTGTATCGCATGACGCAGTACAAGGACAAGGCGGCCAGGCAACAGGAGGAGTCCGTCAACGCCGGTCTGCTGGGCTACCCGGTGCTGATGGCCGGCGACATCCTGCTCTACCAGGCGCACTACGTCCCGGTCGGCGACGACCAGCGTCAGCACGTCGAACTGACGCGCGACCTCGGTCAACGCTTCAACAGCCTCTTCGGCGAGACCTTCACCCTGCCCGAGGTGGTCAACCCGGAGACCGGCGCGCGCGTCATGGGCCTCGATGAACCCACCGGCAAGATGAGCAAGAGCGCCACCGGCGAGAACCACGCCATCTTCCTGCTCGATACGCCCGATCTGATTCGGCGCAAGATCATGCGCGCCACCACCGACTCGGGGCGCGAGATCCGTTTCAGCAGTGACCCTGAGAAGGCCGGCGTCAACAACCTGCTGACCATTTACCAGGCGCTGACGCATGGCGAGCGCGCGGCGGTCGAGGCGGAGTTTGACGGCAAGGGCTACGGCGACCTGAAGAAAGCGGTCGTCGCGGCAGTGACCGATACGCTTGCTCCGCTGCAGCAGCGCTATCAGGAGATCAGCGCCGAGCCGGGTTACGTGGAACAGGTGCTGGCCGATGGCGCCGAACGCGCCGCGGCAGTCTCCGAGCGCAGCCTGAAATCGGTGAAGGAGCGCATGGGCTTTCTGGAGCCGGCGCAGCGTTGGCCGGGCGTGGGTTGAGCATGGTCAACTGGGAACCGCCGACCCACTGGCAGCGCATCACCAGCATTGACGCGCACGCCGCCGGCGAGCCCCTGCGCGTGATCTGCAGCGGCTTCCCCCTGCCCGCCGGCGCGACCATCCTCGAGCGGCGGGAAGCGGCGCGCCGTCACTACGACCATCTGCGGCGCAGCCTGATGTGGGAGCCGCGCGGCCACGCCGACATGTACGGCTGTCTGCTGACGCCGCCGGCCACGGACGATGGCGACCTCGGCGTGCTCTTCCTGCACAACGAGGGTTACAGCACCATGTGCGGCCACGGCATCATCGGC
>LXNI01002999.1_pt1 | contig 10502 bp, 8 predicted proteins | sample 809091 | NCBI WGS metagenome assembly LXNI01 (sample SAMN04870527, study PRJNA318959) | sponge metagenome | biome: 01000161; feature: marine sponge reef; material: water | host: Sarcotragus foetidus | place: Greece: Milos, Mediterranean Sea | collected 2013-05-29 | depth 5-7 m | reverse complement strand
TCCGATTCCCCAAGAGCGCCGACATCGACGGTAACCGGCCGGTCGCCGAGGTCGCTGTCCGGGTCCAGGTCGCACGCCGGGCATCGGGTGACGGCCGGGCTGTCGACAGCCACTGCGTTGGCGATCAGCGTCGCCGCGACGTCCGCCGCGGCAGCGTTTTCCGCCAGGACGGTCACCGAATCGGCGATCCCCAGCGACAGGCTGCGGCCGCGCCAGCCGCTCGTCGCAATGCCGCCGATCCCGTCTTCACTGCCGATCCCGGCGACGCCGGCGGCTTCCGGAACTCCGGCCAGCGTGACCATGCCGGCGCGGAACCGTTCGCCCGGCGCCAGATGGATCGCGATATCGCCGCCATTGTTGACATAGGCGCGCGACAGGCTGCGCCCGTCGATCCCTGCCGCCAGCACCTCATCCGCCACAGCGCCGGCGACTGCCGCCATCGGGGTAACGAAGCTGTCGCGATGCGGCGCGCAGGCGATCGCCATGCGCCGCGCCGTGCTGCTCCGCACGGCCGGCATAGCGTCAATATGGGTACGGAGCGACGCCAGCTCAGCAACCAGCTCGCCCAGCACGGTGCGAAAGCGTGTCCAGGCCTGTTCGTAAAACACCGCCACCTCGGCAGCCGGGCCGAAGGCTTCGAGCACCAGGTCGATCGGGCCATGCTGGAAGTGCCGGCGCCGTCCGTCGGGTAGATCGGCCCGAACGGCGCCTGGCACAGCCATGGTATGCGCCTGGCTCATCCGTCCGCCGCCACGCCGTGCAGCGGCGCCCCGGGCCAGGGCGCCCGCTCGTGCCATTTTTCGACCCGCAGCCGGTCGGCATCGACGATATCGCCGACCCGGCGCACGGCATCCATATGGCCGCCAAGCGCGCCGTAGTCGTCGAGCCGCAAGGTGAATTCGATGGGCGCCACGATGGCCGGCGTCGGCACATAGCCGAAGCTGTTTTCCGGCATGGTCGTAACGTCGACCATGATCGTGATGCCGCCGCCGGGCCAGACATAGACCGGCGCGCCGCCGGCGGTCACCCGGGTGAGCGCGCTGCGCACCGAACGGGTGAGCCGCACCGGGTTCTCGGTCACGCCCGCGCGCAGCGATCCGCCGGCCCCGGCCATGAAGGCGACCGTGGCGAGCGCCGGTTCGCAATTCTCGCCGATCCGGTCGACGACCACCGAGAGTTCCGACGGCATCGGCGCCTTTTGCGGGTTCAGATCGTCGTCGAGAATGAAATATTCGGCGTCCTCGCCGGTCGTGCTGACCATGAGCAGCCGCTGGCCCGGCCAGGCAAGCTTCGGGTTGATCGTATCGATGATCGAAAGCGGATCGGTCACGTCGGTGCCGCCCCAGCCGCTGCCCGGCTCCGCGACCTGGAAATAGCGCCCCGGTGTGGATTTGCGGCCGCGCACCCGGATTCCGGCCGGTTTAATATCCAGGAAGCGTCCGGCCTGGTGCTCGGTCAAAACTCCGGTGATATGGTCGTCGACGACGATGACCTCGTCGGTATGGCCGAACCATTGTTGGGCGAAGATCCCGATGGTTGCCGAGCCGCAGCCGACGCGCATCCGCTCCTCGTGCCGGCCGCCGATGACCGGCGCCTTGCCCGCTTGCAGCGTGAGCTGCTCGCCGCCGTCGATGGTGAAATCGATGGCGTCGCCGTTCGACAGGCGCAGCATCATATCGCAGGTGACGACGCCTTCCTTCTTCGAGCCGCCGGTGAGATGGCGGACGCCGCCGAGCGAGAGCATCTGCGAGCCGTATTCCGCCGTCGTGACATGGCCGACCTGCTCGCCCTCGACGCGCACCGGCGCGGTCTCCGGGCCGATATAGCGGTCGGTGTCGATCTTCACCTTGAGGCCGCAATAGCTGAAGATGCCTTCGGAGACGACCGTCACCATGTCGACGCCCTCGTGCTCGCTGGCGACGATGAAGGGCGCAGGCTTGTAGTCCGGATAGGTCGTGCCGGAGCCGATGCCGGTCACGAACGTCTCCGCGTTGGGAATCAGCGAACCGTCCCAGTCCTGGCCCTGGAAGGGCACGAGATCGCCGTCCGTGCCGGCGCGCTGGGTGACGACAAACGGATCCATCCGGGTCAGGACGCCGTCGATATTGCCGTAGCGGTCGCAGGCGCCGGTGCGCCCTTCCCGAATCCGGCACAGCACCGGGCAGGCGTCGCAGGTGACGATGCCCGGCTTATCCTTTGCGGCAGCGGTCGTTCCGTCAGGCATGGCCGGCCTCCTGCGCGGCGAGAAGGGCTTCGCGGACCCGGTGCGGCGTCGCCGGCGCGTGGCGCAGCCGGACGCCCGTCGCATGGTGGACCGCGTTGAAGATCGCCGGCGCGGTCGGGATCAGCGCCTGTTCGCCGATCCCCTTGGCGCCGTAGGGGCCGAGCGGTTCCGGATCTTCGATCAGGATCGTATCGATGGGCGGGATGTCGCCGAAGGTCGGGATCAGATAGTCGTGCAGGTTCTCGGTCCGGCCCGGGATGTATTCTTCCATCAGGGCGAGGCCGAGACCCTGGGCGACACCGCCGTGGATCTGCCCTTCCAGCAGGGTCGGGTTGATGGCGCGGCCGACATCGTGAGCCGCCACGATGCGCCGGACCTTGATCGTCCCCAGTTCGATATCGATGTCGATGACTGCGAGATGCGCGCCGAAGCCGTAGGTTGCATAGGGCACGCCCTGCCCGTTCGCATCCAGCGGTTCGGTCGGCGGATCGAAGGTGCCGTCAGCGGCGAGCACGTCGCCTTCGCCGTCCGGCGCCATCGCCCGGAGATCGAGGGTCCGCTCGGCGTCGCCGTCGCGCAGCACGATCCGGCCGTTGCCGATCTCCAGCAACGCCGCCGGACCGACGTTGGCCAGGCGCAAAATTTTCGCCCGCAATTCCTCGCCGGCGATCTGGGTCGCCCGGCCGGAGACGAAAGTCTGCCGCGAGGCGGAGGATTTGCCGGCGTCGGCCGTCCGATCGGTATCGCCGGCGACGTTGGCGATGCATTCGACCGGCACGCCGAGCGCGTCGGCGGCGATCTGTGGCATGATCGTGTTCGGCCCCTGCCCCATGTCCATCGCGCCGTTGTAAAGCGTGACCTGGCCGTCGGCGGAGATGCCGAGCTTCATGGTCGACGGGTTGGACATGGAAGTGTTGCCGCAGCCGTACCACATGCCGGCGACGCCGACGCCCCGGCGCCGCGGCCCGCCAGCCCGGTCGATCCGCGCCGCCTCGGCCCGCTCCCGGTTCCAGTCCGCCTGCAAGGCCTCGAAACAGTCGGCGAGGCCGGCGCTGTGCTCCAGCACCTGGCCGGACGAGGTTTCGTCGCCCCTGCGGATCGCGTTCCTGAGCCGGAAGGCGAGCGGATCGACGCCGCATTGCCCGGCGAGATCGTCCAGCAATGCCTCGTTGGCGATCGCCGATTGCGGTACGCCGAAGCCGCGGAAGGCGCCGGAGGGCGGCGCATTGGTCAGCCAGGCGCAGCTCGTGTTTTTCACATGTGGAATGACATAGGGCCCGGTTGCGTGGACCGGCACACGGTCGGCGACCGTCGGGCCCCAGGAGGCGTAGGCGCCGCTGTCGAAGTCGCCGTGGAATTCGTAGGCGGTCAGCCTGCCGTCCGCGGTGCAGCCGGCGCGCGCCCGGATGGATGCCGGATGGCGCTTGGTCGACGACGCCATGCTTTCGGGCCGCGAATAGGTGCAGCGCACGGGAACGCCCAGCGACCAGGCGGCGAGCGCGATCAGCGGTTGGACGGAAAGATCCAGCTTGCCGCCGAAGCCGCCGCCGCAGGCGGTCGGGACGATCCGCACCTGCTCCTGACCGATGCCGAGGATCATAGCGGTCTCGTCCCGGTCCATGTAGGGCGACTGGGTCGAAACGTGGATTTCGAGCCGGTCGCCGTTCCGGCGCGCCCAGCCGGCCTCGGGCTCGATATAGGCATGTTCGACGAAGCTGGTCCGCCATTCCCCTTCGGCGACGAAATCGGCGTCGGCAAAACCCCGTTCGATGTCGCCCTTGAAGACCCGGCCGCGCGCCAGGACGTTATCGTCCCGCCCGGCCTGGACGATAGCGGCGCCTTCGGCAGACGCTCCGGCGACGCCGGCGACCGGCGCTTCCTCATACCAGGAAACCGGCATGTCTTCGTCGCGCAGCGCTGCGACTGCGCCGGCGTTGCCGACCACGGCGAGCACGGCCTCGCCCCGGTAGCGCACGATCCCGTCGGCCAGCACCGGCTGGTCCTTGCCCACCGGATAGACGCCGAACGCGTTGCTGCCCGGAATGTCGGCGGCGGTCAGCACGGCGGCGATGCCGGGCCGGGCCGCCCGGAAGCCGTCGAGATCGCCGGTCTCGAACCGGCCGCGCGGGATGGGCGAGCGCACGACGCGCAGGGTGAGCGCATCCGGCGGCGCGAAATCGGCGCCGAACACGTCGTCGCCGGTCAGCTTGGCTGCGCCGTCGAGCCGGGCAATCCGGGCACCGACCGCGGCGCCGGCCCCGGCGGCGGCCTCCATCGTCGCGCAGGTCCGGTCGCCGGCAACGTCGAGCACGGCCTCGACAATCTTGCGATAGCCGGTGCAGCGGCACAGCACGCCGCCCAGCGCGTCGGCGGCTTGCTGTTCGGTCGGCGTCGGGTTCCGGTCGAGCAGGTCGCGCGCCGCCATCAGCATGCCCGGCGTGCAGATGCCGCATTGCGCCGCGCCGTGGCGCAGGAAGGCGGCCTGGAGATCCGAGAGCGCGCCGTCCCGCGCCAGGCCTTCCACGGTCGTCACCTCGCGCCCGGCGGCCTGGGCCACCGGAACCATGCAGGCGCAGATCTGCTCGCCGTCCAGCAACACAGTGCAGGCGCCGCAATCGCCGGCGTCGCAGCCGACCTTGGTGCCGGTCAGGCCGAGTTCGCTGCGCAGGGCCTCGGCCAGCCGGGTCGCCGGCGGGCTGCGCAGGGCCATCGCCTCGCCGTTGACCGTAAGTTTCGTCGCGGCCGCCGCGATGTTCATGCCGCCTCCCCCATCCGCCGGCCCAAGTCCGACAGGCCGCGGCGCAGCATCGTGGCCGTGGCGTCCAGCCGGTATCCGGCCGAGCCACGCACGTCGTCGATCGGCGACAGGACGGTTTCGACAGCCTCGGCGGAGACCGCATCGCCCAGCGCGACGTCCAGCGGCCGGCCCCTGAGCGCCGCCTCCAGCGCCGGCAACCGCCGGGTCACCGGGGAGCAGGCGCCGACGGCGATCCGGGCGTCGCCGACGGTACCGCCGTCCGGCACCAGGACGATGCCGATCATCACGATGGAAATGACGAGATAGCGCCGCGCGCCGAGCTTCAGGAAGGCACTGGCCGCCGCGTCGGGCAGTTTCGGCGCCAGCACGGCGGTGACAATCTCCCCGGAGTCCAGCGCCGTGGTCCGGTTGCCGGTCAGGAACTCCGTCACGGGCAGGCGCCGCACGCCGTCGGCGGCGGATAACTCGACCTCGGCCTCCAGCGCCGCCAGGTTCGGCGCGCCGTCGGCCGCCGGCGAGGCGTTGCACAAATTGCCGGCGATCGTCCCGGCATTCTGGATCTGGACCCCGCCGACCTCGCGCGCCGCGTCCTTGAGGCCGTCGAAACAGGCCGGCAGGTCGGCCCGGATCAGGTCCGTCCAGGTGGCGAGCGCTCCGATGCGCCACCGGTCGCCTTCGTCGGCGATGCCGCGCAGGGCGGCAATGCCGGTCAGATCGAGCAGATCGTCGTCGAGCGGCCGGCCGACCCGGCCGGGGTAATAGTCGGTGCCGCCGGCCAGCACGGTCAGCGGCCGGCGCTGCAATGCGTCCAGCGCGTCTTCGAGATTGTCCGGGCGCAGATACACCGACATCTCCGTTCCTACCCGACCGTTTCCGTCAGCCCGAACATGCCGTCAAACTTGTTTGTGTACGAATGATTATTCCGATCATATCGAAGCTGTCTCCGCCGCGCAAGCATCAAATGATTTTCTCCAGCAGACGCAACAAAGTCGCCCGTTCGCGCGGCGACAGCGGGTCCAGCGTTTCCGCCGTGACGCCGAAGCCGTCCATCTGGGCCGCCGCCAGCAGCGCCGCGCCGGCCTCCGTCAGGCGCCACTGGGTGCGCCGCCGGTCTTCCTGGTCCGCCCGTCCCGCGATCAGGCCCCGTTCGGACAGGCGGCCGATCACCCCCTTCATGGTCGCCGGGTCCATCGCCGTCAGCCGGCCGAGCCGGTTCTGCGAGACCTCGCCCTCGTCGGCGATCTTGGCGAGCGCGGCGAACTGGGTCGGCGTCAGGCCGTGCCCGGCGAAGCGGGCGGCGAAAATCGCCGTCGCCCGCTGATGCGCCCGGCGCAGCAGGAAGCCGATCTGCTCCTCCAGCCGATAGCCGCCGGCGCTCACGCGGCCGCAAAGCTCCGGAACCGCCCGGCGCCGGGCGCTGTGTCAGCCATCTGTCCCCTCCGGACTTGGTTCGCAGGTGCGCTGGTGTAGCGACGCGGCAATGCGGTGTCCAGACGATGCTCTGGAGCACTTCGGATTACGCCTTAGATCATGTCGATGATCGGACCCATTCACCCCGGTGTGACCCTTCGCGAAGACTTCATGGAGCCGTACAGGCTGAGCGCCAACGGCCTCGCCAGGCGGCTGGGCATCCCCCAGAACCGCATCAGCGATATCGTGCGGGGCCGCCGCGGTATCACTGCGGACACGGCCCTCCGGCTGGAGCAGGCATTCGGCGTGTCCGCCTCGTTTTGGCTGAACCTGCAATCGCACTACGAACTCGAAGTAGCCGAACGGGAGTCCGGATCTGCCATCAGGGATAGCGTCAAGCGCCTCGACGCAGTCGCCTGAGCCGCCCCCTACTCCGCGTTCGCGCGGTCGCGCAGTTCGACACGGCGGATCTTGCCGGAGATGGTTTTCGGCAACTCCGGGACGAAGGCGATCTCGCGCGGGTATTTGTAGGGCGCCGTCGTCGCCTTGACGAAATCCTGCAGGGTCGTCGCCATCGTCTCGCCGGGCTCGAAACCCTCAGCCAGCACGACAAAGGCCTTGACGATCTCGCCGCGCAGCTCGTCCTTCTTGCCGACGACCGCGGATTCGACGACCGATTCATGCTCGATCAGCGCGCTCTCGACCTCGAACGGGCTGATCCGGTAGCCGGCCGAGGAGATCAGGTCGTCGGCCCGGCCGACGAACCAGATATAGCCGTCGGCATCCCGCGTCGCCGTATCGCCGGTGTAGTACCAGCCGTGGCGGAAGCATTTGGCGTTGGCCGCATCGTCCTCGTAATAGCCGTGGAACAGGCCGGGCGGCCAGGTCTCGCCGTCGGTCCGCACCGCGATATGGCCGACCTCGTCGTCCGCCAGGCTGTTGCCGCTATCGTCGACGATGTCGACCTCCATGCCCGGCACCGGCTTGCCCATGGATCCGGGCCGGACCTCGACGCCGGGGAAGTTGGCGACAAGGTTGACGGTCTCGGTCTGGCCGTAGCCGTCGTGGGGGACGGTGCCGGTGGCGTCCCTCCAGGCGCGCACCGCCTCGGGGTTGAGCGGCTCGCCGGCGCTGATCGAGTGGCGGATCGAAGACAGGTCGTAGGCCGACAGGTCCTTCTGGATGAAGGCGCGGAACACGGTCGGCGGCGCGCATACCGTCGTGATGCCGTGCTCGGCGAACAGCCGCAGATGGGCATCGGCGTCGAAGCCCGGGCCCGGATTGTAGAGCATCACGGCCGTCCCGAGCTGCCACTGGCCGAACAGCTTGCCCCAGGCGGCCTTGGCCCAGCCGGTGTCGCTCATCGTCCAGTGCAGGTCGTCCTCGCGCAGGTCGTGCCAGTAGCGGGCGGTCAGCGTGTGGGCGATGGCGTAGCTGTGGTCCCGCGGCACCAGCTTCGGGAAGGCCGTGGTGCCGGAGGTGAAATAAGCCAGCATCGTCTCGTCGCTGCGGGTCGCCTCGACCGCGCTGCGGTCCAGCCGGTCGCTCGCCGCCGCGCAGGCGGCCTCGCAATGGACCCAATCGCTATGCGGAGCGCCGATCACGATCACCCGCTCCAGGGTCGGGCACTTGTCGCGCACCGCCTCGATCTTCGCGATATGGTCGGCGGTGATAATGGCCAGGCGCGCCCGCGCCCTGTTGATGCGGTATTCGATATCCTTTGGCTGGAGCAGGTTGGTGCCCGGCATGGCGATCACGCCGAGCTTGATGCAGCCGATCATGGCCTCGTACCAGGCCGGAATGCGCGGGATCATCATGAAGGCGAAATCGCCCTTGGCCGCGCCGATATCGCGCAGCATGTTGGCGAAGCGGTTGGAGGCCGCCGAGAGGTCGGAAAAGCGCCACGCCGCCTGTTCGCCGGTGTTGGCGTCGACATAGACGAAGGCCGTCTTGTCCCGTTCGGCGGCGCGGCGGTCGATCAGGTCGAAGCCGAAATTGTAATATTCCGGCGCCGGCAGCCGGACGCCTTCGGCCAGCGCGGTCGCATAATCGGGCAGGTCGATATAGCCGGTCATGGCGGCTCCGGTAGAATGGACAACGGATAGGATTCTGGTGACCCGCCGCCAGCGCGGAGTCAAGCCGCGATGGCGTCCGGCGCGACGACCGTGGCGCGTTACGCTTGACAGTGGTGGCGCTGCCGCTGATATGGGAGCGACACACAGCGGGGCCCGAATGACCGGCGTGTACACCATCGATGTTCTGGTATGCGAGGAGGCGGATGTCTTCGTCGGGACGAGCGAAGATATCCCCGGACTGACACTGGAAGCCGATACGCTCGGAGCGTTGATCGGTGCGGCAGTCGATATGGTGCCCGAGCTTCTGACCGACAACGTCGGCCCGATCCCGACCGATTCGATCAGGATGAGTTTCCGCGTCCACCCGCCGGACATTCCGATGGACGTAACCTCCGTTCGCCACCCCCCGATCGTGCTTGAGGGGCCAATTGGCCGGCAACACGCCGTTCAATAGAGGCGATGCCGGGGACCTACGAAGCGAGGGTCAAGCGCGCCCTCCGGAAAGCAGGCTGGGAACAGGTCGGAAAGAAACGGACAGGTCATGAAAAATGGCGGCGCATTGACGGGACCGGCCCCTCAATTGCGGTTCCGTCGAAAATCAAGAGCAAGCACACAGCGAACAGCATCTTCTCGCAGGCCGGACTGCCGGACAGAATAAAATGAAGGCGCGCGGCGGCAATCGGACAGCGACAGTGTCCGGCGGTGCGCGCGGGCCGCACCGATTCGGACCGGCTGCGCGGGATACGCCTACCGGCCTCGCTTGACGCCCCACCGGCCGCTTCCTATCTTCCGCCCCGCCGAAGCGGAGCCGATGCAGGCCATCGAGCCGCCGCCCTGGGCGCCCATAGCTCAGCTGGTAGAGCAACTGACTTTTAATCAGTAGGTCACAGGTTCGAATCCTGTTGGGCGTACCAAAAAATCCAATAAAATCAATGGATTATATGATGTTCTGGGACAGGCCGACGAATCCGGTTTGCTCCGCGGACACCTGCAGACCCGTCCTAAGCGCGGTCTCCCGTGAGGCACATTGTCTGCTATAGTCGCCGGGAAAATTCCTGGCAGCAGCGGCCCGACATCAGACCGGCGCACGTCATTGGAGGAAAAGTTGAAAAACACCCAATTCAGGCTGACCGCTATTGCGGCGGCCAGCGCCGCGGTTTTCGCAGTCGGCGTTCTGGGGAGCGCGAACGCCACCGCCGAAACCTGCGCCAGCCCCGACAACGAGACGTTTGTCCAGGGCAAAGACCACTGTCTGGCGATCACGACATTTCACCCTTCGTCTCCCACCGACAACCTGGTGGTCCTTTTGCACGGCGATTTTTCCCGCGGCGGTCCTGTCCGCTTAACGAGAATTGCCCGGGCGTTTGCCGATCTAGGGGCTGTCGGGGTCGCGATGATGCGCCCCGGTTATACCGGCGACGGCCGGACCTCGACCGGCGTTGCCGCGCGGGACCAGCGTCCCCACGAAAGACGCACCGCTGAGAAGATTGGCAGTATTGGCGTGGCACTTGCGCGCCTGAAGGCGCATTACAGGGCGAAGCGGCTCATTCTCGTTGGTCATTCCGGCGGCGCGCTCATCTCGGGTGTGCTACTCGGGATGCGGCCGAAGCTGGCGGACGCTGCTCTGCTGATTTCATGTCCGTGCGACTACCATGCATGGCGGAGTAGCCGCGGGCGCTCTCATGTAGCCACTGCGCAATCGCCCTTGGACTGGCTCAAGAAGGTGCGCCCCGGCGTACGGATCGTCGCGATCACCGGCAGCGCGGACACAAACACACTGCCAACCAATGCCCAAAGTTACATCGCCGCGGCTGAGGCCAGGGGACTCAACGCTGAGTTTATTGTCATCCCCAATGCCGGGCACGGATTGCGTCGACAGAGCTTTTGGCCGTTCATGGAATTGGTACTCAAAGGTAATGCTTCCGTTCTCAGGTGATGGATGGTGATTTCAGCGATTGAGCGTTCGCTTCCAGTCTCGTCTCAGCGGCCGCAGCCAGATGTCTCGTCGAGGACCTTGAACAAGCCTCTGGTAACA
>LXNI01002998.1_pt1 | contig 10502 bp, 8 predicted proteins | sample 809091 | NCBI WGS metagenome assembly LXNI01 (sample SAMN04870527, study PRJNA318959) | sponge metagenome | biome: 01000161; feature: marine sponge reef; material: water | host: Sarcotragus foetidus | place: Greece: Milos, Mediterranean Sea | collected 2013-05-29 | depth 5-7 m | reverse complement strand
AATTGGATCTGAAAGTCGAAAATCCAAATCTCGTCGAAATTGCAGAGGAGCGCGTAACGGGGCCTATCGGGCAGGTTCTTCCAATATTCTTCCAGCTGGCCATAGTGTTTCTTAAGATTTTCACCGCGCTTTTTCATTTCAATCAGAGCGCGCTTTGGCAGGAGGAAATCCGCGAAGGAGACTGTCGTCTTGCCGTTGCGCCGGCGTGGAATCCGCGGCTCAATTTCTCCGGCTTCAAGCGCGCCCTTATGACCAAAGGCCCGCATCAAATGATCGAGGAAAAGTTGCGCCTCGCCTTTCTCGTCGCCCTTGATGTGTTCTCGCCACCAGTCAACGAAGTCGCGCAGTGATTGTTCTATCGACATTTATGCTCCTTCCAATAGAACAATTGTATCAGTTCAGAGTCGCGGAAACAAGAAAAAAGCGCGCCGATGCGACGCGCTCCGGGTTTCGCAGTTGCGGCCTTCACTCACTTGCGCAGGCGCGGATCCAGCGCGTCGCGCAGGCCGTCGCCGATGAAGTTGACGCAGAGCACGGTCATCGAAATCAACATGCCGGGCCAGAAGACCAGGGTCCAGGTGATGGTCAGGTAATCTTTGCCGTCAAAGAGCAGCCGCCCCCAGGTCGGGAAGTCCGGCGGGAAGCCCAGCCCCAGAAAGGACAGCGCCGATTCGGTAATGATAGCGGCGGCCACGCTGAAGGTGGCGGCGACGATGACCGGGCTCATGACGTTGGGCAAGATATGCGCGCGCAGGATACGCCCATCGCGGGAGCCGACCGCGTTGGCCGCTGTGATGAATTCGCGCGACTTCACAGTTAGCACCTCGCCACGCACCAGGCGCGCCGTCGGCATCCATTGCAGGCCGCCGATCACCGATACCATCAAAATGAAAACGCCGCCCTCGACGCCGAAGGAGGCTTTGAGCGGCTCGCGGAAGAGCATCATCAGCACCAGCAGCAAAGGCAACTGCGGCAAGGCGATAAATATGTCGGTCATGCGCATCAGCGGGTTGTCGAGGCGGCGGAAGTAACCGGAAGCCAAGCCGATCACGGTGCCGATGGAAATTGATACAAACATGGCGGAAATGCCGATCATCAGCGATACGCGGCCGCCTTGCAGCGCGCGCGCCAAGGTATCGCGACCCAGGCTGTCCGTGCCCCAGGGGTGCTCCGGCGATGACACCTGATAGGCGGCCACGATGTCGATGTATTCGGGCTCGATGGTCCAGAATAAAGGACCGATCAGCACGCCGAGCAGGATCACAGCCAAAACGGCGATGGCGATCAGCGCCAAGCGGTGCTTGCGGAATTGGCGCCAGGCATCGCCGGCGAAGGTCCGCGCTTGCAGCAGTTCTTCCGAGTCCAGGTGCTTGGGTTTCGTCTTTTCGTTTGTCGTCATTGTATCAGCCCGTTCCGAGAATTAGCTGTAGGTCACGCGCGGATCGAGAATGCCGTAGAGCACATCGGCAACGATATTGAACAAGACCACCAGCACCGCGAAGATGAAAGTGACCGTCTGCACCGTTGGCAGGTCGCCGCCTTGAATGGCGATGATCAAATACTGGCCGATGCCGTTGACGCGGAAAATCTGCTCGGTGATCAGCGCGCCGGCGAAAATGCCCGGGATGCCTAGCGCGATCAGTGTGACGACCGGAATCAAGCTGTTGCGCACGGCATGCGTCGTCACCACGACGCGTTCGGTCAAGCCTTTGGAGCGCGCGGTGCGGATATAGTCCTGCTGTAGGTTTTCCAAGGTCGAAGCGCGGGTATAGCGGCTCATCTGCGCTGTGGTATACAGCGTCAGCACCGTGACCGGCATGAACATCTGCCGCAGTTGCAGCTGCAGCGTTTCGATATCGGTGACCACAAGGGTGGTGTCATACACAGACGGGAACCACTTGAGATTCACGCTGAATATGATGATGAACATCAGGCCGGTGAAGAAAGTAGGCACGGAGAAACCGACCATCATCAGAAAGGTGCCGACTTGATCGAAGACCGAATACTGCCGATAAGCCGAAAAGACGCCGACCGGGACGGCGATCAGGACGCCTAGGATGTACGACGTGCCCACCACCCACATCGTCTGCGGCAGGCGCTCGGCGATGATGTCGATGACGGGACCGCGCGTGGCCCAGGAGATGACGCGCACACGCTCTTCCGAGCCAGGGAAGGTGACACCGAAGGATGATTCGATCAGATTCAGCGGCTCGGAGATGAAGAATTGCTGCAGCCACTTGACGTATTTGACCACGAAGGGGTCATCTGCGCCGAGGGCTTCGCGGATCTTGGCGCGTACCTCGGGCGGTATGGTTAGTGGCAAGTTGCCGGTTGGGTCGCTGGGGGATAAATCAACAACAGCGAAAATAATAAAACTGATTACAAGTATAGTTGGTATTGCGGTCAGGAGCCTTCGTACAATGTACTGTCCCATTATTCACTCCTCGCGACAACAAATTTAACCACGATCTCTGTGGTTCAAATCAGAAATATCCCCTCCCCCGGAAAGGGGGAAGGGACAAGAAATTGAAGACGCTACATACGCGTCCAATCGGCGATATTCCAGAGTTCGGAATCCCAGGCGTTCATAGCCACGCCGGAAATCGAGTTGTGATGCGCCGATACGCTGCCGCGATAGACCAGCGGAATCACAGCGCCCGTTTGGACCAGCATGTCGTTCATCTGGATCGCCAGGTCAGCGCGGTCTTCAAGCACCGCAGTCTGGGACAAGGCGTCGAGCAGCGCGTCGTAGTCCGTGTTGTACCAGCGTACGACGTTGTTGCCGTTCCAGCTGTTGTCGGGATGCGTAATCTGGTCGCTGCGCCAGCCGCCCATGTAGGTCTCGGGATCGGTGCCACTGGAGCCGTTGGTGTACATCTCGATGTCGGTATAGAACTTCGAGTAAGTATCCGGGCTGGCGATATCGCCACCGAAGAAGACGGCCGCGTCAATATTGCGCAGCTCGGTCTCGATGCCGATCTCACCCCACCACTGTTTGATCAGCGCCTGCGTATTCTGACGCACGGCGTTGGTCGAAGTCTGGTAGCTCACCTTGAGCGGTACACCGTCGTATTCGCGGATGCCGTCGCCGTCGGAATCAAGGATGCCGGCTTCGTCCAGCATGGCGTTGGCGGCGTCAATGTCCTGCGGGCAGGGATCATTGTTCGGCGAGGCGTAAATCGGCGGGCCGGGCAGGATGTTGCAAGTGGCAACGCCACCGGCGCCATAGAGCTGGCTCGCGATCAATTCGCGGTCGATCGCCTTCGACATGGCCATCCACACCGCGTCTACCTGTAGGAAGGGGTGGCCGTTGCTGCCATCCGCCATCCAGACAGAGCGGTTTTCGCCCAGCGCCGGATCGGGATTGGTGTGGTTGAGCAGCAGGCGCTCGACGCTGGTAGCGAAACCAACGATGACCGTGCCTTGACCAGCCGCTTCCATCGCCGAAAGCACGGCGGGGGAAATCTGCAGGTTCCAGGCGTAATCGGCTTCACCGGTTTCCAGCACAGCGCGCGCGGCGGATTCGGCATCACCGCCACCTTTGAAGACGGCGCGGTCAAAGGCCGGCTGCCCTTCAACGCGATAGTTGGGGTTGGCGGCGTAGGTGATGACGTCGTTGGTGCGGAAGTCGGTGACCATGTACGCGCCGGTGCCGATGGGACCGAAGCTCTCCTGGCATTCCAGGGCGCCGGCGCCGATGCAATCTTCGAATTGCGCCTTCTGGATGATAGGCGTCAGGTAACCAACGAAGGGACCGTAGGGGAAGGGCTTGGCGACATCAAAGGTGATTTGGACGGTAAGGTCGTCCACAGCTTCGATGGATTCAACATTGGCGAACTGATCCAGCACCGTGCAGCCGGTATCCGGATGCATACAGAACTCGCCGCTGAAAACCACATCGGCCGAGGTCAAAGGCGAGCCATCAGACCAGAGGATGCCTTCGCTCAGCGTCCAGGTGATTGATGTCAGGTCTTCCGATACGCCGCCATTGGCGACCGTGGGGATCTCGTCAACGAGCCAGGGCACCATAACGCCATCGGGATCGTAACGCGCCAGCGGTTCCAGCACGAGAGCAGCAGCTTCAAATTCTTTGGTGCCGTTACCAAGATAAGGGTTCATGTGAGACGCCGCCTGCCAGAACAGGATATTCACGGTATCTTCACTTTGGCTATGGACTAAGCCGCCGAAAGACGACAGCACCATAACGACAATCAGTAAAAGGGTAAGCTTGGTCTTCATAGTCTCCTCGCTTGTTGACTCTGGACGACAAAAAAGGAAATGCACCGAGATTATAGCGGAAAATCCGGATCCTTCCAAACCGCCAAAGAAGACGCGCTGGCTGAAGAAGAAAAGCAAGACCGGCGGAACGACCATCTCGCCATGATTTTGCACAAAAGCCGGGACAAAAAAAGAGGCCCGCCGAAGCGCGCCTCTTTTGATTTGCTCAGTTATCGAGCCGGATTACATATCGGCGCGATACCAGTCTTGCACGTTCCACATTTCCGAGTCCCAGCCGTTCATGTCAACGCCGCCCAGGGAATTGCTGTGGGCGGAGACGCTGCCGCGGAAGACCAGCGGAATCAGGGCGCCGCCTTCGATCAGCAGGTCATTCATCTGCCGGACGATTGCCGCGCGCGCTTCCACGCCACCGGTTTTCGTCAGTTCGTCGTAGAGCGCGTCGTACTCAGGGTTGCAGTGCCGCGGCACATTACGCCCCAGCCAGCCGTTGTCGGGGTTGGGGTCGGCGCCGCAGATCCAGCGCACCATGAAGGTTTCGGCATCGGGGCCGCTGGTGCCGCTGGTGAACATCTGCACATCGCTGTAGAACTTCTGGTAGGTATCGGGGCTGGCCGGGTCGCCACCAAAGAAGACCGCCGCGTCGATATTGCGCAGCTCGGTGTCGATACCAATCTCGCCCCACCACTGCTTGATCAGCGCCTGGGTGTTCTGGCGCACGGCATTGGTCGAGGTCTGGTATTGGACGCGCAAGGGGACGCCGTTGGCTTCGCGGACGCCATCGCCGTCAGTGTCCAGGATGCCGGCGCCGTCAAGAATGGCGTTTGCGCCATCAATATCTTGCTGGCAGCCCAGATAGGTTTCGGATACGTTGACCGGAGGACCGTTGACAATATTGCAAGCCGCTTGTCCACCGGCGCCGTAAAGCTGGCCGGCGATGATGTCGCGGTCAATCGCCAGCGACATGGCATCGGCGACTTCCGGAATCGTCAAGAAGGGATGCGGGTTGTCGCCGCCCATGACGATGGAACGATTGGGATTGTCCGGGCTGACGTCGGCTTGGTTGAGCATCAAGCGCTCGACCGACGACGCGAAGGCCACGACTACAGTGCCGTTTCCGGCAGCTTCCATGCCGCTGAGAACGGCGGGGGAAATCTGCAGGTTCCAGGCGTAATCGGCTTCACCGGTTTCCAAGACCGCGCGCGCGGCCGATTCAGCATCGCCGCCGCCCTTGAAGACAACGCGATCGAAATGCGGCTTGCCCTCTTCGCGGTAATTGGGATTGGCTACGTAGGTGACCACATCATTGGGACGGAATTCATCCACCATGAAGGGACCAGTGCCGATGGGCGCGAAGTTTTGGTCGGTGCAAGCCGACATGTTGGCGCCCATGCAATCAGCGAATTGCGCCTGCTGCAGGACGGGCGCGTTTTGCGACACAAAGGGATCATAGGGATTGGGCTTAGGAACGCCGAAAGTGATCTTGATCTGGTTGCCGCCAAGGTCTTCCATGCTAACAACGTCGTTGTAGAAGTGCTTGGTCGAGCAGCCGCCTTCGGGATGCGTACAGTATTCCCAAGTGAAGATCAAATCATCAATGGTAACCGGCGATCCATCCGACCAGATTAAGCCATCCTTGAGCTTCCAGGTGATGGTGGTCAAGTCCTCGGAGACGCCGCCGTTTTCCAGCGTCGGAATGAACTCCGCAAGGTCGGGCACCATAGTGCCGTCGGGCGCGATGCTGGCCAAGGGTTCGAGGATGAGCGCGGCCGCGTCAAAGTCCTTGGTGCCGCCGGAGAGGTAGGGGTTCAGGATCGAAACCGCCTGCCAATAAAGAATGGTGACTTCGCTGGTGTCTTGCGCCACGCCAACGCCGCCGAAGAGCGTGCTGACGATGAACAAGAGCGCCAATACAGAAAGTTTGAGTCTCATGGTCTTGCCTTCCTATGCCTGTAATTTGTCAGAAATGGTAAATTGGCAGCGCAATTATACACGTAGATTGTCAGAAATAACAAATCTAATCTTGGTTTGATTAAGTTTGCCTCAGGCGAACGGCCTTGACGAAGCGACGAAGCCTAGGGCGAAGGCGGGCGCCGCAGCAGGTTGATCAGGATGGCCAGGATCACTTTGATCATGTAATAGACGGAGCGCCCGGCCGTGATGGACGAGCGTCCGTGCTGGCGCGCGATCATGCGCACGGGCGTTTCCAGTTGCCGCAAGCCGCTGCGGTGAAGAATGACGATGGCTTCCGGCTCCGGGTAATCATGCGGGTAGACTTGCGCCAGCAGCTTGATGGCGCGGCGATTATAAGCCGAGCAGCCGGAAGTGGGGTCGGTGACGCGCTGGCCGATGATCGATGACAGCAACCGCGCCAGGATCGCGCTGCCCACGCGGCGCAGAAGCGGCGTACCGTAGTCGCCTTGCCCGTCGATGAAACGGGAGCCAATGACAACATCGGCATCGCCGGCATTTAATGCAGCCAGCAAAGCGCGATTGCTCTCCGGCGCGTGCTGCCCGTCGCCGTCGTTGCGCAGCACGATGTCGTATCCATGAGCCTCGGCGAATTGGAAACCGGCCTGCACAGCAGCGCCGATGCCCACGTTGTAAGGCATGCTCAACACCCGAGCGCCGGCATCCCGCGCTGTGGCGGCGGTCGCATCACCCGATCCGTCATTGATGACCAGGATTTCCGCCTGCGGCAGCTCGGCTCGGATGGCGCTGACGGTCCGCGCGATGTTAAGCCGCTCATTGTAGGCGGGCAGAATCACCAGAATGCAGGCGGGACTCATCGTTAGAAGCTACTCCTTCGCTAGCGATGGTAAACGACAGGCGGCAGGTTGCAAAGACAGAGCCTGCCGCAGGCTGTCTTGGGGACAATCGCTTCAAATGGAAATTGCGCCATCAACAATTTATTATCATCAATCGAAATCTGTAGGGGCGAGCCTTAGCTCGCCCAGCACAGCATCGTTCCACAATCGGGCGAGCTAAGGCTCGCCCCTACATGTAACTCTGTGGCGGAAAAACTGTGTCATGAACGCCAGGGAAATTTTATCCACAATAATCCCCACTGCCCCACGCGGACAGTCTTGCGATGGCGGCGCCCCCTGATGTAAGCTGATAAGTGAACTTATCCCGCAGAATCGCAGTTCCGTCGCTCAACCGCGGGGCGGCAGCGTCGCCAAATTCAGAATGACAGGAAGAAGCTCATGCAGGATCTGGTATCGCTAAGCGCCGGCATGGGCAACTTTTATGAATGCGTTGAATTGGCCTGCCAGCGCGGCTTGGGCATTGAGTTCATGGCCTTTTCCGTGCCGCAGATCCTCGATGGCGACTGGCGCAAACTGGACAAGGAATACAAAGCCGCTGTCGCCGATGTGCCCGGCCCGCTGACGATGCACGGTCCTTTTATGGATTTGACCTCCGGCAGCCCGGATGAACGCATCAATATGGTGTCCTACGGTCGCTACGAGCATGTTATTCGCATTGCCGCGGGCCTGGGCGTCAAGCAAGTCGTCTTTCACGCCAATTACATCGGCCTGCTGCACAACGACTTTTATCGGCAGGGCTGGCACCAACGGAATGTAGATTTTTGGGGCCCCTTGGGTGATTACGCTCAAGCCTATGATGTCGTGGTCGCCATCGAGAATATGTGGGAATTCGACCCGACCATCATCGGCAACCTCTTAAGCGAGCTCGATCATCCCTACTTGAAGGCCTGCATCGATGTCGGGCACGCCACGCTTTTCTCCGATCCCGGCATCAGCTTTGACGACTGGCTGGATACCATGCGGCCCTGGGTCATCGAAGTGCATATGAATAACAACAATGGCGTCATGGATGAACATTACGGCTTTGACTGGGAACAAGGCGTCCTGGATTACGCGCAGATTCTGCCGCAATTACGCCAATTGCCCACCAAGCCGGTACTGGTGCTGGAAATGGATCGCATCGCCGATATGCAAGCCAGCCTACGCTATTTCGAGCTGGGCGAGGCCGATTAAATTGCGACGGGGCAATCAGGCATCGTCAGTGGCGGCTTCGTCCCGCGCGGTCGCCGACTGGCCGGCAAAGGTCGGGTCGCATTGGGGGATGACCGTCTCGATATCGGCGGCAAATTGCTGATAGCCGCCTTCCACTGCCAGGCGCAGACCCGGCTCTAGATAAGCCAGCGCGCGCGCGCAATTGCCCAGCAGAATTTGCGAGAAACCGGCCCAGTAATAGTGCTGCGGATACTGGCTGCCCAGCTCAATGGCGCGCTCAAAGGACAGCGCCGCCTCGTCGATTGAGCCCAATTTGTTCTGCATGTATCCCAGCCAAAAGCGGCAGTCGAGATTCTCCGCATTGAAGTCGACGCAATCTTGCAGGTAGCGCTGCGCCTGCGCCGGATTGCCGAATGCGCCCCAATGCCCCTTGCCGATGAGCAGCAAGGCGGCTTCGTTGCTGGGGTTGGCTTCCAGCACGTCGTTGAGAAAATCGAGCGCCACATCGTAATTGCGCAGATTGCTCTCCAGGATGGCGATGTCCACCGCGTATAGATTCATGTTGTCGGCCATGCCATAGGCGGTCTGGAAGTCTTGGCGGGCGCCGTCGAAATCATAGCGGTATTCCTGGCGGATGAGGCCGCGCGCGCGATAAGCCTCGGCGCTTTCGGGATCATTAGCCAGCAATTCTTCCACCAGCGCCTCGCCGCGTTCGGCTTGCCCCAGGCTGAGGTAAATCTCGGCCAGATAGGCTTGCGCGCGGCTGTTATCTGGGTCGAGCTCAAGGGCATGCAAAGCGCTGACGAGCGCCTCATTCGCCCGCCGCTGCCAGTCCAGCGCCCAGGCGTGAATGGCCCAGGCTTCGGGGTTAAAGGGATCGGCATTGATGGCGCGCTCGGCGAACTCGGCGGCTTCGGCATAGCGGCTGCTGTTGATCAAGCCCAGGGCGATGCGGCGATAGATTTCAACCGAGTTGGGCAGCGCTGGCGCGATTTCCTGATACAAGCCGGTCGCGTTGCCCAGTGAGCCCCGCCGCCAGTAATTGTCAGCTTCGATCAGCTGATTGCGCGGATCGGCCGTCGGCGTCGGCTCGGGCAGGGACATGGTGGCGGCCCGATCTTCCAGCTCGCGGATAACGTCGAAAAGCGCCTGCTGCACCACCGGGGCGAAGACCTCCCGATTCAGCGCCACGCCGATGCCGATGAAGATGAGGGCGATAACCAGCAAGTAGAAGGTCAGGCGGCGGCAGCTGACGATGCTGCGCCGTTGAATGCCGCGATACTTCTTGGGCGTGCGTATCTGCACTTGCCGCCTCGCGCCTTAGTTCAGCACTAATTCCATAAACGTGCTCAGATCGGCCAGCAGAAAATCGGGGTCGCTGCCGATCAGGCTGTCGCGCCCGGCATAACCGGTGCAGACGGCGACCGCCACCGCGTCGATGGCGCGCGCCGCCTGGATATCCGCCGGCGTATCACCTATGACGATGAGCTCGGCGCCGTTGAGGTCGCGCCCCAAGTGCTCCCCCGCCCGCTGCCGCGCCAGCCGCGTCAAGTCGTCGCGATCGGGCGATTCGTTGCCATAGGCGCCAACGACAAACCAGTCCGACGCGTAGCCGGCCATCTCCAGCTTGATGGCAGCCGTCATTGAGGTGTTTCCGGTCACCAGACCGATGAGCGTATCGTCGCGCCCGCGCAGCGCCTGGACCAGCTCCATAGCGTGGGGACAAGGGTCGGCAGTATAAGCGCCGCTGATCTCGCGCATATGCCGCGCCATAACCGCTTCGTAGGCGGGCATGTCGCGGCCGATGTCGGAGGCGGAATGTCCGTGCGGCGCCAGCAGATCGGCCAGAATGCCCCAATCGGTCTTGCCGCCGAAGATATGGCTGTCCAGGTCGCCGGTCTGGCCGAAGCACTCCTGCATGGCGCGGCGTTTGGCCTCACGCCCGATGCCGCGGCTGATCAGCAGCGTGCCGTCAATATCGAAGAGGACGACTTTCTTTTCCCCCACGCTAATTCCCTCCCTCATCGACAGGCAGGGACTTCACTGAGAGCTTCATTCCAAACCCTCCATCACGATAAACGAAGCGTCGGCGGCGCCAGCGCGGACCTTGATGGCCGCCTGGTATTCGTCTGAGTTGTACATGCGGCGGACGGCGTCGACGCTGTCGAATTTGAGCATGACGATGCGTTCCGAGCTATCCGGCCCCTCCAGCACGACTTTGTCGCCGCCGCGGATGATGAATTGCCCGCCGTATTTCTCGACGATGGCGGGCGTCAGCTTCATGTA
>LXNI01002997.1_pt1 | contig 10510 bp, 8 predicted proteins | sample 809091 | NCBI WGS metagenome assembly LXNI01 (sample SAMN04870527, study PRJNA318959) | sponge metagenome | biome: 01000161; feature: marine sponge reef; material: water | host: Sarcotragus foetidus | place: Greece: Milos, Mediterranean Sea | collected 2013-05-29 | depth 5-7 m | reverse complement strand
CAAGGGAACTAAGCCCCGTAGCAACACCCCCCACGCTCGGCTCAAAAGAAAGCTTCCCGTTTTCCTCCCGCACGGTCGTCGGCAGCCTGTTGGATACAATTATGAGTTTTTTCATGAAAACCTTCTAGGCACTAAAATGAGGCCGTCTACCATAAGATGTCCGTTAGACACCTGCAAAAGTACATCAGTGAGTTTTCAAACCGTATTAATGTGAGTTATGCAGGATAGACAAGATAAACGCAACCGCAACCTAATCCAATCAAGAAGTTCAGTCTAAGTCTTCCAATTCGTTTTTCAGGAATTCAAATATCTTGTTAAATTTCTCTATAGTTCTTTTGTTAAATTTAAACTTTTCGTTATGTATATATAAATCTTGAATTGCTGTATTAAACTTTGATTTTTTATAACCGTCCTCCTTCTTATGATCTTCAAAGCAAGATTGTATCACTCTGATTTTTTCAGACTCGGCAAAGAAATCTTCAGTTTCTAAGTTCTTCCAACGCTGGTTTATATCCTCAAATGTAAAAATTCTACTCTGTATATCCGGTCCAATGCTCCTGATATATTTACTTCTTGCTTTTTTTCCGCCTGCATCCGAATCAAACAACGCAACAAAATTTTTATTCCATGCTAAGTAGAGGCGGAATTTATCGTCGTATTTATTTACACCTGCACCAGGATAAAAATGTAAATTATACTCCCTTTCAAAAATTACATTTAACATATACTTAAAAATATAGTAGTCATATTTGCCTTCGGTAAAAATGGTTGAGGGGAGAATTTCTAGGTTACTGGGGGTATATTCCAATGCGTCAAGAATTGGTTTGAAGTGGTCCTCTTCGTTTGGATGCTCGGCAACAAAATTCTTATAAAGAATCGCATTTATATCGGTTTCAGTTGTATCGGCTCCTTCGGGGTTATCATAGTCTATCGCCTTATTTCTCACAATATAAGCTCCAGCAAGCCATTTGGGATTTATCAGGTGGTGGCTGTGAGTTGAGTATATAAGTTTACAATCCGATACTATGCGCTCTAAGGATTGAAGCAACTTCTGTTGAGAGCGCTGGTGCAAATTACTTGCTGGTTCATCAAGTAGAAATAAAGTTTCCCCAGGATCACTTGACCGAGACTTGCGAAATGCCGTAAATATCAGAAAACTGAAAAACCACCTGAATCCTAAACTTCTATCATTTATTGAATAACTGTCTGACCCCTGTTTAATTTTCAGCTCGACAAAATATCTTTCGTTGCCATTGTTGTCTTTTTCACTATCATACGAGATATTCACTTCCTTTTTCTGTGTTCCTTCAAAGAAGATTTCATCCCACTCTTTTAATATTTCCTTATTGAGCTTAGACGACATTTTGGAAAGCAATTGAGTAAGAGCTTCTTTGTGGGATTTTTCCTCTTTTTTCCTCATCCTTTTCAACAGGTCTTCCTCTATAGTCAGTCCGCCTTTGATTGAATCAAGAATATCTTGTATGACATTCCTATATTCTTTTTGTTCGGCTCCTTCATTCTCAAAAGGTTCTAGATAAATTTTTTCGGGAAACTTAAAAAGGAAATCTTGATAATACAGAATTTTAGGCAAATACTTGCTTTCTATTAATTCTACGACTTCATTCCAAGCTTCTTTTTTCCATACGAGAAGCTGCTTGAATTTTTTCCCGCGCTTCGTGCTACCTTCTATATCCAAGTTCCAAGAAACTGTTTCCCAATCGTCATTCGCAACAGGAACTGATTTCTCAAACTTATATTCTCCGGTGATTTCTACTGATTTATTTAAGGTTTTTACGTGAAATTTATACGCTCTTCGCAAGTAATCTTGAATATCTTCTACTTCTCCATCATCTAATTCCAGATTTGCTTTAACGGAAATCGTTCCGTCAAACGCATGTTGATGACTTTTCGAGATTAAAGTGTGTGCATCCTCTTTGAGAATACTATTCTGAAAGAGATGAATTGCTTCCAGTATAGAGGTTTTTCCACTTTCATTCAGTCCTACAAGAGTAAAAATCCTCGGGCTAGGTTTTTTGTTTAGCTCCAGTTCTATCTTTGGAATTCCCTTGTAGTTATTTATGGTAAACTTTATATATTTCATTAGTGCAATCTAAGATATCTAATCTAAGAAATTTGTTTTCTATAAGACGAGCAAAATTAACATAGAATGAAATAGGGTGAACCTAACTGACTATTAGCCCAATCGCAATTCTCATCAATTCGGACAGGGTTTGGAAACATGGAAGTTTTAGCTAAGTTATGTATATAGAAACTAAGTTACGGAGATTTCTTATGTGGGATATCATTGGAACTATCACTGCGATTATAGGTCTTTTTTATGCGATATACCGAAACAAAAAATCAGATAATGAAAAGCATCAAAAGAGAAAAGAGAAACGCAGATATAAGATGATGAACTCGAGATGTCTCGAGGACCGTATAGAAGCAATCGAGGAACTCTACCCAGGTATTTTTAACCCTAATTACCCAGACCATTATGACCCCTTTTGTAACCCTCGTGGCTAGCTAGATACTATAGATCATAACCATATCAGAGAGATACTTGATGCAAACCTGTTTCGTAATCCAACCCTTTGATTCGGGGAAATTTGACCGAAGATTCAAAGATATTTATAAACCGGCTTTGGAAGATGCTGGCCTTGAGGTTTATCGTGTTGATGAAGACGCTAGCGTCCAGTTACCAATTGATGCAATTCACGATGGCATCGATAAAGCGACTATCTGTCTTGCGGATATCACTACCGATAATCCTAACGTCTGGTACGAATTGGGATATGCATCTGCCGCAAACTGTCCCATCATAATGATTTGTTCAAATGAAAGACAAGGACAATTTCCATTTGATATACATCATAGGTCAATTATCCGCTATGCATCCGACTCCTCGAGTGACTTTGAAGAATTGAAAAAGAAAATTTCTGAGAAAGCCCGAGCATTGCTTGAGACACCCCCTCTACCGAAAAGCGTTTCCAAGACCAAGACAACTCCTTCGATGGAAGAACTTAATGAAACAGAAGTCACAGTACTTACAGTTTTTCTAGAAAATGCGGGAATAGCAGAAAGCGAAATATACTTGTCTTCTCTGGAGCACGAAGTGGTACCATACAAGCTAGATTCTCTTCAATTTAGACTGGCTTTCAAAGGGTTACAAGACAAGTCTTTTATCAAACTTGTAAAAATTGCTGATCAAAACTATGGAGAACCCGACAATTACAATGGTGCACAGATCACTTCAACTGGTTGGAACTGGATTAAAGAAAATAAATCTCACTTTAACTGGGACATACCATTTTAAACACTGGGATTGTAGTTCATGTGGGGTTTAAGATCATTTGTTGAGATTCTGACTGATCGTAAAGAGTGGTTCTTTTCATCTGATTTACAAGCGGATTGAAAACAGATGACAACAGCAAAACGAAAACCAGATAATGAATCGCTAAAAAAGTTTCAATATCTCTTGCGGGAACTGTTTCAATTTGATTGCGCTGATCTGGACTTCGGGATTTATCGCATCATTAATTACAAACATGACGTGATAGAGCGCTTTATAAGCGACGAGTTGCCTCAAGCGATAATAGAAGAACTCAAGTGCGGGAATCTGGCCGACCGCGCCCAAGCCACAGAAGAACTGAGAGATATACATGAACGTATACTATTAGGCTTGGGGGAGAATGCTATTGATGCGGACGGCAACCTAGATGAAAAATTTCGAGAAACTCCCCTAGGCAAAAAATATCTGATTCTTAAAAACCGGACGAACCGAGGGCTCGCCGGAAAAGCCCTCGAGATAAACATTTTCAACCATCTGTACAGTTTTTTCAGCCGTTACTACGAAGACGGCGATTATATTTCCAAGAAACGCTACTCCCGGCGACAGCGCTACTCTATCCCCTATAACGGAGAAGAAATCTATCTGCACTGGGCCAACAGCGATCAGTACTACATCAAGACGGCTGAGTATTTCCATGACTACTCGTACAAGGCACCAAACGGCGTTACGGTGCGCTTCAAACTCAAGGCAGCAGACATGGAGCAGAACAACGTCAAGGGCTCGAAGCGGTTTTTCTTACCTCGAAGTGGAGAAATTGCCTGGGACTACAAAAACCAAGAAATAATTATTCCTTTTGAGTACAGACCGTTGACAAGCAGGGAAAGTATCGACTACGGAAACAGAAATCAACAAGACATGATCATAAACGCAACACTGAAAGAGGTTCCAAAGAGTGTTAAAAATACACCAGAGGCCCTAGCGGCACTTCTAGCAGAACGGCATGCGAACCCTGACGGGCAGACTGTTACTTTCTTTGAACACCATATGCGCCATTACACAAGACGCAACACATCCGATTTCTTCATTCACAAAAACCTTAAGGGATTCCTCTCGCGGGAACTTGATTTCTATCTGAAAAACGAGGTGCTGAATCTTGATGAGGTGCAATCCGCTGGAGAAGACCACGCTGAGGGGTGGTTTCAGACGATGCGGATTATCAGGTCCGTCGCAAATCGGATAATCAGTTTCCTTGACCAGATTGAAAATTTTCAGAAGATGCTATGGGAAAAACACAAATTTGTCACGGAAACCCACTACTGCGTCAGGGCTGGCATCATCGACGAAAGCTTCCATTCAGAGGTCGCCACCTGCGAGGCACAATGGGATGAGTGGCAAAACCTGTTTGGTATTGACGAAGAAGAACCGAACCTTTTCAACTTGGGTAAAGATCGGATAAGCAAGCGAATTGATTATCTGAAGAATCACCCGACGCTGGTGCTCGATACGAAGCACTTCTCTCAGAAATTCGTTGACCGGCTGCTGGCAACTTTCGATGGTCTAGACGACATGACGGACGGTTTGTTGTTATGTAGCGAGAATTTTCAGGCAATTAATCTTTTACTCGGAAAATACAGGGAACATGTAACTTGCATACACATCGACCCTCCTTATAACACTCAGAATAGCGGGTTTCTCTATAAAAATGATTACCAACATTCCTCTTGGCTAACAATGATGGAGAACCGTATTTCTTCTGGGGTATTGCTGTTGAACAAGAATGGTTCTTTTGTCTGTCATATCGATGAGAATGAGCATGAGAGACTCCATCTTCTTTTTGAACGCATTGGTATTCCTAACTCGGGAACGATTGTCTGGGACAAAAGAAATCCCATGACCGGAGGTGGTGGAATAGCCACTCAGCACGAGTACATAATTTGGAGAGCAAAAAATGATGATGTGATAAATCTTCAAAACCGCAATATTGAATCAATATTGGAAAAAGCTAAGTATCTGATAGAAAAATACGGAGGGGTATCAGAAAAAACGAAAAAAGAATTCTCAAACTGGGTACGAAAAAACAAAAAACTTAGCGGAGGCGAAAAAGCCTATTCTAAAATTGATGATGAAGGGCGAGTATATAGTAGTGTGAGTTTAAGAGCGCCTGAACCCAGAACAGATCCTAAGTTCTTCGAACCCCTGCTACACCCGGTGACCAATAAGCCATGCCCGGTTCCGCCAAACGGTTTTTCACGTACTCCGGAAACTCTCAAGGCGATGATTGTCCTTGGGGAGATTCTGTTCGGACCTGATGAAACCACGCAACCTCGACAAAAACGGTTCTTAACAATAGATTCTAAAAAGCAGCTATCTTCCGTTCTTCCTAATGCTAAAAAAGGTAAATCGGATCTAGACGCGTTAGGTCTAGAGAACTTTCCCTACTGCCACTCGGTATCTTTTTACATGCAGTTGTTGGGAGCCGCAACGAATGGAGTCAACGATTTGGTGGTTGACTATTTCTCGGGGTCTGGAACAACAGGTCATGCCGTAATCAATCTCAACCGCGAAGATGCGCAAGAGCGTAAGTTCATTCTCGTCGAAATGGGCGAGCACTTTACGACGGTTATGCTTCCTCGCATCAAGAAGATCATGTTCTCCCCGGAGTGGAAGGACGGCAAACCAAAGCGCATGGCCACCACCGAAGAAATTGAACGCAGCCCCCGCATAGTCAAGTATCAGCGTCTCGAATCCTACGAAGACAGCTTGAACAATATAGAATTTGACGATTCCGCTGGACAGCACAAATTTAAATTCGACGATTACCTGATCCAGTATATGTTGCAGTGGGAAACGAAACAAAGCACAACATTGCTGAACATAGAGAAAATGTCCCGTCCATTCAGCTACAAACTGCATACTCATTGCAACGGAGAAACCCGTGAAACAGTGGCGGATATCTCCGAGACATTCAATTACCTTGTAGGATTGCAGGTGCGGACGCAGAAGGTTTACAATAACGAAGGACATCGTTATCTGGTTTACACGGGCAAAAACTGTGAAAAATCCGAAGTGACTGTGATCTGGAGAGAGACCGAAGGATGGATGCGAGAGGACTACGCGCGCGACCGGGACTTCGTCGCCGGTCTGGAACTCACCGCGGGGGCAGATGAAATATTCGTTAACGGGGACTCCCTTATTCCCGATGCCCAAGCCTTGGAACCGCTGTTCAAATCTCGCATGTTTGCTGGGGCAGATACGTGAGAGCCCGGATTGACATACCAGAAGGCAAGATTGCAGAGTTCTGCGTGCAAAATGGCATCCGGCGTTTGTCTCTCTTCGGTTCCGTGTTGCGCAACGATTTCACTCCCAAGAGCGATATAGACGTACTTGTGGAATTCAAGTCTGGGAGAACCCCCGGGCTTGCGTTTTTCGGATCGATACCCGACACCCTTTCAGAGATATTGGGACGGCGGGTTGACCTGAACACGGCGCAATGCCTGAGTCCGTACTTCCGCCAGAAAGTTCTGCAAGAAGCTGAGGTGATATATGACGCACCGTGACACGATAGTGTATGTTCACCATATGCTTGACCACGCAAAAGAGGCCGTGGAAATGATGCGCGATCGTACCCGCATGGAAAACTGGATGAGGATCGGATGTTGAATCTATCAGTCGTACGCTTGCTAGAAATCGTCGGAGAGTCCTGTAACAGGATTCCTCAGGAATTTCGAGATACCCATCCATATATTTCCTGGCGGGAAATATCGGGCGTACGCATCAAGCTGGCACACGCCTACGACGGCATTGATTTCGACATTCTCTGGGGTATCGTTCAAAATGACCTGCCAAAACTGATTGAACAGCTGGAAGCTATAATCGGAGAAAAAAGTGGCTGAATCCACAGACTTCGAACGGCTTGAACGGCAATTGGTCCTGCTTTCCTGGCTGAATACCCAATTCGGATACGGACCGAACAATGAACTGCTGGAAGATCTTAGGGAAGCGGGCGAAGGTTTTGACTCTTCGGGTCGAAGCTATGTGGTATTGCGCATCCAGTCGCGCGGCGAAGAGATTCAAGTTCCACCGGATGATCTTCTTCGCTACGATGAGAATATCCGCCAGCATGTTGAGGCCATGAACGCCCGTCGGAACGTGCCAATCACTCTGCGCTATTTTCAGCATCTGGCCGTACTTTATACCGAACTCTTTCTGGACTGGAAATTCCACCGCCCCGGTGAACTGACAAATTCACTTAACGATCTGGTGAACAGACGCAACGCGGCAAGATTCAGGGGTGACGCAGTGTTTTCTCCGTTCACTGAGAACGATCTGAGGAAACTCGCATACTGGATGGCTACCGGCGGAGGCAAAACGCTTGTCCTACACATAAACTACAGGCAGTTCCTGCACTACAACGACATGCCGCTTGACAACATCCTGCTGATCACGCCGAACGAAGGATTGAGCGATCAGCACATGGCCGAGATGACAGCCTCGAACATTCCATGCCAGCGCTTTGACCTGAACCAGGGAGAACTTGGTTCGGGTGTTCTGAATCCTGTGCGCATCATTGAGATCACCAAGCTGGTTGAACACAAGCGCGGTGGTGGTCAGAGCGTACCGGTGGAAGCGTTTGAGGGTAAAAATCTTATCTTCGTTGACGAGGGACACAAGGGCTCGGGAGGCGAAGCGTGGCGCAAGGTTCGTGACGCTTTAGCCGCGACCGGTTTCACGTTCGAATACAGTGCCACATTCGGTCAGGCCCTCTCCGCCGCGCGAAACAAGGAGCTTATGGAGGAATATGGAAAAGCAATCGTCTTTGACTATTCCTACCGTTATTTCCATGGGGATGGATACGGCAAGGATTTCCGCGTGCTTAACCAGTCCGGCGAATATACCGACGACAGCCTCGGCACTCTCATGCTGGGCAACCTGCTGTCGTTCTACGAACAGTGGCGAGTGTTTGCGGACGGAGGAGACACATTGCGACCATACCACATTGAGAAACCCCTGTGGGTATTCGTGGGAGGCACGGTAAACGCTGTCTATAACGAAAACAGACAACCGCGCAGCGACGTTCTGACCGTGGCACGGTTTCTGCACAGGGTACTCAGCAACAGGGACGACTGGGCAGTACGGGGAATCGAGAGGATATTACGGGGCAAAACGGGGCTTGAAACGCCATACGGCCAAGATGTGTTCTCAGAAAAATTCCCGTCGCTTAAAAAGGCGAAAACTTCCGCCGGAAGAATCTACAGAGATATCCTCAGGACAATATTCCTTTCACAATCAAGCGGCGGTCTGCGCCTCTGTTTCATCCGAGGAAGCGACGGAGAGATAGGACTCAGGACCAGCGGCGCCGATGACTACTTCGGGCTCATTTACATAGGCGACACGGCCAGGTTCAGAAAACTCGCCGAGGGTAATGATCTGACCATTGAGGAAGACTCCTTTGCTGAATCTCTTTTTGACGACATAAATAGGCCTGACAGCAAAATCAACATACTGATCGGAGCCAAGAAATTCATGGAAGGCTGGAATTCCTGGAGAGTTTCCAACATGGGGCTTCTCAACATAGGTCGCAGGGAGGGCCCGGAAATTATCCAGCTTTTCGGACGCGGCGTGCGGCTTCGCGGAAAAGGGATGAGTCTCAAGCGCAGCACGGCGCTGAGGGGACATCACCCTGAAAATCTTCCATTGCTTGAGACACTGAATATTTTCGCGGTGCGCGCCGAATACATGGCGAATTTCAGGAATTATCTGGAGCGGGAAGGAGTGGAAACCGAAGGAACCGTCGAATTGCCAATACCGATACAGGTCAACAAAGAATTTCTCGGCAAAGGACTGGTCGTCCCTAGACTGAGGGAAAAACACCGATTCGAGGAAAAGGAAATAATGCTTGAATCAGTTCCCGTGGTGCGAGCCGTCCGGATTGACTTGACTCCCAAAGTACAGTTGCTGGAAAGTGGAGACGGCAAGGTAAGGGATGATGTCGCAAGTTCAGGACGCGAACAGTCCATACCCGACGAAAGCCTTGATCTGGTGGACTGGGAAAAAGCGTATTTGCGGATTCTCGACTACAAGAAACGGAAAAATCTTCGAAACCTGATAGTGTCGCCGGGTTCACTGCGAAAGATTCTTGAAGCAAAGGACGCAGGCGGCGCGTTATGCGTTATTGTCGCAAACGACGAAACGGTGAAACCGGAATTGTTCCGCGAAAGGAAAGCGCTTCAGGCAGCGGCTGTCAGTCTTCTCTGCAACTACATAGACTATTTCTACAGGGTATCAAAAGAGAAGTACGAGAAGGAAAATCTTGTCTACAGAAAACTTGACGAACAGGATCCAAATCTCAATTTCAGAACCAGTGAAAACGAAGAACCAGGAACATACTTGGTAAACATCTCAAGATTCAGAGAGGATCTGATCACAAAGATTGAAACCCTGATTGAGGAGGCCAATCTTCTATACCGGAAAGAGACCTACGAATTGAAACGTATCCATTTTGACCAGCATCTCTATCAGCCCCTGCTTCTAGATCAGCTTGAAGAAGGCGTGCGTGTTTTTCCTCCGGGACTTAACCGCGGCGAGCGGGAATTTGTTTCCGATCTCAAAGACTACTGGAACCGCGAAAAAGACGCAAAACTCGCTGGAAAAGAAGTGTTTCTGTTAAGAAACCAAGGACGCGGCATAGGAATAGGATTCTTTGAAGAACGAAAATTCTACCCCGACTTTATCCTCTGGATAAAGAACACAAACACTCAGCGCATCGTATTCGTGGAACCTCACGGCATGATCCACGCACCCTCTTACGAACATGATCACAAGGCACGTCTTCACGAGACTCTGCGAGAAATGTCAGGGGAGATCAGCAGGCGCCGCAGAGTAAAAAGCAATGTCGTCCTGGATTCATACATCGTTTCCGTAACGCCGCATGAAACCCTCCGAACGAATTACGAAAACGGTTCCTGGAGCAAAGAGGATTTCGAGAAACATCATATCGTGTTCCGTGATGAAAACTGCGGTCACATGGACATAATACTCGGAAATTAACCGACAATTGAAGAAACGCGAGAAGAAAAAACAGGTTCTCATGAAAACATCAAACACAATCTCGAAAATCCTTATCGTCTTGCTTATAGCCCTGCTTGCCTATACGCTTTGGAGCGGGCTTTCGGGAGAGAGGGGTATCGAAACCCCTTCCCAGCTTGTGGGAAGAACTGC
>LXNI01002996.1_pt1 | contig 10510 bp, 6 predicted proteins | sample 809091 | NCBI WGS metagenome assembly LXNI01 (sample SAMN04870527, study PRJNA318959) | sponge metagenome | biome: 01000161; feature: marine sponge reef; material: water | host: Sarcotragus foetidus | place: Greece: Milos, Mediterranean Sea | collected 2013-05-29 | depth 5-7 m | reverse complement strand
TCCAGATGCTTCGGGCTGAACTTGTGGAAAGTGCCCTTGTGGGCGCGTTTCAGCATCGACCACAAGGATTCGATTCCGTTGGTGTGCACCTCACCTTTGACGTACTCCTGCAGCGAGTGCTTGACCGTGTCGTGCTCGAACGGCAGCGTCTCGTAAGCCGTCGCATCGTCGGTGTAGACCGTGGCCGCGGAGTCTGCGTGCTCGCTCACGAACCCTTGCAGCGTCTCCTTGTCGGTCGCTGCCACCACCTTGGCAGCCACCTGGTTGGTCTCGCGATCCTTCGCGCCCACCACTGCGGTCTTGCCGACCGCGCCCCGGCCCGTGCCCTCCAGTGCCTTGCGCTGGGCATTCGACATGTTGCGACGCTTGCCGCCCAGGTAGGTCTCGTCGGCCTCGACCGGCCCGCTGAACGGCCCGACCCGCTCGGTCAGCGCCAGCCGCAAGCGGTGGGCTAGGAACCAGGCCGACCGCTGGTTGATCTCTAGGTCCCGGTGCAGCTTCATGGATGACACGCCCTTGAGGTTGGTCATGACCAGAAACATCGCCAGCAGCCAGTCCTGGTAGCCGATCTTCGAGCATTCCATAACCGTGCCCGTCCGCACGCTGAAGCGCTTGCGGCCACAAGCCTTCTCGCGGCAGCGGAACCGCATGGTCTTGTGCTGGCATCCGAGCTGGACTCTCCGTGACCCGCAATACGGGCAGCACACCCCGGACGGCCAGCGTTGCCTGATGAACCACTCCTCGGCCTTTGCGTTACTCGGAAAGCGGCGCATGATGGCCTTTAGGCTGACGCCTTTGCGGTGCGACTTACCGGGTGCATTTGCTCTGCTCAACATGACTTCATTCTAGTAGAAAAGTGCCCAGCAGTCAAGCGGAAAATCAGCGATTTGGGCACTTAACTACATAATCCCCTTCGCGAGCGGGGCCGACGACCGCTCGGCCATCGCCCGGCTGGAGGCGGCGGTGGCGGCCCTAGCCGACAGCGAGTCATTCGGTGATGCGGTTGCCGTGGGACTTTTCGGACAGGCCGCCGCGGACGGCGCCTACGATTCGGCAAGGGCGTTCGCTGCGAAAAGGCAGAGTTGGAGCCAGCGGTTCGGCACGACTGAGCGCACGCGGTTCGGCTCGTGGGCGCGCACGAAGCGCGGTCTGGCTCTTGACGCGGCGCAGCTCGACTCCGGAGCGTTTGCCTACACGCCTGCCCCCAACGACATCGTTCCGGCAGCGCAGCTGCGGGGGTCCGCGCTGTACCTAGGGCGGACGAGCGCTGTCACGCCGGATGGGGAGCACTTCAGCGGCGACATCAAGCTGACGGCTCACTTCGGCCAGAAAACGATCCTCGGCCAAGTATCGGACCTGTGGGGGGAGCAGGGCCAGCCATGGACTGACAACGCTAAGGGCGTGCGCGCGATTGTCTTGCCCGCTGCGCGTCTAGGGGACGCGCGGGGGGGTGACTTTGCGTCGCCCGGCGGCCGGAACGCCACACTACGCTATCGCAGCGAGGACGGCAACCGACCAAGAGCGAACTTCCGGGGCGCGAATTGGCATGGGCAGTTCGTAGGCGGAGAGGATCGGTCACAACCTGCCGCCGCCATCGGGACGTGGGCAATTGCGGCGACGGAGAGCGAGTCCGGCCTGCGCGGAGGTTTCGGGGCGGAATGGGAAGAGCGGATCCGCGCGCGCCCCAGCGGCGGTGGAGGGGGAGGCTCGGGTACAAGGCCCCCCACAGTGACTGATCCGTGCGCCGTCGATTGCGGTCAGATCGCGGCGATGTTCAAGGTCAATCACGAAGTGAACACGGACGGCATTATTCCCAGCTTGGATGCCGAGACCAGGCAACTGACGCTGCGCGCCATTCGAGGGCCGACTCCGTCAAGCTCGAAGATCGCGCTATACGCTAGGGACTGGATGGTGGTTGATGTGTCCGAGGCGTGGTCGACCGGGAAATACAGCCAGTCCTCCGACATCAGCCTAGTCGAGGAAGTCAAGCACCGCCTCGGCGCCTACAGGGCCAGAATCGATGCCGCCACACACCACATCATCATCAAGGACAACTGGCATCCGGCGATCGCGGAGTTGAACCGACTGGGGGTCAAGAACATCTCCCCAGAGACCGGCTATGAGTACGACGGCGGCTTGCCAAGGGTTCCACTGACGGATCCGCAGGATGTGACTTCGGTAGACAAGGCTGCAGCGCTGGCAAAGCTCGACGAAGCGATCGCAGCCTTGCAAGACCTGAGCGCGTTCCAAGCTACTCTGACGGACACGGCATTGTTCGAGTTCAAGGCCGGCACCAACAGCGATGATCTCAAGGATGCCTTCGAGGCGACACAGCAGAACCGCTACCAAGCCCACTACCGTCACACCGACTACACCCGGTTCGGAATCTGGTCGCACCGGGTGCGGGACAGCACCTCCGACGGAGAATTCGCCAGCGCCACGTTTAACCGGCGCCTCGGATTCGAGGGCTTCGGCTATAGCCCGCTCGAGCGAACGCCCTACGACATAGGCCACGGCGGCTCGGACGCCGAAGCGCCTGCATTCCCGCGAAGCGGGACGGCGGTCTACAACGGCAGCACGATGGCCGGCAACCAGAATGCCGGCGCGGTCAGCCCGCCCTACCGGGGCAATATCGAGCTGCGGGTGCAATGGGGTGCGCCCGACGGCACCGAACGCGCCATCGGCGATATCGACAGTATCCGGGTCGGTGCGACCATCACCAACCTAGTCGACGGCTCCGGGCAACCCTGGCACGATGGCTGGGGTGAGGTGGCAGAAATCAGGTTCCACGGGGACTCCGGGCCGGGCATCGCGACGGCGGACGGAATAGCGGTCGTGTACCCCCAGATCCAGCCTTTCGGTCAAAACGTTGCACCAGACCCCATCCTGCCGGGCGGCAAGATGAATGGTCTCTGGTTCAGCAAAGCCGATAATTCAGGGATCTATAGACAGTCAGCGAACGCCTTGACGGCCGGCCTGCTGGCCGATTCCGGCACGACTCGGCAGGACATCGCCGTCGCTCTCGGGTTGGAAGACCCCGAGCTCGGGAGTCAGAGCGTGCTGATCAACGTCTCATACTCGGACGGCAGTTACGACGCTACATCGGTACCATCCGGCAGGTCCATTGCCACGGGCACCCTTGCAGGCGAGTTTCTGGGAGCCCTCCAAGAGGGCCCAGGGGCCTTGATCGGGCATTGGTCGGTAGAGCCGAACCGCTGGCTGCCCAATGACATCCTGAATACCGCCGAAGTCTCGATCACCTACGATCCGGGGCTAGACCTTCTCGTTAGCTGGTCGCGGGAATACAACGACCCGACCACAGTTCCGAACCGCAAGGAGCGTCTCGGGGTAAATCTTGCGATTCTCGAGAGCTGGAACGCAGCGCAACTCAGCAGCTTCCTGTCCAGCGCAGGCTATAGCAGCCGGTTCGCGACGGACGGTGCGATACACGGCTTGTATGGAGCAGACCTGACGGAATTCCTGTCGAGCTCCTCCCCAGATCCTTGATCCCGAGAATGAGGTCCTCTTCAGTTTCGGTATTCAGCGTCCAGCGGAATTTCGGCGAAGGGTCTAGTCGGAACTTCACGATGCCGCAGTGCTTCCACGGTATCGCCCGTGACGCAATCTACTGCCTGTGCGGGCGATGATCGGGTTCGTCGAGCGGAGGATAGGCGTCAATCCTTGGATAGGTCGGTATCGCGCTCTTCGAGAAAGGATGGCATAGTTCGCTCGAACGCTCCTATTGGGCCCGCTCATGATTTGGAGCCGCAAAGGGTCGGGCGGTCAATCTGACACCAACCGAACGAACTGATGTCTGGCTTGAACGGTCTCGACCGTAGCGCCGAACGCTGGCCAAGACACCGACGAAGGCACGGGCCGTCCGCGAATGCACCGGCACGCTTGGCTGGCTCAATCGCCAATAGGAACAAATGACCCCACCCGAAGCCGTTCGGCGTGTCAGGGGGGCAAGCACGCCTTGGGATCTAACGCCACGGGCGGGCGTCGAATGTATCGAGAACCCGGCCGGGGGCAGCGGATAGTGGCTAGAGGGTGTTGCGGGACGGGTCTTGGGCTGATGTGCCAGAGTTTCGCGCGTCCCGAAGAACGTGTCCGGATATCGAGTCTCGCTGCGTGCTCACCGCCACCGAGCCGCGGCGAGGCACTGTTCGCCGAGCCACGGGTGCCCGCGCCGATGTTGAGCGGGTAGCAGCGATCAAGCGAGGTGCAGTTAATGGAGGCGATGTCCTGGAGCCAATCGGAACCGCATCGACAATAACCGATCTCAACTCGGAGGCCTCGATTGAAAGCAGGCGCCACGATATGGCTCTTGCGAAGCCATTCCTCCCTTCTGCTCTCATCCGTCGCAAGGTCGTCAAGTCAGTTGCGAGCGATGTTGGTGCCGCTGGACTCAGAGTGGAATCACGATTGCTCCGCAACGTCGATTCGAATTCCCGGACTGCGGGCCGGGCGCGCGGTGGCGTGCTGAGCCGGAACCGCACTCTGGCTCGAATCACGAATTCCGTGGACATCCGGAGTCATGATCTCAACGCCTGCGTCGTGCAGGACATCTAGCACGGCCCGCCGCAACGCGGCACACGTCGCACCCATCGCATCTGCACGATCCGTGTAGGCGTGCAGTTCATAGACGACTGCGAAGCCGCCGAGGGCCTGTGGCCACACGAACGGAGGCGGGTCCGGAAGGATCCCCTGCGTTTGATTCGCCGCCAACTTCAGCAATTCTTCGATCTTGCTCCAATGCAGGTCGTAACCCAGGCTGACTTCGGTTCTCAGGACGAGGGCGCCGCGCTTGGCGGCGCTGCTGTAGTTGACCACTTGACCGCCAAGGACCGCGCCATTGGGCAGGGTAATGTCCTCGTTGTAGATGGTTCGCAACTGCGTCACGAATAGCGACTTGAACTGGACGTCCCCTACCGCGTCGCCGATGCGCACTCGGTCACCGATGCGGAACGCTCGCGTGTAGGTCAGGATGACTCCTGCCACCATGTTGCCAACCGCCGCGCTAGAGCCGAGGGTAACCAACGCACCAACAAACAGGGAGAACCCCTGGAAAAACTTCGAGTCGGCACCGGGCAGGTAGGGAAATCCGATCATGAGGGCGAACACGATCGTCAAGACTCGCAAGAGCTTGTAGGTTGGGTCGGCCCATTCAGGATCGAAGTTTCCGACCAATAGGTCACCTTTGCCTACTGCATTGAGAAGGAATCGCAGCAGCTTGAGTGCGTAGCGGGCGACCACGACGATCAAAGCCAGGTAAGCAAGGTTGGGCAGATAGCCTATGACCGCCAATCCGATTTCGGTCGCGGGTTGCCAAATGTACTGAAACAGTTGACCGGCATAGGGGGCCGTGACCGGAAAGAAGCTCAAGACGAGGGAGACATAGATGTAGAGGATGAGAAATACGGCGATGTAGGTTGATACCCTCAGGGCGACCACGACCGAGTCGTGGACTCGCTTGCGACTCATCAAGTCCAAGCCACGAAGGCGGATTCGGTCGCCGGCCCTTGCCCAGCCGCCAACGGAGCGGTCGACGGCGTCCGCCAGCTTCCGACGGAGACGAAGGAGTACGACCACGGCCGCAGTGGCGAGAATCGCGTACATGACGCCGTTGATATAGACCGTGATCAGTTCGACTCGCCCAAGGTCGTTACGAGCGAACAGTTCCGCGACCCAGCGACCGATCGCCAGCCAGCCGACAACGAACAGCGCGGCAACCAGCGTGCCTGCGAGGTAAGGCGCCACAATCCGTAGGCGCGCCTTGTGCGACGGGGCCTTGACCCTGACGTATAGGAGTGCAATGACCAGTGCCGCTGTCACGCAAACTAGGATTGGAGTCATATGGCTATCCTCGATGACTTGGCCGACAGTAGCTAGTTCACGGACGCATTCCGTGCCCGATAGTAGCACTGGGCGCGTTCCAAGAGAGATCCCGGGCCCGGCAGCTGCCACTCCGTGTTCGCACACCGCATAGCCGCCGCAAAGCGGCGGTCTCGGGCCGCTGGATTGCGCGGTCGTGCCTGAGTCTATTCGTGCTCGGCGTTGAGATTGGGTTACAGCCGATATGGGAGTCTGACGCCGATTCCTCGCGCAGGCTCAGCACGCTTGTGGTCCGGCCTCGGCGGCAAGCCAAGAGCCCGGTCCGTGTCATTGGCAGCACCGCGACTGGCTCCAAGGCGACCGGGTTCCGGACCCGCAGCGCCATGTCGCTGACCTCGCTCAACGTCTGGCGAGCGGCTTTCCCAGCATGAGCATGTTGGCATGTGTGCTAGCGATACCTGCGAGGGTCAGGGCTCTTCGACAATTGAGGAGCAGAGGGAGAAGCTGCGTCGATAGTTGGAGTTGCGGGCCGCAGCGCTGAGCGGTGAGCGAGGGGACTGGACAGACGAACGAATAGTCCCGGCCGGCGGCCGCGAACGGGATTCTGCCTGGAGAAGTCCGTGGACGAGTTCGAGCAAGCAATCGAGGCCGCACTGCCGAGACCTTGCCGTCCGGCGCGACGCACATGGTGCTCCGGCTGCGCGCGGCAGTCAGGCGTCAACAAGTGGTTGCACCGGTGAAGAACCTATGATCCGTGGGGATTCCTACGGTAATCTCTCCGGTCAAGGCATTGGTCGTAGAGTTCACGGTCGATTCTGATCCAGTCGGTCTTGTTGATACCCCTGCGGTTCCGACTGGCCGGGCTCTGGGGAAAGGCACTGGCGATCTTGATCCACCGTCGTTGCTCTCGGGCGATTGTTCGCATTTCCTCGGCGACCTCCGAGAGATCCTGATCCTGGCTCATGACAAGCGCCACGTCGTATTCCCGACGGTGGCCGAGCGCAATCACGTCGAGCGCGATCCTCACGTCGATCCCCTTCTCCTCTCCAGTCAGAAAAGAGCGCTGCGTGCCATCGGACAATACCACCGTGCGGTTACGGTACCGGAGTGGCCTGCTATACGTCACGACACTCTGTCGACCCATCGCCGCGAGCTTGTGGCTCCAGAAGTAGTGCCAGCTGGGGTTGTCGCCGACGTCAGGAATCCCGGTGTAGAAGCGTACCTGGTTCAATTCCCACCCCTGCGCCATGCAGACTTGCTTGGCAAGGGCTGAAACGTCATAGTTGGGGTAGGTATAGCCAAATGCCTCGCGAGCAGCGTGGAATAGGTTCTGGCCGTCCACGAAGGTAACAGCACGTTTGGCTGAAGGCTTGATCGCCAATCGGAACAAATAACCCCACCCGAGGCCTTTCGGCGTGTCGGGTGAGGAGCAAGTACGCATTAGGATACTACGCCACGGGGGGCGGGCGTCAAATTCGGTCACGCTTTCGCGCTCGTCGCTATTGCAATATTTGCAGGACATCTCCGGAACTCCCGGCTATTCTTGGCGAATCTGTAGACAAGAAACACTAGGGTATCCCGGCTAGACAGCGTGATTGTGGGGAACGCGCTGGATCAGCCACCGACGCCCCGAGCGATGCCCTGCTTAATGACGCCACGGCAAAGATCGGCATCGATCAGGCCAGCCTGGACGCACCGGAAGTCCTTCCACTACGGGAAACCTGCCACCCCCTGCCGATCAGCGAAAGAGGCAAACAGGCTGGCTTGAACGTCTGCAATTCGAACCCCTCTAGCGGCTGCCACCATCGAATCTTGTAGCACTCCGTGCGACCTGTTTCGATCCTGCCGAACGCCTGCCGGATGTCTTCCAATCCCCGTCAACCTCCGCCGCGGAGAAAGCTCGGCCTCAAGCTTCCGAGGCACCTGTAGGGGCAACGGTTCGCTAGGAGGTGTCTATATGGCCATTACTGCTGCCAGCGCATTCCTCTTCTGACACCACGCCTCGAGCCACGGGAAGGGGAAGCTAGCCGCAAGTCGAGCCGGCGATCGCTGCTCGAGAGGCAAGCGCTGCCGACAGTTTCCTGCGGATGCCGGGACTGAACCGGCATCTGCAGCAACCGCATGACAGAACTCGGGAACGAGATCCAACGCCCTTTGTCGGTTGCAGATGGGGCCAGCTGGTCTCGCAAGCCGTTGCAGCAGTCAAGATGCACCAAACAGGTGAACCAACTCGGGCAAACTTGGGCTGAGCGCAACATATAGCCCGTATACTGTGGGGCGAGCAAGGGTGGTGCGGTGCGAAACTCGTTTATCGTTTGCTACGACATCTGCGATCCGAAGCGACTCCGCCAAGTGTTCAAGATCATGAGGGGCTGGGGTGATCATCTCCAGTACTCGGTCTTCGAGTGCCAGCTCACCAAGATGGATGCGGCACGGCTTCGGGCCCAGTTGACCAACGTAATTCACCACACCGAGGACCAAGTGCTGTTCGTGAACCTCGGCCCTGCCGAAGGACGCGGAGACCGAGTGATCAGCGCCATTGGAAAGCCCTATGTCAACATCGACGCCCCACTGATCATCGTGTAGCGGTCAAGCATGGAACCTTCAGGCCAAACGCAGTGGATGCACGAAGGACGTAGACGCACAGCCCAAGTCTGGTGTGCGGGAGGTCGAGAATGAGCCAGGCAAGCGTTGCGCAGATCGAACCAAGAACCTCCCGAGGTCTACCGGACTACCTACCCGCGCGGATGATCAACGAGTTTGTGTACTGCCCCCGCCTGTTCCATTTTGAGCAGGTGCTCGGCGTGTTTGCGGAGAACGAACATACCGTCGAGGGATCAGCGCAGCACAAGCGTGTGGACAAAGAAGGCAAGCCCACACCCGACCCAAACGATGAGAGCGCAGAGCCCTTGATCGTAACGTCGGTGACCCTCTCGTCTGAAGAACATCGAGTGATCGCGAAACTGGATCTTGCAGAGTTTGACCGCGGACGCGCAACACCAGTGGACTACAAGCATGGTCATCCGAAATCGGGAGAGGACGGCCTTGAGGCCTGGCCGGCAGACAGGGTGCAACTCGCCGTGCAAGCCATTGTCTTGCGCGCGAACGGTTACGCGTGTGACGAAGGCTTCATCTTCTACCAGAAGACACGTCAAAGAGTACGCATTGAATTTGATCAAGAGGCCATCGACGAGGCGCACCAAGCGATTCGAGGAGCTTGGGATGCCGCGATGGCGACGGCGATGCCCCCGCCTCTTGTGGACTCGCCAAAATGCCCGGGCTGTTCTCTGGTAGGGGTGTGCCTGCCGGACGAAACGCATCACTACCAAGAACGAGCACAGGACCGCTCACAGCAACAGTACGGACTGTTCGATGACATTCCCCAGTCCCCTAGAAAGCCAATGGGGCGTGAGACGAGGCTGCTAGTCGCGCCTCGAAGCGATCTGCGTCCGCTGTACTTGAACACGCAAGGGCTCAGAGTAGGAAAGACAGGAGACGTGCTGAAGATCAAGGAACGCGACAAAGTGGTACAGGAGGTGCGAATCAAGGAGACCTGCCAAGTGAATCTGCTAGGCAACATCCAGATCACGACTCAGGCCATCCAGGAGCTATGCAGGGCCGAGAAGCCCGTGTGCTACTTCTCGCAGGGCGGTTGGTTCTACGGCATTACAACCGGCCTGAACACGAAGAACGTCGTATTGCGAAAATCCCAAGTCCTGCTGTCCGATCAAGAGTGGTTCAGCCTGCGCATCGCCCGCGCGCTAATCGCGGGCAAGATACGGAATCAGCGCACCATGCTGATGCGGAATCACATCGAACCACCGAAGGTGAACCTCCGGGAGATGAAGCGTCTAGCGGCTGATGCCGAAGTTGTGAGCTCGCCAGAGGAGCTACTTGGCATCGAGGGCTACGCGGCGCGACTTTATTTCAGCCAGTTTGGCGGAATGCTGAAGCGGGAGGGCTCTCACAATCCCAATGACGATTTCCGGTTTGACTTCAAATCTAGGAATCGGCGACCGCCGCTCGATCCAATCAACGCGCTCCTATCGTACGGCTACAGCCTGCTCGCGAAGGATTTGACCGTCGCATCGTATGCGGTCGGCTTAGATCCGATGATCGGGTATTTCCACGAGCCACGCCATGGGCGACCAGCTCTCGCGTTGGATCTGATGGAGCCGCTGCGGCCCTTGGTCGCCGACTCAGCGGTGCTCAGCGCAGTCAACACTGGGATGATCACAGGAGCGGATTTCGTCAAGGCCGGCAAGGCAGTGGCGATGACACCAAGAGGTAGGAAAGGGTTCCTGCGAGCCTACGAGGCGCGGATGGACTCGCTGGTAACTCACCCTCAACTTGAGTACCGCGTGAGCTACCGGCGCCTGCTTGAGATTCAAGCCCGTCTTCTCGCGAAGACGATCGAGGGCGAGCTGTCTGAGTATCCTGTCTTTGTGACGCGTTGAGGCTGCGAGCGGTGAGGCGGCACGAAATTTCCCTTGACCGCTCGCGTGTCCATATGTATATTGGTATCCGACACTTACGGATGTGCCAGACAGGTCACCGCTTTGGTCGTCCTTCGATTCTCTGGCACCGCTCGGAAAGGTGTCACTTGCTCCTTGACAGCAAACAACTTATGACGGGATCTACTTTCCCGGACAACTCGTCCGGGCCTCATTGAAGC
>LXNI01002995.1_pt1 | contig 10510 bp, 10 predicted proteins | sample 809091 | NCBI WGS metagenome assembly LXNI01 (sample SAMN04870527, study PRJNA318959) | sponge metagenome | biome: 01000161; feature: marine sponge reef; material: water | host: Sarcotragus foetidus | place: Greece: Milos, Mediterranean Sea | collected 2013-05-29 | depth 5-7 m | reverse complement strand
GGCTGGTTACCGAGGCTGTTCGGGATTGCATTGGCAGCGAATGGCCGGCGAACTTTGTGCTGATGCGGGGGTACGCCGGGCTACCCGAGCTGGAAAGCCTGCATTCGCTCTACGGGCTGCAGCCGGTGTGCCTGGCCACGTACCCGATGTACAAGGGTCTGGCCCGCGTGGCAGGCATGGCGGTTGTTGACGGGTTGGCGGCGGCTGACGAGCAGATGACTGCTCTGGCGGCGGCGTGGGACGACCATGACTACTTCTTCGTGCATCACAAGGCGCCGGACGCGCGGGGCGAGGATGGGGATTTCGATGCGAAGGTGGCGGCGATCGAGGAGATGGACCGACGGGTGCCGGCGTTGCTGGAGCTTGGGCCGGACGTGCTGGTGGTGACCGGCGACCACTCGACGCCGTCGCTGCTGCAGCAGCATTCGTGGCATCCAGTGCCATGCCTGTTCTGGGGTGAACACGTGCTGCCAGACACCGTGGAGAACTTTGGCGAGCGGTCGTGCGGGCAGGGTTCGCTCGGCGTGTTTGGGGCGCAGTCGATCATGGCGCTGATGCTGGCGCATGGCGGGCGGTTGCAGAAGTTTGGGGCGTGAGGTGAGCGGCGACGGGTCGAGGTTTCGGGCGATTCCGTCGGTCGAAGCGGCGGCGCAGGCGATTGAGCGACTAGCGCCCGATGTCCCGCCACGGATGGCGGTACGGGCTGCTCGCGATGAGATCGACCTGGTGCGCGGGGCGGTGGCGCGAGGAGATCAGGCTGCGACCGTCGATGCGATTGCGAAGGCGGGAGTGCTGCGAGCACGACTTGTGCTTGAGGATGCGCCGCGGCCGGTGATCAACGCCACGGGAGTGATCGTTCACACCAACCTGGGGCGGGCGCCGCTGAGTGATCGGGCATTGGGGGCGGTCAGGTCGGCGGCGGGCGGGTACAGCGACCTGGAATATGACCTGGCGTCGGGCCGGCGCGGGTCGCGGTCGAACCACATTTCGGAGGTGGTGCGCGAGGTGACGGGCGCCGAGGCGGCGCTGGTGCTGAACAACAACGCGGCGGCGGTGTTCCTGGCGTTGGAGGCGCACGCGCGGGGTCGCGAGGTGCTGGTGGCGCGGGGGGAGTCGATTGAGATTGGGGGCGGGTTCCGGATTCCGGACATCCTGCGAGCGAGCGGGGCGCAGCTGCGGGACGTGGGCACGACGAACCGGACGCGGGTGGAGGACTACGCGCAGGCGGTGACCGACGAAACGGCCGCGATTATGCGAGTGCATACGAGCAACTTTGCCCAGGTTGGATTCACTGAGTCGCCGGATCCGGCCGAACTGGCCAGCTTGGCGCGTGAGCGTGGACTGCTGCTCATCAATGACCTGGGATCGGGGGCGTTGCTTGACACGGCGGCTTACGGGCTGGCGCGGGAGCCGCTGATCGGGGAGGCGCTGGAGGCCGGGGCGGACCTGGTGACGTTTTCGGGAGACAAGTTGCTGGGCGGGCCGCAGGCCGGGGTGATCGTGGGGTCGACGGAAGTCGTTGAGCCGATTGCGCAGCGGCCGCTGGCGCGGGCGTTGCGTCCGGACAAGATGACGATTGCGGGGCTTCGCGCAACTCTCGGGCACTACCTTCGGGATGAGGCCGTCGAGTCCGTGCCGGTGTGGCAAATGATTGCGTCCAGCGTTGAAGACCTGGGAGCGCGGGCGGAGCGGCTAAGCGCGGGCGTAGCGGGCGTCCAGTTGGTCGAGTCGAGCGCGGCAGTGGGCGGCGGAGCACTGCCTGGGCAGACGCTGTCGAGTGTGGCGATTGAGGTGACGAGTCCGCGAGTTGGAGCGGATGCACTTGCGAAACAGCTGCGGGCGGCTTCCCCGCCGGTGATTGGGCGCATTCATGCCGGCGGCGTGCGTCTTGATGTGCGGACGATTTTGCCGCGGGACGAAGGCGCGTTGCGGGAGACGCTGCGGGCGCTCTGACATTTGCCGACGCGAAAGTTGCGGGATGGTGAAGGCTAGAATCACCGCGCCCGCTCGCCGGGGCCGCGCCAATGGCCGACCTTTCGACTGCTGACGAGGACGTTGCCTTTCGTCGCGCGACGGAACGGGTTCGCGCGCGAATCGGATTCGCGGCGCACGTTGGGGTCTACCTAGCGATTGGGCTCTTGCTGATGGTTCTGAACCTGGTCACAACGCCCGAGAGCCTGTGGTTTTTCTGGCCGATGCTGTTCTGGCTGATTGCGCTGGCTGCGCACGTGGCGGTGCTGTTCGGTCCGGGGATGCGGGCAATCGAGGGCTGGCGGGATCGGGAGTACCGGCGTGAGATGGAGCGAATGACGAGGCATCGAGCGAGCGATGGCGACGACGCGGGAACGACCGCGTGACGGCGAACCGGCGGTACGGCACGCGGGGCTGGCAGCGACTGAAGGACATTTACCCGCCGCGCACGCGTCCCAATGAAATGCTGGGCATCTACGCCGAACATGCCTCGGTGGTAGAGGCCGAGAACGTGTTCAGCGGGATACCGAAGCCGGAGCGGGTGCAGGAGTGGGTCGATCGGTCGCCGGACGGGTTCAAGTTCGACGTTGTCGCTTTCGGAGGGCTGACGCTGTACCAGCGGCGGCCGGGAGCGGATCCGCGGCAAAAAAAGTCCTGGACGGAAATCGCGGTGGAGCCGCCGGGCGTGTTGTTCGAAGACCTGCTGGAGTCGCTGGAGCCGCTGCAAGCCGGAGACCGATTGGGTGCGGTGATCCTGCAGTTTCCGCCGTGGTTCGAGGCGGGCTCGGCCGGCCGCGAGTACCTGGGGCGGGTGCGCGACGAGCTGCCGGGACTACCGTTGGCTGCCGAGTTTCGACATCCGACGTGGCAGGTGCCGGTGAACCAGGAGTCGACGCTGGAGACGCTGATCGAGCTTGAGATCGGCACGGTCGTCGTTGATCTACCGTCGGAGAGCGATGAGTGGTATCCGCCATTCGACATGACGACGGTGGACGACCTGGCGGTGGTGCGCCTCCATGGACAAAACGCGGAGGCGTGGGCACGGACGCTGCAGTCGCCCGTGGAAGCGGTGGCGCACTCATACAGCGATGTCGAGCTGGCGCCGTGGGTTCAGCGCGTGCGTGCGCTATGCCAGGAAGCGGCTGAGGTACACGTACTCGTCGGTACGGCACCGCCGGATGCCGCCCTCGCGAGCGCCAAGTCGCTAGCGGAAGCTGTGGAAGCCGCTGATGAAGCCGAGGCTCGCTGGGGATATGTGCCCTAGCGTCCGACGGCGCCGGCGCGCATTCGGATGATGGCAGCGGCGGCGGTCCGGCCACGCGTGTTGAGCCTGGTTGAACTGGACGGAGACCAGCGGCGGCGTCTTGAGGCGGTCGCCGAGGTCGAGGTCAGGCCATGGACTGAGACGCTTGCGCTGGTGGACCCCGAAGAATTGGCTGAGAAACTCGTGGCCCAGCAGGTGCTCGGGCTGTTCGTCGAAGCCGACTTTCTGATTGGCGAGACGTTTGAGGCGGCGCCGGGGCTCGGCTTCGTGGGGATCTGCCGGGGAGACTCGGGTCACGTGGACATCGAGGCAGCGACGCGAGCTGGTGTCGTCGTGACACATACGCCGGGGCGCAACGCCGAGGCGGTAGCGGAACTGACAATCGCAATGATGCTGGCACTCCTGCGGGGTATTCCCGGTGCGGGCGCGTACGTGCAGGAGCGCCGTTGGGTTGATCCGGTCACAGCCTATGTCGAGATGCGCGGGTCGGAACTGGGTCGACAGGTGGTGGGAATCGTTGGGCTGGGGCGGATTGGGCGTCATACGGCGCGGCTGGCCAAGTCGTTTGGCGCGCGTGTGCTGGCGTTCGACCCGGCGCTGGACGATGAGCAGATTCGGGCGGCGGGATACGAGCCAGCGGCCTGGGCCGACCTGTTAGCGATGTCCACGATGCTGGCCGTGCACTGCCCGTCGCTAGCGTCCACGAGGGGAATGATCGACGCGAAAGCGCTAACCCTGATGCCGAGAGGCGCGCGCCTGGTCGCGACTACGGGCGAAGGCGTGGTGCGGTCGGATGACGTGGCTGCGGCGCTGCAGGACGGACACCTGGCCGGAGCCGCTTTTGACGTGTTTGATACGCATCCGATACGGCCAGACGACCCGCTGCTTGATGCGCCCAATGCGCTGCTGTTGCCGCACATTGGGGGCGCGACGGACGCCACGGTGCAAAGGTATTCGGCGATGGTGGTTGATGACTTCCTGGCGTTTCTCGATGGCTCGCGTCCGGAGCGGATCGTGAATCCGGAAGTCCTGGGCACCTATGGCTGAGCGGGTCTACGTGGGCCTCGACATCGGGTCGTCGGGGATTCGAGCGGTAGCCGCTACGCCGGAGGGACGAGAGGCGGGACTTGCGCGACGCGAGCGGGCGAAGGCGCCGATGTCATTGATGAATCTCGAGCGCGACCTGGACCTGGATGGGATCTGGCGTGCTTGCCTTGAGGTGCTAAACGAGGTCAGCTCAGGACGACCGGTGGCGGCCATCGGCGTTGCGGCATGCCGACACAGCCTCGTTGTGTTGGGTCCGCGAGATGAGGTGCTGTTCGCATCTGGAAACGACGACGTGCGGGCTTCCCTGGCCGGGGCGAGCGTGGAGTCGGAGAGCGAACGCCCGCTACTGGCCGTGACAGGGCACACGCCGGCGATGATCCACTGGCCCGGAAAGCTGCGCTGGCTGGCGCAGGAACGACCCGATATCTGTGACGCCGCCGCGCGGATCACGACGTTGGAGGGGTGGGTAGCCGAGCGGTTGGGGGCGGAGCGAATATTGACCGACGTCTCGGCCGTCGAGACAGGGGCGTGGGATCTCGCCGCAGACGCCTGGGCAATGGATCTCCTACCCGACTGGGCTCGGTCGACGCTTCCTTCTGTCGAACGCGTTCCGACCCCGGCCCGGGTCCGAGCGGAAATCAGATTGAATGCCGACTGCCTGGTCTCGGCCGGATGGCCGGACACCCATGCCGCGGACTTCGCTACGCGGGGTGCCACGCCAGAAGGGGACTGCGTGACGGCGGGGTGGAGCACGACGATCTTGCGGTCCGTCGCGACTCCCAAACCCGCGGCGCCGGTATGGCGAGGTCAGCGCCTGGGCGGAGGGCTGGTAGCGGAAGCGAATGCCGGGGATGGCGGCACCGGTTACGGGTGGCTGCGGGCGCAGCATTCGTCCGGTGAACTCACCATGGAGGCGCTGAGCGACGCGACGGTGGCCGAGGCGGGCGTGTTTGTGCTGTCGGGCCTGCGAGTGATGGATTGGAATGCACCCGGCCTAAGCGTGGCGGGAATGCTGAGCCCGACGCCGTTCGTCACAGGCGTCCCGACGGCCGAGGTGCTGGGGACCGCAGTTCTGGAGGATTTGGCTTTCGCAGTTCACGGGAATCGGCTGGTGCTGGACGAGGTACAGACTGCGGCGGGCACCGTCCGGCTGACCGGCGGGTACGCGCGGGCACCGGCAGCCGGTCAGATTCTGGCAAACGTGACGGGCGGCGAGGTGTGCTCTTTTCCCGGGATGGCCGCGCCGGCGTGGGGCGCGGCCATGGCAGCGGCGGCGCGAGACTTCAGCGGACTACCCGCTGCGGCTGACGCGCTGGCGCCGTCTGGCACCTGGTCCGAGCCGGACATGGCGACAGCACCGGCGTACGCGGACCACTACCAGCGCTGGCTCGACTTGCGGGAGCGGTTGGAGACTTTCGTGCAGGATGCGCTTTAGATGGGGCCTGGCGTGAAGACAACCGTGGCGGAAGTTGCCCGGACCATGCATCGCGAGGGCCTGGTGGTGGGGTCCGCGGGGAATGTGAGCGCACGGGCCGAGGGCGACCGTGCTATGCACATCACGCCGACTCGCGTTCCGTATCCGGATCTGACGGCGGAGCACGTCGTGACGGTGACGTTTGAAGGCGATCCGATCGAGGGTGAGGTCCTACCTTCGTCGGAGTCCCTCATGCACGGGGCAATCTATGCTGCCCGACCGGATGTGCAGGCGGTGGTTCACGCACATCCAATACATGCGAGCGCAATGGCGGTGCGGCGCGAGGCGATTCCGGCGTTTATTGATGAGCAGGTCGTGTACCTCGGGGGCGCCGTTGCGGTTAGCGACTATGCACCAGCCGCGTCAGAGGAATTGGCGGACAATGCGGTTGCGGCGCTCGGCGAACGTCGGGCAGTGCTGCTGGCAAACCATGGCACGTTAGCGGTGGGTCGGGACCCGAATGATGCCCTGGAAATGACACGATTGACGGAGCGTTTGGCACAGATTTGGCTGCTAGCTTCGTCGCGTCCCGGCACACATCTACTTCCGGCCGATATTGTTGAATCTGAAATTGAGCTCTATCGTCTGTTGCAGGGCGAAGGGGGACTGTAATGCCGTTGCAAGTTCCGGGGTTTCTGCTGCGGCGACTGTACGTGCGGGGCAGCCTGCGGCGGACTGATGAGGGGTTCCAGCTGGACCTCAAGAACACGCTTGGATCGGGCTACGCGCGACGGCTGCTGCCGCTGAAAGTCGACGGTGAGGCACTGCCGCTTGAGGCTTGTTTCTTTGAAGTCGACGGCGAGCGCCATGCGTTTGCGGACGTGACACCGGATTCGCCGTTTAGCCTGGCACTGAATCGGACCTCGGTGCTTGGCGGCAACGGAATCGATCTGCCGGAAGGCGTAATCGAGATTACGATCGGCTTTGAAGTGCAGGGCCTGGGGGAACTGTCCTTCAGCGTGAAGGACGCGCCCGCGAGCGACTAGCGACGTGCGCTGCTTTGTGACCGGCGCGTCAGGTCAAATTGGTTCAGCGTTGATTCGACGCCTGGCGGGCGACGGGCACGATGTCACGGCCCTGGTCTTGCAAGACGACTCCTGGGCCGATGCGGCATTCGCCCGACTTCACGTCGCGCGGGTTACCGGCGACGTGACCGACGCGTCGACGCTTCCTAGCGCTCGCTTTGATTGGGTGTTTCACCTGGCGGCGGATCAGTCTTTCTGGCGGGGGGACGAGTCCAAGCAGCGAGCAGTGAACGTGGATGGCACGCGCCACGTGCTGGACTGGGCAGCAGACAGCGGCGCCAACAGCGTTGTCCACGCGAGTTCGTTGACGGCGATTGGGCTGGCGGACTCGCCGGGCGAAGTAATGGACGAAGACACGGAGGTTCAGCCGGCGTCCGCGGGGCTGATGTACGCGGAACACAAGCGTGCCGGGGAGCGACTGGCCTTGGCGGCGATGCGACGCGGGCTGCCCGTCACAATCGCAAGTCCAGGGACGGTGCTGGGTCCGTGGGACCACGGACGGCATGCCGAGCAGTTGCTCAATCCGCTAACCAAGGGGCCAATTAGGCTCGCACCGGCAGGGGGCGTGAACGTCGTGGACGTGCGAGATGTTGCGGCTGGATTCGTGCGGATGGCTGAGGCTGGTCAGCCGGGACGGCGCTACCTGCTGACTGGACACAATCTGACGTACGCCGAGTTATCAGATCTGGGCGCTGCTGCGCGGGGGGCACAGTCGCCGCGTATCAGGCTGCCTTCGGGAGGGTTGCGGATCCTGGCGGCGCTACTCGAGCGGCCGGGGCTGTGGCTACGGCGGCGGCCGCCGCTGACTCCAGACGAAGTTGCCGTGGGGGCGCGCTACCTATATTTCTCGAATTCGCGGGCCGTCGGCGATCTTGGGTTTCGAGTGCGTCCCGTGGAAGAGACGCTGGCCGACGCCGTTGCCTGGTATCGGGAGTCGGGCATCTGGCGCTAAGCGGCGATCGCCGGGAGGCCCTGCCATCACGCCGGTAATGTCTGACGGTCTTCGGTGGAGTAGGTCACGACCACGACGCACGGCCGGTCGTCGCGATTGTGGGCCTGGTGTGGCGCACCGATGGGGATATGCAGCAGGTCACCGGCCTGAAGCCGGACCGTGGCGCCATCAAGTTCGTGATCGATGGCTCCTTCGACCACGAAGAGCAATTCGTGGCAGTTGGGATGGAGATGGCGCGGGTTGGAAGCACCCGGCTCGAGGCGGACGTGGCCGAACGTCATTTCCGATCCGGGGGTGAGGCGGCGGTTGGCCAGCCACTCGATGGTTCCCCAGTCGGAACGCTCGGCTATGCCCTGGCCGAGGTGGACGATGCGTGGATTGGCCGGCGAGGCGTCGGTCATAGGAATTCGCTGCATGTGAGGGTCGTCGCACGGGCACGATACCCGGCGGGCGGCTGACATCCAGGTGACGGCGACGGCGGCGCGTCCGTAGGCTTGGCGCTGGCGCGCGACGACATGAGATTGAGCACATGAAGGAAGCATTCGATCACCTGCAGGCGGACGTGGTGGTGGCCGGCGCCGGTATTGGCGGGTTGACGGCCGCTCGCACGGCGCTTGCGGAGGGCGCGTCGGTGCTGGTGATCGAGAAGGCGCCCGAAATCGGCGGGTCGGCGGCGGTTTCCGGCGGGTCGGCATGGACGGCCGCGAACGTGGACGCGTGGTTGAGCGTGCAGCCGGGTGGTAGTCCGGCAATGGGACAGGCCCTGGTGGAGAACTACCTGGACGGGGTGAAGTGGTTTGCGGACCTTGGCCTGCAGGTTCAAGAACGACCCGACCCCACGCCGTACAAGTTTGCGCGCTACGTTCACAACTTTCTGCCGGACGCTCGGACTTTTATGAACGATCTGGCAGGAAGCGTGGAGTCGGCCGGTGGGACAGTGGTGACCAGTACGGGTCTACGATCGATTCGACTTGGGCTGGATGGCTCAGTCTGCGGCGTTGAGGCGCGCGGCGGCGGCCGGACTGTGGAGATCGGCGCCCGAGCCGTTGTGCTGGCGACTGGAGGGTTTCAGGCAAGTCCCGACCTGCGCGCCCGCTACTTTGGCCGCTGGGCTCATCACGTCATTGTGCGCGGCAACGCGTACAGCACGGGCGATGGCTTTGTGGCCGCTGTGGAAGCTGGCGCCGGGACGGCCGGCCCCTTCGGACGGTTTTACGGACACATGATTCCGGCGCCGCCAGCTAAGACCGGGGTGCACAACTTCGCGAGTATCAAGCCGGACTTCAGCCCCTATTCCGTATTCGTGAATCTGCATGGGCAACGGTTCGACGACGAGTTTCTGGGAGACGAGGTGACGGTGCATGCGGTTGTGCATCAGCCTGAAGCGCTGTGCTTCATCATCTTTGACGAACGGGTTCGGAAGGTCCGGGCTACGGGTATGGGGGAGAGTCCGGGCGCGGTTGATCGACGCATGGAGAACATTCGGAACGCAGGCGGCGAGATTCTGGAGGCGCCGGACCTGGAGTCGCTGGCCGCCGCGATGGCGCGACGCTGGGGCGTGACGCCCGGGCCGCTGATGGCCACGTTGAACGAACACAACGCGGCAGCGGCCGCCGACGATCTGACGATGCTGAGCGTGCCGCGCAGCGGTGGGCTGCAGCCGCTGGACTCACCGCCGTTCCGGGCCATTCGCTGCCTACCGGGCGCCACGTTCACGTATGGGGGCGCGCATACGAATGAACGGGCGCAAGTCCTGGACCTGGCGGGTGACCCGATTCCCGGTCTGTTTGCCGCCGGCGCGGACGTGGGTGGGTTGTATACCCGCGGTTATACGGGCGGGCTAGCGGTGGGCGTGGCGTATGGTCGAATTGCCGGGCGTGAGGCGGCGGCGCTGATTCGGTAAGAGGAGTCGCGGCCGGACTGCCGAAAGCGGATTGCGACTCTTGCAACGTTGATGGACTCGCCTGCGAATCCGTGGGGAGTGGACGACACGTCGACCTGTGCCTAGTCCGCGATGCGCGTCCCGGCAATCGATAGGACGCCCGGCAACACCCACGCGGAACATGGCAAGCGTCCAATGGCCTCGCCATCAACTTCAACCAAGACTTGATCGCTGGATGTGGCGGCGACGCTCTTCACGCGGTAGTGGCCACAATTGGGATGCGAAAGGATGTTGCCCGAGTAGAGAAGCGGGATCGAGCGCAGGAAATCGAAGAATCCAGTCTCACTGATCACCGTTACGTCGATGTAGCCAGATTCGAGTGAGGCCAGCGGACAAACGTTCATGCCGCCGCCGTGGTAGGCGCCGTTGCCAAGGGCGACCTGCATGACGCGCAGCGACCGTTCAGGCCTTTCGTCGTTGAAGCTCAGGCATACGCCTTTCGCTCGATACCGCAGCAGCGTTTTCGTGGTTGCCCATAGAAACGCGGCACGCCCGTTAACCGCGGTTAGAAAGTTGCACTTGGCAGCCTCGCTGACCTCTCCACCGACACCGAAGCTCGTGACATTCGCGAAGTAGCGTGTGGTTGATTCTCCGTCCGGTGTCGTCAGTCGGACGCCGCACGCATCGATCTTTCTCAGCGGCGCCACTGCCATCGCTTTGACCGCCTCGTGGGGCGACCTGGGAATGCCAGCGGATCGCCTGAAGTCGCTGCCGGTGCCAGCCGGGCAAAAGGCCAGGGAGGCATCGGGGTTGATCGGGAGTCCCCGGGAGAGGTAGCCGTTGACAGCCTCGTTGAATGTCCCGTCGCCGCCCACAACGACGATGAGGTCCGCGC
>LXNI01002994.1_pt1 | contig 10519 bp, 10 predicted proteins | sample 809091 | NCBI WGS metagenome assembly LXNI01 (sample SAMN04870527, study PRJNA318959) | sponge metagenome | biome: 01000161; feature: marine sponge reef; material: water | host: Sarcotragus foetidus | place: Greece: Milos, Mediterranean Sea | collected 2013-05-29 | depth 5-7 m | reverse complement strand
CTGAACCCCAAACCGTATGTCTGGAAACAATCCGGGCAGGCGGTCCTGGCAAAAATCCAACGCGCCAGGGAAGCTCACGGAAAGATACATAGTGTATAGTCAATTACGAGACACTACACTAGGCAGCCACGCGGGCGCCATTGTGAGGCTCAGGGAAGACGGCTCCGCGCCCGATGACAATCCCTTTGCGGGCCATCCAGGCGCTTTGCCGGAGATCTGGAGCTATGGCCACCGCAATCCCCAGGGTCTGGACTACCACCCGGCGACCGGACGGCTATGGTCAACCGAGCATGGACCTCAGGGCGGCGACGAGCTCAACCTGATCCTGCCGGGCCGGAATTACGGCTGGCCGGTGATCGGCTTCGGGGTGAACTATGTCACGGCAACGCCGATTCACGCCGCCAGCGAGCGCGACGGCATGGAGCAGCCCATGACCTACTGGACCCCGTCCATCGGCGCTTCCGGCCTGATTGTTTACGAAGGCGCCGCTTTCCCGCGCTGGCGCGGCGACCTGTTCGCCGGGGGTCTGGCCCGCAAGCATCGCCACCTGTCGCGCATCCGCACGGACGATGAGGGCCGCGTGGTGGCCCGCGAACCGCTGCTGCAGGATGTCTACCGGCTGCGCGATGTCCGCCAGGGGCCGGACGGCCTTATCTACCTGGCCACCGACGATCGCAGCGGCCAACTCACGGACATAGTGCGGCTCGAACCGGCGGACTGAGTCCTCTCAGTCTTCCCGCGCGTCGACCACCTTCTTGAAGTAAGTCCAGCTCGTTTCGTTGGGCCGGTCGTCGTCCAGCGGCGGCGCGTGCCGATACAGGGGGAAGTGTTCCTCGATCACGGCCCGGAAATCCGCCGGGACATTCTCGTAGTCGCCGACCTTGCGGCCGCCGGCGTGGAAATACATCTTGCCGGTGCGCGATCCCATTTCCATCCACGGCAGCCACTGCGCCAGACGCACCCAGCCGACGAATGTGCCTGCCGAATCGCTGTCCGCATCCAGCAGGTCATCCAGCTTGCCCTTGAAATTGAACATTTCCGTGGCGTGATACGTGCCGCCCACGTATTTCTGGTAATCGCCCGCCAGCGGGTTGTTGTAGAACAGCGGCACCGCCGCCGTCCACCACCAGTCGTTCCCCTGCGTCACGATGGGCAGTTGAAACTCCGAGCCGTCGCGCCGAAGCGGAAACTGGGCCGGCTGGTTGACCGGGTCGTTGGCGACATGGACCACTTCCACCGTCTTGCCCGTATAGGGGTTTTCCCAGGTTTCCAGCATTTCGCCCGTAACGGGGTCCTGGTAGACGAGTATCTCCCTGGTAATCAGGCGGAATCCCGTGCCGCGCTCGGAATCCTCCACGGTGGCGCAACGGCGCACGTTGATGCCTTCCACGCGAAACAGCCTGAGGTCCGGCTGCCCCGCGACATGCCCGTAGGCAATCCCCGTCCACCAGAAAAAGGACTCCTTGCCGTCGAGCGTGGAGCATTGCACCTTGCGCCAGGCGGTCAGGCGCCCTTCGGCCGTTTTCAGCCCTGCCGCGGAAGCGGCGTGAGCCATGCCGGCCAGCAGCAAACCGGCCAGAACCGGCGCGCAAATTCGTCCTATCGATTTCATGAAATTCTCCCGTCTGCCAAGACTGCATCCGCCGCGGGCCCGCGGCGGCGGCTGTATAGAATAACCCCATGGACTTTTCCGTCACAGGGGTTCTCGTCGGGAACCTGGCGCTGGTGCTGGGAATCATGGTTGCGCTGTGGCTGATCAGCCTGCGGCTGCGCGACACCAGCATCGTCGATCTCTTCTGGGGCCTGGGGTTCGCGGTCATCGCCGTGGCGACGCTATGGCGCACGGGCGGCATTTCGCCGAGGGCGTGGCTGCTGACCCTGCTGACCACGCTCTGGTCGCTGCGCTACAGCTGGCATTTGTGGCGCCGCAACATAGGGCATGGAGAGGACTACCGCTACGCCTCCATGCGCGAAAAGACCGAGGCCGCCGGCCGTTCCTGGAACCTGCGCAGCCTGTTCGTCGTTTTCCTGCTGCAGGGCGGAATCCTCTGGCTCGTTTCGCTTCCCGTCCAGTTCGGCCAGTTGTATGCGCAGCCGGTCACGCTGGGTTGGACGGCGCTGGCCGGTATCGCGCTGTGGATCGCCGGGGTGCTTTTCGAGGCCGTTGGCGATGCCCAGCTCAAGCGTTTCCGGGCCGATCCGGACAACCGCGGCAAAGTCCTTGAGACCGGGCTGTGGCGATATACCCGCCACCCCAACTACTTCGGCAACGCCTGTTTGTGGTGGGGCATCTGGCTCGTGGCCGCGGAAGTGGATGCCGCCGCCTGGGCCTTCTTCAGCCCGGCGCTGATGACCTGGGCCCTGCTGAAATTCTCCGGCGTGCCGATTCTTGAAGAGCACCTGGCGGCCACGCGCCCCGGCTACGAGGACTACATGAAGCGCACCAGCATGTTCTTTCCGCTGCCGCCGAAGAAAACGGACTGAGCATGCCGGGCAAGCGGTTCAAGCGCGAGGAGCAGGGTCTCAACCTGTCGTTCCTCGATGTCGTCTGCTGCGGCTTCGGGGCCGTGATCCTGTTGCTCGTGATCACCAAGATCCACGAGCCGGTCATCATTGAACGCAGCCGCGACGAGCTTGAGGGGCTGATCCTGATGCTGGAGCGCGAGCTGTTCGAAATCCGCGGCGAAACAACGGTGCTGCGGCGCGACCTTGATCCGCTGCGCGCCGAGACCGCAGAGAGCGTGCGCCGGGTGAGCCGGACCCGGCGCGAGGTGGAGGCGGCCGAAGAGCGCCACTTCGCCGCCAGGGAGACCGCGGCGGAGGGCAGCGACGAGGCCGGACAACTGCTGGCGGCGCGCCAGGAACTCACCGAGGAGATGGAGCGCCTGCTGGCCGACTACAGCCCGCCCCCCAACGACACCACGGTGGGCGGAATCCCGGTGGACAGCGAGTACATCATTTTCGTGATCGACACCTCGGGCAGCATGGTGGGCAACGCCTGGCCGGCAGTGCAGCGGCTGGTTGCCGAGACGCTGCGGGTCTATCCCACGGTCAAGGGGATCCAGGTGCTCAATGACGAAGGGCAGTACCTGTTCTCATCCTTTGCACGCCGGTGGATTCCGGATTCGCCGTCACGGCGCCAGTCCATCATCCGGGCCATCGCCAACTGGCAGGCCTACTCCGACTCCAATCCCGCCGAAGGAATCGTCGAGGCCATTTCGACCTTCTACGACGAGGGCAGGAAGGTGAGCATCTACGTGTTCGGAGACGACTTTTCGCAGGGCTCGGCCGAGTCCCTGGTGCGCTACGTGGAGCGGATCAACGAGGCCGACCGCTTCGGAAACTGTCTGGTCAGGATCCACGCGGTAGGTTTCCCCGTTCTCCTGCGTGGCGGCGCATTCGGCCAGGCCAGCCGCTTCGCCAACCTGATGCGGGTGCTCTGCGAGAGAAACTGCGGGACCTTCGTCGCCCGCCCCACGCTCGGTTAGCCCCTTGCCCGGGGGCGCGGACGCTCCGCACCCATGCGTGCCTCAGGCCGGCGGCTTGTCGTCGTCGATCGAGACCCGGTGCATGAGGCGGCGCCGGTCTCCGAAGTCGAATACGCCCTTGTGAATGGTGCAACGGTTGTCCCAGAAGGCAACCGAGTTCTTCTCCCAGGAAAACCGGCACTGGAACTCGGGCTGGGTGCTGTGGCGGAACAGGAAATCCAGCAGCATGCGGCTTTCTTCCGGCTTCATGTCCTTGATGCGCGCGGTCATCAGTTCGCTTACGAACAGTGACTTCCGCCCGGTTTCCGGATGCGTGCGCACCACCGGGTGCTCGGAAGGCGGAAGCATCTTGCGCATCTGCGCGAAAGCCTCGGGACCCAGACGCTCAATCAGGGTCTCGAGGTTGCGGTAGGCGTTGTCGTTGACCGCGGTCAGGCCCGAAAGGAAGGACTGCATGCTGTCGGAAAGGTCCTCGTAGGCGGCATACATATTGGCCCAGACCGTGTCCCCGGCGCCTTCGGGCACGTCCAGGGCATACAGCACCGAGCCGCGGGACGGAATCGGCAGAAACGCCGCGTCGCAATGCCAGGTGATGTCGGTCACGTCGCGGCTGTACAGACCGGGGTATTCCTGCACGAATACGCCGGTAGTGCCCTTGAGCGTCGGCATGAAGCCCGCCTTTGTGAGCTCTCCGAAATTCGCGGCAAAGGCCTCGTGCTGTTCGGGGGTCATCTCCTGGTCGCGGAAGAACAGCAGCTGGTACTCCAGCCAGGCCGAATGCAGCTCCGCCAGCGCCGCGTCGCCCAAAGGCCGCGAGATATCCAGGCCGGTGACGGTTGCGCCGAAGGTGCCGGTTGCGGGCCGAACGGAAATGTGCCCGAAGTTCATATGGGCGTGCTCCAGGGCACTTCGGGATCTTCCGCCAGCGGCCCCTCATGCACCCAGCCGTATTGCGTGTTGCTGGGCGCAGGCCCGTCTTGAAGGTAGGCGGCGCGCATCCGGCTGAGCCGGTCGCCCGGAATCGTCTCAAGAGCGGCCGGCACGTCGATACCGTACAAATGCGCCGAGTTCAGGCCCAGGATCAGCTCCTTGTCCCGCCGCGTGAGCGCCGGATAGCCGTGCTTCTCCTGCAATGCTTCGGGTATCTCAAAGCGGCGGAAGGCCTCGATCTGCCATTGCGGCGAACCCCACCAGATCGAATCGGTGCCCCAGATCACGTGATCGCTGCCGAAGGCCTTGAGGATCTGGCCCATCAGGTGGCTGCAGATTTCCGGGTGGGTAATCGCCGTATGCCCGAAAACGCTACCGAGTTCCATGTAGACGTTGGTCATTTCGGGCGTTTCCAGACGGTCCCTGACGATATCGGAGGTCCATACCAGGTAGCCGTTCTCATCGATGCCGGTGGCGCCCGCGGCCAGTTCGTTGACCAGGTTCCTGAATCCGGAGTGATAGACGATGAAGTTCAGGTCCGGCCAGTCCAGCGCGGCCTTTTTGATGTCCCAGGGGCGGCAGTACTCCGGGTCGGTGCCGGTAATCGGCAGGCCCTTGTGTACCGAAATGTTCGTGATTCCCAGCTTCAGCGCCAGCTCGTAGAAGGGATAGGCGATCTTCTCGTCGTCCATGCGCCACGGATTGATCGGCACGCCCGTGTAGCACTTCCAGCCGTCCACCTTCAGCTCCACCGCCTGGCGTTCGATTTCCTCCAGGCTGCCGGGCATGTTGGGCGCCGCCAGGCCGTGGCTCAGCATGCGCCGCGAGCCCGCGAGTTCGTTGATGGTGCGCCGGGTCTCCACCATCATGTCGACCGGCAGGATGTTGTATCTGTCCTCGCCTATGGGCGCGCCGCTGATAATGCCCATGGTGGTTTCGCTGTCCAGGAAGACCTCCTTGGTGAAATTCTCCAGCTGCAGGTCCTCGCGCCCGGGCTTCACGTCCACCAGGTCCGGATTCAGGTTGAACATGCCGGCCAGGCGACGAAATCCCAGCGGGCCTACTATTCCCTCCTTAACGTGGTGGAGCTGGGCATCGAAAATGAAATCGGGCCAGGCGGCCGGTTCAGCCCCCGCCTCCGCGGCCTCGGCCCAATCGACCAGGAAATATCGCCCGAACACTTCGTTCATGGCCAGAAAGGCCGCGGCCATGCCGGCGGCGCTGCTCAGGTATTGCCTGCGGCTCATCTTCCGCCCGGCAGCCAGGCGGTCCGCCAGTTCGTAGATCCGCCGTTCCACGCGCCGCTGGTCCTCCGACTGCGGCATCGGTATGTATTCCTCGTTGGACACTACCTGGGTCGGGATGGGTGTGCGACGGTCCTCCTGCCGATCCTTCTCGCTCTTGCGTATCCACATGAGTCCGTCCCCCCAATCTGCGACTGGCCTAGTCTAGCCTGAACCATCGGAAGCGGGGCCGCGAACAGTACACTACCCGCAACTCCTCAAGCGTTCCTCCGCTCGCATGCAAGCACCCGATTTCCTGGTCCTCCCCCGCTGGATTATCCCGGTCGAACCTGCCGGCAAGACGCTTGAAGACCATGCGCTGGCCGTGCGGGACCAGCGCATTTCCGCGCTGTTGCCGCGCGCCGAGGCCGTGCGGCGCTGGCCGCAGGCCCGGCGGGTGGAGCGTCCTGAGCACATCGTTGTTCCAGGGCTGGTGAACGCGCACACCCATGCCGGCATGACGCTGCTGCGCGGCTTTGCCGACGACCTCAGCCTGCAGACCTGGCTTGAGAATCACATCTGGCCCGCGGAAACCCGCCATCTCAGCGAGGATTACGTGCGCGCGGGAACGGAGTTGGCGCTGGTCGAGATGGTGCGTTCCGGCACTACCTGCTTTGCCGACATGTATTTCTTCCCTGACATCGGCGTCGAAGTCGCCCGGAGCCGGGGCGTGCGCATGTCCGTGGGCTTGCCGATGATCGACTTCCCCACGCGCTGGGCCGAGGACCGGCAAGCCTCGCTCCGCAAGAACGCGAAGCTGTACGAGCAATACCGGGGCGAGCCGGGCGTCTCGTTCGCGATGGCGCCGCATGCGCCCTACTCGGTTGACGATTCCGGGCTCGAGCTGTGCGCGAAACTGGCGCAGGAACGCGACATCCCCATTCACACTCATGTTCACGAGACGGCCGGCGAAACAGCCGAGTCGCTGCAAGCGCACAAGCGCCGGCCGCTGGCCCGCATGGATGAACTCGGCCTGGTCAACGAGCGCCTGATGGCGGTGCATGCCACGCAGCTCGAGGACGCGGAGATCGACATGCTGGCCGAACGGGGCTGCTCGGTGGTGCACTGTCCGCAATCCAACCTGAAGCTGGCGAGCGGCTTCGCCCCCGTGGATGCGCTGCTGACCGCCGGCGTCAACGTTGCCCTGGGCACGGACAGCACGGCCAGCAACAACGATCTCGACCTGCTTGAGGAGATGAAGACCGCAGCATTGCTCGCCAAGGCGGTTTCGGGCAATGCCGAGGCCGTATCCGCGGGCGCGGCGCTCGAAATGGCCACGCTGGCCGGCGCAAGGGCGCTCGGCATTGACGGCGAAACCGGGTCGCTCGTTCCCGGCAAGGCCGCGGACTTCGTGGCGCTGGACCTGGCCGCGGCCAATACCCAGCCGGTCTATGACCCGGTCTCGCAGGTGGCCTACTCCTGCAAGTCCTCACAGGTGAGCGACGTTTGGGTGCGCGGCAGGGCGTTGATGGAGGCCGGCAGGCTGGCCTGGGACGACGAGGACAGAATTCTCGCGCAGGCGCGCGAATGGGGCGCGAAAATCGGGAACCCGGGCGCCGGACCCATGCCGGCCGCGCAAGCGCAATGAACGAAGAAACGGCTCAACGCAACGCCGACGCCTCCGAGCTGGAGCGCTTTGCCGCGATGGCCGCGCAGTGGTGGGACCCGCAGGGCCCGAATCGCCCCCTGCACGCCATGAACCCCGTACGGGTGAAGTACATCGCGGATAACGCGAACGGACTCGCCGGCAAGAGCTGCCTGGACGTGGGCTGCGGAGGCGGATTGCTCAGTGAGTCCCTCGCGGCCGAGGGAGCCGGTTCCGTGCTCGGGCTCGATGCTTCCGAAGAAATGCTGGAGGTTGCCCGTCTGCATGCCGAGGCCGGCAACGTGAAGAACCTGGAATACCGCCGCGCCACAGCGGAAGAAACCGACGGCGAGTTTGACGTCGTCTGCTGTCTTGAAGTACTTGAACACGTGCCCCGCCCCGGCGAACTGATGGCCGCTTGCGGCCGCCTGACGCGCCCCGGCGGCCACGTATTCGTCTCCACTCTGAACCGCACTCCCGCGGCGTTCGCAATGGGCATAGTCGGCGCGGAGTTCGTGCTGGGCCTGTTGCCGCGCGGCACGCATCGCTACGAGAAGTTCATCCGCCCCTCCGAACTGGAGGCCTGGGCGCGCGCCGCGGGCCTGAGCGCCCGGGACTTCAGCGGGCTTCAATACAATCCCCTGCACGGCAGTTTCCGCATGAGCAGCAACATCGACGTGAACTACATCGCCCACTTCACGAAAGCGGCCGCAGCATGAGCGAGGCGAATTCCCGGGTGCGCGCGGTGCTGTTCGACCTGGACGGGACCCTGGTCGATACCGCCCCCGACCTGGTGGGCTGCGTGCAGGACGTCATGCGGGCGCGAGGGGCCCGGCCGCTGCCGTTCAAGACCCTGCGCCACTACGTTTCCAGGGGCATGCGGGGGCTGCTGACGGCCGCCTACGGCGCCGATTTCATCGACAGCGAGCAATACCCGGGCGTGCTGGAGCATTGCCTGAAACTGTATTCAGGCCGATTGGCGGAACAGTCGCGCCTGTTCCCGGGCATGCGGCGCGTGCTGGACCGTCTCGCTGTTCAGCGGATTCCCTGGGGCGTGGTCACGAACAAGCCGGAATACCTGACCCGGCCCCTGCTTGAGGCGCTGGACCTAGCTCGCGAATGCGCAGTGACCGTGGGGGGCGGCACCACGACCCATACCAAGCCGCACCCCGAACCCATGCTGTACGCAGCGCGGCGCCTGGAACTGGACACCGCAAACTGCATCATGCTCGGGGACGACCCTCGGGACATGCAGGCAGCGGCGGCCGCAGGCATGACCGGACTGGCGGCGGCCTGGGGCTATTTCCCCCCGGACGAGGATATCAACGCCTGGGGCGCCGCCGCCATCCTGGAATCGCCGGAGGATCTCCTGACCTGGCTCGCAGGCCGGGGCATTCCCGCAGACCCGACTCCGGCGGCCTCACGCGCAGCATGAGTACATCGACTGCGGTCCTGGCACTGGCTGTGCTGATTCTGGGCGGCTTGCTGGGTGCGCTTTGGCAGCGCGCGCGGGACCAGTCGGCGCTCCACAGCAAGGACGCCGAGTTTGCCGAGGCTCAGGCGCTGCTGCGCGAGCACAAGGCAGCCGACGAGGCCCGTTCGCGGAGCCTGAAGGACGCCAACGAAACATTTCAGGCGCAATTGAAGGCGCTCGCGGGCGATGCATTGAGCCAGAGCCAGAAAGACTTTCTCAACTTGGCGAACGAAACACTCAACAAAGCCCGGACCACATCCAACGCTGATCTTGAGAAGCGCCAAAAGGCCATTGAGACGCTGGTCACGCCCATACGCGAGAGTCTGGAGAAGACCCACAAGACCTTGGGAGAAATGGAGGAAAAACGCGCTGAAGCCCAAGGGGAATTGCACAAGCAAATTGAGTCGATGACCAGGAGCAACAAGGATCTGCATGCCGAGACCGGGAAATTGGTAACGGCCCTGCGCCGTCCGGAAGTCCGGGGCCAATGGGGAGAAATGCAATTGCGGCGCCTGGTTGAGATTGCGGGCATGCAGGAGCATTGCGATTTTATTGAACAGCCGCAAGGCGCAGACGGAAGAACGCGTCCCGACATGATCGTGAAGCTGCCGGAGGGTGGACAGCTGGTTGTGGACGCCAAGACGCCACTGGATGCCTACCTTAATGCGGTGGAGGCCGACGACGAAAATGCCAGGCGCGAATCCCTGGTTAAGCATGCAGCCAACGTCGCGGAACAGATTCGGCAGCTGGCGTCAAAAGAATACTGGGACCAGTTCGAGCGCAGCCCGGACTTTGTCGTTATGTTCCTTCCGGGCGATCACTTCCTGGCAGCCGCCGGCGACCAGCGTCCGGACCTTTTGGAAACGGCGTTGCGCGTGCGTGTGATCCTGGCCACGCCGACCTCCATGATGGCGCTGCTAAGGGTAACGGCATACGGCTGGCGGCAACTGTCCCTGGCCGAGAATGCCGAGAAAATATCAAAGCTGGCGGCAGAGTTGCACAAGCGGGCGGCCGTTTTCAGCGGTTATTTTGGAAAGCTGGGGGATCAGCTCAACACTGCGGTGGGCACCTATAACAAGGCAGTGGGCTCATTCAAGAGCCGCTTCCTGCCGCAGATTGAGCGCATGACGGAGGCGGGTGTGGAGAAGGCCCGCGAGATTGAGCAGCCAAGCGAAGTGGCTACCGCCGCCACGGTTCTCTTGACGCAGAGCGAACCTGCGGAAAAGGAGCTTCCCGACTCCGGGGAAGACCAGTAATCCGACGCAGCTGCGCCGCAACTGCGCTTGGCCGCAGCTTTACTACACAGTCGCTGCTGAAGGAATGTCCAGCTCGATTACTGTTGCTTGCGGTTGAGGAACGGCTTCGCCCTCCTCACGCAGGCTCCTGATGTGGAAAGCAATACCCTCGCGCATCATTCGGATGACTTCTTCGCGCGTATCGGCTGTGGCCGCGCACCCGGGCAGGTCGGGTGCGTACGCCGCATAGTTGTTGGGAACCCGTTCAATGACAACGGCGTATTTCATCGTCTGGTGCAGGCAGGATGCGCTTACTACCGGCGCATTGTAGCGTCGTGCTGCGGGGACGTGAATTCATGTGTCCGGGCCGGATGAAGCCTCGACAATAATATCCTTATTTGACTAGGACAGATATAAACTATCCTGCGTCCAGGATATAATTAAGCCACGAACAAGGCGGAGCTGCAAGATGAGAAAAACCAGTGTGGACATTGACGAACGCCTCATCGAACAGGCAAAAATCC
>LXNI01002993.1_pt1 | contig 10521 bp, 10 predicted proteins | sample 809091 | NCBI WGS metagenome assembly LXNI01 (sample SAMN04870527, study PRJNA318959) | sponge metagenome | biome: 01000161; feature: marine sponge reef; material: water | host: Sarcotragus foetidus | place: Greece: Milos, Mediterranean Sea | collected 2013-05-29 | depth 5-7 m | reverse complement strand
CCTCTGTGGGTTGGACTGCATTCGCTACGCTCATTGCGTCCAACCCACAGAGGCATTCCTATAAAGTAAAAGGGGACATAATAGAATTGCAGGAAAGGGGACATTTTAGAATTGCGTTGACAGGGTGCAGATCAGGGAAGCGTCAATGGCGGCTTGGGGTGCGGTGGGTTACCTTGGACTCGTCATGACCGCACTGGCCTATGCCTTCTGGTACCGTTTGGTGGGGTTGTATCCGATCAATCAGGTCATGCCTTTTTTGCTGTTACTGCCGGTGACGGCCGTGTTCGGGGGTGTTTTTTTCCTGGATGAGACGCTCACATCGAAGATTGTGGCCGGTGGGCTGATGGCAATTGCTGGTGTGGCAATCATTACGATACAATTCACGTCGTCTCCGTATGGTCTGTTCAAAAAAGGATGAAGCGACCATGCCTATCTGCAGTATCAATCGACGAATGTATTAAGGGGGCACGCCCGGTTCGCCTGTGAAGTGAGTGGAGCCGTCATGCCACTACCAGCAGGTACCCACCGGCGCGATTCGGGCTGCCCAGGGCACTCTATACGCCCACGTTTTGTTGCAGTCGCATTGTTGGCTGGTGTGCCCACGTGATTGAACAAGACGAGCATAATCGATTGATCCGACCCACTGCCCTTTATGTCGGTGAAAGACCGGATCACGCACAAGTGCGATAGAGTGTGTTGTCCCGAAAATACAATCAGAAGGGTCGGCGAAGACGGGTTTTCTGACTGACGCAAACGATCCAAATGCAATCATTCACCGGGCCATCCGTGCTCACCCTATCGATCCGGGTTCCTTGTCGCTGATCGTATTTGCTGCGACCGCCGATAGAGGGCTGTCTGGCCCTTTGACATGCCATGGCCCGGACCCGATCAGTCTGGGCTGTGCGTCACTGCATAGGCGCATGGGTTCGGTGAATCAGTATTATTAATGCAATAAATAAGAACTATGTATTTCCATATTGCAGATCGTTATACCATTATTCTGCCAAGTTATTGATGATCCTTCTTGGGTTCCACACCGTTAGATTGATGCGATGAGTTTTTCTGAAATCATGCCATCCCGAGTCCGGTTGCAGCGGAGCGAACTGGCCGTGCCGGGCTCGAGTCCTGAACTGTTCGAAAAGGCGGCAAACAGTGCTGCGGATTACGTTTTTCTCGACTGTGAAGATGCGGTGGCACCGGAGGACAAGGCACAAGCCCGCAGAAACATCATCGAAGCACTCAACGAGATCGACTGGAACGGACACGGGAAAACGGTTTCCGTACGTATCAACGGATTGGATACGCATTATATGTACCGGGACGTGGTCGATATTGTGGAACAGGCCGGACACAAGCTGGATACGGTCTTGATTCCCAAGGTGGGGGCTCCTGCGGATATCTATACCGTGGATTGTCTCGTGACCCAGATCGAGGACGCGATGGGAAGAGCCCATCGGATTGGCCTGGAAGTCCTGATCGAAACCACCCTCGGCATGGCCAATGTTGAATCGATTGCACAATACAGTCGTGGAGGCAGCAGCAGACGTCTTGAGGCGCTGCATTTTGGCGTCGCGGATTATGCGGCAAGTTGTCGGGCAAGGACGGTGGTGATCGGGGGACTGCATCCCGACTATCCCGGTGACCCCTGGCATGCGAGTCTGCACAGAATGCTGGTGGCCTGTCGTGCATACGGGTTGCGGGCGATTGATGGACCATTCGGTGATTTCAATGATGCCAACGGATATGTTGCCGCTGCCAGGCGGGTTGCTGCGATGGGGTTTGAAGGGAAATGGGCGATTCACCCCTCCCAAATCGAACTGGCCAACCGTGAAATGTTGCCGACATCGGATCAGGTGGATCGGGCACGCCGCCTGCTGACCGCCCTTGATGAAGCGGCCAAAGCCGGCAAGGGGGCGGCCTCTTTGGATGGAAAATTGATTGATGCCGCATCCGCAAAAATGGCGGAAAACATGATCAGGCAGGTTGAGTTGGCGGATCGCAGAGCATCATCGCGATCAGTCTGATTGATTCTTGTTGATGATAGGCCGGGCGCAGGCAGATGGAAATACACGAATATCAGGCAAAACAGATACTGAATGATTTCGGCATTCAGGTTCCCCAAGGGGGGCTGGCCTACAGTCCGGAACAGGCGGTCTATCGGGCGAATGAAATCGGTGGAGACAAGTGGGTGGTCAAGGCACAGATTCATTCCGGTGCCCGCGGCAAGGCGGGCGGTATTTTATTTTGCGACAGCAATCAGGCGGTCTGGGATGCGGCTGAAAACCTGCTGGGACGCAAGCTGGTGACCCGCCAAACCCACCCTGAAGGAAAAATCGTTTATCGATTGTACGTGGAACCGGCGGCGGAGATCGAGCGAGAGCTGTATTTCGGTCTGGTCCTTGATCGCAGTCATGAGTGTATTGTGGCGATCGGTTCAACTCGCGGGGGCATGGATATCGAAGAGGTGGCAGAAAATCACCCTGATTCGATTATCCGGGTGAATATAGAACCGGCGGTGGGTATGCAGGTATTCCAGGCGAGGCGGCTGGCATTTGACCTGGCGCTGACCGGCAGGGAAGTCCAGCAGGCAGTGAATATGTTTATGAGATCGTATCGTGCGTTTCGTGACCTTGATGCCACCTTGCTGGAAATCAATCCGCTGGTCATTACACCATCGAAATCGGTTATTGCGTTGGACGCAAAAATGTCATTCGATGATAACGCCCTGTTCCGCCGGTCCGGTATTGCCGAGTTCCGTGACAAGTCCCAGGAAGACCCGAGAGAGAGGGAAGCGGCCGACCGGGGCTTGAGTTACATCGGACTGGATGGGAATATCGGTTGTATCATCAACGGGGCCGGATTGGCCATGGCCACGATGGACATCATCAAGCTCAAGGGGGGGCAGCCGGCCAATTTTCTGGATATAGGCGGTGGCGCATCGCCCGAAAGGGTGGCCAAGGCGTTCAGGTTGGTGTTGTCAGATCGCAAGGTGCAGGCCGTTCTGGTCAATATTTTTGCCGGTATCAACCGTTGTGACTGGGTGGCCAAGGGGGTGATCCAGGCCATTGAAAATTTACAGCCGGACATTCCGGTGGTGGTCAGACTGTCAGGGACGAACGTTGAACAGGGCCGGGAAACTATTGCCCAATCAGAGGTGGGCGTTTTTTCGGCTGACACACTTAATGAAGCGGCTGAACTGGTTGTCAAGACAATCAACGGCAAGGAGTCGACAGGGCGGGCATGATGGCGATTTTGATTGATCAAACAACCCGCATTTTGGTTCAGGGTTTCACCGGTCAAATGGGGACTTTCCATGCCCAGCAAATGATCGACTACGGGAGTAACCTGACGGCTGGCGTGACGCCCGGCAAAGGCGGGGAAATCCATTTGGGAAAACCGGTCTTCAACTCGGTCAGGGAGGCGGTCACCGAAACCGGCGTACAGGCCAGCATCATCTTTGCGCCCCCCGCTTTTGCGGCGGATGCCATCATGGAGGCGGCGGAAGGCGGACTGGAATACTGTGTCTGTATTACGGATGGTATTCCCGCCCAGGACATGCTCAGAGTCAAACGATACATGCGCCGCTTCAAGAAGGAACAGCGCCTGTGTCTGACGGGCCCGAACTGTGCAGGGACCATCAGCCCGGGAAAGGCGATGTTGGGGATCATGCCCGGACATATTTACAAGGAAGGGCGTGTGGGCATTATTGGACGATCCGGTACGCTCGGTTATGAAGCCGCATCGCAGTTGAAATTGGCCGGGATCGGCATCTCCACCAGCGTGGGAATCGGGGGTGATCCGATCAACGGCAGTGCATTCACGGATCATCTGATCCGGTTTGAAGCGGATGCAAAGACCGATGCCATTATCATGATTGGAGAAATTGGCGGTTCCCAGGAAATGGATGCGGCCCGGTTTTTCAAGGAAAATATGAAAAAACCCGTAATTGCCTATATCGCCGGGTTGACGGCGCCCAAAGGCCGTCGGATGGGGCATGCCGGTGCGATTGTCAGTACGGCGGGAGAAAGTGCTGCCGAAAAAGTGGCCTTTTTGAAGGAATGTGGCATCGTTATCGTTCCGTCCCCCGCAGAATTTGCTCAGAGCGTCCTGACCGTACTTTAGCCTGTTCATCGACTGCAAAAGTATGCGTGGTTTGTCCGATTATCCGGACCACCGGACAACTCCGTTGTATTGACAGGGCCATTGCCTGGGTCAACGTACGGCTTTTGAATGACTTGACCTATTATAGTTTGTAGAATGTGTGTACGATGCACTGGCCGGCAGCTGATCCATCATGGTCAGAAAAATCCATTTTCAATCAACTCTGGAGGACAGGGGTCTCTTTCGGGATCTGTTTCCGTTGCCCTTTGTCTCACATTGATCAGTGCAAATCCCCGAAGCCTGAAGAAAGGGCCAGTATCCGTGTGGGTTTGGCTGCACTCCCATTGGGAGGACATTCTCCAACAGTTTTCTTGTTTTTCTCAAAGCCGGTATAATGTGTTTCATTACTACCTGCAATCGGGAACCAAAGCAGCAGGCCATTCTTTTTTGGGTCGCCGTGATTTCGCGCGATCCGGATTGACAGTGGTAACAGACACAAGGCGTATCCTTGTTCGAAAACCTTATTGGATCAATTAATTATGTCTGACAATCAGTCTCGTCATAATTCTGAGCAGAGTTATACCATGGGTTATAGCGATGAGTTTCAAAAAATGCTGCATCGTCGAAATGCCGTGACCAATGCCGCTTATCTGCTTCCATCCCTCAAAGCGGGTCTCCGTGTTCTCGATTTCGGCTGTGGTCCCGGAACCATTTCCATGGGGCTTGCCAAGGCAGTTGAACCGGGTGAATTGCATGGTATTGATATCGAGGAATCCCAGATTCAAATGGCTCAGGCTGCGGCGAAAGCAGGCGGCCATGACAATACTGTCTTTCAGACAGCTGATGTGACCGCTCTTCCCTATGAAGATGAAACCTTCGATGTGGCCCATTGTCATGCGGTGCTGACGCATGTTCCTGATACCCGTGCGGTGCTCAGGGAAGTCTATCGTGTGCTTAAGCCGGGCGGGCGGATCGCCAGTCGGGAGTTGATCGGTGCTTCCTCATTTTTTGAACCGGCTATTGACGATTTCGCCAAGATGTGGGAGGCATTTACCACCTTGATCGAAACAAACCAGGGGCACCCTGATATGGGAAAGGAACTCAAGGGCATATTGGTTGAAGTCGGGTTTGCGGATGTTCAGGCCAGCGCCTCATTTGAATCCTACTCTGCCGCTGAAGATGTCGATTTCATGCATGCGTTGACCATTGGCTGGTTTTTTGCCGACAAGACGGTCGATGCCTTGATCAAATCGGGCATTGCCAGCCAGACGCAACTGGACCGTTGGCGCCGGTTGCTTGACCAATGGAAAGACAGTCCAGGTGTCTTCGCTGCATTGGCCTGGGGAGAGACGATCGGCACGAAACCATTGCCGGGCTGACCGTGCATGCATGTGGCTAAGCCCGGTCAATTGATAAAAAACGGGTTATGATTTCAAGCAAAGACGGATTGGTTTTTCCCGTGTTTGCCCGAGAACGGAGGATTAGGCCAGGCGTGCCGTCTGTTCTTGCCATCACGGCCGGATCCCGGCAAGTTATTCCGGGGCATTGAGTCTCGTGATCTGTGACCGTCTGTCGACGGCCCAAGCGTATTGTTCGGGCCACATCCTGAAATCAGAATCCACGCCTAACTGCGCCGCCGCATGGAGTGGCCAGAACGGGTTGTGCATCAATTCTCTTCCAAGGGCGATCAGGTCGGCTCCGCCTGTCTGGAGTATCTCTTCGGCCTGATACGGGTCGACGATGACACCGACCGCCATCGATTTCAGGTTCGTTTCAGTCCGTGCCCGCCGTGCATAGGGCACTTGAAAACCAGGGGCTCTGGCCGACTTTTTCGTCAATGGCTGACCCTGATCGTCGCTGCGAAACCGAGGGGCTCCGGCAATCCCGCCTGATGAGCAGTCAACCACATCGACGCCACGGCGCGACAAAGCCTGACAAAACACGATGGACTCATCCATTGTCCATCCATCTGCCATGCCATCGATGGCAGAAATCCGCACAAACAAGGGACAGTCTTGAGGAATCACGCTGCGGACCACCTCGACGATTTCCAGCGGAAAGCGCATTCGTCGGTCGATATGACTCCCGTAGCAATCGGTTCGTTGATTGCTGAGCGGTGAGAGGAAGCTGTGCAAGAGATAACCGTGCGCCATATGCAGTTCGATGACACGGAATCCAATCTCGACCGCTCTTTTTGCAGCCGAGGCGAAGGCTGCTTTGACTGAATCGAATTCATCAGCCGACATTGCCCGTGGGCAGGGCCAGTGCGCAGCGACCGGAATGGGAGAGGGCGCGATAGTCGTCCAAGGCATCTCTTCGCCCTCCGTTTTTGTCGGATCCAGAGGTTGTCCACCGTTGACGGCAAAGGGTGGATAGGTTGATCCCTTGCGTCCAGAATGGGCAAGCTGAATTCCCGGAACAGACCCCATTGATGTAATGAAGTCGACAATCGGCCGCAGTGCCTCCGCCTGCTCATCCGTCCAGATGCCAAGGCACCTGGGGGTGATTCTGCCCCGGGCTTCAACAGCGGTTGCTTCGGTAAAAACCAATCCGGCCCGGCCCCTTGCAAACGTGCTGAGATGGGCAAAATGCCACGGCTGTGCAACCCCGTCAATGGCCGAGTACATGCAAAGTGGGGAGACGGCAATCCGATTGGGCAGGGTGATGTTGCGCAGCGTGATCGGCAAAAAAAGTTTGATTGCGGTGGATGACATGACACAAATTTACTATATTCTTGACTGAGGCAGGCGCAAAGTGGGCCAGCTTGAATTTCAAAAAGGCCGAGTATACGGGCTGTTTTGATAAGGCTTCAATCGAACCTTGTATTTTGTGTCATGATGAGCCGGATGGAGGTGCTCAATGGTCATGTCAAACACGGCTAAAACGCGTGATCTTGAACTGCTGGATGCACTGGTCCATTTCGTGTTGTCCTGTCCGGATCCCTCCATGGCGTTGTTCCATGAAGGGATCAGACAGTGGGGCAGTGAATGGCGTGAAGTGCGTACGGCCTCGCTCCCGGCAGCGCAGTGGATGACCGGCGATTTGTCATCCCCCCACCCTGAGATCAATGCATTGCTCGGACTGTTTCAGCGGCAGGCTGCCCGACTGCGTTGGGAGCAGAGTTACCGGAAAGGAGACCACATGGTGAGTGATGAACTGCTGGCGGGATACGGGTTTGCCGAAGTGATTGGCAGTCAGGGTCCTTTTGTCAGTGAACGGGTCCGATGCGGAGTAGGGGTGTGGGGACCCTCCATTCATTATCCGGCGCATTATCATCAGGCCGAGGAAGTTTATCTGGTCATGGCGGGCTCAGCGTATTTCAAGTTGAACGGTCAAGCCGAAGTGAAAAAGGAGTCGGGAGATGTTGTCCATGTCCGGCCCCTGTTACCGCATGGCTTTCGGACGACCGGGGAATGCGTGGTCATGCTGTATCTTTGGCAGGACGGTGATTTGAGAGAGAAATCGACCTTTGTGTGATGCCATCATCGTTGGTACCGACTGTGCCGAGAGTAATCGGCCGTAGCCGGTTCGGTTTTAGAACATGAATATGATATATTTCAATTACTTAAATTTATTTTTTTATCTAAAATAGTAAATTAAAGATGCTGGCTGTGTTCAAGGTGACTGGGTCAGGTCTTGTTGACGGCGTCGGTGATACGATCCTGCGATCGCCGCCGCCGTCAGCTTCCCCGGTAGGTGGAATAGCCGAATGGATTGAGCAGCAACGGGACATGGTAGTGTTGCTGGTCGTTGTCGACCTGGAAGTTGATCTCGACATAGGGATAGAAGCTGTCCGTCTGTTTCTGTTGAAAATACGCCTCGACCATAAAGACAAGCTTGTAAACGCCTAACGACAGTCTGTGATTGTCCGGCAACAATTGACTGACACGTCCATCCGAATTGGTTCTGCCGGCTCCGACTTCCTGCCAGTCGTTGTCGACATATTGATAGAGGGTCACGTCGACGGCTTCGGCGGGATGACCGCAGGCCGTATCCAATATGTGGGTTGTAATTTGACTCATGATCAGGTTCCCGGGTTGTGCAGCAGCAGGCGATCAATTCTCAGCTGCATTATCTTTCGCTGTTCTTCTGCGGCCAGCACGATTTCATCCTCCGGCGGGTGGTCTATTCTTTGTTTGATCAGACGTAACATTTCTGCCGCGGATTTGCCGGTCGCACAGACGATGAAGATATAGCCAAACCGCTCCTCGTACCGGCGATTGAAGTACACCAGTTCTGCCAGTGTCTTGTCGCAGGCCAATGCGACGGAAGCCTGTTCGTGGGTCGCCAGGTCATGGGTTGCGGCATATTTCTTTTTCAGGGAGGCCGGATCGCCGATTTTAGGATGGCCATCGAAGGCCTCTTGGTAATCGGCGGTTTCCATGGATGACCAGAGGCGGTCGGCGGTTGTCTTCACTCCGTCAATGGAGGCATAGGGTGTCGCCTCGATCATGCCTTGAATCCACCGTGTTGCGGTACAACACTGACTGAACAGATCATGGATGACTGTCGTGTCAGATTGATTCAGTTCGTCAAGAGTCATCTATACTTGTCTGGGTGTTGTTTCAGCGGTGCAGTCATTTTGACTTTATCTGACCAAATGGTCAAGTTTTCTTTTTTTCATCCGTCACATTCAGTATACTCATTACCTGCTACCCATTTGCCCGTGCGACATGTCCTTAACGGCCCATCGAGGCGAAATACTGCATTTTACCAGCGACCCTCTGGTCGATGAAGTGCAATCCTGGCAGTACTGGGAGGATGGCTTGCTGGTCATTGAGGACGGTTATATTGTAGCGGTAGGGAGTTGGCAGGACTGTGTTGAATGGTGGTCCCGTGTCGAGAGGATCAACGAACACAAAAATGCGCTTATCATCCCCGGCTTGGTGGATACACATGTTCACTATCCCCAGTGTGAAATCATTGCCGCTTACGGTACACAACTGCTGGATTGGCTTGAGAGGTACACTTTCCCGGCCGAACAGCGGTTTCATGACCCTGATCATGGCGCATGGGTCGCTGAATTTTTCCTGAACCAGTTGTTGAGTAACGGAACCACCACCGCGCTGGTTTTTGGGACCGTTCATCCTGAATCGGTGGAGGCTTTTTTTGCCGCAGCATTACAACGCAACCTGAGAATGATTTGTGGCAAGGTGATGATGGACCGCCATGCCCCTCCTGCTCTGTGTGATACACCTGAGCGCAGTTATCACGAGAGCCGAAAACTGATTCGGCAATGGCACGGCAAAGGCCGGTTGGGTTATGCCGTCACCCCCCGGTTTGCCCCCACTTCTTCATCGGCACAATTAACCAAGGCGGGTCAACTGGTGTCCGAGTTCGTTGGTGTGCATCTGCATACCCACCTGGCTGAAAACCAACAGGAATGTGAGTGGGTCAGAACATTGTTTCCAGAGTGTAACGATTATCTGGATGTCTATGATCAATTTGGTCTGCTTGGACGGCGTTCTGTCTTTGCCCATGGCATTCATCTTTCGGACAGTGAATGGGCACGGTTGAAAACATCCCGATCCAATCTCGCGTTTTGTCCCACTTCGAATCTGTTCATTGGCAGCGGTCTGTTTGATCTGTCAAAAGCGGATCAGTTTGAGGTCGGTGTCGGTCTTGGAACGGATATCGGCGGTGGAGACAGTTTTTCGATATTAAGAACGATCAATGAAGCCTATAAAGTCCAGCAACTCCAGGGCTATAACCTTTCACCGTTCCGCTCGTTGTATCTGGCTACGCTGGGTGGCGCGCGCGCACTGGATTTGCATCGACAGATCGGTAACTTTGAAAATGGGAAAGAGGCGGATTTTATTGTGCTGGATTATCACAGCTCACCCTTGATGCAGTTTCGGATCAACACCTGTCGCACGTTTGAGGAAAAGTTGTTTGTTTTGCAGATGCTGGGGGATGATCGGACGGTACGTGAAACATGGATCATGGGACAAAAACAGCAATACAACTGGTCTCATAAAACTCAAATAACTACATGATATCGGACAGAAATCCCTGTATTGTGAACACCATACAGCGCTTTCGGCTGAAACAAATATCGAAATATCGAGCATGTCAGGGAACCGAAGATGATCCAGGAAAACAGATGTAGTTGATCAATACCGGACCTGTCTTGAAACCAGGTAGGCATGGACGTGACTGGACCGGTTGACGAACGGAAGAGTTGCCGATCAAATCCCATAGTGTTGCAGGTGTGTGGCAAGGCAGTAGGTGATCCTATTATACAACATTTTTGTTGACAACAAAAATGTTGTATAATAGGATTTACGACATATCTTTACCCAAGTTGGCACTTTAGGGGCCATGGGGATCGGTATCTTGTTGATTAACAGGGTAAAAAAAACAGACAACGGGCCACATGGCCCTACATTTCTGATGATTCTGTCTATCATCGCCGGTCAC
>LXNI01002991.1_pt1 | contig 10523 bp, 10 predicted proteins | sample 809091 | NCBI WGS metagenome assembly LXNI01 (sample SAMN04870527, study PRJNA318959) | sponge metagenome | biome: 01000161; feature: marine sponge reef; material: water | host: Sarcotragus foetidus | place: Greece: Milos, Mediterranean Sea | collected 2013-05-29 | depth 5-7 m | reverse complement strand
CGGCAAGCGCTGCCAGGACGCCGGCGTGCGCCCATCCACCGGATCGGTCGGGGATTGCTACGACAATCTATGGATGCCTCCCGCCGCAAGGTAGATCTGCTGGTGTCGGCGGCATGGGATGCGAGCTGCTCGACCGCCGCAGGTTCCGCTCTCATGCCGAAGCACGCATGGCCGTCTTCGAGTTCATCGAGGGATGGTACAACCCACGGCGGCGCCACTCCGCCATCGGATACCTGTCACCAGTCAACTACGAACGGAGCCAGCTACCCCCCGCTCGCCCAAATCCATAACCATCCACGAAAACGGGGCAAGTCCAGTCGGGGCGCGTCGGACGGCTTCGGTGTCGGATGATTCCTTGCCGCTGACAACGGTGACGAGGGTTCTTTTGGGGGAAGTATGCGCTGGTCCCACGTCTTTGCGCGCCTCTTGCAGGCTGCTGATTTCGATGGCGGCGGTACCTCTCCCTTCAACGGACGCCGCTGGCCAACATCCGGCTGTCACACCATCGTCGCCGCTCGTGCGAGACGCGTGTCCGCCCTCCTCACCGCGGCGACGACTGCCAAACCGATGCCGGGACAGACCAGCATTGCCCACCAGGCCGATTCCCAGTCACCGACCGCCTCCATCACTGCGGCCAGCAAAGGCGGGCCGAGCACGCTGCCGATCGCGGCTCCCTGTGCCACGAAGCCACTGGCCATGGCGACCTGTTCCTGGCTGGGCGCGTGCGCGGCGCCGCCTTCGAAGCAGGCGGCGGGCAGCAGGCCGCCAAACAGGGTGAAGCAGAGCGCGAGGGGGATCTTGGCGACGTCGGGCGTGACGGGCGCGAAGAGCGCCGCCGCGCACACGCCCATCGCCACGTAGGCGGTGCCGATCAGGTGCCAGCGCGCTGCACCGCGACGCATGAGCGACGCAGCGGTGACGACGCCCACCCCGGTGACGGCGACGACGAGCGCGGTGAACAGCGCGGCGCCGGCGAGCGAGCGTCCCTGGGTCTCGATCAGGAACGTCGGCAACCACGTCATCAGCGCCAGCCACTGGATCGAGAACAGCACGAAGCACGTACCGAACAGCCAGGGCCCCGGCCGCGACAGCGTCGCACGCGCGCCCGCGCCGAACTTCCAGGGACCCGGCGGCGGCCGCGTCGCACGCCGGCCCGCGCCGTCGCCGACTGTGCCGGCGTCCGTCAGTGGATGCCAGCGCCGCGGTGCCGTCCACCAGGCGAAGGCGAGCGCGTAGAGCAGAATGAGACCGGCATTCAGGAACCAGAGGCCGCGCCAGCCGATCGTGTCCAGCACCGCCGTCGCGATCACCAGCGAGAGTGCCATGCCGACCGGCATGTAGGTGCCCCAGGCGCCCAGGGCCAGGCGGCGCACTTCGGTGCGCGTCGCAGCGGCGATCAACTTGGGCGCGGCGACCGTGAGGGTGGCGAAGCCGAAGCCTTCGACGATGCGGGTCGCGAGCAGCAGCGTCCCGCTCCCGGCGAGCCCGCCGGCGAGGCTCGCGAGCGCCATCGCGGCGGCGCCTGCGAGGACCGTCCGCCGGGCCCCCAAGCGGTCGATCGTCATCCCGCTGACCACGCCGAACACCGCGCCGACGCCGTAGAACGACGACGCGATCAGCCCGGCAATGACGCGGGGCAGGCCGAGCTCCACCTCCAGCAGCGGCAACGCCGGCGGCACCTTGCCGACTTGCAGGCCCACGACGTAGCCGGCCGTGAGCGCGAGCGCCACGATGTCCCAGCGAGTGCGCCCCGACGACATCCGTGCGCAGGCCTAGGATGCCTGGCTACGAGCCGACAACGAAAGCGGCGCCGGGCTGCCGCCTTGAGAGCGACGCCGGGAGGGTCGTCCCCTTGCCCGAGTGGCGGGTGACTCAAGCGCGGCAGGCCATGCCGTCACGCGAGCGTGTCGCTCTTGGACAGCGCCTCCCGCCCGAACCGCTCGACTGCCTCCAGGGTCTCGCGCACGTCGTCCCACGTGGTGTTGTGGTTGATGATGCACATTCTGAGGGCGAACGTCCCGCGCAGCATTGTCGATGACATGAACGCCGGGTCGTCCCAGAACATGCGGGCGAGCACGGTCCTGTTGGCAGTGTCCAGCACTTCTTCCTGGAGATCCTGGTTCGCCGGATTGACGCGGAAGCACACGATCCCCAGCGTAGGCGTATTCAGGGGCTCCAGGACCGGACTCGCACGGACATATTGATCAGCCTGAGCGGCTAATTCCATTCCATTCGCAACCGCGCTGCGGAACGACACCATCCCGAAGGTCTGGACCGACATCCAGACCTTGAGGGCGCGAACCGAGCGGCTTAGTTGCAGGCCGAGGTCGGAGAAGTTGGGATGATTCGACCCCCACACCGTGTCCTGAAGGATATCGGGCCGGACCCCGAAGGCGTCCTTCAGCGTGCTCTCGTCCTTCACCATCAGGCAGCCTGCCTCGTAGGGCTGGAAGAACCACTTGTGCGCGTCGAGCCCGATCGAATCGGCGCGTTCGATCCCCTGCAACAGCCGCTTGCCCTGCTCGGTCACGACTGCGAAGCCGCCGTATGCGGCATCGACATGCAGCCAGAGCCCTTCCGCCGCGCAGAAGTCGGCTATCTCGCCCAGCCGGTCGATAGCGCCTGTGCCCACCGTGCCCGCGTTGGCGGCGACGGCAATGGGGTTGAGCCCGACATCGCGGTCCGCGGCCACGGCGCGGGCGAGCGCGTCCAGGTCCATGCGGAAGTGCGCATCGCTCGAGATCATGCGGATGCACTCGCGGCGGACGCCGACGATCATCGCCGCCCGGGAGAGCGCGCTGTGGCTCTGGTCGCTCATGTAGACGGTGGCACCGTCGGGGTGGCCCGCCGCTTCGCGCGCCGCGACGAAGGCGTCGACGCTGGCCGCCGAGCCGCCGCTGGTGAAGAGGCCGCCCGCGCCTTCCGGATAGCCGAGCCAGCGCCTGAACCAGTCGATGACGACCAGCTCCAGCTGGCTTGGGCCGCTCGCAACCAGCCAGGTGCACTGGTTGATGTGATAGCCGGCGGCCATGAAGTCTGCCAGCACGCTTGGCCAGGTGGGCGATGACGGGACGAAGCCGAAGCAGCGTGGATGATCCAGACGCGTCGAGTACGGAAGAATGTCGCTCACTGCTCTCTGGATGACCTCTGCGGCGGGTCGGCCGCCTTCGGGGGGGGCCTCGAGCACCTGGTCTTCGAGCACCTGCCGGAACTCGCCTTCCCAGGCGTTTTCTGCGGGCAGGCTCTCGATCCGCTCCACCACGAGTTCGAGCGCCTTCTGCCCAAGGTCGAGCATTTGCTCGCGCGACATCCGCAGTTCGCCGGCCACCCGGGCGTCCGGATCTGCCTTGGGTTTGCGATCATCGGGCAAGGAGGCACTTCCATTGTTGATTACTGGTCGAACCGTCATGTCCGCCTCCTTCTTTCATTCGCCAACTTCAACACACGTGGCGCGAGAGCGAAACCCCAAGTCCCCCCTGCTGAATTCCGGTAGCAGGGGCAACCAATCCCAGAGGCGGCGGTCACACCGAAGTACATCTCGTCATCTGCTTGGTGTCAGCGGATGATCTGAAGTGGCTCCGGAAAATCGAACAGGTAGGTAAGGAGTGATGATACTTTGACAGTGTTGCTATACTGAACGATCTGATTAAGGTGGCTGATCTTCCTGCATAAAGGACCAACATGCCGTCGTATTTTGCATACAGCAAGGACAATCAAGAGAGGCTGTTTCAGAACCTTAGAGTGTGATTATGTGGTGTTTGGAGTTGCCTTCAGGGACGTAAGACGCATATCCGCTGATTGACATACAAGGGGCTGTGATCGGATCGTTCATAGCTCCGCGACCGCCTCGCCCGTGGCCGGGCCGTTCAGCATCCCCCAGACCGAGTGGGCCGTCGCCACGTAGGCGCCCGCCGCGCCCGGAACGGCGCCGATGAGCAGCAGCCCGTCCTCGACGACTGGGCGGTAGCAGGCCTGCTCGGCCAGCACCTCGGCGCCGCCGAGTGCCGGCGCGAACTGCGCCGTCATGGCGCGGAGTCTGTCGCATCCTCCCTCGTCCGGTACCACCGCGGCGGGGTCCACCGGGAGCGACTGCTCGCTGGAGAGGCCGCAGACGTAGGTGGTGCCGTCGGGCCGGGGCATCACCTCGGGCGAGGCGATGGTGTCGCCCTCGGTCTCCGGCTCCACGAAGAGCGCGTGGGGCGCGGGCTCCGGCGCATAGCAGAAGACCAGGCTGTGGCCCTTCAGGCCGTAGATCGCCGGCAGCGGCAACCAGTTGCTCGCAAGAACCGACCAAGGGCCCATGGCGATGACGACCGAATCGCCCGCCAGCTCCTGCCCGTCCACCACGACGCCCCGCACGGCGCCATCGGCCTCCCGCACCACGCCGCTGACGGTACCGATGGTCATGCGTGCTCCTTGGGCGAGCGCCGCCCGCATCGTGGCGCCGGTGAAGGCGGCGGGGTCGAGCTGTGTCGTGGACTCGGCTGTGCCGAGGCGCGCGTGGACCGCCGCGCTGCCCGCGAGCCAGTCGGGCGCCGCGAGCTTGCGGTAGAAGCCCACGTCGCGCCGCGCGCTGCTGACGACGCCGAGCGTGGCGAGCCTGCGGTACTCCCACTTGTCGTCGATGCGCTCAGCAAGCTCCGCGTGGAGCGCGAAGCTGCGGCGCGCCAGCGCCTCGACCGGCGAGCCGTCGCACCAGTCGAGCGCGAGGAAGCCGCCCGACTTGCCGGAGGCCGCATAGGCGATGCCGGTGCGCTCGATCACCATGCACTCGATGCCGCGCTGGCTGAGGAATTAGGCGATCTACGTGCCGATCACGCCGCCACCGCAGATCAATACCCGCATGCGCGCCTCGCGGTGGCCACCCCTGACCACATGGTGGTCGACACGGCGTCTCCAATCGCGTGAGCGGCACTCAGCCTACCGCCGGCCCGGCAGCGGTTGCAAAGGCAGGCCCCTCGGCTACAGTCGGCGCCCCTCCACCCCACGGACGGACGGACGCCCATGCTCAACCGCGCGGAACTGATCGCACTCGTCGAGAACGCCTACTTTCATAACGTCGACAACAAGAACCTGGAATCTGCGGTCGCGTGCTTCGCCGACGACGCCGAGCTCCGCATCCAGTCGGCGCACGTGAGCCACGCCGGCCACGACCAGATCAGGCGCATGTTCAGCGACTTCATGGGCGCGACCAAGATCATCTACCACGGCGACTTCACGCACGTCGTCGACGTGGAGAACCAGTGGATCGCCTCGCAATTCGTCGCCCGCAACGACTACGACGACGGCCGTCATGTGGAGATGCGCAACTGCAACTTCTTCCAGGTCGAGGACGGCCGCTTCAAGCGCGTCACCATCTACATGACCGACGAGAACCCGCTGGTCTGAGTGCGCTTCGCGCCTATTTCATATCCCTCAAGCGCCGGGCGCTCGCCCCGCTCACGGTTCGCCTTGCTGGAGACCGTTCCTTGCGGCATCCGGTGCTATTCGCCAGACTCGGCGCCGGAATCGCGAAGGATATGGCATGAGCGAGCGCCCTCAGATTGACCCGCCCTATCTGCTCTTCCTCGGCGATGCGCGCGACGCGCTCGCCGCCAAGACCGCGCGCGGTGTGTTCGTCTTCCGCCCGGACTGGTGCCTCGGCCAGACCAGGCTGCCGGGCTGCAAGCCCCGCCTCGACCTGCCCGAGATGACGGTGGAGGAAGCGGCGGGCGAGGGCGCGAAGAGCCTCATCGTGGGCGTCGCCAACGCGGGCGGCGTGGTCAGCGAGAGCTGGATCGAGACCCTCGTGGCGGCGCTCGAAGCGGGCCTCGACGTCGCCAGCGGGCTGCACGTGCGCTTGAGCGACCTGCCGGCGGTGCGCGACGCCGCCGAGGCGAACGGCCGGCATCTCTTCGACGTCCGCCATCCGTCGCAGGAGTTCAAGGTGGGCTCGGGCGTGAAGAGGGCCGGCAAGCGTCTGCTCACGGTGGGCACCGACGCCTCGGTCGGCAAGATGTACGCCACGCTCGCGCTGGAGGCCGAGTGGCGCCGGCGCGGCGTCCCCTGCACCTTCCGCGCGACCGGGCAGACCGGCATCTTCGTGGCAGGCCGCGGGGTCTGCGTCGATGCCGTCGTGGCGGACTTCATCTCCGGCGCCGCCGAGTGGCTCACGCCCGAGAACGACCCGGACCACTGGGACCTCGTCGAGGGGCAGGGCTCGCTCCACCACCCCTCATACGCGGGCGTCACCCTCGGATTGATCCACGGTGCCCAGCCCGACGCCATCGTGGTCTGCCACGAGCCGACCAGGACCAACATGCGGGGCCTGCCGCACTGGCTGCTGCCCGAGCTCGGCGAGAGCATCGAGGCGAACCTGCAGGCGGCGCGGCTCACCAATCCGGATGCCTTCTGCGCAGGAATCTGCGTCAACACCGAGGCGCTCGGCGACGCGGAGGCCGCGGCGCTGCTGGATGAGCTCGGCGCGGCCCACGGGCTCCCCTGCGTCGATCCCATCCGCACCGGCACGGGCCCCATCGCCGACCGCGTGCTGTAGAGGCCGGGTCTCGTGAGGCGGATTACCGTTCGCCTCGAAACCTGGCCGCTCGCGAGCGCCTTCCGCATCTCCCGCGGCGCCAAGACCGAGGCGCACGTCATCGTCGCCGAGATCGCCGACGGCGCCCATGCCGGCCGGGGCGAGGCCGTCCCCTATCCCCGCTACGACGAGACGCCGGAGGGGACGCGGGAGGAGATCGAGAGCGTGCGCGACGCCGTGGAAGGCGGGCTCAGCCGCGAGGGCCTGCTGGAGGCGCTGCTGCCGGGCGCCGCCCGCAACGCGCTCGACTGCGCTCTCTGGGACCTCGAAGCGAAGCAGGCGGGCCGGCCGGTCTGGGCGCTGGCGGGGCTAGAGGCGCCAAAGCCTTGCGTCACCGCCGTGACGCTCAGCCTCGATACGCCGGAGAACATGGGTGCAGCCGCGGCCCGGCACGCGCACCTCCCCCTGCTCAAGCTCAAGGTCACCGGCGAGGGCGATGCCGAGCGCATCCGTGCCGTTCGCGAGAACGCGCGGCGCGCGCGGCTGATCGTGGATGCGAACGAGGGCTGGACGCCGCCGATGCTGGACGAGCTGCTGCCGACGCTCGCCGCGCTCGGGGTCGAGATGGTGGAGCAGCCGCTGCCAGAGGCGGACGACGCGGCGCTCGAAGGCCGCCGCCTGGCGCTTCCCGTCTGCGCAGACGAGAGCTGCCACACCCGCGCCGACCTGCCGCGCCTGAAGGGCCGCTACCCCATGGTCAACATCAAGCTGGACAAGACCGGGGGGCTGACGGAAGCGCTGGCGCTGGCCAGGGAGGCGCAGGCCATGGGCTTTCGCATCATGGTCGGCAGCATGGTCGGCACCTCGCTCGCCATGGCGCCGGCGGCCCTGCTCGCGGGCTTTGCCGAGTACGTCGATCTCGATGGCCCCCTGCTGCTGGCCCGCGACCGCGCGCCCGGACTCAGCTACGAGGGCGCGGTGATGTCACCGCCCGCGCCCGTGCTCTGGGGCTAGCAGTCTGTCGGACTTTGGTGTCGGATTTCGATTATGAGTTACTTGGCTTTCGTATGCTTGGCGGCACGATCGAGGTTGGATGAGACGGCGGGATGGGTTTGAGGTGATCGCTGAAACGTCGATTTCCCGCATTGGCGGACTGTATCGACGCATTGGCATCGAGACCTCGGGCCAGGAACGCCGTCACGACGCCATCGTCAGCGTGAGCTTGTGCAGGCGCTTGCAGTAGCGGGTGTCGAACAGCACAAGCACCCACGCCACCTCTTCTGCCGGCGCGCGCCGCACCGAGAGCCGGCCCAGGCGGCGGTCGTAGAGACCCTCCGTACCGTCGGCCTCAAAGCGATCGCGCCAGCGCTGGAAGGTGCGCTTCGAGAAGCCCAATACCTCTGCCACCCCCGCCTGGCTCAGCGCACCGCGCAACGCGCGCCCGTAAACCTCTTCGAACTTCATCAGTCTCAGCCCCTGTGCCTGCTCCGTCCGACGCATCCAAACCCTCCATGGTCTGGATGCCTTTTTAAAACCGTAACCATCCGGTGAGGGCCACCTGTTCAGCGAGGTGAGGGCGGGGCGGGCTTCGCTGCTATCGGGGTATTCGGAAGCCGCCGCCGGCGTGGACGAGTTGACCGTTCAGCCACCGCGATTGCTCAGACGCAAGAAAGACGATGACGTCTGCTATGTCCTCGGGCGTTCCAAGACGGCTAACCACCATCGTGCCGCACGAAGCGCAGCCTTTGCCGGAGGCTTGCTTTGATCTTCGGCCTCAGAGGCGGCAGTCTTCCGTCAGAAGACGGTCCACTTGGGGACTGTCGGCTAAACTGGCGAGCGCTTCGGTCATGACAGACGCTCCGGGCGGGATCACAGGCCGCTGTTATTGCGGTGGCATCACCCTATCTGTGCAAGAGTCGCCGAAGACCGTCGCTTATTGCCACTGTACCGATTGCCGCCGGATCACCGGGGCGCCGGTCGCGGCCTTCGCCGCCTTTGAGGAGAACGCCGTGCAGGCGTCCCCAGCCTGGCCCGCATCCAAATCCTTCGCCCCCGGCGTTAGACGTTGGTTCTGCCCCGGCTGCGGTTCGCCGCTGGCCGCCGCCTTCGACTATCTGCCGGGCCAGCTCTACATCGCCCTCGGCCTCATCGATCAGGCGGCCGAATTGCCACCGGAACTCCACGCCCATGACGGGTGCCGCCTGCCCTGGCTCCAGATCGCGGACAACATCCCCCGCATCGGCGGCTCTTCGCGGACCGCCCTGGGTGCGGTTGCCGACACTTCTGACTAGACGGATGGGACCTCCCCGTACAATCATGTGTTGAAGCGCTCGGACGGCTTCGCACATGGACAACGTTCGGCCGCTCACTCGGACCGGTGGCGTTCGCGGCCGCAGTCATTGAGAGGCTGTGGCGTTCGCTCAAATTCGAGGCGGTCTTCCTGCACGAGATCGCCGACGGCTTCACCGTCCGGCGCGTCATCGGCGAGTGGATCAACTTCTACAACACCCAAAAGCCTCACCCGGCGCTGGCGGGCGGACGCCAACCGAGGCCTACCGGGGCGAGACGCCTGTGGATATGATGGACAAGCCGCTTCGCGCCTTGCCCACATCTCCACAGGCGCAACAGCAGCAACAGGAAGATCGATTCAACGGGATTCTGGCAGCCTGAACTTCAACCGGAATACGCCTTAGTTGAGCCGTCAGGCTGTCCGAAAAGGTGGGGCCACCTTACTTCTCTTGGCGATAACGCCACCGCCAACATGGCACATCGCGATGCCGTTGGGAGGGGCGTGCACCCCATCGGTTACGATGTACATAGTCTCACAAACTTATCGATAAGGACACCAAGCTTATCTCGTGTCATAATCTGACTGGTTGTGCGGGATCGCCTCACAGGATCACACGAAAATGGCACTTGCCGCGGCGGCGCCGCTGATAAGCGTCATCGTGCCGGTCTACAATGGGGCCTGCTCCCTTGACCGGTCCCTGCGGTCGGTGTTGAGACAAACGCTGCCCGATTTCGAACTTATTGTGGTTGATGATTGCTCCACGGACGAGAGTCTTGACATCTTGCGGAGTTACCAGGCGCTCGATGAGCGGGTGAGGGTCTTTGCGACCGCGACGAACAGCGGTCCGGGAGTAGCTCGTAACGTTGGACTCAAGAATGCAAGAGGGAGGTACATCGCATTCCTTGACTCCGATGATTTCTGGATGAGAGATAAGCTGGCAAAGCAAATCCGCAGTTTCGACAACGAAGATGTCATATTGTCTTGTACGGCGACAGCTCTTGTTAACCCGAGAGGCAAGATATTGGGAATCATAAGCGGCCCGCCAAGAATATATCTAACGGACATGAAATTCGCGAATCGAGTGGTTCTGAGCAGTGCCATGTTTCGCAGAAGGTTAAGTGACGTACAGAAGATGTCCCATTTAGTGAACCGGGAAGACTTCGCGTATTGGCTTTCGTTGTTGGAAAGAAATCACGGTTATATTTCTGGAATGCCGGACGTGTTGGTTGGATATGTGAAGATGCCGGGGTCCATAACTACAAATGTTTGTAGAAACATCGTCGACACCTTCCGAATGTATATTTCGGAAGTAAACATGAGTCCAACTCAGGCGGCAGTGGCGGTCGTCTTCTTCTCATTCTACAAGGTTAAAAAGGAGATACTGGCGCGGGTGTACTGGGTGCGCCTGCCGCGAGCAAAGAGAAGGTGGTTACAGGCTGAAGTTCGAGAATTCTGGAGCCACGAACGGGAACGTGGCAAAGGTCGAATGGTTCCCGAGTAGGCACATTTGGAGCGAACGAATTGCGCAAGTTGATCTTGGAAAGTGGGTTGCATTCGTACTGATTCTCGCAGGAAATCACCACATTCTAAGCAGTTGGACAGGTGAAGATGTCGTCGAGCAGTTTCTGATCATGACGAGATTGTGGCCAAGCTGGGTGGCCGGCGAAGTGTAGCGGAGCCGGGCGGCCAGCTTGGCATGACGATCGTCTCTGGTGCCGG
>LXNI01002989.1_pt1 | contig 10528 bp, 7 predicted proteins | sample 809091 | NCBI WGS metagenome assembly LXNI01 (sample SAMN04870527, study PRJNA318959) | sponge metagenome | biome: 01000161; feature: marine sponge reef; material: water | host: Sarcotragus foetidus | place: Greece: Milos, Mediterranean Sea | collected 2013-05-29 | depth 5-7 m | reverse complement strand
GAAACACGCCCATGGACCGTGGTCTGCACGAATTGTGGACCGAGTCCGCGAACGCTGACAAACGCGCCCTCGCCTGACTTGCGGTCGATGGCGACGCCGCTGATCCGTTGCAGGGATTCGGCCAGATTCTGATCCGGAAACGCGCCGATGTCTTCCGCGGTAATGGCGTCGACAAAGTGGTCGGCATTTCTTTTTCGTACCAGTGACTGTTGCATGCTGCCGCGGATACCCGTGACAACGATTTCTTCCATGACTTCCGATGCTTCGTCCGTCGTGGCAATCGCTGTGCCTGAAGAAGCTGTACTGCCAGAAAATGCTGCGGCAAATCCAGTTACGAAACGCTGAAATACGTTCTTCGATTCAGGTATTAACTCGTCGGATATCTCCCCTTTGGCGACACTGATCTGGTTTCCAACCAGGATGGTATCAAGGTCGTTGATGCGGTAGCTTATGTCAATGTCGGCCAACAGTAGTTCCAGTGCCGAAACCGGATCGTAGTTGCCGGAGATTCCAGAGGTGAACCTGGCGGCGAGTTCTTCTTCAACAAAGAAGATTTCCTTGCCGCTCTGCAGTGCAAACTCGTTGAGCGCGCTGCCAAGATCCTGTGCTTCAATGTGGAATTGAACCGTATCGTCCGGCTCGCTGGCCAGGACATTGACAGATCCACCCAAAATCACCAGGATCATCACGAGCGTTGACGTGAACATGTTAATTCCTGAAGCAACCAAGGCTTCTCATTCCCCCGATTTCACTGTAACTCACATTCCGGATCAAGGAGATCGTTACTGCATTTATTCTTTAAGACTCAGATGAACAATTGCATCGAAACAGCAGACGTGAGTAATCCGGAATCTCTCACCTCTGATCCAGTTCGTCATTGATGGTATCTTTGTCCCACCATTGCAACTCCGTTTGATTAAGGGCGATGCGCTCCCCCTTGAGCGGATAGAACGTCTCCAGCGCCGTTACAAATGCCGCCGTGCTGCCGGTTCTGAAAACGCCACTTACCCGGAGGGTCTCAAGTCGCTCATCCTCCGAAATGAATAATTGTTTGGTACTGTAACGATTGATCTCCTTCACCGCATCGCGCAGGGGATCGTCTCGAAAAACCAGACGGCCTTCCCGCCAACCGACAACCTGCTCCAGGTCTGCCTTGACCACCGTCGGCGGCTCATGGTGTCTGACAATCAACTGTTCACCCGCCTTGAGGTCAGTTCGAGTGTGAGTCTCGGTTGTTATCGAGGTTTCAGGTATCGTTGAATTCACCATGTCAATGTTTGCGACCTTCTCAATAACTTCATCCACAGTCACCTCACCTTCCACCAGAGTGACCTGCACACCAAGTTCGGTATCAAGCCTGACATCAAATGCCGTACCCAGCGCCACTATACGGTGGTCACCAGCCAGCACCTCAAATGGGCGCGGATCCTTGTTGACTTCAAAGTGGGCCTGACCTCTCAGGAGTTCCAGTTGTCGAACATCGGAATTTTCGTCAAATCGCAACTCGATAAGTGAGTTGGTATTCAGGGTAACAATTGAGTCATCAGGCAACATGACCGTGGAACGCTCACCCACGACTGTCTCGATTGTGTTTGCATCCGCCAATACCGGCTGATCGACCTGGGGTCCTACGGCAGTCTGCAGGTAGAGCACGACACCCACCAGCAAGCTGCATGCCACTGCCAACCCGACAGTGGAGTAACGGATCAATGATCTGTGCTGCTTCCCAGATTCCTCAAATACCTGTTCTCCGAGCGTCGACAACTCGACACTTCCCAGGTGCCGGTCGACGTTAGCCAGCACCCGTTGTGCCTTGGCAAATGCTTTGGCATGCTCAGGTTTCTCGACTCGCCACGCCTCAAACGCGGCTCTGTCAGCCGGTCTGCAACTCGGTGAATCGAGTCGCATTACCCAGTATCCCGCAGCCTCCGCAGCATCTGTTGATACATTGTTGCCTGACTTGACCAGTTTCATCTCACAATACGTCCAGGCGCATAGTCATATGGGCAATTGCCTTAATCATGTGTTTCTCCACCGCGCTCACCGAGACACCGAGCCTTGCCGCTACAACTTTCTGGCGCATGCCTTCAATGCGGCATAGCACGAATACCTGGCGGGTGCGTTTCGGCAGTTCTTCAAGAGCTGCCAGTAAAGCTTCTATCGATTCCTTTCCCTGCAAGACGTTGACAGGATCATTATCCTCACGAATCTGGTGTTCTTCCTGGTATTCTTCGTGGGAATCCGCTGCGTGTGTCTTTCTTTTGCGAAGATAATCCCGCCAGACATTAGTGGCTGTACGCATCAGGTAAGATTCCGGCTGCTCAATACTGCGGCTGTCACCACGCACAGCAAGACGTACCAGAACCTCCTGAACCAGATCATCCACGTCTGCCCGCTGGCGCAATCGTTTGCCAAAATATCGGTTCAGTGCCGGGCGATATTTACGCGCCAAAGCGTCCAGCCAATCTGCCTCGATTGTCGCCGGGTCTGGATGTGGTCTATTCATGCGCACCCAAAATCTATCCTTTGGAAATTGTATTTTGATCTTAGTGTTGACTTAAGCAAGATGCAAATTTTCACATTAAGGCCGATATGTTCGCCCGGCTACGGTTATTATATGCGAATGTCGCAACTACAGCTCTCGGAAGTCGACTTTCAGATCAGGAAATAATTTGATGTTACGCGAACATACGAATCTGGATCAGCTTACTGTATCCATCGCCGAAGCGCTGATAGCACGGGTATCCGTGTCACCGGATGATGCCGGATGCCAGAAAATTCTGGCTGATCAACTGGAGTCCATGGGCTTTTCTGTAGAACATCTGCCCTTTGGGAATGTATCAAACCTCTGGGCTGTCAGTAAGGGCAACACACCTGCACCCATACTGGCGTTTGCGGGGCATACCGATGTGGTGCCGCCCGGACCACTGGGTGAATGGCATACTGATCCATTTGTTCCGGTGTCTGCAGACGGCAAATTGTTTGGTCGTGGCGCGGCCGATATGAAGGGCAGTCTGGCGGCAATGATCACCGGCATCAGGCGGTTTCTAGAGGCACACGACACCTATAACGGCACCATTGCATTGTTGATCACCAGTGATGAGGAAGCAGAGGCGGTCGATGGCACGGTGAAAGTTGTCCAGGCATTGACAGACCGTGGTATCCACCTTGATTGGTGTATCGTGGGAGAACCTTCTGCCAATCGCCACATCGGAGATGTCATTCGCGTCGGTCGACGCGGTTCTCTCAATGCAACATTGACAGTTAATGGATTGCAGGGTCATGTGGCATATCCTGACGATGCAAAAAATCCGGTCCATCTCGCGATGGGCGCCCTGGACGAGCTCGCCCGGATGGTCTGGGACCAGGGTAATGAACTCTTCCCGCCAACTTCGATGCAAATCTCCAACATCAATGCGGGAACCGGCGCCAGTAATGTCATCCCCGGGAAACTGGAAGTCATGTTCAATTTCCGTTTTTCTACCGAATCATCCGAAGAAAGTCTGAAACACCGCACGGAAGCAATACTGGATCATCATGATTTGGATTATGACCTGATATGGACATTGTCAGGTCAGCCTTTTATTACCCGTGACGGCGATCTGATCCCCGCGACGCAGGAAAGTCTGCATGAAGTCCTGGGTATTGAAACAGAACTTTCCACTGGCGGAGGAACATCCGATGGCCGGTTCATCGCACCGACCGGCACACAGGTTGTGGAACTCGGACCCTGTAACGAAACCATTCACAAGATCAATGAATGCGTAGAAATTGAGAGCCTGCAAAAGTTATCCAGGGTGTATACCAGAATCATAGAAAAACTGCTGGTACTGCATCAATGAATGCTGAAACCTGCCTTATGAATGCAAACCCTGCCAGGTGTTAAAATCGACAGGTAATGAGGAGTCAGCGCATCGAGTATGAACAAATTCATCCTGTATGGCTTGACGGCAATATTCAGTTTCATGGTAATCCTGATCATCCGTGCACCGGCGAACTTTGCCTGGCAGATGATCCGTGATGATATTCATGTCCCGGAACTGTCAATTTACAGCGTCGGCGGTACTGTCTGGAACGGCAGGACCAGAATCGGCTTCAGGGATTTCCCTGTTTCTGACCTCACCTGGAACCTGAAACCCTGGCCTCTCTTTAATGGCGCCGCAGACATGGAGATTGACGTCAGGGGTGTCGGCCATGCTGTGCATTCCAACGTTACGATACACAACAATACCGCACGACTGAATAATCTAAGGGGTACTCTGGACAGTGACTATGTCAATCAGGCAGGTCGCAGGCTGGGCATGCAATTCTCCGGAGAACTGTTACTTGAAGAGTTCAACATTGTTTCCGATGGCGCCTGGTTTTCAGAAATGGAAGGTTTGATGCACTGGACAGGCGGTCAGATGTTATATCGTGACAATATCGGCTTTTCTTCGGTTACACTGCCGCCGTTAGATGGAACACTGGATCTGGAGTCAGGTTTGATAACCCTGGTAATCAGCCATCAGAACCTGCCATTATTAACCATCACTCTGAAGCGGGACGGGTGGGCAACTGTGGCTTTAAAGGCACGGTTACTTGATCTGGTCAATATACCCTGGCCCAACGGTAACAATGCTGACGACACCGTTTTGATCATTGAAGAGAACATTTTGACCTTCAACATCTTATAGAGCCTTTAATCCAATTCCACCAGATGAGGTTGTCACACGGTCGTGATAGAATCCCGTAAGCATACTTGCTAAGGTAGATCAGGGTTACAGTTAGCGAAATTACCTTGGATACTTTAATTAATCTCTGGCAGCAACATCAACAGCGTCTGGCGACACTGACCTGTGTGATATTCGTCATCCTGATAATGGCGATTCTGGTGCAGACGACGTTGTTTGTTCTGGAAAATCTGGACTCGGCGCCATCAACAGCCGATATCGGCTCATCGTCAGATGACAACATGACACAGGTAGATAAAGTCAATCTCAGTAATTTGAGCCTGTTCGGAAGTGTTGAACGAAGAAATGCTGTGCCGATACCCGTGGATGCACCGGAAACCAAGCTTGATCTGACGCTACAGGGGATATTTACTGCAGAAGATCCGGAAAACTCCGCAGCCATTATCAAGCAGAGGAACAATAGTGATCTCTACCAGATCGGTGATCGTATATCCGGTAATGTGGTTCTGGCTGCCGTGAACAATGACCACATATTGATACGTCGCGGCTCACGATTGGAGAAACTCCTGTTCAATCCGGAATACAAGGATATACCCCCGGTCACCAGCAACAATCCCCGGGCAAGTGTAACTCCGGAAAATCCCGACCTGGACCGCCAGAGGCTGCTGGACCGGCGGAATGAACAGGTCGGTCAGACTTCACCCGGTTCTCTGATCAGACAATATGCCGAAACCAATCGTGAGTTGATCAACCAGGACCCGGCCTCTGCACTTTCCAGTCTGGGACTGACCCCGGTTGAAGAAGATGAAGCAAAGGGATATCAACTGGACAGCTCAAACTCAAATACCCTGTTGCAGAATACTGGTCTGCAACCTGGTGATGTGATTCTGACGGTTAATGGTAAACCAGTCGGTGTGGCAATGAATGATACTGCACTGGTCAAGCAGGCACTCGAAGAAAAAGTCGTCAGAGTTGAAGTACAACGGGATTCAAGGAAATTCTTTTTGACGGTACCCATCCCCCGGGAATGAAAATGCTGAAGGGATCAGGAGACTGAAATGAACACAAAAAATATCCGGGGTTTTCTGGTGACCACATTACTGTTCATCTCCATGTCCGGCATGGCCCAGGATGAGTGGACAATCAAACTGATGGACAGTGATATTCGTGATTTTGTCACCCAGGTCTCTACGATAACTGGCAAGAGCTTCGTCGTAGACCCGAGAGTCAAGAGCGACGTTACGATTATCTCGAATACCCCGATGGACGCCGATGCCGTTTACGAATTGTTTCTGAGTGTTCTCAGGGTTCATGGATTTGCCGCTGTCCCTGCCGGCAAGGTCACCAAAATCGTACAACAGGTACTGGCGAAACAAAGCGGTAACCCACTGGATTTCCAGGCTGTGGACAGCGAACAGTTGATCACCCGGGTATTACCTGTCAAGAACACACTGGCCGAAAATCTGGTGAAAATCCTGCGCCCGCTGATACCTCAGCATGCACACGTCGGTGGACTGACCAAGCCCAATGTTCTGTTGATCAGTGACTACGCGAACAATATCAACAGACTGACGGAAATAATCCGGAAAATTGATGTGGCGGAGAATCCCACCATTGAAATCGTCGACCTGAAACATGCCTGGGTAGAGGATATGATCGAACTGCTGCAAGAACTGGCGCCGGATGAAATCGGCAAAACCGCCACGAGTCCCAACAAAGTTTCCATTGTCGCCAGTGAGCGGACCAACAGTCTTGTTCTCAGAGGTGAGGAAGAGGTCGTCAATAATGTCAAAGACCTGGTGCTCAGGCTTGACATACCGGCAAACCGGTCCAGTACGGTGCAGGTTATGCGTCTGGCTCATTCCGATGCAACCGAGCTTGCTGATATTTTAAAAAATCTGGTCAGTTCTGTTGAAGGGCCACAGCCGGACAATGAACAGAAAGTCAAAGTCAGCATACAACCTGACGCAGCGTTGAATGCACTGGTGATCCGTGCAGACCCGTCTACCATGCTGGAAATGAAAGAGATCATCAATGAACTGGATGTGCGTCGACTTCAGGTCCTGATTGAAGCCGCAATTGTCGAAGTCACTACCGACTTTTCCCGTAAACTGGGGACAGAGCTGTTTGTTGGCGACCATGCAAGCAGTAACATTCCGCTTGGATTCACCGCTCCCACGGGAACCCTGGCACAGATTCTGCAAAATATTGCATCAGACGCATTGCCGACTGATCTTGCAGCGGGTACAACACCTCTGGTGGATGAGGCGCCACTGATTGCCGGTGGTCGAATCAACGAAACAGGCACCAGTTTTGGTTTTCTTATTCGCGCCCTGGCATCAAACTCGAATGTCAATCTGTTGTCTACACCCAGCATTACAACCATGGACAATAAAAAAGCAACGATAAACGTCGGCCTGAATGTACCCTTCAGAACGGGGTCCACACTGACTGGCAGTGAGGGGGCATCCAATCCATTTACGACCATACAGCGGCAGGATATAGGACTGAACCTTGAAGTCGTACCCCATGTACACGATGGTCAACTGGTGCGCCTGGAAATCATACAGGAAGTGTCAGAAATTGATGAACGCAGTGTCGGCAATATCGGTGCGGCGGCCGCAGACCTTATTACCAACACCCGCAAGATAGATACCACGGTCCTCGTGGATAATCAGGAAGTCATCATCCTGGGTGGACTCACCCGGGACAAGGAAAGCTCCTCGGAAAGCAAAGTCCCGGTACTGGGAAATATCCCCGTGCTGGGCAATCTGTTCAAGAGTCAAACGAAGTCCTTTGAGAAACAGAATCTGCTCGTTTTTCTGCGTCCCACTGTCCTTTCAACCCGGTCCGATATCAAGACCCACACGGAACGAAAATATTCCCGCCTTTACGAGGTTGAAATACAGGGTACAGATCCGGCAGAGGAGATTAAGGAACTGTTCAATGGAATTCGCCCGTAAGGTAAAAGCCATACAGTTTAAACTCAGCCGTTCCCTGTTGTTTTTCTGGGTAAAACCTACCGTACTGGGCACATCGCAACTAACATTCAACGACAGTGACTCGGTCTGTTATGTACTGCCCTTTCGCTCTACCGCAGACCTGCTGGTGACAGACAAAATATGTGAGCAAGCCGGATTGCCAAGACCAACCAGTGAAATCAGGCATCTGCCGGAAAAGCGGGCCGTGTTTTTTATCGGCCACCCGGAAGGCTTCATCGGCCGTCGAACCCGGCGACAGCAATCCGAACGCATGAAGAATCTGTTTACCCACCTTGCAAATGTGAACAATAATGACATTAAAATAGTACCGGTTTCCATTTTCTGGGGTCATCAACCTGATCGGGAAAAATCATTCTATAAACTGATTCTTTCTGAAAACTGGACTGTCAGCAGCAGATTCAAAAAACTGCTGGCCATGATTTTTCATCCCAATCACATCCTGGTCCAGGTCAGCTCACCTGTCAGCCTGACTCAGCTGGTCAGCACAGAAAGCAACCGGGAAAAGCAAATTCGTAAATTGCTCCGGATTCTGCGAGTACACTTCAAGAATCAGCGACAGGCAATCATCGGTCCTGATCTTTCACATCGCCGTACACTGATCAACACCATACTGACCAGCAACACCGTTCGTGAAGCGATAACCAGGGAATCGAAAAAAACCGGAGAGGAAATACGGATCATTGAGGAAAAAGCTCAGTCCCATGCCAGGGAAATTGCTTCTCAACAGTCCTATCGAGTCATACGCCTGTTCCACATCCTGTTGACCTGGTTATGGAACAAGCTGTACGACGGAATCGATGTCAACAATGAAGAGCAAGTGAAACTACTGGCGCGTTCACACGAAATCATTTACACCCCATCGCACAGAAGCCATATCGATTACCTGTTATTGTCCTATGTGCTGTATCACAATGGATTGACTCCTCCTCACATCGCTGCCGGTATAAATCTTAAAATGCCTGTTGTCGGGGGTCTGTTACGGCGTGCCGGTGCATTTTTCATGCACCGTTCGTTTCGTGGAGATGCACTGTACCAGGCAGTGTTTGATGAATACCTGCATCAGATGTTTATCAAGGGTTACTCTGTAGAGTATTTCATTGAGGGCGGCAGAAGCCGAACCGGACGGACTTTACATCCAAAAACCGGGTTGTTGTCCATGACCATAAGCAGTTTCCTGCGGAATTCGCGCCGTCCGGTCTGCCTGATGCCGGTTTACTTTGGCTATGAGCGTGTCCTGGAAGTATCAACCTATATGGGAGAGTTGTCAGGAAAACATAAAAAAAAAGAATCTCTGCTGGATATCATTGGTGTCATCCGATCATTCCGCTACTCCTTTGGACGGGTCACAGTCAACTTTGGAGTTCCGGTAATCCTCGGTACTTTCCTGGATGAACATCTTCCGGATTGGCAGACAACAGCTGATATCGATAATCGGAAAATCTCCAATTCGTGCAGGCAACTCGCTGAGTTGCTCATTACCCGTATCAACAGTTCAGTCGCAATCAATGCAGTCTCACTGACGGCAACCGCATTATTGAGTTCGCCACGGCAAACCATGGAAGAATCCCAACTGCTGCGGCAAATAGAAATTCTGAAATTGGTTGCAACCGAAAGCCAGTACAGCACACACATGACGATCACTGACCTGTCCACATCAGAAATCCTTGATCATGCCATTAAAGTCACCGGCATTACCCGGCAGAAACATGCTATCGGAACTATCATCACTACCGAACCGGAACTTGCGGCAATGCTGACCTATTATCGCAACAACGTGGTTAACGTTTTTGCCATTCCTTCTCTCATCGCACGTTACGCCAGGGATCAGGTCAGTACATCCCTCAAGGACATTCAGTCTTTCGTACTCTCACTCTACCCCTATATTCGCGGGGAATTTATCCTGCCCTGGCAGGCGCAGGAAATGAACACGGTATGTGAGCAAACTCTTGCAATCCTGGCGCGTCACGGACTGATCGAATTCAGTGCCGAAGACATATCCATACCTGAACCCACCAGCTCCGCCTACGCTGAACTCACCGGACTGTCAGAAATCATGGAGCCTACACTGGAACGTTTCTACATCGTCACGGAACTGCTGCAATCAGGTTCTGCACGAACCCTCAGGAAACTCGAGTCTGACGCCAGTGCAATCGCTCAGAAACTCTCTATTATCTACGGGATCAACTCACCAACCTTTTTTGAGCGCTCCCTCTTCGGGAACTTTATTGACGCACTCAGAGCCAACAATTTAATTCATATCGAGAATAACGGATTTAAAATCGCAGAAGAATTCTCCACTCTATCCAACGTCATTGCGAGGACGCTGGATGCCGATATCCGTTACAACATATTACAGGCATCGAATCAGCATGCCCCCACCGTGGCAGAATGATATTGACCATCTCCCATCAAGCATGACGAACAAAATCCAGGAAAGCCAACCTGTACGATACTAAAAAATAAGTACGGCATCCGACACACAGCAGATGGCTTTGGGGTGTTCGTTTGCGTAAGCCTAATGTCGGAGCGCCGAACTGGAGGAGAGAGACTACAGGCTCTCGGGGGAAGAGAGGGAATCCCGGAGGGACGCGCAGACGCTGAAGCAAATGAATGCCCCAAAGCCATCTGCGAACACACTCGTTAATAAAGCAAGCTCTCCCATCAAACAAATTGTTTCTAAACCCGGGTTTCGGGGCAGCCACCCCATACGATGCTATCAAACAGACACTATTCCCGACATACAGCAGATGGCTTTGGGGTGTTCGTTTGCACCAGCATAATGTCGGAGCGCCGAGCTGGAGGAGCATGACTACAGGCATGCGGGGGAAGCTCGGGAATCCGGGAGGGACGCGCAGA
>LXNI01002988.1_pt1 | contig 10529 bp, 9 predicted proteins | sample 809091 | NCBI WGS metagenome assembly LXNI01 (sample SAMN04870527, study PRJNA318959) | sponge metagenome | biome: 01000161; feature: marine sponge reef; material: water | host: Sarcotragus foetidus | place: Greece: Milos, Mediterranean Sea | collected 2013-05-29 | depth 5-7 m | reverse complement strand
TCGACATCGGCATCGCGCTGTGGAGCCACCCCGACAGCGGATACCTGATGTCTCCGCAGCTGTGCAACCGGCTGGCCGACCTCGACAACGTGGTGGCCATCAAGTACAGCGTCCCCCGCCCGACATACGCCGAACTCACCGCCCTGGCTGCGGATCGCATCCAGGTGAGCACCGCCTCCGAGGCCGAGTGGCTCGACAACATCCTCGAACTCGACTGGAAGCTCTACCTGTGCTCGTCGCCGCCGTACCTGCTGCAAACAGCCGCCGATCGCCGGATGCACGACTACACCCAGGTCGCACTGGCTGGAGACGCTGCGGCGGCTCGCCGCATCAGCGAGAGCCTCAACCCGGTGCGCGACGCTCTGAAGCGCACCAGGCCGGCCGAGAAGCCCCACGCCCACCAGAAGTACTGGCAGCACCTGCTCGGACAGGTCGGAGGCCGCGTCCGTCCGCCGCTGCTGGAACTGACCGACACCGAGAAGGCAGCCACACGCGAGGCCTTCGAACAATGCGGGCTGCGGGTGTGACCCAGGAAGGAACAGTCATGACGAACGGGACCCGGCTAGCGGCATTCAACTTCCAGAAGTGGATAGACGAGCACCGCGACCTGCTCAAACCGCCGGTCGGCAACCAGCAGATCTGGGAGGACGCCGACCTCATGGTCACCGTCGTGGGCGGCCCCAACCGGCGCACCGACTTCCACGACGACCCCGTCGAGGAGTTCTTCTACCAACTCGAGGGCGACATGGTGCTCAAGGTCATCGAGGACGGCGTCCACTACGACGTCCCCATCAGCGAGGGCGAGATCTTCCTGCTGCCGGCCCATGTGCGCCATTCCCCCCAGCGGCCCCAGGCCGGATCGATCGGGCTGGTCGTCGAGCCCAAGCGTCCCGCGGGGGCACAGGACGGCTTCGAGTGGTACTGCTTCGACTGCGAGTCGCTCGTGCATCGCGTCGAGGTGATCCTGACCAGCATCGTGCGCGACCTGCCCCCGCTGTTCGAGCGCTTCTACCAGCACGAGGATCTGCGCACCTGTCCCCAGTGCGGGGCGCTGCATCCGGGCAAGGAACCACCCGAAGGCTGGGTCAGGCTGTAACGCCGGTGAGCCGGCCTGTGGCGACAAGCGAGTCGGTGGGGTTGCGACTAGTTCTTGTCGTCTGGGGTGCCATTGCCCGGGCCGCGGCCCGGCTGTTGCCCTGGCGCGAACTCAGCTTCCGGACGTAGCCAGAGGAGCCAACGGCGCGGACACGAGGCCCGCAGTCTCCAGACTCTGCCCCAGCGTCAGTAGACGGAGATCGCTTCCGGGGGGACCGACGATCTGCACTCCCACCGGCAAGCCATCGTCGGCAAGTGCCCCGGGTATGGCCAGGGCGGCCAGACCGGCACCGCTCAGGGGGAAAGTGAATTGGGTGGTGGCCGGAATCAACGGCACACCGTCGATCTCACTCGCCCCATGGGGTGGAACGTGGTTGGGCGTGACCGGCGAGACCACGAAGTCGACATCCTCGAACACCCTCAGCCACTGCTGGCGGAAATCGCTGACAGCCGCATGGGCCGCGGCAAGGTCCGCGGCGGACAGGCCGTCGGCGATCCCGATGAAGGCGCGGATGTCGTCCGACACCAGTTCGGGCGTCTCGGCCAGGGCGCGCCTGTGCTGGTGGAGGGCCTCCGCGGCGACGATGACCGAGCCCGCTTCGCCGTGCATCCGGTGTGAGGGCGGCGTCACTTCCACAATCGACGGCCCGACGGAGGAGATCTGGTCGACCTTCTTCTCAAGAGCGGACTCGACGGGCGAGTCCATCTCCAGGCCCTCGTAATAGGAGTCGGCTGGGAGTCCGACCACAGTCTCGCGGAGGTCGTCGCTCCGGTTGAGCCCGCGGAACGGCCTGGCCCCGACCATGCCTTCGAGCAGGACGACCGCGTCGGTGCAGCTGCGGGTCATCGGTCCGATGACGTCGTAGCTGGTGGAGATCATGAACAGCCCATCGCGGGCTACGAGGCCCGGAGTGGTCTTCAGCCCGACTGTCCCGCAGTAGCTGCTGGGATTGCGCACAGACCCGCCCGTGTCGGTGCCGAGCGCGGCCGGCACCATGGCCGCGGCCAGCGCAGCGGCGCTGCCGCCCGAGGAGCCGCCGGTCATGCGGTTGAGCGACCAGGGGTTGCGGGTGGCCGGCGTCGAGACCCCGAAGGCGAGTTCGTGAGTATTGGACTTGCCTATGACGATCGCTCCGGCCTCACGGAGCATCCTGACGACATTCGCGTCGCGGACCGGGACATGGCCCGCGTACGCCGGGCTTCCAGCCTCCGTGGCGTGCCCTGCCACCTCGATGAGGTCCTTCACCGCAACCGGGATCCCGTGGAGTGCTCCGGCGGGGCGGGACTCGTCGAGTTCGGTCGCCCGCTCCATCGCCTCATCTGCGAAGACGCGGGCGAAGGCCCCGATCTGTTGGTCGTGTGCCGCGATCCGGCCAAGACACGAGGCTGTCAACTCTCGCGCCGACAGTGAACGGCTCCGCAGAAGCTGCAGCGCCTGGCTCAATTGCAGCTCGCAGGGCTCAGTCAAGTCCCCTCAAACCCCCCCTCAAACCGACATCAGTTCTGCAATGCGCCGGGCTGCGGCCTGGTCGGTGGATCCCTCGGCAATGATCTCGCCCTTCTCAAGAACGCAGTAGCGATCGGCGACCGCGAGCGCCGCAGCCACGTGCTGCTCGATGAGAAGCACCCCGCATCCTCGATCCCGCGCTGCCCATAGATGATGGAGCAGCAGCGCGACATTGGCGGGCTGGAGTCCCTCCGTCGGCTCGTCGAGAATCAGGAGCGGCTTGGCGGAGCTCAGACAGCGGGCCGCGGCGAGCATCTTCTGCTCGCCTCCGGACAGTGTCGAGGCCCTCTGTGAGACGCGCTGATCGAGTGCTCCGGGAAACAGTCCGAAGACATCTCGGACACGGCTGGAGAGGCCGGCCAGGGCCAGGTTCTCCCCGACCGTCAGCTCGCCGAACAGAGGCTGATCCTGTCGCATACAGGAGACTCCAACCCTGGACATCGCCGAAGGCGTCTTCCCGGTCATGTCCCGCCCGCACAGCTCGATCCGGCCGCCGCTGGGCGGCAGCGACCCGATCAGCGTTGACATCAGAGTCGTCTTCCCCGCGCCGTTGCGGCCCAGCACCGCGACGATCTCGGCCCGATCGACGTGGAGCGTCACGCCGTGCAGGACAGCGACCCCCGCGTACCCGGCCCGCAGCCCCACCGCAGTCAGCAGCCGGTTGGCGCCAGCCTCAGGCATCGACTCGCACCGCGATCGCGGCCGCGCTGTCGCCTGCCGCGCAGCCCGTGAACAACCCGCAGCCCCCGCCGGCGACGCAGAGCTCCTCGATCATCTCGACGATCAACCGCATTCCGGTGGGGCCCTGGGGATGCCCCCAAACAAGCGAGCTCCCGTAGTTGTTGACCCGGTCCCACTCCAGACCCATCTGGTCGCACAGGTAGATGTCGTTGACCGCGAACGGATTGTGTGTCTTGACCACTGCGAGCGAGGCGACGTTCATTGAGAGGCGGTCAAGCAGCGCCTGGGCCGCGGGCACAGGCGCCTGCCCCATGAACGCCGGCCGCGCCCTGGCGGTCGCGTAGCCCAGCAGGCGAATGGTGGGGCGGCCTGCTGTTGACTCGACGCTGGCATCCACGAGCTGTATCCCGGCGTTTCCGTCAGCGGGAAACGTCTGGCTCAACGAGGTGACGCTTCCCGACTCCAGCACGGACCTCTTGGACGACGCCGCTTGTGGTGTCACGACGCGGGGACCGCGGTCGCCGCCTGGCTCCGGCGCGATGTCCGGCTCGACCATGTACCGGCGCTGGAACTCCCTGTCCGAGTCGAGCGCGTGCTCGTACTGGGCGTGGCGCAGGACTGTCATCTCGTCCTGATCGCGCCTCGTGTAGCTGCCTTCGGCCGAGATGTTCTCCGCGCTGGCGATCATCTGATGGCCCAGGTCCGGATCCGAGAAGTTGTCCCAAACCCAGTCCTCGCTCACACCCGGCGCTGCTGAAGAGCGCGGGTAGTAGAGGTGGGGCCCATTGCTGGTGCGATCGGCGGACATCGCCAGGGCGCTGCGGCTGTCTCCCAACTCGATGGCCGCCGCCGCGCTGGCCAGTACCGCTGCCGACGTGGCGCAGGCCTGGCTGATGGTCGGGCCCGTCACCCGGGCCGGCACTCCGAGCAGGGAGGCCATCCGGGGAGCGCCGAAGAAGACCGCGGGCGAGGGGACGGTGACGCCCAGGTGGAGCTGGTCGACCATCTCCAGGTCGAGGCGGTCCTCGGCCGCGGCGATACGGCCACACTCGGCTGCCAGCTGGAGGGGCGATGCGTCGGCGAAGGCGCCGTGCCAGCGGTGGAACGGGCTCGACCAGTACGCGCCGCCGGCGATCCGCACGTTCTCGAAGGTCATGACGGTCATGGAGTCACGCTTCCGCTCGGCAGGGATCGGGGTCGAGATCGCGGCGCCACAGGAGCTTCTCCTTGGTGTGGGTCCGCGGGAAGGTGCCCGCATCGACGAAGGACACCGAGCAGGATGCCACAAGCCTCGCCCTGAGCTCCTCTTCGATCTCGGCGGGGTGGATTGCGCTGCGGTCGGGCACTTCGACGACGACATTCAAGGGTGGTTCGAGGTGGTGACCCTCGCCATCGAGCGCGATTCGAAGATGGCCGGTTACCCGCGGTGCGAAGCTGCTCACGATGTCCTTCACTGCCGACGGCCACACGTTGACGCCTCGCACTAGCAGCATGTCGTCGGTGCGTCCGACGCACACCATCCTCCAGCCGGTGCGCCCGCACGCGCAGCCTCCGCTCCAGGCCTCCACGTGATCACGGGTGCGGAATCGCACCAGCGCGCCGCACTCGCGGTCCAGGTGGGTCAAGACCAGTTCGCCGCGGACCGGCCGGCGGCCCACATGCAGCACCTCGCCCGTCGAAGGATCGATGACTTCTGCCAGGACCATGTCCGGCACAAGGAAGTGATTGCCGACCTGCTCCTCACATTCGCCGGAGTGGATGGGGATCACGTCGCCGTTGCCGACGGACTCGGTGACCGTTGCGTTCCACGACTCTTCGAGCGCGGCGCGCACGGCCGGGATGCCTCCTCCGGGCTCGGCCCCGACCAGGACTCGTCGCAGGCCCAGATCCGAGGGGTCGATCCCGCGGCGTGTCGTCAGAGACTCCGCGATGTGGCGAGCGAAGGAGGGGGTGCAGGTGAGCGAATCGGCTCCGAGGTCGATGGCGGCGTCGATCAGGCGATCGGTAGCCCCCGTGCCCACGGGCACGGCCGTTGCTCCGATGGCGGCCAGGGCCTGCTGCACTGGGATGCCGCCCACGAAGAAGCCGATGCTGAAGCCGATCACGACCACCGATTCCGTGCGGACGCCCTGGGCGTAGTACGCACGGGCCACCGCTTCGCTCCAAAGGGCGCTGTCATGAGCGGTGACTCCAACGAAGCTCGGCGTGCCCGTCGTGCCGGATGTGGCGTGGACTCTCACGACCTCGGCCATGTCCGCCCCGGCGTGCTCTCCCAGCGGCGGCCGAGCCCTCTGGCTCTGCCTCAACTCCTGCTTGTCGGTGAAGGGAAGGCCCGCGAGCTCCTCGGGTGTCCGGATGTCTTCGGGGAGGGCGCCCACGGCCGCGAACTTGCGACGGTAGAACGGCGAGCGGCGGTGCACCGCGCAGAGTTGCTTTCTCAGCTTGTCTGCCTGAAGGTCTCGCAGCTCTTCCGGGCTCATCGACTCGACAGCGGACCAGTAGTTGCGCCGGGTCATCCCGACGCACCGCCCTCGAGAACATCCTGCTCGGCACGGTAGAAGGACTGCAGAGTCACGTACTCCGCCGCGGAGAATCGGGCGAGCGAGCTCGATGCGTCGCTGGTCGGCCCGAGCTGTCTCGCCGGAACTCCGGCGACCATCGTCGCCGGCGGAATCTGCTCACCACCCCTCACCAGGGCGGACGCCGCCACGATGGAGCCCTCGCCGATCGACACGCCGGGGAGCAGCACGGCATTGGCCCCGACCAGCACGCCGTTGCCGACGACGCACCCCTCGATCACCGCGCCATGGCCGATCGTCACGTTGTCGCCGATCTCGGTGGGCACGGGTCCGGCGTCATCGTGGAACACGTGGACGGTGGCGCTGTCCTGCACCGAGCAGCGCTCGCCGATGCGGATGGGCCCGTAGTCGCCCCTGATCGTTGCCCCGAACCAGACGCTCGAATAGTCGCCGATGACGACGTCGCCGATCACCGCCGCGTTCGGAGCGATGTACACGTTCTCTCCGATGACTGGCGACCTCCCCCGGTAGGGGATCAGCATCGGCTTGTCATTGCGCAAAGTACAGGTCCTTTACTCGCTGGTCAGCCTCGATCTCTTCCACTGTTCCCTGAGCGATCACTCTCCCTCCGGCTAGCACGGTGATGTGGTCCGACGCCTTCCTGATGAAGGTCGTGTCGTGCTCGACGACGACCAACGGAATCCGGTAGCTCTCGACGATGGAGCGGAACTGGTCGGCGGCGCGGCCGCTCTCGGCCGCGGTCAGCCCGGCAGTCGGCTCGTCAAGAAAGAGGATGCGAGGTCGCGTGCACAGCGCTAGCACTGTCTCGAGCCACTGCTGCTCGCCGTGGGACAGTGCGCCGGCAACCGTTGAGAGTCGTCCGTCGAGCCCGCTCGCGGAGAGCGTCTCAATCGCAGCGGGCGGGACCTGGGCACGCCAGAGCCGGCTCCACATCCACTTCGTCGACGGATCGTGGGCGAACGACGCCAGAGCCACGTTCTCGGCCACCGTCAGCGACTTCATCACGTGCGGTGTCTGGAACTTCCTTCCGACACCCATGCGGGTGAACGTCCAGGGCCGCTGACGGGTCAGGTCGGTTCCGTCGAGGCTGATCGCGCCGGAACTGGTTCGCTGGAACCCGCACAGGGAGTCGAGCAGTGTCGTCTTGCCGGCGCCGTTGGGGCCGATGAGGCAGTAGACGGCCGCTTGCGACACCTCCAAGTCGACTCCGTCGAGGGCGCGGAACGATCCGAAACTGCAACTCAGCGACGCAGTTCGCAGGCGAGCGGGGGAGGACTCGACAGGGAGCGCCGGGGTCAACTCCACCGTGTTGGGAGTTCTGGGCCCCATCCGCAGCCAGCGGCGGAACTGCGAGGCGATGCCTCCTTCGACGAACATCACCAGCAACAGGAACGCCAGCCCCGTCAGCAGGAGCCAGTAGTCGATCGCCTTGCTGGCCAGGAACTCCTCCAGCAGGGAGAGCCCGACGGTGGCCGCAACCGGTCCGACGAGCGTGCCGAATCCGCCGATGAGTGCCCACAGCAGAGTGTCGGCGATGAAGCCGAAGCCGAAGACACCCGGGAAGACGAAACCCGTCTGCAGGGCGTACAGGGAGCCTCCGAGGCCCGCTACTGCGCCGCCCGCCCCGAAGGCTGTGATCTTGATCGCGATCGTGTGATAGCCCGAAGCGGCCATACGCGGCTCGCTGTCGCGAACGCCCATCAACAGCCCTCCGATCGGGCGCCGTGAGAGCGACCACACGCCGAGCACGGTCGCGGCGCAGACTCCGACTATGAGAAGGTCGCGGTGGCTGCTGGCCAGCTCGAAGGGGCCCATGCGCAGAGCGGGAACGCCACCGAGGCCGTTGAAGCCGCCGATGATCGCCAACTTGGCGGCGAGCTGCTCAGCCAGCAGCGACAGCATCATCGTGAACAGCGCGACGGTCATGGCCGAGCGCCTGCGGCGCAGCAGCACGACGCCCGTCAGAATCCCGACGAGCGCACCCGATGCCGCTCCCAACAGAGCGACCGGGACGGCCAGCGACGGCGCTGCGATCGTGAGCCGGGCGGTGAGGTACGCGGCGAAGCCGAAGGGCACCGTCTGGCCGAGGCTCACCATGCCCCCGTGCCCCCAGACAATGTCGAGACTCACAGCCAGCAGGGCCAGGGTCGCCGCCTGCGCGATCTGGCTGGCGTAGAAGCCGGACTGGGCCTGCGCAATGATCATCGCCGCCACCGCGGCGGCCACCATCGCGGCCGACCTCGCTAGGCGGTGCGGACTCGATCTCACGGCACCGCCCCCCTCTCAGCGCCGTCGAGCCGGGTCTGGAGGATGACAGCCGCCAGGGCCACTGCAGCCACCTGGCCCCACACCGCGTCATAGCGCAGCGCCACGATCGTGGTCATGGCGGCGACTGCGGCAGCTCCGACCGCCACCGCGCTCGGTCTGCGGAAGCCGCCCACGATCACTACCAAGAACGCGCCCAGCAACAGGCTGAGACCTGCGTTCGGCTCTATCGAGATCCTGGGTGCGAGCAATGCCCCTGCCAGACCCGCCGAGGCCGCACCGACGGCCATCGCGGCGGTATCGACCCGGGCCGCCCGTATCCCCAGGGTCTCCGCCAGGCTGCGATCCGCGACGACTGCCCGCATGATCAGACCGACCCGTGTGTAGCGCAGCACCAGCCATGCGGCCAGCAACACCGCCACCGCCACGACGATCACGAACAACTGATACCTGGGGTAGGTGACGCCCAGGATCTGCATACCGCCGCGCAGAGGATTCGGGATGGAGCGCTGCTGGCGGCCGAACGTCAGCTGCACCACCTCCCTGATCACTATCGAGAGACCGAACGCGGCCAGCAGGCTCACTTCCCGCCTGGTCCGCAGCAGTCGGAACACGGTCAGCTCGCATGCCGCGCCGACCACTAGGAGCAGGAGCGGCGTGAGGGCCACGGCCAGCCAATGATCGACCCCTAGACCGGTCAGGACCACCATCGAATAGGCGCCAAGCATCGCGAACTCGCCATGGGCGACGTTCACCACGTTCATGAGCCCGAAGACGATCCATAGTCCTAGTGCGGTGAGTCCCAGGGTTGCTAGGAGACTGAACGCGTTGAGAACATGCAGCACGGCTGGTCTGCGGCGGGTGTGCCTGGAGCCGGCTCTAGAACCGACCGAACGGCGGTCACAAAGCGCAGTTCTCCTCGGGGTCGAGATGCTCGAAGGTCTCTACGATGACCTGCTCGCCGCCAGAGCCTATCTCGACCAGGAAGATCGGCTGGGCGAGATGGCGCGAGTCGGTCAATGTGACCGTGCCGCGCACCGAGTCGATCGAGCGCCCCTTCATCGCCGCGCCCACTGCGGCCGCGTCGGTCGTGCCGGCCTCGTTGGCGGCATCAGCCCACAGCAGAGCGAGCTCGTAGACATGGGCCGCGAAGGTGTTCGGAGGGAAGTCGGCCCCGAATTCGGATACGTACCGATCCACGAACTCGTGATTGGCGGCAGTGTCCACCTCCTTGACGTATCCCAGCGAGACGACCATCCCGGCGGTGAGTTCCGGGCCCATGGCACCCAGCACGCCCTCCTCGTAGATGTTCGCCAGCCTGGCCACTTCGCTCTGTCCCACGCCGAAGTCGGGGGCCTGCAGCTCGAACGCGATGGCGTCTCCGCCCACGAGCGCGGGGAGGATCAGGTCGGCGTCCGCGGCGGCCAGGTCCGCCAGCACGTCGCCGAACTCCTGCGTTCCCAGGGGCACGTACTGCTCGCCGACAATCTGGCCGCCCGCTTCCTCGATGATCTGCTTGGCGGCTTCGAAACTCTTGCGGGGCCACACGTAGTCATTGCCGAGCAGGAACCATCGGGTTCCGCCCGTGCGCTCCATGATCCAGGGGATCGCAGGACCGAGTTGCTGTGTCGGGACCTCGCCGGAATTGAACATCACAGCCGAGCATTCGGTTCCCTCGTACAGCGCGCCGTAGAGATAGAGGGTGTCGAATTCCTCGGCCAGAGGCCTGGCCGCCTCGCGGGTGGCCGAGGAGTGAATCCCGATGACCACATCAACCTGATCGTCAGACACGAGGCGCTGCATGGCGTCGCGGCCCACCGCGGGGTCGGTGGCGGTGTCGGCGAGCTCGATCTGCACTTCGGCCCCGTTAACGCCGCCTGCCGCGTTGATGTCCTGCACGGCAAGACGCAGAGCCCGCTCCGCAGGAGGACCGAGGACGCCGCCGGGACCCGAATTGGAGTACAGCAGACCGATCGTGACCGGCCCCGACGGCGCTGCCTCCTCTGCGGGCGCGGGCGCCTGAGTCGTGGCGGGCGCCTCCCCAGTGGACTCTTCCCCAGTGGTCGGGTCCGGAGCCGGTTCGGTGTCAGGATCCTCAGCGGACACGTCGGCAGCCGGCTCGGAGTCCGGCTCGGCTGTTGTCGCGCTCGATTCGGTGGCGGTCGGAGCAGAGTCCTCTCCGTCGCCGCACGCCGAGGCCGCCAGCGACAGAGTCGCCAGAATTGCTATGTAGACCAGCCATGCTCGCTTCATGGTGCCCTCCTTTGTATGAGTGGTTACACCATTCATACTACTTAGGGACCGAAATAGTCAAGGCCCTAGGTATTATTCGAGCTTGGCCTGGGTCTCTGGCCTGTCCGGCCGCAGCGCCAGGAGCAAGCGCCGCGACGCCGTCTCGATGATCGCCCTCTCCTCACTGCTCAAGAGAGACACGATCTCCC
>LXNI01002987.1_pt1 | contig 10529 bp, 5 predicted proteins | sample 809091 | NCBI WGS metagenome assembly LXNI01 (sample SAMN04870527, study PRJNA318959) | sponge metagenome | biome: 01000161; feature: marine sponge reef; material: water | host: Sarcotragus foetidus | place: Greece: Milos, Mediterranean Sea | collected 2013-05-29 | depth 5-7 m | reverse complement strand
GACAACGAGGTCGTGGAGATGATGGTCACCGTGGCATCCGGGAAGCGGGATGAGGAAGCGATCGCGGAGTGGATCCGGTCGCGAACCCGGCCTCGAGCGGGCACCTGACGGACGTTGCCGGGCGGCCTTCCTGCGCCGTCCCGAGTTGTCCCGAGTCCGGCCTCCGGTTGCACCTGGGCGCATGAGCCGATAACTCGCATAATAGTCACGCCATCAAGTGTCGCATGACATATCCGGCGCGCTAGCCCGTGCGAAGGGAAGCCAAACGCCGAAGCGAGCAGGGCGAGGAGAGACGGACTTGCAATCGAGAGAGCTCCCGGAAGATCGTCCGGCAACGATGTACCGCTGGCACATTCGCCGGAGGCGGGGCGACGGACGGCGGGGAGGGCCGGGCGCGGGCTTCGCGATCCCGGCGATGGCCATTTCTGCGATCGTCATGCTGGTCCTGTCCTGCGGCGATGGCGCCGTCGAACCGCCGCCCCCACCGGCGGCTCCCGTGGCCACCACTGTAACGGTCAGCCCAGCTTCCGCCACACTGACCGCGCGCGAAGAGACGGCCCGGTTCACAGCAGAGGTGCGCGACCAGAACGGGCGGGTGATGGCGGGGCCGGCCGTCGCGTGGGCGAGCAGCGACGCATCGGTCGCGTCGGTGGAGGCCTCTGGGCTGGCCACGTCAGCGGGGAACGGGACCGCAACGATCACGGCGACGGCGGGCTCGGTCTCCGGCGCGGCGGCGGTGACGGTCACCGTCGAGAATCCGGACCGAGCGGCGCTCCTGGCGCTCTACGAGGCCACGGACGGCTCGAACTGGATCAACAACGAGAACTGGCTGACCGACCAGCCGTTGGGCGAATGGTATGGCGTCGAAGTGGACCGATCAGGCCGTGTCGAGGGGCTGCGACTAGCGAACAACAACCTCTCGGGGGAGATCCCGCCCGAAGTCGGCGACTTGACGAACTTGGTGCGCTTGGAGTTGCGGAGCAACGAGTTGTCCGCGTCAATCCCGGCTGAACTCGGCAACTTGGCCGGTTTGGAACGTCTCTACGTCCGTAACAACAGACTCGCGGGTCCGATACCGTCCGAAGTCGGTGACTTGACGAAACTGGTGCGCCTGGAGTTGCACAGTAACGAGCTGTCGGGGACGATCCCTCGGAGTTTCCTGCAACTCACGAACCTGACAGACATTGAGTTCGATCGGAATAGCGGCCTATGCGCGCCCGGTACCCGGGAGTTCGTCGCTTGGACCCAAGCGATGGACAGGGCAGACGGACCGTTCTGCAACGACTCGGACCGAGAGGTGCTGGAGTCGCTGTTCGAGTCTGCGGGCGGCAGCGAGTGGACGAATTCCGACGGATGGATCGGCGAGCCGACCTTGGTCGGTTGGCATGGGGTCCGCACCGACTCGCTCGGTCGCGTGGCCGCGCTCGATCTGACCCGCAACGGTCTGTCTGGGAATCTCCCGGCCAGCTTGGGCAAACTGGCTCACATGACCGAGCTCCAGATGGCTGACAATACTGGTCTTTCGGGCCGCCTTCCGATGTCGCTATCCCGCTCGCCGCTCCGAGTGCTTCGCTACGCGGATACGGGTCTGTGCGCCCCAAGCGCTACGTCGTTCCGCAGGTGGCTCAGCGCGATCCCGTCCCACGAGGGCACGGGCGTAGATTGTCCACCGCTGTCGGACCGCGAGATCCTGGGCGCACTGTACGAGGCGACCGGAGGACCGGAATGGGTGCAGAACGAGAACTGGATAACGGATGCGCCATTGGGGGATTGGCACGGAGTGCAAGTGGATGCCTCCGGCCGGGTCGAGCGGCTGTACTTGGACGAGAATGATCTTTCTGGACTGATCCCACCCGAAATCGGGGAACTGGCCAGCTTGGAGCGGCTGTACTTGGACGAGAACGAGCTCTCCGGACCGATCCCGCCCGAAATCGGTGAACTGGCGAACTTGGAGAGGCTACGTCTGAACGAGAACGAGCTGACCGGCCCAATCCCCGCACAATTGGGCGATCTCGCAAGCCTGACGCAGCTACGCATCGCTGTCAACGAGCTGACGGGCCGATTGCCTCCTGAGCTTGGCAACCTTGCGGCGCTTCAAGAGATGTCTCTCGCCGCTAACAGATTCCAAGGTCCGATCCCCCCCGAATTCGGCGGGTTGGCGAACCTGACGGAGCTCGAGCTGGGGAACAACGTCGGGATGAAAGGTCAGCTGCCGATGAGCCTCACGGATCTCCGCCTCGACGTACTCACGGCTGGAGGCACGGACCTGTGCGCACCGCCGGACCCGCATTTCCAAGCTTGGCTCAGCGGAGTGCACACGCGCCGGATCGCCTCCTGCACTGAAGCGGAGCCGCCTGCAGCCTATCTCACCCAGGCCGTGCAGTCGCGGAAGTTCCCCGTGCCGCTCGTGGCGGGCGAGAAGGCGCTGCTGCGCGTGTTCCCGATCTCCCGGCAGACGACCAGCGAGGGGCTTCCGTTGGTTCGCGCCCGATTCTATCTCAACGACCGAGAGACCCATGTGGCCAACATCCCCGCCAAGGCCTCGCCCATCCCCACCGAAGTCAACGAAGCAAGCCTTTCGACCTCCGGTAACGTTGAGATTCCTGGGCATGTCGTACAACCTGGCCTCGAAATGGTCGTCGAGATCGACCCTGACCGGACGCTGGACCCGGAGCTCGGGGTCGCGAAGCGTATCCCGGAGACGGGGCGTCTGCCGGTGGAGGTGGCGGCGATGCCACCGCTTAACCTTACGCTGATCCCGTTCCTCTGGACGGAGAATCCGGATTCGTCGATCATCGATCTCATTGACGGCATGGCCGCCGATCCGCAGAACCACGAGATGCTCGGGGACATTAATACGCTTCTGCCGGTGCGCGGCCTCGCGGTTACTGCCCATGAGCCCGTGCTGACTTCGGAAAACCGCGCAAGGGACCTGCTCTCCGCTACCAGGGTGATCCATGCCATGGAAGGCAGTGCCGGCCACTACATGGGCATGATGCCCAGACCCTCGTTGGTGGGTGGCACCAACGGGATCGCCTCCCGACCTGGCCAAACGAGCTTTTCGCGTACTAACGCGGGCACGATGGCGCATGAACTGGGACACAACCTGAGCCTCGGACATGCGACGCGCTGTGATGGCGGCTTTGACAGTGACCCGTCATACCCATATCCCCGTGGAGTCACAGGAGCCTGGGGATTCGACTTTCCTAATGAGACATTGGTGCCTCCCACCGCGTGGGATCTGATGGCGCCCGGGGGGTGTCGACCGCGTCTGATCAGCGACTACAGTTTCACCAACGCGCTTCGCTACCGCCTGACCGAGGAACGGACGGCAGCGGCAGCGGCCGTCGTCAAGTCGCTTCTCATTTGGGGGGGGATCGGCGCGGACACCGTGCCGTTCCTGCAACCCGCGTTCGTTGTTGACGCTCCTGCCGCGCTACCGGATGCAGCGGGAGAGTACCTGGTGATGGGACGGGGCGTCGATGGCGCCGAACTCTTCTCCCTTAGCTTCACAATGCCCGAGACGGCAGACGGCGACGGGAGCTCATCCTTCGCGTTCGTGATACCCGTACTGCCCCAGTGGGACGACAACCTCAGCAACTTGACGCTCGCAGGCCCTGGAGGATCGATTTCCATGGATCGGAACAGCGACCACCCCATGGCCATCTTGCGCAGTCCGCGCAACGGGCAGGTGCGGGGAATCCTTCGAGTTGCGCAACTTCCGACCCAAGCCGCCATGGACGCGGCTGGACAGGCTGCCGGTCCGCCGCTGAAAGTGCTGTTCAGCCGAGGGATTCCGGATGCTGTGGCTTGGCGAAGGTGAGGGCGCGACGAGCATTCCCGCCAATGTAGGCGGCTTCTCCCGCCAATCATCACGATGGACTCAGATCGGGTCCAACGGCAAGAATGGCAGATCGTGCAGTCCCTATTGAACTTACGTGATTTCCTGCCGTGATTTGGCTTTCGGGTATTCCGCGTACCCCGTGGCCACACTTCGCGTGTCCCCAGGAGAGGCTGGCGGGGGGCCGTGCCCCCTCTGACGCCCGGAACGGAAACGGCGCGCCGTGAGCGCCGGACGCGCCGTTTGGGTGAAGGTCCGCGCCAGCGAAGCGGAGCATGCCGAGTGGCACGCCAAGGCGCGCTCCGCGGGCCTCACGCTGTCGGATCTGGTGCGTCGGTCGATCGGCCGGACGCGCACCTGGACCGTCGCGCACGCCAAGGTCGAGCGCGAGCGCACCCGCCAGGTGGCGCGCATCGAGACCGGTCGTCGTCCTTGCCGGCTGTTCTTCGGCCACGGTAATCTCATGCGTATCAGCCGACAGCTCGCGTAACAGTCGTAATCATCGAGTGTTGCACGACACGTCCGGCTCGCAGCCGGCGCGAAAGGAAGCCCCAACGCCGAACGGGCAGTGCGAGGAGAGACCGACATGCAACCGAGAGAACTCCCGGAAGATGGTCGGGCCAGAATGCACCGTTGGCACAGCCGGTGGAGGCGGGGCGACGGTAGAGCGCGGGGCCTCGCGATCTCGGCCATCGCCGGGATGGTGGTGCTAGTCCTGTCCTGCGGCGATGGCGCTGTCGAGCCCGCTCCCCCACCGACTCCCGTGGCCACCACGGTGGCCGTCAGCCCAGCTTCCGCCACACTGACCGCACTCGGAGAGACGGCCCGGTTCACCGCCGAGGTGCGCGACCAGAACGGGCAGGTGATGGCGGGGACGGCGGTCGCTTGGGCGAGCAGCAACGCATCGGTCGCGTCGGTGGACGCCTCCGGCCTGGTCACGGCGGCGGCGAACGGGAGTGCGACGATCACGGCGACGGCGGGCTCGGTATCCGGATCTGCGGCGGTGACCGTGGCCCAAGACGTGAGCTGGACGCTATCAGGCACCATCAGTCATGGTTGGGCCGACCCTCAGACGAACGGTCTTGGCGACGGAGCGAACTACCGGCTGCACATCGGTAGCGCGCGCCAATCGGATCGCCAACGCTACCTTGATGCCGGTGCTGCCCGGCGACGTCAACGACACCTCGGTGGAGTTCGAGGCCAGGGAACGGGCACGCCCGCGATTACGACTCCCGATGGCAAGGTCGTCGGTGCCGTCGTCGAGATCGTGGATGGCCCTGATGCCGGAAGCCGGGCCATCACCGACGATAGCGGGTACTACGTGCTGGAAGGCATTGAACAGGCACAGTTCGCCATTGAGGCAACCGCGGAGGGGTTCGCGTCGGTCAGTGGCGTGGTGAACCTGACGTCGGACAGAGTGCTGGATTTCGCGATCTCCGAGCTGCCCGTGCCTCAACCTCCGTCCCCTTTCCCTGACACGGACCCGACATGGCTGAAGATGCTGGCTTCCGACTACCCATACGTGCATCAGGTAGCCAACGTTCGGGTATTCTCCGACATCAGCCCGGACTTCAGTCGAGAACACGCGGAGCATCTGAAGCGCGTCTGGGATTTCTTCAATGACCTCTACGCCAGGAACCCGTGGCGACTATATCGATGTGTACTACACAAGGGACCCGGCCATCTATCTGAAGGCGAGGACCGAGGAGCACTGCGGCGAGGAGACGATTCGCACGGATGCCAGGAACGTGAACGCCTGTTATCTCGAAGACTATCCCCGCTGGTTCATCATTCCGTACCAGATCCCGGACTACGGCACCCAGCTGCATGAGTTCGGCCACGATTTCCTCTTCGCGACGGTCTATAAGACACGGTCAGTCTCGTACCGCGACATTGGTTGGTTCGTAGAGGGTACCGCGATGTATTTTGAAGGTGCCGTGTTCAACGACAGCGGCTCGCTCAGAGTTCCAAAGCCATTGCCCTGGTGCATCAGTGGCTTCCGGCGATACGACCAGCAGAACCGTCTCAATCCGCTGACTCGCCTACTCCATGCTACGGAGAGGGGCTTTTGGCAGATCGCGGGAGGATACCCGCAAACGTGCATGCTGTTCGACTACCTGGAGCGCCATGAGCCAGGCGTTCTGTATGCCCTGATCGACCGCATCAACTCGGGTCAGATCCTCTCCAACGACCATCTCGTCACTGCACTGCTTGACCTGTCCGGGAAATCGGTCAGCGAACTTGAGGAAGCCTACCAATCCCATGCGCGGCAATGAGCATCATCCAACCGGAATGACGATGCGTGATCGGCGACCGTTCGCCCCGTGTTCCGGCCGTGGTAGTTGGGAGAAGAGACAGTGAAATACCCTCGCGTACTCGTTGTTGCCGCCATTGGGCTGTGCGCCGCGTTGTGGACGTACGCCTGCGGCGACGGCACGATCGACCCGCCTCCCCCCGATCCTCCCCGCGCGACGACGGTCACGGTGACGCCGGCGACGACCGAACTGACGGCACTGGGCGATACGGTGCGGTTCACCGCTCCGGTGCTGGATCAGAACGGGCAGGCGATGGCGGGGGCGCCGGTCGCGTGGTCATCGTCCGACGCCTCTGTGGCAACGGTGGACGCGTCCGGGCTCGCGACGACCGCGGGAGACGGGACGGCGACGATCACGGCGACCTCGGGCTCGGCGTCGGGAACGGCGGTGGTGACGGTGATACAGGCGGTCAGCGCGGTCGCGGTCTCTCCCGCCGCCGACACACTGGTGGCGCTGGGCGATACGGTGCGCCTGACGGCCGTGGCGTCCGACGCGAACGGACACGCCGTGGCGGGAGCCGAGTTCACCTGGGCGTCCGGCGACACGGCGGTGGCGACGGTGGACGCTGCAGGGTTGGTGACGAGCGTCGCCACGGGAACGGCCACAATCACGGCGACCGCGAGTGGAGCGTCCGGCGTCGCCACCGTAACCGTGGCGATACCTAACGTAGACGCGGTCTTCGACTCGCTGATGCTCGCCTTCACCAGGGAGCGAGACATCGGCGCGGCGGCACTTGGAATCATGCGAGACGGCGAGATCGTCTACGAGCGAGCGTTCGGGTGGATGGACAGCGCGCGTGTGCAGCCGGTGCGCCAGGACGTGGTCATGCGAGTGGCGAGCGTGTCAAAGGTGGTGACGGCGGTCGCGATCCGGCGGTTGGTGGCCGAAGGCCGGGTGTCGCTCGACGACTACGTATTCGACCTCGGTCAGGAATCGGGGGGTCTGCTTGACCTGGACCCGGTTCCGAGCCTCGGAGACCCGCGCTTTGCCGAGATCACCGTGCGGCACTTGCTCAATCACCAGGGCGGGTGCTGCACGGGAGTGTGGTGGGATCACTTCGCGATAGCCGAGGCGACCGGGGGCTCGGTTCCGGTCAGTCGGGAAGCAATGATCCGTTACATGATGGGGCTCCCGCTCCGCTTCAGCCCCGGCACGGACCGCGTCTACGGGAACACGGGATTCCTCATGCTCGGCCACATCGTCGAGACGGCGTCCGGACGGGACTACATGGACTACGTTCACGAAACCCTCTTCGCGCCCCTTGGGATTGGCCGGGAGGACTTCATTCTCGGTCGCAGCCTCCCTGCCGACCGAAGCGACAGGGAGCCCTGGTACGACGGCAGGGGAGTGCCGTTAGCCATCAACCTATTCGATCCTTCGGGTCCGCGTGTGCCTTGGCACTATGGCGGATGGGACCAGAGGATCTTGATGGCCTACGGCGGACTGGCGGCGTCAACGAACGCGCTGCTCAAGTTCGTCGAAGTGTATCAGGCGAGCCATGACGAGTTCCTGGGAATGGCCCGTCAGGATGGGTGGGGATGGTACCAAGGCAGACAGCTGGGAAGCGGTGCGCTCGTGCGGCAAACCCCTGGCGGTGTAAACTACGCGGCCATCTTCAACAAAGCCGAACAGGGTTGGCCGCTGGAACTGACCGAACTCATCGACGAACTGCTCTCCAGCGGTCGCATCGTATGGCCCCCCGAATGACGGGAGCGACACGCGGCCAAGGCTCCCGCTTGTCAACAGTTGCCGACGGTCGGCCGACGAGACCCCCCCGGTCGATCTCAAGCACGGACCGTTGCCCCAGTGCGTGCCGCCTCGACCGAGGGGTGGCTCCGCTTCCCCTTCGATCCCCCCTGGTATTTCGAGCTTGGGGCTAGGTTCGCGAGGCGGACGGCACCCGTCGATGCCGTGCGCCGCATGGGCGTGGCCCTCCGCTTTGGACCGGTCCGGCCGCTGCTTCCCGGTGGCGGGATCAGTGCCGGTTCCTCGACTTGCTACTCCGAGCCGCCGGGCCGCCGAGGCGATGGCTTCGGCGCGCGGGTCAGCCCTTGTAGTCCGCTGCGGGGATGTCCGGCGAGAGTCCATCCGGGAAGTTCTCAACCGTCGTGGTCGACCCCGTCCCGCCACTCGCTGGCGGTTTTCCCGCCATTCGCGCACCGTTGAGCCGGACATGGCCCGACGGAATGAAACGCAGATCGTGGAGTCCTGTAATGACTTTCGAAGATCCCTTGCCGGGATTCAGGCCTGAGGCGATCCGCCGACGCAGCTTTCTTCGCCGATCGGCGGGCGCGCTGGCCCTGGCTCCGGTGGTTCCCGTTGGACGGCTCGCCTTGCTGGGCGGGAGAGATGCCACAGGCGCTGAATCCGCGGCCGGCCCGGCGACCGACGCCGGTCTGCAGGCCGGACAGACCGCGCCTCAGGAGGCATGGGTCGCCCGCGCCCGCGCCGAGATCCCGGCCTCGACCGGCAGCCTCTACTTCCAGACGGGCGGGATCGGGCCCTCGCCCGAGGCGGTGATCGACCACGTCCAGGAGCGTCTCGCCTTCCAGAACGAGAGCCCCGCCGAGCCTCGAGTGGCGGCCGACATGGCCCGCATCGAACCCGACCTTCGCGCGCAACTCGGGCGCGCATTCGGGGCCGGAGCCGACGAGGTCGCGCTCACGCATTCCACCTCCGAGGGGATCGCCATCGTCGCCTGGAGCCTGAACTGGGCGCCGGGCGACGAGGTCGTGATCTCCAACACCGAACACCCCGCCAACGTCATCCCCTGGTACGTCCTGCGGGACCGGTTCGGGATCGTGATCCGCGAGATCGATCTCAGCACGGGGACGGCACTCCTCGACCAGGTCCGCAGCCAGCTCTCGGACCGCACGCGCATGGTGAGCATCAGCCACGTGTCGCGGAACAACGGACGGACGCTGCGTACCGGCGAGTCCGCCGAACTGGGCGCGCTGCTCCGCTCCCGGGGAGTGCGCTACCACCTCGACGGTGCGCAGGGCCCGGGCTGTGTCCCCACCGACTTCCGCGCGCTCGGCTGCGACTGCTACTCCACCTGCGGCCACAAGTGGCTGCTGGGACCCAAGGGGACGGGCGCGCTCTTCGTGCGCCGGGAAGTGCTCGACGAGGTGCGGCTCAGCTGGGCCGGCTCGCACAGCCACGCGACCATGGACTACGAAGGCGCGTACACCCTGCTCCCGAGCGCCGCCCGCTACGAATTCGGCACCCGCGCTCTCGCGGACTTCGCCGGCTTCGCGCGCGCCGTCGAGTGGATGGCGGGAATCGGCCTGGCGAGAATCGAGGAACGGATCCAGTCTCTGGTCGACCACGCCATCGAGGCGGTCGACGCCACGGACGAGCTGGGGGTGTCGTCGCCGCGCACGCGGCCGGACCGGTCGGGTGTGTTCGTCCTCGAACTGCCCGAGCGGTGTGACGCTACGCAGCTCTACAACGATCTGCGTGAAGACGACGGAATCCTTGCCTCGCCGGTGCGGCAGCCGCGCGATTTCCGCCTGTCGATCCACTTCTTCAACACGCGCGACGAGATCGACGCCGCGATCGCGGCGATCGCGGCGCGGTGCGGGTGAGGTCTTGCCGGGATCGGAGACACGGTTCCGACCGAATCAAAGAAGGTGGTCAGGTCGCGCGCGATCCCGATGCGGACGCTCTCCGTCCAAACGAAACACGAGCGTTCGTCCGAACCAAAGGTTCAGGTCCGTCCAATCGACAGATCAGGGCTGGCCTGTCGCCGAAGTTCCTGGAACACGAAAGTCTCGAGAAGCTGGCCGAACAGCCTACGGTCCCAGGCCAGAGCCGGACCGTCCAGGCCGAGAAGCGCGGCGGCGATTCCGGTATCGGAGAGGTGCAGCTTCGGCCGCTTGATGAGCCGGACTGCGCCAGCGGATGGAGCCGGAGCGTCTGAAGGCGACCGGCCAGCGACTCCGAGAGTTTCGGCACCAGGAGGACGTGCGTGGAGCCGGTGAGCAGGAATCGTCCGGGGGCGCGCACACCGCTTTCCGCGGCTATGATACGCGCGCCCGAACCGGAAGGAGGCAAGGCTGCCGGCAACCCGCAGGATCCCCACGTACGTGTGGACGTTTCTGGCCCTGGTAACCGGCCTGACGGCGGGCGGCTTCCTCCCGGGGCCGCTCGCGCCCGTCGCCGACGCGACCTCCACGCTCATCGCGTGGGTCGTCGCCATCGTTCCGCTGCTGATCCTCGCGGCGCTGAGCCCGGCCATCGCCACCCTGGTGCGGCGCGGGCTGGCCGGGCGCTTCGCGGGAGCGGTCGTCCTGTGGTACGTCTTCACATCGACGGTCGCGGGGCTCATCGCCCTGGTCACTTCCGCCGCCATCTTCCGCATCCCGCTCACC
>LXNI01002986.1_pt1 | contig 10529 bp, 10 predicted proteins | sample 809091 | NCBI WGS metagenome assembly LXNI01 (sample SAMN04870527, study PRJNA318959) | sponge metagenome | biome: 01000161; feature: marine sponge reef; material: water | host: Sarcotragus foetidus | place: Greece: Milos, Mediterranean Sea | collected 2013-05-29 | depth 5-7 m | reverse complement strand
TCACAAGCTCGATCATCCGCTCCTTGTACTCGGGCGGATACCGCCCCCGCCTGCCTCCCGCCATGGCACACCTCCTTGGTCCATCCAAATGGAAAGGTGTCCGTCATAGCGGGGCAACTCCACGAGGTGGGTTGAGTGCAATCCAGAGTTGACCTTGGGCGTCCCATCGGATGACATCCCGTCCGTATCCGGGTCTTCCGAGCGACGGATACCTGATCTCCCGGACGAGATTGCCATCGTAGGAAAAGACACTGACCCGGCGATTGCCGAAGTCTAGCACGGCCAGCAGTCCGTCAGCGGAGATGTCCATGCCGGCCACCGCCCTAACCTCCCCGGGCCCTGCGCCGCGGCGTGCGATCGTCCTGACATATCTACCGTCGGTATCATACTGTCGTAGCTCACCATCAGCTACGAAGAGATCACCGCCTGGGCCGACCGTGAACATCGGGAACATGCCAAGCAAATACTCTGGTGGACCGTCCATCATACCCAATCGCGAAATCTCCCGAAGAGACGCCGCACCTCCCCGGGGTGACGACGAGAAAACGAACGTCGTGTCACCCAGCCGCCGCGATGAGTCCAGAGTCTCCTCATCGCACCCGCCGAGCACAAGTGTCGATAGAGCCACCACCAACGCGCTACGCATGAGTCCTATTCCCTTTCTCGGGTTAGGTTAGGCCATCTCGCTGTTGAAAGTATGACGTGTCTCCCCAGTAAGGGGCAACTCCAATTTACCTGATGAAGGGGTAGGGCCAAGTCTTAGCCCCGCGAGGCATCAGTTCCCTCCTCCCGCCAGAGCGAGCGAACTTCGATTGCTGTTGCAGCGTAAGCTTGCTGAGTCCGTTGTTGACCGAGGCGTTGTACCCGATTGACTCGTCAGCATCCTTTCTCCAGGCGCGAATAACGTGGTCGAAGTTCCTTGCAGCGACGCGACGGAGTGACAACCGGGACGCGGACAGCGCTGGCGGAAACCAAGCGGTTGCGGATGTAGGCGGGGCGTCCCATTATTGGGCGAGGGCGTGGTTTTCGCGGAACGTGGACATTACGCCAAGTGCCCAAACGTTGAGCGCAGGTTGGACTTGTTACTTCGCTGCCGTGCTGGATCTCCTGAAGCTGCGGATGGGCGGGCCACTTGGGCAATGGCGCCGCACACACCCCCCGCCGGGGCACCACCGTCGGCACTCAGCTCAGAGGCGCGCCAGCGTAAGAGGGGAGGCTGCTTTCTTGATGACCATTAGGAACCTGTGGAGAAGTCCAATCAACTTCGCCCGGTATCTCGGTGTACTGGCGGTGATTGGAATCGTCGCATGCTCTGAGGTCGAGAGTGGTCGTTGGCTGTATACGGCGTCCGATAGCGCAGGTGTGCGCATTTATGACAACCATTATTCCTCTCATCCACTCCATTGGAAGCCCTTGGCCAATCCGCGTGAGTTTGCCAACATAGGCACTCCCAATGCTGGCAAGCCCTTCTTTGAAGTTCGAGATATTGCGCTGCTGGACAACGACCGGATGGCGGTTGCTGAGGAATCGGATGTCCGGATAATGACGCTTGCCGGCGGCGAGACCGTCTCCGTCGGGCGGGATGGTGAAGGGCCAGGAGAGTTTCGGAACATTGTGGGGATCGCGCGACTGGCAGGTGACAGTATTCTCGTGCTCGACAACAGATTGATGCGTCTGTCCGTGTTCGATGCTGCAGGAAAACTGGCCGGCACGACCCAGTTGGAGACGGAAGGTAACAACCGACTCTGGGGTCTGCATGTAGTCGATGATGGCACGGTTATCGTGGGAACGGCATGGTCTGGGCGATTGCTCGGGGGGAACCGTAGTCCGGGGCGACGCCGCTTTGCCTACCGAGCCTTCCGATATGAGCGGACGGGCGAGCTATCTGATGTTATTGGGCCCCTTCCCGGCACTGAAGTTGTCGTTGGTCGTTTCGGTGAGGCGACAACATTAGGAATGGCTCCGTTCGGACGCCAGACCACCATTGGAGTGGCGGAACAACTTTTGTATCTGGGAACTGCGGACGAGTTCGAGATTCTCGTCACACGCCTTGACACCGGACCAGTCGCAATCTTTCGACTCGGACCGATCGATTTTGCCATTGAAGAATGGGAAATCGAGGAATGGATTAACCACCGCGTTTCGCAATTGCCTTTTCCGGAGCGGGAAGTTGGTTTTCGGCGCTCCATGGCAGTGGCCGAGCAACCCAAACGGCGGCCTGCATTCGAAGAGTTGGTCGTTTCGGGTGAGGGCGACGTGTGGATCAAGGAGTTTGCAGGGGATTTTCGTCGAGAAGTTCTGTGGCATATAATAGGGGGGACTAACGGGAAGTATTGTGGTTCCCTCGCGCTCCCGGCGGCGTTTCGGTTGATGGATATCAGAGATGGCAGATTGACCGGGGTTTGGAAGGATGCGATGGAGGTGGAGTACGTGCGGGTTTACGAAATCACCGGTGCCTCTTTTGGGACCTGCCGGACTGAGCGTATTGGTCAGAATGGGCCTTGAGGGGTGTCCCTTTTGATAAGCGGAAGCACAGACTGGACGATCTGGTTCCTCGCCCTTGCAGCAGATCTGATTCCAGCGGGCCGGAATGGCGGGAAGGCGGCTCCGAATGGCGTATGGGGGCGGGCCCAGGTGGACCAAACCCGGCTTCGCAACCAAGTTGTCAATGGCCCACCCAAATCTGACACTTTTCGGGACGCTCCGTGCAGGGAGCTTAGCGACCGAAGCGGATCGGCCCGGGAGGGCGATGGGCGGGGTGATCGGGGCCTTCGTCGAGCGTTACAACAACGGCTGGCTCCTCCAGCGGCACGGGTACATGACCCCTGGCCCCCGCCCGCGAAAAGCTCAGCCGATCCAGCATATTAGCCATCACCAACCCTCCCAAGCCGTCTATAGAACAGGAATCGCGAGGTCAGGACACACTCCCTAACCACATGTAGTGAGGGACCTGTCTACGGTGCGCATGTCCGATCGACGCGGTACCGGTGGAGGTACGACACGTCGTACTCGGCGAACGTGGTTCCCCAGACCTCGTCGCGGCTCGCGAGGACAATGGCCAAACGAGGGTGCCAAGGCTTTAGTGAACCGCGGCCCTGTTCTATCTCTACTGTCCCCTCCAGCGTGCCATCCGAACCGTAGATCTCCCAAACGTCGACGCGGTCCTCGCGCATCTCTCTCAGCAACCAGATCGTGCCGTCCGTTCCAGCCACGACTTGCCTGACCGGAGGATGGTGCTCCGGGACCCGGAAAACGTCGCGCGCGGCACGGCGCCTGCGCTCAAGCGTTGCCTCAGTCAGTTGAGGCGCGGAGAGCGACGAGGGCGCGTAGTCACCGACCCTCCAACCGGCGTATTCGTCCGCCAGCCGGCGTTCCATCGCAGAGTTGACTTCGCGCCGCTCGTACTCGACGGTTCGATGCAGGAGCGTGTCCCCACCGATCGAAATCACCAGAAGTTCAAAGGTCGGTGGAGTCGCGTCTTCATGCACTTTCCCGATCTGGACTACAGCGGTACCATCGGGTCTCAGAGCCGTCAAGTACTCTTTGAGGCCGATCAGGGGGAGGTCGCGCAGCGGGTGAATCCCCGGAAACAGCCTGGCGTCCCTCTCATTCTGTACGGCGTTGTCCGGCCAATGCATGATGGCGATGGTGTCGAGAACCTCTCCGGATCGTGAGAGGCGGCGCAATGCGAGCCCGGGGCTAGCTCCTCGAGACAACCGGGCCCGCCCATCGGTGATGACCCGCCTACCGATGAGCGTTCCATCCGCGAGCATTCGGCCCGGGGTCAACCGCGATCCTTCTTCGGGTACACTCACGGAAAACTGGATGACCTCCTCCGGTACGCGCTCGTCAGTGGTGAACAGCTGAATCCGATTGCGGTCGGATATCCATAGAGTGTCCGCGATCCACCCCACACCGAGGCCCGCGAACTGGATGTCACCCGGCCCTTGCCCCGCGCGCCCGATCCGACGAAGCACCCGGCCATCGGGGGAAAACACCGTGATCTCGGGCACCATGGCTTGAGCGACGTAGAGGGCGCTATCAGGACCGATCGCAAGATCCATAACGCTGGTGACCAGATCCGTGCCCTCCAAAGAGCCGATTCGCAGGACTTCATCCAGCCGCCATGGTGTCGAACACATGGCCTGCGCACCCATCACCCCAGGGGTGCAAAGGACCAACGCGCTTAGGGAAATCAGTTGACGCGCGATTACCCTCAGAGAATGTAACCCGCCGTTCATTTGGCGCACGTCCCCTCTGGCACTGGAACCAATCCCAACCACCAAGACAGATTCCTTCTAAGCACTCGTCGCCTCAACCAGCGAGTGGTCCGACACGTTGACCCTTCCCTCCACACCCCGCACCACCGCTCCCGCGCCGACCAGCGACCCGTCCAGGCGCGCTCCCTCCACGCGCGCTCCCGCGCCCACGATGGTGTTTGCCAGTCGGCTGCCGACAACGCGCGCACCCCGCTCGAGCGTGACGTTGGGACCGATGACGCTCCCCTCGGCAACCACATCCTCCTCCACAAGCACCGGCCCGGCGAGCGAGCAGTCTCTCAACCGGGCGCTGGGCGAGACCGCCGCGCCCCCGGCCTCCAGCAGATGGCGGTTGGTGCCGAGCAACCCCTCGGGACTGCCGCAGTCGTGCCAGGAGTCCACCGGCGCCGTGCGGATGCGCGCGCCGCGGTCCACCATGTACTGGAAGGCGTCCGTCAGGTAGTACTCCCCCGATGAGCTCTTCGGCGAAGCCAGCACGTGGTCTATGCCCTCGAAGAGCAGGGCGGAATCGCGGATGTGGTAGAGGCCGATGTTGGCGAGGCGGGAGACGGGTTGCTCCGGTTTCTCGACGATCCGCGTCATGGCGCCGTCCCGGTCGGTTACGACGACGCCGTACTTCCAGTAGTCCTCGACCTCCTTCGTCCAGATGACCGCGCTCCACTCCGGCGAGAGGGTTCGCGCCGGCGACAGGTCGGCTTCGAACAGGGTATCGGCGAACAGGATCAGCAACTCGTCAGCCGCGAACGGCTGCGCCAGCTTGACCGCGCCCGCGGTCCCGTCCTGCACGGCCTGGACGACGTAGTGGACGGGCAGGTCCGGATACGCCTCCTCCATGTACCGGCGGATGACTTCGTCGAGATGGCCGACGATGAACACCATCTCCGTGACCCCGAAGCGCAAAAGGCCATCCAGCAGATGGGCGAGAACCGGTCTCCCGGCCACGCGCACCAGCGCCTTGGGCAGGTGATGGGTGTGGGGCCGCAGCCTCGTTCCCTTGCCCGCAAGCGGGATGACGGCTTTCATGCAGTAATCCGGTGAGAAATCTGCCGCATTCCGTGGAACCGGCCGGTGGAATGGAATTCGTACGCGCGCCAACGTAAGATTATGCGTTGCGAGTTGCCTCTGTTTCGCGAACGGGGCCTCCCAGGAGGGAAAGGCTGAGCCAGGAACTCTCTTTTGCCGGTCGTCTGAAGCGCGCGCTTGTGGCGGCTTCCGCCCGCACATCGGCCGACGCCGCCGATCGGCGTCTCGTGGGCCGCACCTATGCCATCCCCTTCGCTCACGTCTGGGATGCCGCCCTCGACCTCGTTCGAGGTGAGCTGCCGCGCTGGCATGCCCGCTGGTGGGACGAGGAGGAAGGCGTGATCCAGGCCCTTACGCGGGGGCACCTTTCCCGCCGCGCGAGCGACGTGGTGATCCGCATCGGACTCGATGAGCTGGCGCAGACGCGGGTGGATCTCCGTTCGACTTCGCGCTCCAGGCAGCTGGGGGACTTCGGCAGCAACACGCGGCTCATCGGCGCGTTCATCGCCGCGTTGGACCGGAAACTCACCAGGCCCCGGACGCCCCCGGCTCCGGTCCGCGAAGAATCTCTCCCCGAGGAGGCCGGCGGGGACCCCGAGCCCCCGGCGGATTACTCCGCGACGGTGGAAGTCGCTGGATCCGCCGTTGAAAGCGATCGCGATCGGACCGGGTTCGGCCGACGGAGTTCCCACGCGCCAGGGCGAAACGCCGGCCGGCGAGGACTCCGTTCTCGACGCACACATGCGCGGCGGGGAGGCCGCGGTTCGAGCCGGCGTCCCGGCTACCGCGGAAAGGGCCGCTCGGACGCCGAGGCGCCCGCCGCCGAAGGCACCGCGCCCGATGCCGGACCGCCCGCCGCCGAAGGGAGCCGGGCATCCGGCCGCCACGGCAGCGGACGGGGATCCCGTTCACGGGGTCGACGCGGCGGAAGACGGGGAGAGCGGCGCTAGCCCGTCCCCCCGGCATCATCCGACGGCGACCTGGGCATCCACGTGTTCTTCGCCCTCCGAGCGCGCGATGATGGCGGCGCCGCACGAATCGCTGTAGACGTTGACCGCCGTACGCGCCATGTCCAGCGGGCGGTCGATCGCGAGCATGGCCCCGACGATCAGGGCGGCGTCGGCGTTCCCGCCAAGCCCGATGGCCTCGAGAACGATGAAGATGACCACAAGGCCGGCCGAAGGCACCGCAGCCGCTCCGATCGACGCGAGAAGCGCGGTCAGTACGACCGTGGCCTGCGTCATGAAGCTGAGGTCGGCGCCCAGAGCCTGGGCGATGAAGAGCGCCCCGACGCATTCGAAGACCGCCGTTCCGTCCATGTTCACCGTGGCGCCCATGGGCAGCACGAAGGACGACACCTTGTTGGAAACGCCCACCTTCTCCCGCACGGTCTTGATGGTGACCGGAAGCGTCGCGCCCGAGGAACTGGTCGAGAAGGCCACCAGGAGCGGCTCGAGCATGTTGCGGAAGTGGACGATCGGTGAGATCGGGCGCCCGGACGCCAGCCGCCCTCCGAAGTACAGCACCAGCGGCAAGGTGATGAAGAGGTGAATCGTCAACCCCGACGCGAGCGTCGCGACGTACTTGGCCAGGGTTCCGAACGCTTCGAATCCGGTCGTGCCCACCATCCTCGTGATGAGGGCCAGGACACCGATCGGCAGCAGCTTGATGATGCCGGACGTGAGGGCCATCATCGCCTTGAAGAAGGCGTCGAAGATGTCGGTAACGATGACGCGGGGGCGTTCCGGCAGGGTCGTGATGGCGGCGCCGAAGACGATGCAGAAGAAGATGATCGCCAGCATGTCTCCGGTTCCGGCCGCATCCACGAAATTGATGGGCACGATGTCGAGGATCAGCTGGATGAACGAGTCCGGCGTGTCGACCAGCATGGGATCGGTGGAGGCCTCGACGATGGTGGATCCCACGCCCGGCCGGATCAGGTTGACCATCATGAGCCCCACCGTAGCGGCGAGGAAGCTCGACACGACGTAGTATCCCAGCGTCTTGCCGAACAGGCGGCCGACGGCCCGGCCTCCTCCCACCGACGCCACTCCGGACACGATCGAGGTGAGCACCAGCGGCACGATGATCATCCTCAGCAGCCGCATGAACAGTTCGCCGATCCAGCCGATCGCCTCGGCGCCGGCTTCGCCGAAGGTGACTCCGGCGATCGAACCCAGGATCATCGCGGCAAGAACCTGCCAGTGCAGCCGCCGGTAGAAGGGGAGGTCGGGATTGTATTCCATGGGTAGCTACTCTGAGGAGGGGATGGATGGGCGTCCTGAAGGGGTTCGTCCCAGGCGGCAACGTGGTGGTCGAGACCGCGTTTCGTCAAGCTCCGGTCCCGGCCCGATGAGGGCGGCGCGGATGCTGCTGTCGGCGGCGCTCATGGTGACCGTCGCATGCGCCGCCGAGCCCGGGAGCCCCGGCAGCGCGCGCGTCGAAGACCCGGCCCTCGCGCCGCTGGACTCGCTCGCCGGCAACCGGTACGAGCGCCATCTGGCCTTCTTTGCGTTGGAGGACGAAAACCCGCTGGTGGTTGCCTGGTCGTTTTCGGCGGACACCGGCGAGGACGCCATCGACAGGGAGGCGCGCATCTGGCTGGCGCGCGGAGGAGTTTGGGACGCTTTCTTCCGGTCCTCCTGGGAGACCCCACCGGTCCGGGCTCCATGGCGCATCATCCCGCACGAGGGCATCCGCATCATCGTTGCGGAACGGGATGCGCTGACCGCCCTCCTCTACCGCAGCGCGGGCCGGGAGCTGGAGATGTGGCTCGGGGACGCGCTGGCGGGATGGAGCAGTCGTCCCGGCGAACTGATCCAGGTGAGAGGCGCCTCGACGGTTCTGTCCGAGAACGCCGTCGCGGGAACGCTGGTCGACATTTCCTTTGCCCGGCAGGCCTCGGACGCGACACCCGGAAGCTGGGCGCTTCTGATCTCCGAGGACATCCATGTGTTTCTGCGAGGACCGTTCGATGCGGCCGCCGACTCCACCTTCCAGGGTTGGGGTACGCTGCGCGCGCGCAATTTCGACTGGCCGGACGTGGTCGTGACGGCGACCCGCTCGAGGGCGTTCGAACCGGCCCGCCGCGACGTTCCGGTTGCGTGGCGCTTCCAGTCGCCCGACGCCGACCTGACGGGTAGAATCGAGGCCATGAGCACGCACATGGAGGCCGGGGAGGGGCCGGGTCCGCAGTTGCCCGTGATCGCCATCTCCGAAGTGGAAGGCTCGATCACGATCGAGACCATCCCGCATCGGGTGCGCGGCATCCTCTACCATCGCACACCCTGAGCCGCATCACCCCTTGTTCGAGAACCTGATCGCCCCGTTGCTCACCATCGCCTTCGGTGCGTTGGCGGGCGGGCTGACCAACTCGGTCGCGATCTGGATGCTCTTCCACCCGTACGAGCCGTTGCGCGTGCGCGGCCGGAAGATCGGTTTCCTGCAGGGCGCGGTCCCCAAGAACCAGCCGCGCCTGGCCGCGGCCGTCGGCCGGACGGTCGGCAACCGCCTGCTCACCGAATCCGACCTGGAGCGGACGTTCGCCGATGAAGAGTTCCGGCGCGCCTTCGATCGGCGGCTGGGCGCGTTCGTGGACGTGCTGCTCCTGGAGGAGCGCGGTTCCCTCCGGGAGATCCTGCCCGCGTCGATCCTGCCCGAGGTGGAATCGGCGCTGCACCACTCGGCGGTCAGGGTCCGCGAGCAGATCGCGTCCTGGCTCGACTCGGTGGAGTTCGAACGGGCGGTCGAGGACCGCGCCGGGTCGATTGTGGAAGCACTCTCGGACGTGCCCATCGGCGGGGCGCTCACGCCTGCCCGCAGCGCCGCGCTGGCATCCGCGCTCGACGGATGGATGGAGGGCACGCTGGGAAGCGACGGCTTCTACCGGGCGGTGGACGACTACCTGTCCTCGGCGGCCCGCTCGCTGCTCTCTCCCGAAAAGACCTTCGAGCAGACGATTCCGCCCGGAATGGTGGCCGCGTTCGAACGGGGGCTCGCGGACTACCTGCCGCTGGCGATCGCCCGGCTCGGCTCCCTGCTCGAGGACGATGGGGCGCGCGCCCGCTTCGAACGGGGCATCAACGACCTGCTGCAGCGCTTCATGCGCGACCTGCGTTTCCACCAGCGGGTGGTGGCGCGCCTGGTCATCACCGAGGACACCGTCGAACGGGTCCTGGACGCGATCCGGGAGGAAGGGGCGGAACAGATCGCGCGCATGCTGAAGGACCCCGCGGTCCAGGCGGCCATGTCGCGCGGCATCAACGACGCGGTCGTCGATTTCCTGCGCCGTCCCGTCCACCTGGTGCTGGGCGAAGCCGACAGCGAGAGCGTGGTGGCGGCGCGCCAGACCGTGGCCAACTGGGTGACCTCGACGGCCCGTGATCCCGCCACACGCAGATTCCTGGTGGGCAAGCTCGAGACGGCGCTGCACGAAGCCGGTGCGCGCAGCTGGGGCGAGGTGCTGGAGCGCGTCCCTCCCGCTTCGATCGCCGGCGGGCTGGTCTCGCTCGCCCGCAGCGCCGCCGCCGCCCGCCTGATCGACGGCGCGGGCCGCCAGCTCGTCGACACCGTCCTCGACCGCCCCATCGGAGTACCCGCGCGTTGGCTCCCCGACGGTGCAGCCGATCGCCTCAAGCAGGGACTGGGCGCACCGGTCTGGGAATGGCTGCAGGCCCAGGTGCCCGCGGTGGTTCGGCAGATCGACGTGGCGCGGCGCGTCGAGGAGAAGGTGCTGGCGTTCCCCGCTTCGCGCATGGAAGAGATCGTGCGCCGGGTGACCGAGCGGGAACTGAAGCTGATCGTGCGCCTGGGCTACGTGCTCGGGGGCATCATCGGCACCGTGCTGGTGCTCGTGACCCGGCTGGTGGGTTAGGCCGTCGCGAAGGCGGTCGCCATGCTTGATGGCTGATGGGCCACGGGGGGGGGTAGCCTGGCCTACCTGGACAGGTCGAACGGCCCCCGGCTCTGCTGACGGCGTCGGTGCGACGCCCGCTCCTGCTTCTTCTGCATCAGGCCGAGGAAGGTGAAGTGGCGCGTGGCCCGCTCCCGCGGGAGGTTCTTGCCCATCCGCTCTTCGACTTCTTCCACGGTGGGGCCGCGTCCGAAGGAGAGTCCCAGGAAAACCCCGAGCGCGAGCGCGAGGACGCCGCCCAGTATCTTCAGGAGCAGCATTCGTTTCTCCTCCAGGGAGCACTCAGCGCCTGAGCGACTCGGGCACCAGAAGGA
>LXNI01002984.1_pt1 | contig 10533 bp, 8 predicted proteins | sample 809091 | NCBI WGS metagenome assembly LXNI01 (sample SAMN04870527, study PRJNA318959) | sponge metagenome | biome: 01000161; feature: marine sponge reef; material: water | host: Sarcotragus foetidus | place: Greece: Milos, Mediterranean Sea | collected 2013-05-29 | depth 5-7 m | reverse complement strand
GTCCGCTGAAGTACGTGTTGATGTAGCCGTCCGGCCGCTGCGCCGCGGCGATCGCTTCAATCACCTCATCGACACGTGTTTCCAGGTCGGCTGAATGCTCCCGCGCCAGCGCATAGCTCGCCGCTTCCAGCCACTTGTATACATCCGAGTCGTTGTAATACCGGCCCTCGAACTCGCCCTCCAGCCGCCCCGCCGCTCGCTCGAAATTGCGCAGCCGCCCCGTCACCTCGCACTGCTCGAACTGCCGATCCAACCCATGTGACCGCATGGCCCGCATCCGGTCTGCCCAGAATCCGTCCGCCACCTCCACCTGTCCCGGCGGTACCGGCCGCACCACGGCATGAGGCGATTTCGACAGATCCACTACCGCGGCTGAGTTCATGGTGTCATCCGCGTGGCGCTATCGGGACGTCGGAAGCGACCGCACGCAGCGAAACCCCAGGTTCCCTGCGCTGCTGTCCGGCGTATTGGAACTGCGCGCCGCCACCCGGTACCGGTTGCAGTAGGACCGGTGGCAGAGATACGACCCACCCCGTAGCAACCGCCGCTGTCCGCTGGCCGGGCCTTGCGGGTTACGCCGCTCGGCGCGCAGGTGGTGGCTGGGGCTGAACCAGTCGGCGCACCATTCCCACACGTTGCCCGACGTGTTGTATAGCCCAAACCCGTTCGGCTTGTAGGCGTCCACCGGCGCCGTGCCCACCCAGCCATCGGCCGATGTGTTGGATTCCGGAAACGTGCCCTGCCAGATGTTGCAGCGATGCTCGCCCTTGGGCGTCAGCTTGTCGCCCCACGGATAGCGGCGCTGGTCCAGCCCGCCCCGCGCCGCGTACTCCCACTCCGCCTCCGTCGGCAGCCGCGTGCCGGCCCAGTCGCAGTACGCCATCGCGTCATTCCACGACACGTGGATCACCGGGTGCTCCATGCGGTCGTCCACGTCCGAGCCGGGCCCCTCGGGCGCCGCCCAATACGTGCCGCTCACCGGCACCCACCACGGCGTGGTATCCGGCCGCTGCGGCGTCCGGCGCTTGATCTCGTCCGAGGCCAGCATGTGGAACACATAGCTCCAGCCGTACGCCTCAGCCTCGGTCCGATAGCCGCTGGCCGCGATGAACTCGGCGAACTGCGCGTTCGTCACCGCCACGATGTCAACCCGAAACGTATCCACCCGAACCGTCCGCACCGGCCCCTCGCCATCTGCCGGAAAGCCGCTGCGGTCCTCCGTCCCCATCCGGTACTCGCCACCACGGATGCGCGCCATCCCGGGCCGGCGCCGGAGCGACTGGGCGACCTGGCCGCTGCTGGTTACGCGCGCATCACCGGCACTAGCGTTCGTGTGCCGTGGCGACTCTGGCGAACAGCAGGCGTTGCCGCGCATGGGCTCTGTCCCAGACAAGAGACTCGCAATCTTAGCCCGCGGAGCATTCGCAGAGACTTTGACTGCGACGCCCCTATCAACAACATTCGCACCAATATCTGCATTGCGTTCGCACTCGCTCGACTTTGCTCGGCGGGGCGCACGTGAGGCTGGAAGCAAGCAAGCCGGGGCGGAGATGCCCCGGCGTTCGTCGTCTACGAAGAGGCATCGCCGTCAGCAGAACGGCTATTGCGTCCAACCTATGGGGCGATGCTCTGAGGGACATACTTGATCCCGGACTGCCTGGCGGCTAGGACAATTCATCATCGCGCGAGGACATAGAAGCGACGCCTGATCCTGTAGAAAACGTCCGGGAGGACACAATGACTTCATACTCACATCCGCATGGCTCCGGGGACGCCCGGGCCGAAATTCTGATAGTCGGCGGCGGTGTGGGCGGCTGCGCGGCGGCAATGTCGGCTGCCAGCCTAGGCAAGCGCGTCATTTTGACCGAGGAAACCGACTGGATCGGAGGTCAGCTAACGTCCCAGGCGGTTCCGCCCGACGAGCACACCTGGATCGAGCAGTTCGGAAGCACGGGCAGGTACAAGCAATACCGCAGTCTCGTCCGACAGTACTACCGCGACCACTATCCGCTCACCGCGGAGGCGCGTGCCGACCACTACTTGAACCCGGGCAACGGGCTCGTCTCCCGCCTCTGCCACGAGCCGCGCGTCGCCCTGGCGGTGCTGGAGCAGATGCTTGCCTTCCCGCGCGCCGCCGGCAATTTAGAGGTGCGACTCCACCGCAAGCCTATCGACGTGGACTATGACGGCGACCGCATCCGCGGCGTCAAGCTCCTCGATATGTTCAGCGGGCGCGAGGAGACCATCGAAGCCGACTACGTTATCGACGCCACGGAGTTGGGAGACCTGCTCCCAATGGCCAATGTGGAGTACGTCACCGGATTCGAGTCCCAGCGAGACACGGGCGAGCCACACGCCGTGCCGGGCGACCCTGAGCCTGACAACGTGCAGGCGCTGACTTGGGTCTTCGCCATGGGACACGATCCCGACGGCGACCACACGATCGACAGGCCAGCGCAGTACGACTTCTGGCGCGACTACAGTCCCGACCTCACACCCGAATGGGGAATGCCCCTCTATACCTGGGACAGACCCGTCTTCAGCGCCAGCTCGTTCGCCGATCCAAGGAGTCAGGATCAGTTCAATCGCCGGAGGATCGAGCGGCGCGTACTGTTCGCACACGAAACCGACACTCCTGAATCGGCCTGGTTCCTCTGGCGAAGAATCATCTACCCCGGACACTACCCGCCCGGAATTGCCCCTCCCGAGGTCACGCTCGTCATCTGGACGCAGAACGACTACATGAAGGGAAACCTCATCGACAAGCCGGAGGACGAGGTCCAGCGCTACCTGGAAGAGGCCAGGCAGCAGTCGCTCGGCTTCTTGTACTGGATGCAGACGGAAGCGCCGAGGCCCGACGGCGGCGTTGGCTATCCCGGACTCCACCTCGTGCCCGAAGCCATGGGCACCGAGGACGGGCTGGCCAAGTCTCCGTACATTCGGGAGTCGCGGCGCATCAAGTCGCTGTTCACCGTAACCGAGAACCACATCGGCGCCGAGGCGCGGGGAACACCGACGGCGGAGTACTTCAACGACACCGTCGGTGTGGGCGTCTACCACATCGACCTCCACTTCAGCACCGGCGGAAATCACCCTATCCACCTCCAATGTCTCCCGTTCCAGATTCCGATGGGGTCACTCATACCGGTCCGCGTGGAGAACCTGCTGCCCGCCTGCAAGAACCTCGGCGTTACTCACCTCGTCAATGGCGCATTCAGGCTGCACCCTGTGGAGTGGAACATCGGGGAAGCCGCCGGTCTGCTCGCGGCCTTCTGTATCGACAAGGGCGAGATTCCTAAGGCGGTAAGGGAGAACGAAGAGCTGACTCGAGAGTTTCAGTACCTGTGCCTGGACCAGGGCATGGAGTTGGACTGGCCCAAGCTCGTACCCGAAAGCGGCTGGGCCGCATTCGACAAGCGAGTCCTCGGATTCCTCCCGAAGGGCGCGCTGCCAAGAAAAGAGTGGCCCGACAGATAGCTTGGAGTGGCCTGATGACGCAGCCGTCCACTCAAGACCCGATACCAAAGCAGTCCTCGGCGAAGACCTCGATGTTCTCGCCACGGTGCCTGACGAGAGCGTCGACTTGGTCTACATGGCCGGGCTGGACGGTCTCGCGATTCACACCGCGTCGCCATAATGACCAATCATGCAAATAACTCAGCTGCGCGCTCATCCCCTCCGGAATCCCGACCAGGGGCGCGAATCCGTGGCTCTGGTCGTGGTCGAGATCGAGACCGACGAGGGGCTCACCGGCCTTGGATCCGTCGGCGGCTTTCCCGTCGGCGCGGAGACAATCATTACCCGCCAGTTCGCTCCGTTGTTGATTGGCGCGGATCCGGCTGACATCGAGGTCCACTGGGAACGCCTGTACGCCTCACTGAACCGGCAGGGGCAGCGAGGGACGGGCGTGATGGCATTGAGCGGCGTGGATCTGGCGCTCTGGGATCTGCTGGGCAAGTCGGTCGGGCGGCCGGTGGTGAACCTGATTGGCGGTGGATCGACCCGGCGCGTGCCGGTGTACTTGAGCTCGCTCTCGCTGCGCGGACGCGCGGACCGCCAGGCCCTGCTGACCGAAATCGCCGATGGGCGTCGCCAGGGGTTCCGCGCCTTCAAGTACTTCACCGTGCACGGGCCGCCGCACGGAGAAAATGGGCGTCAGATCGAATTGGAGGTGCTGCGCGAGATCCGGTCGATCATCGGTCCCGATGCAGACTTGATGGTGGACGCTCACTTCGGCTGGGACCTGCCATTCGCGCGGCGCATGCTGGAGCCGCTGGCTGAGGTGGGCGCCTATTGGTTGGAAAACCCCATTCCTATCGACGACCTGGCGGGATATGAAGCCCTGGCCCGTGACGGCACGGTGCCGCTGGCGGCGGGCGAGTCGGAACGCACCCGCTTCCCCTTCATCCCGCTCATCAACGCCGGCGTTTACTACCTCCAGCCCGATGTCAACCGCGTCGGCGGCCTCACCGAGGTCCTGCGCATCTGCGGCCTGGCCGCCAGCCACCAGCGTCCCGTTACGCCCCACCAGGGCTGGCTGCATTCGTGGCACCTGATCGCCGCGCGCGCTAACTGCCCGATCGGCGAATATTTCCCTCGCCGTGACCCTCTGCCCGGAAACGCTCTTATCTGGGACGCCCTTGAGGGCGAACCTGAAGCTCGCCAGGGCGCCGTCACCATCCCCGAACGACCTGGCTTCGGCTGGACGCTCAACCGCGCATGTCTAAGCCGCTACGCACCAAGATTGACTAGGCGGCCTCGTCGGCTCTAGCTGATGCCCGCGCGACGACTCGGAGGGTCGGCAGGTCCGCGCCGATATACTCACCGGCCCGCCCACAAGCGCGTGTCAATGCCCGTCCCGCCGGTAATCGAGTGGCGCGATGGCGCGGTCCGCATCCTGGATCAGCGCCGCCTGCCGGACGCCGTCGAGGTGCTGCACTGCACCGAGGTTTCGCAGGTCAACGAAGCCATTCGTACCCTCGCCATCCGCGGCGCCCCCGCCCTCGGCGTGGCGGCCGCTTACGCGGTGGCGCTGGCCGCAACCCGCGTCGACCCACCCGAGACAAAGCCATTCCTGGAATGTTTGGATTCAGTCATCGACGAGGTCATCGCCACCCGACCCACGGCCGTAAACCTGGCCTGGGCCGCCGAACGCATGCGCAGTGCCGCCCGCGCGCAGGCAGCCGACGACGTCCAGGCAATACGGACGTGCCTGCTGACCCTGGCCCACGACATCGCGGCCGACAACGAACAGCGCCACCGCGCCCTCGCCGAAGCCGGGGCCGACCTCTTCGCCTCCGGCGAGCGTGTGCTCCATCACTGCAACACCGGCCCGCTAGCCACCGCTGCCAGCTACGGCACCGCCCTTGGTGTCCTCCAGGCCGCCAACCAGCGGCACGGCATCGAAGTCGTGGTCAGCGAAACCCGCCCGCTCCTGCAGGGCGGGCGCCTCACAACCTGGGAACTCGCCCAGTGGGGCGTACCCTTCACCCTCATCACCGACAGCATGGCCGCCGACCGCATGCGCCGCGGGCACATCGACGCCGTCATCGTCGGCGCCGACCGCATCGCCGCCAACGGCGACGTTGCCAACAAGATCGGCACCTACAGCCATGCCGTCGCCGCCGGCGCCCATGGCCTGCCCTTCTACGTAGCCGCCCCGCTCTCCACCATCGACTTCGACACCCCCAACGGCGACGCTATCCCCATCGAGGAACGCGCCACCGAGGAAGTCCACGGCTACGGCGACTGGCGTTGGTCGCCGTCCGATGCCCCCGTCGCCAATCCGGCCTTTGACGTCACCCCGCACGAACGCGTAACCGCGATCATTACCGAGCACGGCGTCCACCGGCCGCCGTTTGAAGAGTCGCTCGGCCGGTTTGCGGCCGCCCCCGAAGCGGCAGCCTGAGATGTGGAGTTCAGTCTGATGCCGGCCATTGGAGTCATCGGCGGCAGCGGGTTCTACGACATGCCCGGCCTTGAGAACATTCGCGACGAATCCATCACGACGCCCTTCGGCGACCCCAGCGACACCATCCGCATCGGCAGCCTGGATGGAGCGGAAGTTGCCTTCCTTCCCCGCCACGGCCGCGGCCACCGCATCATGCCCACCGCGGTCAACGCCCGCGCCAACATTTGGGCACTCAAGTCGCTTGGGGTGCGGTGGATCATCTCGGTCAGCGCCGTCGGCAGCATGCGCGAGCACATCGAGCCCCTGCACGTCGTGGTTCCCGACCAGCTGATTGACCGCACCCGCCAGCGCCCCATGACCTTTTTTGACACCCCCGGCCTCGTCGTCCACGTCGGCATGGGCGAGCCGTTCTCCGCCCGCCTGTCCGCCGTCCTGGCCAAAGCCGCCGAAACCGAGGGCGCGCACGTACATCGCGGAGGCACGTACGTCTGCATCGAAGGCCCACAGTTCTCCACCCGCGCCGAATCCGAAACCTTTCGCTCCTGGGGCGTCGACGTCATCGGCATGACCGCGCTTCCCGAGGCGCGACTCGCCCGCGAGGCCGAGATCTGCTACGCCATCCTCGCCATGGTCACCGACTACGACGTCTGGCACGAGAGCGAGGAAGACGTCTCCGCCGAGATGGTCATAGCCAACCTCATGGCTAACACCTCTCTCTCCCAGCGAGTCGTCCGACGTGCGGTCGGGCAGATCCCCACCGACGCCACCGCCTGCGAGTGCGCTGACGCCCTGACCACCGCCATCATCACCGCACCGGACGCAATTCCACCCGATTTGGCCGAGCGCCACGATCTGCTCGTGGGCCGGTACCTGAACCGTTCGGTGTTGGACTAGGCCGCCGCGCATGAGCACTTCGAACGGATCCGGCTGCGTAGTCGTCATCGGCACCGTCGGCATCGACGACATCGAGACTGCCCAGGCAAGTGTCCGCGGAGTCCTGGGCGGCTCCGCCACGTACGCCAGCCTGGCCTCGCGACACTTTGCACCAACCGCCTTGTCAAGCGTGGTTGGCCACGACTTTCCGTCGGCTCACCTCGAACTTCTGACCAGGCGCGACATCGACCTCAGCAGCCTCGAGACCGCCGACGGTCTTACCTTTCGCTGGGGTGGGCGTTACGCCGAAGACATGAATGTGCGCGAGACCACGTTCGTCGACCTCAACGTGCTCGAGCACTTCGATCCGAAGGTGCCGCAACACGCGGTAACCGACTCCTTCGTCTTCCTGGGAAACACCGATCCGAACATTCAGCTTCGGATTCTCGACCAGGTGGTGGACCCACGCTTCGTCATCGTCGATTCAATGGATTTCTGGATCGAGGGCAACCGCCAGCAGGTATCGAACGTGTTCTCTCGCTGCGACTGCGTAGTTCTCAACGATGAGGAAGCGCGGCTCTTTGGCGGCCACGCCAACATCCCGCGCGCCGTGCGCACAATTCTGGAACTCGGGCCAACCTACGTCGTGGTCAAGCGTGGCGAGTTCGGCGCCGCCCTGGTCAGCGACCACGGTTGGTTCTTTGCGCCGGCCTACCCTCTTGACCAGGTCGTAGATCCCACGGGCGCGGGCGATGCCTTTGCCGGGGCCTTCCTGGGAAGCCTGGCAGCCGCCGGTGCAACCGACCAGGCCGCCCTCCGCAGAGCCGTAGTCTATGGAAGCGTCGTGGCGTCGTTTACAGTTGAGGCGTTCAGCGTGGATCGCCTCGCTGAACTCACCCGTCACGATATCGATTCGCGCTACGTTGAATTCGGCGACTTCGCCGCCTTCTAGCTACCAGTCCCACGCCCGGAGGAATCTGTATGGCCACGGCCGAAAACCAGTCCGATATCGCGGACGCTTCGCTTGCCGATGACGGTGTCCGCCGTATTGTATGGGCCGACCAGTCCATGCCCGTGCTCGAGAGCATCCGCCGCCGCTTCGAGCGAGAGCGCCCGCTCGACGGCCTCCGCATCGGCGCCTGCCTGCACGTGACCGCCGAGACGGCCAACCTGGTGCGAACCCTGCAGGCCGGCGGCGCCGAGCCCTCCCTCTGTGCCTCTAACCCCCTCAGCACGCAGGACGACGTGGCCGCGGCCCTGGTAACGGCCTACGGCGCGTCCACCTACGCCATCAACGGCGAGGACTCGGAGATCTACTACGACCACATCGAGTCCGTGCTCAACGGCCGGCCCCACCTCACGACCGATGACGGCGCCGACCTGGTATCCACCCTTCACACCGACCGCACCGACGTGATCGATGGCGTCATGGGCGGGACCGAAGAGACCACCACCGGCGTGATACGCCTGCGGGCCATGGCCGCCGACGGTGTGCTCAAGTACCCCATCGTGGCCGTCAACGAGGCCATGACCAAGCACATGTTCGACAACCGCTACGGTACCGGGCAGTCCACGTTGGACGGCGTCATACGCGCCACCAACCTGCTGCTCGCGGGGCGCACGGTGGTGGTGGGCGGCTACGGCTGGTGCGGGCGCGGCTTGGCCAGCCGCGCGGCCGGCATGGGCGCGCACATGATCGTGACCGAAGTCGATCCGGTCCGCGCGCTCGAAGCCGTCATGGATGGCTACCGCGTTATGCCCATGCAGGAAGCCGCCGCCCTGGGTGACGTCTTCATCACCGTCACCGGTGACAAGCACGTCATCGACCGATCCCACTTCGAGGTCATGAAAGATGGCGCGATCCTGGCCAACTCCGGCCACTTCGACATCGAAATCAACATCGAGGCGCTGGAGGACATGGCCGAGGAGGTATCCGAGGCACGGCCCTTCGTGGAGGAGTACCGCCTGCCGGGCGGCCGGCGAATCTACCTGCTGGCGCAGGGCAGGCTGATCAACCTCGCCTCAGCCGAGGGGCACCCTGCCAGCGTCATGGACATGAGCTTCGCCAATCAGGCCCTGGCGCTGGAACATCTGGCCAAGAACGCGCGCGACATGGCCCCGGACGTTTACGATGTCTCCGCCAAAATCGACCGGCAGGTCGCCTCGGTCAAACTTGAGGCGATGGGCGTTGGAATCGACACCCTCACATCCGAACAGGCCGCCTATCTTTCCGGCTGGCAGGAAGGCACGTAACCGCGCAGGGGCGCGGTCGAACCGCAAGCACACGCATCGACATCATGGGAGAGCACTTTGAGTAGCACCTTCGCGCAGGCCGCCCGTCTGCTGTTTACCTCCGAGTCCGTCACCGAGGGCCACCCCGACAAGCTTTGCGACCAGGTTTCGGACGCGATTCTGGACGCCTACCTGCGGGTCGATCCCAAGGCCCGGGTGGCCTGCGAGACCGCCGCATCGACCGGTCTGCTGTTTGTACTTGGCGAAATTACCGCGGCCGGCGACAGCGTCGACATCCCGAAAGTCGCACGCCAGACCGTCAGCGAAATTGGCTACACCCACTCCGACCACGGCTTCGACGCCGAAACTTGCGGCGTCGCCGTCTCCGTCAAGGAACAGTCGGCTGACATCAAGATGGGCGTCGACGAGGCCCTCGAAGTCCGCGACCTGGACGGGGACTACGCCGAGGTCGAAGGCCTGGGTGCCGGCGACCAGGGAATGATGTACGGCTACGCCTGCAACGAGACGCCGGAACTCATGCCGGCGCCCATTGCGCTGGCCCATCGTGCCGCCCGCCAACTCGCCGCCGTTCGCAAGGACGGCTCGCTTCCCTGGCTGCGCCCCGACGGCAAGTCTCAGGTCACCGTCGAGTACCGCTACGGGCAACCCGCTCGCGTGGACACAGTCGCGCTCGCTGCCCAGCACGCGGACGACATCGACAGCGACACCATCGAGCGCGAACTGGTCGAGCGAGTCATCCGTGAAACCGTCCCGCCCGAATGGGTCGACGACGAAACCCGCTTCATAGTCAACGGCACCGGCCGCTTCGTCATCGGCGGCCCCATGGGCGACGCCGGGCTCACCGGCCGCAAGATCATTGTCGACACCTATGGCGGCATGGCCCGCCACGGCGGCGGCGCTTTCTCAGGCAAGGACCCAACGAAGGTCGACCGTTCGGCCAACTACGCTGCTCGCTGGGTGGCCAAGAACGTCGTAGCCGCCGGCTTGGCCCAACGGTTTGAGTTGCAACTGGCCTACGTCATCGGCAAGGCCGAGCCAGTCTCCGTGAACATCGAGACCTTTGGGACCGGCAAGGTTCCGGATAGCGACATCGAAGCCGCCGTCCGCGAAGTCTTTGACCTGCGCCCCGGCGTCATCATTCGCGACCTGGGCCTGCGTCGCCCCCTCTACCGTCAGGTCGCCGCCTACGGCCACTTCGGCCGCGACGACCTGGCCGACGTCCCCTGGGAACAAACCAACCGCGCCGCAGACCTCGCCCGCCTCTGCGCGGTGGGAGCCGCCGTCGGCTAAGCCGAGCTTCAGTTGACGGCAATCGACGAAGTCCTGGAGCGTAACGCCCGTTTCGGCGCCGGCTTCGGCGCGGAGGTCGGCCACGCGCAACCCGCCCGTCGGCTGGCGATAATCGCTTGCATGGACGCCCGCCTGGATACCTTCCGGGCGCTCGGGCTGGCGCCCGGCGATGCCCACGTCATCCGCAACGCCGGCGGCGTGGTCAC
>LXNI01002983.1_pt1 | contig 10533 bp, 1 predicted proteins | sample 809091 | NCBI WGS metagenome assembly LXNI01 (sample SAMN04870527, study PRJNA318959) | sponge metagenome | biome: 01000161; feature: marine sponge reef; material: water | host: Sarcotragus foetidus | place: Greece: Milos, Mediterranean Sea | collected 2013-05-29 | depth 5-7 m | reverse complement strand
TCTTTGGCCGTCACGCTACGAAAGAGAGCGACAGCAACGTATTCGTGACATTGATTGCGACTGACCGTAAAGGGTTGGAAGCAAATCTAGTCGAATTTTTCGTGACGACGCGCCACACGAACATTCCACCTTCGATCGATGCCCTTGCATCAGGTACCGTCTCTATCGGATCTGGAATCTTCGAAGCAGAGAGCGCAGGTCAGGTACTGATGCCACTCATTGCGTATACGGACGACGAACCCGCCCCAACAGCGGTCCTCACGGGTGGGACACTGTTTCGCGCCGTCATCGATCCAAACGTGATGGACGGCGCAATTTGTGCGTCTGGCTCGGAAGGCTGTGAAAAACAATCCGGTATGGTCGCGATTGTAGTTGGCTCCAGCGACCTCAACTTTGAAGAAACGAAGTTACATACCCTATCGCTCTCGCTCCAAGATGCTTGGCAAACGGAGCTGGTATCCGAAGCATTGATGATCGAGGTTTCGGTCTTCGACAGCAACGATGCGCCGACGATCGTACCGGGAACAACGATTCCTACACAGTCTGTCGTCGTTAACGGTTCAACTTCCTTCTTCGCGGGCGATTTTTTCACCGACGAAGATGGTGACCGACTTTTGATTTATGCCGCGTCAGGTGCAGAGTCCATTGCAACTGTTGAAGTCTCAGAGCTGGATCACGTGACGTTCCACGGCATACGCGAAGGCGAAGCGAGGATTACGTTGACGGCAGTCGACCCAGAAGGGGCTTCCGTCAGTAGGAGCCTTACGCTTCAGGTGGGTCCCAACAACCGACCCGTCGTCGACGAGGACGTGCTCGCGATGCGTTTACCCGCTGACAACACCCTCAACATAGGCGCGACGGTAGACATTGAATTAGACGGGTTATTCATCGATACGGATGGCGGAGACTCGATTACGAATGTCACAGCCAGCTCGTCAGACGAAACCGTACTCCTCATCGCCGAGACCGACGGAGGCGAAACCGCGACCCTGATTGGACGTCACGCCGGCACTGCAACGTTGACGATTGTTGCCACGGACCAAGGGGGCAACACGACCAGCAAACTTATTGAAATTACGGTCAACGCACCGCCTGAGGAATCACAGCGTATCGAGGCGACAACCTTAGTAGACCGCGTGACGCCACTCGTACTGAGTCTCGCGAACGTCTTTGCCGACGCAGACGATGGTGCGAACAGTTTGACGATTACCGCCGAGACCGTTGGCGAAGGTAAAGAGCGTGCGACCGTTGCCGTGTCCGGCACCGAGCTCACGATCACAGGCACCACAGGTGCTGAGCCTGGCGACGTCGACATCAAGCTGACGGCCGTCGACCCTCATGGTGCCAAGGCGACGTCAAGTTTTATGGCGAAAGTCGTCAACCTCGACCCCATGGTTTCGACAAGTGTCGAAGCGCAAGAACTCGACCGCACTGCGCCATTGACGATTGAGGTTAAAGGCGTCTTCGCGGACTCAGATGGCGATATCGTCTTGCTGACCGCAAGCGTCCCAGAAGACAGTGTCGTTGGGGTAGGAAATATCGAGTTAGACGACGGTTTACTGGAGCTTTCCGCGCTGAAGGTCGGTGATGCTATCGTCACGTTAGAAGCAACTGATAACGATGGCGGGACGGTCACCTCCACGTTTGTCGCGACGGTGAACAACCTGAATCCAATCGTTGCGAATCCAATAGAGGATCAGAAAACGACACGGGTCGAGGATTTAGTGTTTCGTCTCCACGAGACGTTCGAAGATCCAGACACCGATGAAGCCTTAGTGCTTGCGGCGACCATCGACGACGAAATGATCGCGAGTGTTAGCCTAGCGGACAGTGTGCTGACCATTGAAGGTCTACGAGTAGGCAACACGACGATCGTGCTCTCGGCAACCGACGTCGACGGTGGTACGTTCACGCACGACTTCAAGCTCGAAGTGGAGAACGTGAAGCCGACGGTTGCGATGGATGTTGGCAAGCAGACGTTTGACCGCAGAGCGCCACTAGGAATCGATTTGAGCGAAACCTTCGCAGATGATGACGGCTCCGTTATCGAAATCTCGGCGGATATCGCGGACGAAACAGTCGTCGAAGCAACGGTCTTAGACACGACGCTGACATTGAGCGCGTTGAAGGTCGGCGACACCAGGATCACGCTGACCGCAAGCGATGACAACGATGCCGTAATCACGACTGATTTTGACGTATCGGTGATCAACATCGAACCCGTGGTGACGGCGCCGATCCTTGATCAAGTCACTACCCGCGTCGATCAACTCGTGCTTGACGTCAGAACCAACTTTGACGACCCAGACGCCGATTCGGACCTCTTGTCGATCACGGTTCAAGTTGACGATGACATGTACGTCGAAGCGAGAATCAATGGCACCGTACTCGCTATCAACGGTCTCGAAGTGGGTATGACGAACATTACGCTCACGGCGACCGATGAGGACGGCGGTACTGTGTCCGATACCTTCACGGTAAATGTTGAAAACATCGACCCGTTCGTCGCTAAGTCAGTTCCCGATCAGCAAATGGATCGGCGTGAACCGTTAGTACTCGACCTATCGCAGACGTTCGAAGATGCCGACGACGGCGCACCGAAGATTACCGCGATGATGCAATCAGGCGATATTGTGTCGATGTCGTCGATCGGTGACGATAGTTTGCTCGTGTTGACTGCGCTCGCTGTGGGTGAAACCATGATCACCTTGACGGCGATGGACGCGAATGGCGCTTCGATCACGGACGAATTCCGCGTATCCGTGATTAATATCGAACCCGTCGTCGCGAATCCGATACCTAATCAGGTCACGACGCGCGAACGAGACCTATCGCTCGACATTAGTGGCGTCTTTGACGACCCTGACGCGGACAACGACATGTTGTCCATCGGCGTTGACATCGAAGATCCGACGATCGTAGACGCGTCCTTCGACGGTTCGAGTCTGACGCTTCGTGGTCTAGATGTGGGTAGCACGACGGTAACACTGACTGCGAGAGATGCGGATCAAGGCATGGTCCAGTACCCATTTATCGTATTGATCGAAAACGTTGCGCCGCAGGTGGTTGGATCCACTAGCGCCTTCCTCCTCCAGGTGGGCGGCCAGCCTGCGACGCAATCAATCACGGGTTTATTCATTGACGACGGTGATCCACTTTCGTTCGCGGTCTCGTCGGGCAACCCCGGCATCGCCAGCGCGTCGATCGCAGGGACGACCGTGATACTAAGTCCAGTTTCACGCGGCGCGACCATGTTTACGATTACTGCTTCTGACCCGCACGGGGGTGTAGCCGCCGTTTCCGGTTCAGTTTCAGTCGGCGACGGCGAAATCAGAGCAGTCGCGGTTAAATCTCTCGCCGCATTCGGTCGAGCGATGTTGGCAAGCGTCTCCTCAAGTGTCGGCGCACGCGTGATGACCAATTCACGTGCGTCCGATCTCGCACTCGACACTTGGGCTCCCATTAAGGCGCAGAACGCGTTAACCGTCCCGAGTACTAACGATCAAAGTTTCGCGGCGTGGGATGTCATACGCACGACCAACGCCGCTTCGACAGATGCGTTCTCTGGTCCCGTCGAAGGCTTCAGCGCGTTGCGATCGCGACTTGGAAAGGATTTTGCCCTCAATCTCGGTTCAAGCGACAACCCCTCCCCCTGGTCAGTTTGGGGCTCTCTCGATCGTCAATCCTACGATGGCGCGGGTTATGAAGGTACGGCAACCAACGCTTATCTGGGCGCTGACGTGACCATTGGAAGTCGGTGGACCCTCGGAGTGGCGGTATCGAACAATACCGGCGATGCTGACTACGAATGGGGTACCGCGACACAAACAATGGATCTCAACCTCTCAACCGCGATCCCGTACGTACGCTTCCATCCCACCGAAAAGACGTCGCTTTGGGGCGTGTTCGGTTTTGGTTCCGGCGAATTGGACACAACCGTGGTTGGCGCTAGCAATGAAATTAGCGACCTGACCTCATCACTGACGATGATTGGTGGTACTCGCACCTTGAGGAACGCGGGCCGTCTTGCATTCTCAGTACGTGGCGATGTCGCTAGTGTTTCGCTTGAAACGGAAGTCGGAGACGGTGCAGCGGATGATTTAGTTGCGGAAGTCAATCGTGCTCGACTCGGGTTAGAAGGCTCGTTCCAAGTGGAAGCAGGTCGGAATAGTACGGTCGAACCGTTCGGTCAAGTCAGTCTCCGATCTGACGGCGGCGATGGCGACTCTGGCACAGGCTTCGAGGTCAGCGCCGGCGTCCGCTTAAGCGGAGGTCCGTTTTCGATGGAGTTTCAGGGCCGAACACTAGCAATACAACAGGGCGACGAGTACAACGAATCAGGCTTCAGCATGTTGGCAACGTTGAACCCCTCTGCGGGCGCAACCGGCGTCACCGTGACCGTTGCACCACAGTGGGGTGCTGATGCGGGCGGATTCGGCATATTGTGGCAAGACAAACTAGCACCACATCGCATTCACGGTGACTTTGTGGGGCTACACAATACGAACGTGAATAGGTCGATAGAAACGCACGTCGGCTACGGGATTCTTCTCGCAAACGAACGCTACGTGCTAACGCCTTTCGTCGACCTTAATGTCCGAAACAGTGATCGACGCGACATTCTGCTCGGTGCAAGTTTGCGGCAGCTGGTGCGGGAACGGGTCGATTTTGAGATCAATCTGGCGCTCGGTCGAGTTGAAGAGGTCACAGGATCAAGGAGTGGACAGTTTGGTCTGAACGCAACATTGCGCTTCTAGTTACCCCGAACACGTTCCCTGATGGTTTAAGTCGCCTGCCTCAGCACGTGCCTGAGGCGGTTTCTGTTCATCGTGTTCGCGATTAAGCTGGATTAAATAGAGTGTTCATTGCAACCCAAGCCACCGCATCACGTGACTGGAATTGAGGCGATATCGTGCGTGAGAACGTATATCCAGCGCCCTTGATCTAGGTCGCTTCTCCAACCACATGCTCTTTACACTCGCTGAAGACCGGCGATCGGACATACTCAATCGATTGCATACAGAGGATGTTGCCTAACTCTTAGCGCATTCGAAAGGCATCGAGTCGTTGCAGTCGCGATTGAGACCTGTTCATGCCGATTTCTCCCGGTGAATCTCACCGCACGAAGTCTAGGTGGGGGAAATCATGCACAATGGAGATCACCACACATACCCATTTTTTGGCGTGCGCGCACTTCAGGTTGCGACTTCACACCTGCGCATACTCTCATCGGAAGGAGCAGCAAGTTGCGATCGCGTGATACTCAAATGATTACGCAAATGCGACCGTATCAGTGACAGAACAGAGCTAGAGTAGCGAGACGTACGAAAACTCTAAGAGTGAAGGTGGGTTCGCAGCATGGCTAGACTGTTACGTACGTTTGGAGGACCGGTCGTCGCGGCCACGGTGACGACAACATCAGTAGGTTTCGTCTTCATGTTGCTCAATGAGTACGTCGCGTCAGCGCCAGATCTCACTGGATGGTGGAAGTTCATCGTCGCGTGCGAACAAACCACAATTGCGCAGTGCGAAGGTCTAAACGTGACGTACCAAGTGCTCCTCATACGGAAAGGTCTTGAGTAAACTGGAACGGGGAAAAACTGTCTGATCGACGATTTGGGCTCAAGCCGCTCAACTACACCAGTAACCGACGTGTAAACATTGAACTTATCGGAAACGTAACACGACGCCACTTCTGCCAGACTCTCTGGTGATCAACTACAGAGAATCAGGTAGCGCGAGCGTTCTACGTTACCCTCACTTGAGTACATCGATGACGAGACTGATGTGCGGACGCGTCCAATCCACGATTGCCGATACTACTGGATCTGTGTGGCTGGAACGAATCTACGGGGGCGATCGTCTCTACGGACCCGTGCGTTGTCCAAATGTTTGTAAAAACGTCGGCTACTGAAAGTACCTGCGAGACTAGTGTCCTGTACTTCGGTTCGAGGGGATTCAATAGGCAAACACCCATTGCGTATACAAGCGAATCGACAACGACTTGGATGTTGGGACTCACAGGCTCTTGCGATGCACGGAAATCAACATACCCTATCGTCGTTGCCTGACGGCGAGGACGCTACGAAGATATGAACACGTCCGATACACCAAGTGTCGGGCTTGATGTGACGATGATTGAACGAAGAGATGACATAGATCCGAGTCGCCTAGGAGCGGTGCGATGTGTTAAGCAGGCTTCGACGCGTTGAGTCTCAGAGCCGACGAGTACTCCCGACTTTGCGCTTACCACTACGCTGTAAATATCTAGAGCGGCTCGAGTGCACATTCGGAACATGCGTTGAATATCGGACTTAATACGAGCATACAAACTTGACTGATCGATGTAGTTGGCGGAGCAACGGACACATGATCACAAAGCAATCAAGCACCGATGGGGTGACGGCAACGGCCGTTATGGTTCGAGGAGGGACCTACTACGACACAAGATACCATCGACGACTTCAGACGTATCGCAGAATGTCCCCCGGCGCCTGTGAAGCGAGCTGCCTATAGTGACTGCACGGCCTGACTCATGGCAATGCTTCCGGAACTTGCATACACGCCGTTCGACCTGGGCGACAACAGTTCGAACCTCTCGCCAAAAATCCGTTGTCAAAGGCGGATCGAACCTGATTCGACGCGCGGTTTCAATCAACGACGCTTTTCAGCGAGAGGGTTCGTGTGCGTTTGTACGTTAGAAGTTGATAGCACCTCTTAACATCACACTGAATAAAGGCGGCATCAGGGTGTCAATGGGTTCACGACGCGTGAAATCAACGTTCAGCATGAGCCCATTCCGACTTTCTTCGGTGCTTATGAATCGCCAGCCAGCACGCCAATCGCGGGCAAAGTCTGACAACCCGAAGCCAATATAAGGTTCGCTGTTAATCCCAGCACCCATCGCATTCAAGCCGTAGCTAAGTTCACCGTCGAACGATTCCGCCAGGTTCGAAAGTTGATTCATTCCGCCTCTCGATGCGGCACCGTTACTCGCGCCGAAGCCCGCGAGCACGTTTCGAGAAAACAGGGCGTCCATGCCACCTGTCGATGTCATGCCGAGCGACTGCTTGAGCGTCATAGCGAGTCCTTGGGTCGAAGCGGGATTCGGATCCCAGGTAAAGGACGCACTCGCACCCCACTCGCTGAATTCCTCATCCTGGTGCATCAACAGGTGTCGTGCCCTGACGTCAAATCGCGTCGTGTTGCGCGAATCTGCGAACGTGAAGCCGCCACTAACGTCAGCGCCGTGACCGTCTTCCGCGTCACCACCGTCGAGGCGAAGTGCAATCTCCAACATGGGGGAAAGGGTCGAACCGTCGCCAAACGTCACGTTGCCGGCGGTTTCAATACCGAGGCGCGCGAGCCAAGTCGCGGATTCGACCGGCGCTAAGCGGATCACGCTACTAGACGCTTCATCGGACGCGGTTTGCGAGAAGCGCGCGTCCCCTTTAATCGCAAGTGATAGACCGCCACTCGTACCGCGTTGACGAATTTCACTGCGTAAGCCAAGCGCGCCAAACGTCAGGTCGACATCTGCCGTCAACGGCGTGTGCCCTTCCGGTTTGACGGTCAACTCGCCAGCGCCAACGCCAGCGGTCGTCCACACCGAGATTCGGTCACCCAATTGCAAGGTGCCGTAGGGGAACAGACCCGTAAGCTGGGTCTCAAGGTCACCCATGCCACCCGAATCCCGATAGTCGCCAGCGCCCATCGCGTGACCGAGCGCAAGACCGACTGTCCAGCGCGAGCCGTTCGAATCGGTATCGGTACGCGAACTGAAGTCCGTCGCTACGAGTCCCGTTCTGACCGCACCGCCAACATTCAGACCACCGACTCGACTATCGAATCGGACGACCCCGCCGCGACCCCAAAACGCGGCAACACCCGGGCGAGTGCCAGCCACATTCGTCGAATACATGAACGAAGAGTTTGATAACAATCCGCCTGGCATCGCGAACGATCTGCCGTGACCTGGATATCGATCGTCGAAGACGTGAGCGGTGATACTCTGCTGGTCATCGGCGAATAGGACGCCAATCGACTCGCCGAAGTCATCGAAACCATCTCCCGCGGTCGGTGCGAGTGACGCGAGTGACTGACCTGCCAGCGCGACATTTGATTGGGCCGACGCGCCACGCCCCGCGTGCCGCGTCGCGATCGCGTCACTCACCTCGTCGGTGACAACCCGACCGAAGCGTGCCAGCCATGCCTCCGTGATCGGTGCTGCATCCGAAATGGTCGCGCCAAGTACCTTATGCATCGCTGAATCAGACCACTCACCGGTACCGTCCGCGTTGCTCGCCCGCACCTGCACTTCGTAGATCGTACCGGCAATCAATGGCGTGATGACACTACTCGTGGCTGTACCCGTGACCATCGCGTCTTGCCAGTTCATCGCGCCAACGACGCGATAGCGCACGTCGTAGTCCGAAATGGGTGAACCCAGGTTATCCGGCGCTTGCCATTGAACGGCCAGGCTACTCATCGGATTCGAACCAGGCGTGCTGAGGGTGGGTGCCGCAGGTTTGCCCGGCACCTCGTCGATGTCAGTGACGTTAATCGTCAGTTGATGACGCACTTCCTCCACACCGTCGGTGACGGTCACGGTCACATCGAAGCGGGGTGTGGTTTCAAAATCCAGTTCCGCGTTGACGCGCAGGGCGATGACGCCGTAGGCATCGATCGAAAAGACCGCGGCAGACGCGGGGTCCAATGAATAGGTGAGCGCGTCACCGTCGGCGTCGGTCGCTAAGACGGTGCCAACCGTCGTTCCGCCACGGCTGTTCTCCTCGATGTCCAACGAATCCGGCGGCGAGGTAAAGACCGGCGCACTGTTGAGCGTATTGACGCTGCCAGCATCAGACCATGGACTCGTACCTTCCGCATTCGTCGCACGCACTTGGACCAGGTAGGTGCGTTTCGCAATCACGCCCTCGACCGTCGCGTTTGTCGCCGTCCCGTCAAACGGCACATCAGTCCACACGGTGGCGCGCGATTCGCGATGACGGATGTCGTAATCAATGATCGCAGGTTTGCCAGTCGTATCCGGTGCCACCCATGTCACCGCGAAGCCGGTGGGTGAATCACTGGTCAACGTGGGTGCCGCGGGTGCATCCGGCGGCTCGTCGACATCCGCCACCGTGATCGTCAACGCATGAGTCGCGTCCGCTTTGCCGTCACTCACGGTGACGGTGATCTCATAGCTGGACACGCTTTCAAAGTCAAGGGTCGCGTCACTATGCAGCGTCACCACGCCGTTCCCGTCGATCTCGAATAGCCCCTCGACCGCGCTGTCGAGTGCGTAGCTGAGGGTATCACCATCAACGTCAGCCGCCGTTACCCGACCCACGCGTGTGCCGCCAGGACTGTTTTCCGCTAGCGTGAGTGCATCAGGCACAGACGGAGTGAACGTCGGCGCGCGGTTCGGCGGTGGCGATGTCATGCCCGTGCCAATCTCGGACCAGTCACTGGTGCCTTCGTCATTCGTCGCCCGGACCTGCACCTGATAACTTGAATCAGCCTTCAATTCGGTCAAGGTGGCACTTGTGTCGATACCATCGAACATCGCATCGACCCACCGTGCTCTCCCTTGCTCACGATAACGCACGTCGTAATCCGAAACGGCTGGCTTGCCCGCCGCGTCCGGCGCGATCCAATCGACTTTCAAACTCGTCTCGGACAAATCCGTCAGCGTCGGGGCGGCGGGCGCGATCGGCGGTTCGTCTTCGTCGGTGATCTTAACGGTCAGACGATGGGTCACGGTCACGAAGCCGTCCGCCACACTGACCACGATGGCGTGGCTCGTCATGACCTCGAAATCAAGGACCGCATCGCTTTGCAACGTGATGACGCCGTAGGCATCAATCAAAAAGACCGAGGCTGAAGCTGTGTCCAACGAATAGGTGAGCTTGTCACCGTCGGCGTCGGTCACTAAGACTGTACCAACCATCGATCCGCCGTCGCTGTTTTCAGCCAGTTCGATGTCGACCGGGGTCGCCGCGTCAAACTCCGGCGCGACGTTGCTTACCCGAAGCGTCGTGGCACTTCCAGACGCCGACCAATCACTCGTCCCCTCGTCATTGGTCGCGCGAATCTGCACGACGTAGGTGGTGTTCTCTTCGAGTTCGGCGATCGTCGTAGTCGTCTCGGTACCATCAAACGAGGCGTCGATCCAGTCCGTCATGCTCGCGGCACGATAGCGAACGTCGTAGTCGGTGATCGCCGGGATACCCTGCACATCCGATGCCGTCCAAACGACCTCGAGGTTATCGCTGGTCGTCGATGTCACAATCGGTGAATCCGGCATGGCCGGCGGTTCGAGTACGTCGGTGACCAGGATCGTGACATCATGCGTCGTGAACGCAACCCCGTCGTCGATCATGATCGTGGCGCGGAACGTTGGCGTATTTTCATGGTCGAGCACCGCGCCAGGCTGCACCGAAAGGGTGCCCTCAGCGTCGATGTCGAACGAAAGATCGGTGGTCGCGTCGAGTGCAAAATTCACCTCGTCGCCTTCATCGTCCGTCGCCG
>LXNI01002982.1_pt1 | contig 10537 bp, 10 predicted proteins | sample 809091 | NCBI WGS metagenome assembly LXNI01 (sample SAMN04870527, study PRJNA318959) | sponge metagenome | biome: 01000161; feature: marine sponge reef; material: water | host: Sarcotragus foetidus | place: Greece: Milos, Mediterranean Sea | collected 2013-05-29 | depth 5-7 m | reverse complement strand
CGGGGAGCGGGAGGGACGGTAGCCGGAGACGATAGGGTAGCGCCAGTCGCGCCCGAAGGCGCGCTGGGTGACGCGCACCCCCGGAGGGGCCTGCCGGCGCTTGTATTCGCTTAACCGCACCCGGTCGAGCACCTGGTGCACGACCGCGGGCTCGAATCCCCGCTCGGCGATGTGCTTCACCGAGAGGTCTTCCAGCATCAGCGCATCCAGCACCTCGTCCAGCACCTCGTACGGCGGCAGCGAATCGCTGTCGAGCTGCCCTGGTCGAAGCTCCGCCGTCGGCGGACGCTCGATGACCCGCTCGGGAATGGCCGGGGAAAGCGTGTTGCGGTAGCGCGCCAGGCGGTAGACGCGGGTCTTGGTGCAGTCCTTAAGCGGTGCGAAACCGCCGGCCATGTCGCCGTAGAGCGTCGCGTAACCCACCGCGTACTCGCTCTTGTTCCCGGTGGCCAGCACCAGGCGCCCCTGCTTGTTCGAAATCGCCATCAGCAGCATGCCGCGGCAGCGCGACTGGATGTTCTCCTCGGTCACGTCCTCGGGCAGGTCCGCAAACAGATCCGCCAGCGCGCCATGCATGGCTTCGACGATGCCGGTAATGGGCAGCACTTCGTATTGCGCTCCCAGCGCCGTGGCCTGACTTTCGGCTTCTTCGAGGCTGAGCGGCAGCGTATAGCGATACGGCATCATCACCGCCAGGACGCGGTCCGCGCCGAGCGCATCCACCGCCAGCGCAAGCGTGAGGGCCGAGTCGATCCCGCCGGAAAGTCCCAGCACGACGCTCTCAAAGCCGCTCTTGCGCACGTAATCACGAATCCCCGTAACGAGCGCGCGGTAGACCTCCTCGTCTTCCGGCATGAATTCCGCCATTTGTCCCCGCTCGGGCCGGGCCGGGCCGCCACCGGTCGTGTCCAACCGGCAGTACCACAAGCCTTCCGCGAAGGCGTCGGCGCGAACGCAGGGCCGGCCTGAACCGTCAATCACGCAGGAAGCCCCGTCGAAAACGAGTTCGTCCTGTCCGCCAAACTGGTTGACATAGGCGAAAGGCAGGCCGGTTTCGCGGGCGCGCTGCGCGAGCAGTTCCTCGCGGCGCGCCTGCTTGCCCAGCTCGTACGGCGACCCGTTGGTCACGACAATCAGCTCGGCGCCGTCATCCGCCAGGCGTCGGGGCACCTCGGGTTCCCAGACGTCTTCGCAAACCGCCAGGCCCAGTCTCAGCCCCTCCAGATCGACGCATTCCGCCGCCGTGCCCGGGGCAAAGTAGCGGCGCTCGTCGAATACCCGGTAGTTGGGCAGCACGTTCTTGCGGTGCAGGTGAAGCAGGCGGCCGCCGGCGAAGAGAGCGGCGGCGTTGAACCACCGGCCGTCCTCCCAGTGCGGGTAGCCGATTACGGTGGCTATGCCGCGCGAGGCTTCGCGCACCTGCCGGATACCGCCGGTCAGGTCCTGGCGCAGGCCGGCGTGAAACAGCAGGTCTTCCGGCGGATAACCACACAGGGCCAGTTCCGAAAATGCAACGAGTCCGGCATCCGCCGCCCGGGCCTCATCGATCGCGCCCAGAATCCGGTCGACGTTGCCGGGCACGTCTCCCACCAGGAGGTTGAGTTGCGCCAGTGCGATCTTCATGGCGAGACACGATACTAGGCGAGCGCCCTGGCCATGCTGGCGCCGATCTCCGCGGGCGAACGCGTCACGGCGACACCGGCGGCCTGCAGAGCGTCATACTTGGCTTCCGCAGTGCCCTGCCCGCCGGCAACGATCGCGCCCGCATGGCCCATGCGTTTTCCGGGAGGCGCGGTCACACCGGCAATATAGGCAACCACCGGCTTGGACACCTCGCTGGAAATGTAATCTGCGGCCTTCTCCTCGTCGGCGCCGCCGATCTCGCCCACCATGACGATGCCTTCCGTCTCCGGGTCACGTTCAAACATCTCCAGGCAGTCGATGAAATTCAGGCCGCGAACGGGATCGCCGCCGATGCCGACGCAACTCGTCTGGCCCAGGCCGTGCGCCGTGGTCTGGTGCACTACTTCGTAGGTAAGCGTTCCCGAGCGTGAAATGATGCCGATGCGGCCCGGTTCGTGGATAAAGCCGGGCATGATCCCCAGCTTGCACTGCCCCGGCGTGATCACGCCCGGACAGTTGGGTCCGATCAGACGGCAGTCAAAGGACTTAAGCGCCGCCTTGATCCGCACCATGTCAAGAACCGGAACCCCTTCCGTAATGCAGATGATCAGGCGGATGCCGGCGTCGGCGGCGGCCATGATCGCATCGGCGGCGGCAGGTGCGGGAACGAACACCAGGCTGGTGTCGGCGCCGGTCGCCTGCACGGCCTCCTCTGCGGTGTTGAAGACAGGCAGCCCCAGGCACTCCTGGCCGCCCCGCCCTGGCGTTACACCGGCAAGAATTTGCGTGCCGTACTCCAGACATTGCTCGGCATGAAAACGGCCCTGGCGGCCGGTCAATCCCTGGCAGATCACCCTTGTGGATGCATCTACCAGGATGCTCATGCCGCCATCTCCACGGCGATACGGGCCGCGGCCGCCAGATCGGAGGCCGCCGTTACAGTCAGTTCGCTCTCGTCGAGCATGGAGCGGGCCTGTTCGGCATTGGTGCCCTCCAGGCGGGCGATAACCGGCACCTCGACGCTGGCCTCGCGAACGGCCTGAAGAATGCCCTCTGCAATGACGTCGCAACGCACGATGCCGCCGAATATGTTGACCAGAATGGCGCGGACCCTGGGATTGGAGAGAATCAGCCGAAAGCCGGCGGCGACCCGGGCGGAATCGGCGGCGCCTCCGACGTCCAGGAAATTGGCCGGCGCTCCGCCCTGAAGCTTGATCAGGTCCATGGTAGCCATTGCCAGTCCGGCGCCGTTGACCATGCAGGCGATCGAGCCGTCCAGGGAAACATAGCTCAATCCCACTTCCTGCGCGCTCCGCTCCAGTTCGTCTTCCTGTCCGGGGTCCCGCAGCCCGGCCAGGTCCGGCTGCCGAAACAGCGCGTTGTCCTCCACCGCGATCTTGGCATCCAGCGCCAGCAGGCCTCCCTCCCCGGTCACCACCAGCGGATTGATCTCAATGAGGCTTGCGTCGCATTCCTCGAACAGCCGATACAGCGCGCCGGCCAGGTCGTGCATTTCCCGGGCCGCCGCATCCTCAAGCCCGAATATCCTGGACAGGCGCCGGCCCGCGTGGGGCATGATCCCCGTGGCCGGCCGCACCCTGACCCGAGCGATCTTTTCCGGCGCCACGCGGGCGACCTCCTCGATGTCCATGCCGCCGGCGGCGGAGCCCACGAAGCAAACGCATTCATCCTCGCGATCAATCAAGAGGCTCAAATAGAGTTCGCGCGCGATCGAACTGGCCTGCTCGACGTAGACCTTCTCCACCGGAAGACCCTCCGGGCCTGTCTGCGGCGTAACAAGTTGCGAGCCCAGCAGTCTTTCAGCAGCTTCCCGAACGGCGCCGGGCGAATCGCATAGCTTTACTCCGCCGCCCTTGCCCCGCCCCCCGGCATGCACTTGCGCCTTGACAGCCCATCTCCCGCCGCCGAGTTCAGCCGCCGCGGCGGCGGCCTCCCCGCCTGTGGACGCCGCCCGCCCGGAGGCGACCGGCACACCGTAGCGGCCCAGCAGTTCCTTCGCCTGGTATTCGTGCAGGTTCACGCCGGCATTCTGAAGCAATAGCGCAAAGGCACGCAAGCCTTTTGCACGGGGAGCGCCGCGTCGGCAATCCTGCCCCGGCGCAATGCCGCGCCGACGAAGGGGCGAGACAGGCTCCCGGCGCCGCTGCGCATGCTGCCGGTGCGTTTATTTGCGCTCAAACGCGCGCGAATTTACGCTTGCGCGCGCATAGGGCCTGCCTTATTCTGGCGATCCTTCGCGCACAAGGACTGGATGCCATGCAACAGAAGTCACAAGGATTTACCCTGGTGGAGTTGATGATCGTCATCGCCATCATCGGCATTCTGGCGGCCCTGGCGATTCCCGCCTACCAGGACTACACCATTCGCGCGCAGGTTCAGGAGGGACTGGCGCTGTCCGTGCAGACGCGCAACGCGGTCACGGAGGCCTATATGGCCAGCGGCAGCGGACCGGAGAGCCGGGAGCAGGCGGGTTTGAGCGCAAACGCGGCGGATACCCAGGGGCGCTACGTCACCTCGGTGGACATCGTCGACAGCGAAGTCATCATCACTTTCGGCAATGAAGCCAATCGCATCATCAGGGACAAGATGCTCTACATGACTCCGTACGTGGCGGGTGACGGCGTCACGCTGGTATGGAAGTGCGGCAATGCCGCGGCGCCGGAAGGCGAAGCGCTGGGAGCCGAGGCGGCGGCAACCGACCTGGAGAACTCCTACCTCCCGCAAACCTGCCGCTCCTGACCCGTCACGCGAGGCCCCCATGCACGGCGCGCACGCCAGCCCGCTGAGCAAGCGCCTGGTGTCGCTGGGCGTCGCCACCCGCGAAACAATCGCTGCCGCGGAACAGGAATTGGGTTCCCTGGGCGCGGGCTTCATTGCCTGGCTGGCGGAACGCGAGGAGATCGACCCGGCACGGCTGGCCGGAGCGGTGGCGCGCGAATTCGGATTGCCCCTGCTTGACCTTGACCGACTGGACGAGGCGGCGGCGCCGGCAACCGGAGTCGATTCCGAATTCCTCGCCTCCCAGGGCCTGGCCGCACTTGCGGCCGATCGGAAAAGACTGGTTCTGGCACTCTCGGACCCGGCGCAGATCACCATGCTGGATGAGGTACGGCAGCGCACCGGCCTGAACCCCTGCGCCGTTCTTGTGGAGCATCGGAAACTGGCGGCGCGCCTGCAGGCAGCGGACGCGGGACGTGCGCCCGACGCATTGTCGACGGAAGAGCTGCCGCCCGTCGAGTTCGAGGCCGAAGCGCCTCAGGAGGAAGATCCGGCGATCGTGGCCTCCGTCGAGGAAGCCCCGGTGGTGCGTTTCGTCAACGGCATCCTGCTCAACGCCATACGGCAGGGCGCGTCGGATATCCACTTTGAGCCGTACGAGGACGAATACCGGGTGCGGGTGCGCATTGACGGCCTGCTCAGGATCGCGGCGCAGCCGCCGGCCGGACTGGCGGCGAAGGTGTGCGCACGGCTCAAGGTGCTTGCGCGCCTGGACATCGCGGAAAGACGCGCGCCGCAGGACGGAAGAATGCGGCTGCGACTTCCGAACCGCCGCAAGGTGGACTTGCGGATGAACACGCTGCCGACCCTCTACGGCGAAAAAGTCGTGGTGCGGATCCTGGATTCGGGTGCGGCGCTGCCGCCGCTGGATGAGCTGGGCATGTCCCCTAGCCAGCAAGGTCACTTCCTTGCGGCGCTGGACCGGCCCCAGGGCATGATCCTGGTCACCGGACCCACCGGAAGCGGCAAGACAGTAACGCTGTACTCCGCCCTGGCGCGCCTCAATGTGCTGGAACGCAATGTCAGCGCCGTCGAAGACCCCTGTGAAATCCAGCTTGCCGGCATCAATCAGGTCAATGTCAACCGCAGTGCCGGGCTGACCTTCGCCAGCGCGCTGCGCGCCTTCCTGCGTCAGGATCCGGACGTGATCATGGTCGGTGAGATACGCGACGCGGAAACCGCCGCAATTGCCGTGCGCGCCGCCCAGACCGGACACCTCGTGCTTTCCACGCTGCATACGGAGGATGCGCCCGCCTCGCTTGCCCGTCTGCGCGACCTCGAGGTTCCGCCCTACGCCGCGGCATCGGTCCATCTGATCGTGGCGCAGCGGCTCGCGCGGCGCCTTTGTCCGGAATGCAGACAGCGCTACTCGCCGGACGAGGGGGCGCTGTCCGGGCAGAGCGTGATCGCCGATGTCCTGCCCGCCGGGACGCAGCTTTACCGCCCCGGTGCGCCCGGCGCCTGCCGTCATTGCGACGATGGCTACCGCGGCCGCGTGGGGATATTTCAGGCCATGCCGGTTTCTTCCGCGTTGCGGCAGCTTATCGTGGACGGAGCGCCGGCCGCCGCCATCGAGGCGCAGGCCGAAAGGGAGAACATTTCCGGGCTGCGCGAGTCCGGATTGAAAAAGGCACGCGACGGTGTAACAAGCCTCGAGGAAATCAACCGCGTTACGGCTTCCGCAACGGACACTGCATTGCATTGACATGACCAGGAGCACCTACGCCTGGGAGGGACGGGCCAGCGACGGGCGGCTGCTCAAGGGCTTTCGCCGGGATATCAGCGCCGCGAACGTTCGCGCCGAACTGCAGCGCGGCGGCGTTACGCCGCTGAGGGTGCGCGCCGCGCGTCCGACCCGCAGTCAACGCCGCAGGATCAGGCCGGTGGACATCGCAGGCATGGTGCGCGAACTCGCCACCGTGCTGAAGGCCGGCCTGCCGGTCGTGCAGGCCCTGGAAATCACCGCCGAAAGCCAGCAACAGTTCCGAATGCAGGACTTGCTGGATACGCTCTCGCAGGATGTCGCCGCGGGCAACTCGCTCAGTGAGGCGCTGGGGCGCCACCCGAAGTATTTCGGCGGACTCCACGTCAGCCTGGTGGTGGCGGGCGAACGCTCGGGACGACTCCCGGAATTGCTGGCCAATCTGGCCACCTGGCTGGAAGGGCGAGAGCAGATTCGCAAGAGAATCTCTTCGGCGCTGAGTTATCCGGCGGCCGTGCTTGGAATTGCCGCCGTCGTGGTCGGGCTGATGCTGATCTACGTTGTACCGGAATTCGAGCGCATGTTCGCCGGATACGGGGCCGGACTCCCGCCCCTTACCCGTTTCGTCGTAAGTCTTTCCGAACGCTTGCGCGAAGACGCCCTGCTCTGGCTGGTCATGGCGGGCTCGGCGGCCCTGACCGTGGCGTGGCTGCGGACGCGCCTGCCCGGGCTGCGCATGCTCGAAGACCAGTTCAAGCTGCGCCTGCCCATCCTGGGCGGCCTGTTCGCACGCGCGGCCCTGGCGCGATTCATGCGCACTCTGGCGACCTTGCTGGATGCGGGCCTGCCGGCGATCGAGGCGCTGGACGGCGCGGCAGGCGCCTGCGGGAACCGCGTTTACCAGGCCGCCATCGGGCAGGCCCGGGACGAAGTGGCGACCGGCCAGAGCCTGAGGCGCTCACTGGCGTACCTGCACACGCTGCCGCCCGCGCTTGTACGGATGCTGGGCGTAGGCGAGGAGACCGGCCGCTTGAGCGAAATGTGCCGGCACCTTGCCGACCGCTACGAGGAGGAACTCAAGACTTCGGCCGAGCGCCTGGGTGCGTTGCTGGAACCTCTGCTCATGGCGATCCTGGGAATTCTGATCGGCGGCCTGGTGCTGGCGATGTACTTGCCGATTTTCCGGATGGGATCGGTGATCTGAGGGTCAGGCGATAATGCAACCCAGACTTTAGGGCAATCAGTCCGCTTAGCGGGTCACGATCGGATCGGAACTTTGTACTGGAATTTTCAGCTCGGTCAACCGGCCCCGGCGTGGACGGCGCTGATTGCGGTCCTCGTTGGATTGTCTCTGGGAAGTTTCGCCGGAATGCTGGTTTACCGGCTGCCGCGCGGCCTGGCCCTGGACAAACCGGGTTCGTTCTGTCCCCGGTGCCGGACCCCGATCGGCTGGCGGAGCAACATCCCGCTGGTCAGCTTTGTGCTTCAGGGGGGGCGCTGCAGGCATTGCGCTGCACGCATTCACTGGCGGTATCCGCTCGGCGAACTGCTATGCGCAATGCTCGCTCTTGCCGCATGGATGGTGTTCGGCGCCTCGCTGGAGGCCATGGCTGCAATTCTGGTCTGCGCGGCGCTGGTGGCGCTGGCGCTGATCGACCTGGAGCACGGACTGCTGCCCGACCGGCTGACGCTGGGCCTGCTGTGGGCCGGACTCGCCTACAGTCTGGCGCCGAAATCATCCGCCGCGGGAATGCCGGTCCTGCTGCCCTTTCCCGCGCCCGGCCAGGCGATCGCGGGCGCCATCGCCGGATACGCCTTCCTGTGGCTGTTCAACCGCCTCTGGCGAATACTCCGCAAGCGGGACGGCCTGGGTATGGGCGACTGTAAACTGCTTGCCGCAATGGGCGCATGGCTTGGACTGAACGGGCTGCCGCTGGTGCTTGCGCCGGCTGCCGTCGCCGGCGCCTTGACCGGCCTGGTCATTATTGCCCTGGGCCGGGGATCGTTGTCACAGGAAATTCCCTTCGGTCCCTTCCTGGCGGCGGGCGGCGTGTTTGCGCTCTTCCTGGGACCCGGCCTGGGCCTGATGCCGGGATTGCCCGGCGCGCCGGGCTGGCCCGGGCCATGAACAGACGATTCACCGTGGGGCTCACGGGCGGAATCGCCAGCGGCAAGAGCCTGGTCTCGGACCGACTGGCTGAACTGGGTGCGGCGGTGGTCGATACCGACGTCATTTCCCGCCAACAGACCGCGGCCGGAATGCCCGCACTGGCGGAAATCGCCCGTCAATTCGGCGCCGGCCTGATCCGCGCCGACGGCACGCTGGACCGCGCCCGGCTTCGCGAGCAGGCCTTCGCCGACCCCGGAGCGCGCAAACGCCTCGAAGCCATCCTGCATCCGCGCATTCGGGAAGCCGCCTGGGAATGCGCCGGCAAGACTGCGGAAAGCTATCTCGTCATGGTCGTTCCGCTGCTTGTGGAAACCGGCTTTACCGATGGAATTGACCGCGTACTTGCCGTCGACGCGCCCAGAGAGTTGCAATTGCGGCGGCTGAAGGATCGGGACGGCTACACCCGCCGCCAGTCCCTCGCCATTCTCGCGTCGCAGGCAGGCAGGCGGCAGCGCCGGGCCCTGGCGGACGACGTAATCCTCAATGACGGATCGCGCCTTCAACTTCGCCGCAAAGTGGACGCGCTTCATCTCATCTACCTCAACAAGTCGGAAGCCCTGAGCGAACACCGAAAGGCAATTACGGGATAAGATTGCTGGCGATGGGGCGACTGCATCTGGAATGAACGACTCCTCCGGCCCGCGCTCCTCCACGGGCATTCTGTACGAGTTTCCGCTGCGCGACGCCACTCGGCTTTTCATGCGCCTGGAGGTGCTCGACCAGCAATTGGAACACGCACGCGACTACACGGGCCCGGAGCGGAACCGGCTCGCGGCGCATGCCGTATTGAGCGCGCTGGATCTGGTGTTTCGCGAGGACCTGCGCGCCCATCTGCTGCAGCAGATCTACTACCTGCAGCGCAACTACGAAATCCTGCGCGCGCGTGAGGACATCCGCCAGGACGGGCTGAAGGCGATTCTTACGGAACTGGAGGAGTTCCGCGAACAGTTGGCGCGGCTCAAGGCCAGCGATGTGAGAACGCTGCGCTTCGATCCGCTGCTCAGCGCGCTGAGGCAGCGCGACTCCGTGACGGATGCGGCAATGGCCGTGGACCTGCCGATGTACCAGTGGTGGCTGCATGCCGGCGATGAGAGACGCCAAGACGACATCCAGCGATGGACCGAAACTTTCCAGCCGCTGATGAACGCCAACCGCAGGTTCCTTGCGCTGCTGCGAGAGCGGGGCGAATATCGCGATTGCTCCGCCAGCCAGGGAGGGTTCATAGCTTCGATTACCCTCGGCCATGAATTGTGGATGGTCAGAATCGCGTTGCCGGCTGATATCCCCTGCTTCCCGCAAGTCAGCGGCGCGTCCGACAGCAGCAAGATTCACGTGAGATTCTTCAAGTTGCCTACCGGCAAGGAGGGTTCGGAGCCTTACGCAGTCGATTTTCCCTTCCTGCTCGCGGTCTGCTGAATCAGCAGTTCAACCAGCGGGCGATCAGCGGGCAGGAACCCCATGCCGCCCAAGTTTGCCGGAAACTCCCAGCGGAGTTCCTGTCCTTCCCGCCCCCCGGGCTTGCTGCGGTAGTCCTCCACCGCGAAGAAATGAAGTTCGACCAGGCGGTCCGGATACTCCTGTTCATAGTTCATGAGCTCGGCCGACCGGCGAACGGTTATTCCGAGTTCTTCATGGAGTTCACGATTCAGCGTCCGGCGAGGTGTTTCGCCCGGCCGCACCTTTCCCCCGGGGAACTCCCAGGCGCCGGCCATGTGCTTGCCCTGCGGGCGGCGAGCAACCAGCACACGGCCGTCGCCCCGCCGAATGACGCCCGCGGCCACCACGATTCTGCGCATTACTCAACCGGCTCCGGCGCGTGCATAATGGAAGGAGAACATCTTCTCTGAAGATATGGAGGAACGGCATGCAGCTTAACTTGAGTGGCCACCATCTTGAGATCACACCGCACACCAGAGAATACGCCAGCAACAAGTTCAAACGCATCAAGCGGCACTTCAGCCGGGTAACGCAAATTCACTGCATATTGTCCGCGGAGAAATCGCATTACAAGGCCGAGGCTACCGTTCATCTGAGCCAGGGGCGCCTTTACGCCGAAGCGGTGCGGCACGACCTCAGGGCGGCCCTGGACGAGCTGGTGGACAAGCTGGACCGCCAGGTTCGGCGCCACAAGGAAAAACTGCACGACCATCACGCCCGGGAAGCGCCGCACCACGGCCTCGGCTGATTCCGGCCTACAACGCTGGCGTCCGGCATCCGGCGGACAACCCTTGCTTGTCGGGATA
>LXNI01002980.1_pt1 | contig 10541 bp, 12 predicted proteins | sample 809091 | NCBI WGS metagenome assembly LXNI01 (sample SAMN04870527, study PRJNA318959) | sponge metagenome | biome: 01000161; feature: marine sponge reef; material: water | host: Sarcotragus foetidus | place: Greece: Milos, Mediterranean Sea | collected 2013-05-29 | depth 5-7 m | reverse complement strand
GGGGGGGGGGGCGGGGGGCTGAACGTTGCCGGCAGAGGCTGGCGACCGGCGACCCAACGTCCCGGCACGCTTCTCCAGCGCAAAGCCGCCGAGGTCGAGTCCCTTCTTCTGACCACCGTTCTTCTGACCACCGTCATCACTAGCGTGGGGCCCGGGGCCGGGCTCAGGGGCCATCTGAGCAAGGAGAACGACACACTAGGCACCATCCTCCCGCCCGCTACTGTAGCGCACTCGATTCGCCGGCCCGGCATCGCTCGACTGCGTGACGCTGGGCCTGCCGCTGGTATTCTCCAAGTCCCTTGCCGGCTTGAGCGGCGCTGCCCCCGACCCGTTTGTTTCAGGTTCCAACGTCTCACGGCGTCACTGGCCCCACAACCGAAGAGAGGCGGCGACCGAACATGACCACTCCCCACGAAGAACTCGGGCAGGCCCCGACGATCGAGCGGCTGCGGCAACTCACCCGGAACATCGAGGCGAGCACCGACAGCTACAGAGAACTCCGGGAGTCCCGGAGGAAGACAGACGAGCAGATGAAGGAGACCGACCGCCGGGTGCGGGAGACGGACCGTCGTCTCAGGAAGGCGGAAGACCTGTTCACGACGCAGTGGGGCAAACTGATGGAGAGCCTGGTCAGCGGCGACCTTGTCAGGTTGCTGAACGGCCGGGGCATCGACGTCCAGCGTGTCGCGCAGCGCACTCTCGAGCGACGAGGCGGCGAGAGCTACGAGGTGGACATACTGGCGGTGAACGGCGAGGAGATCGTCGTGGTCGAGGTCAAGACGACGCTTCGCCCGGAGGACGTCAGGCGGTTCGGGTCCAAGCTGGGCCGCTTCAAGGAATGGTGGCCCGAGTACCGCCATCGCAAGGTCTACGGCGCAATGGCATGGCTTCAGGCGTCTGACGATGTGGCCCGCCACGCCGAACGGCAGGGGTTCTTCGTCATCCGGGCCACGGGTGACAGCGCCTCGATCGTCAACGCCGAGGACTTCAAGCCGCGCGTCCTCGCCTGAGCCCGCTGCTAGCGCTCCACGCCCAGGGCGCCCAGATCCCGCTCCGCCTGCTCCTCCCAGCCCCGGTTCGCGGCCGGACTCGCCGGGCTCGGATGGAGCATCCGCCCGATCGGCACGTCCAGACCGTCCAGCGCGCGCCGCGACCGGCCCTCGGCGAACACACCGATGCCGACGACAAGGCGCGGCTCGAGCGCCTCGACCGCCCGTCGAAGCGCCCGGTCGCAGGCCCTAAAGAGCGGCGCCTTCTCGCGCGCCGGCAACCGGTCCGGGGTCAGGTTCGCGCCGCTCTCGCCGAGGAACGCCAGCGGACAGTAGTTCCAGATCAGGAATCGCTCGAAGAACGCCGCCGGCGTACCGAAGCGCCGCTTGGCCCAACCCCAGACCCGGCGGCCGCTGACCTCGCTTCGCCCGGACCCAAAGCCCAGGATCGGCCGCCTGGGATGCTGATTGGCAGGCGGTTCGACACCGCCAGCAATCCCCAGCCAGTCGCGTACGTGAGCCACTTCGCCGAACGGCACGCCGGTCTGGGTCATGCCCCAGGGCCCCGGGTTCATTCCCAGCAGCAGCACCCTGCCCGTCGCGGCACCTGCCGTGCGCAGGTACGCATGGTGCGCCCCGCGCGCGTAGATCAGCGGGTTGTAGACGTGGGCCACCGGCGGCCCGAACTCAAGCCGGTCGACCTCCCGCGCCAGTTCGTCAGCGATCGCCGTCAGCGCCGGGGCCGGCACCGGCAGGTCACACGATCCGCGACATGCGGCCCGTCCAGTAGCGGTCCCGCAGCAGGCGCTTGTAGAGCTTCCCGGTCGGCAGGCGCGGAAGCTGCTCCTCGAAGTCGATCGACTTCGGCGCCTTGTAGTGCGCGATGCGCTCCCGAGCGTAGGCCATGAGCTCCTCGACCGTTTCCGGCCCCTCCTCGAATCCGGGCATCAACTGGACGACCGCCTTGACCTCTTCCCCCATGTCCTCGTTCGGCACGCCGATGACCGCCACGTCGGCGACCTTGGGGTGGACGATCAGTGCGTCCTCGATCTCCTGGGGATAGATGTTCACGCCGCCCGAGATGATCATGAAGGCCTTGCGGTCGGTGAGGAACAGGTAGTCGTCCTCGTCCACGTAGCCGACATCGCCCAGTGTGCTCCAGCGCGGATGGACCGGGTGGCGCGAGCCCAGGGTCTTCTCCTCGTCGCCGTGATACTCGAACAGGTCAGCATCTTCGGGTGGCTCGAAGAAGATCGTCCCCGGTTCGCCAGCGGGCAGTTCCTCGCCCTCGTCATCGCAGATGTGGAGCGTCGCCGTAAGACATCGGCCGACCGTACCGGGACGTTCCAGCCACTCGTCGGTCTCCACCGCGCACATCCCGTTGCCCTCGGAACCGGCGTAGTACTCGAAGACGATCGGCCCCCACCACTCGATCATCCGACGCTTGACGTCGACCGGACACGGAGCGGCGGCGTGAATCGCCCGCTGGTGGCTCGACAGGTCGTAGCGTGTCCGCGCGTCCTCCGGCAGCTTGAGCATCCGGTTGAACATCGTCGGCACCCACTGGCTCACCGTAATCCCAAAGTCCTCGATCGCCTTGAGCGAAAGTTCCGGGTCGAACCGCTCCATCACGACGACGGTGCCGCCGAGCATCTGCGTACCCGCGGTAAAGCCGATCGGGGCAGCGTGGTAGAGGGGTGCCGGCGAAAGGTAGATCGAATCGGCGTCGATGCCGTAGATGCTGGTGAGCACCTCGAACCGCTGGTCCGGCATCTCCTCGACCGCCAGACCCGTCAGCGGCCGCAGGATTCCCTTCGGGCGGCCGGTCGTGCCCGAGCTGTACAGCATGGTGCTGCCGCGCGGTTGCTCAGCGAGCGGTTCGGCAGGGAACCGGGCCGTTGCCACGCCGTAGTCGTCCCAGCCCGGGGGACAGCCAAGTTTGTCGTCGTCGACCATCAGCCGGCCCGGACAGGTCGGGATCAGGCCGGTCAGTTCGTCACAGGCTTCAGCCAGCTTCGCCGACGCCACGATGCTCTTCGCACCGCAGTCCTTGACGATGTAGGCCGCTTCCTCGGCGCTGACGTAGCGGTTGACGGTGGTCAGGTAGAGACCCGAACGGATCGCTGCCCAGTAGACGTCGAAGTAGCGCGGCTGGTTCTCCATGAAGATCGCCACGTGGTCGCCGCATCGGAGACCTTGCGCGTACCAGAGCTGGGCCAGCCGGTTCGATCGGCGGTCGAGCTGGAGGTAGGTGACCGATTCACCGCTCCCGGCCATCACGACGGCCGGCTTGTCAGGGGTGTCGCGCGCGTACCTGCCGGGATACATCGGGCCTGTCCGCTACCTGATCGCTTCGCCCGCGACTCAGGAGCCCGCCGGCTCCATCTGCCAACTGACCATGAACTCGCCCCGGCACGGGACGACACGGGTCGTGTCGATCTCGATGTCCGCGTCGACCATCGCGCTGTCCGGTGAGTCAAAGCTGCCCCTGATCTCCGCTCTGATGAAGCCGTCGTTGTCGACCCGGAAGTCGTTCGGCGTTCGGAAGCTGAAGCCGGCCCCACGAACCGGCACGCTGATGTCCAGATTGCCGAAGCTGCTGAAGGCGTCGACCAGTACGCTGCAGGCCTCCGGATCACCCTGCAGCACGTCGGCGAGGCCGGGCAGACTGACGAGGAACGCGGTGAGAACCGCTTCGTCGTCGTCGCGCTCGAGAAGGAAGCGCAGCTCCTCACCCTGTGCGCCGGTTCCCACCCACTCGCCGACCGTGAACACGACGAGCTCGACTCCGAGCAGGTCGCCCCGCTTGTCGCAACCCCCGAGCAACAGAACCAGCAGCGAGGCGGCCAGCACGATCGCGGCGCGGCGGCGAGGGCGGTCGGCAGGCCCCGAAGTCGGAAGGTCTCGTACGAGCATCGAAGGAGTTCACACTATCGCAGCGCCACGCAGCCGCCGCCACCGCGAAACCAGCAACCCCACCCCGAAGATCGTCAGCGTGCCGATGACCGTGACCATGTAGCTGTGGAGCGGGTTCCTCAGCATCGCCAGTCCCCCATCGAGCCGCGGTGAGGCGGTCATCCACACGATGACCAGCACACCGACCGCCACTCCCAACTGGGCGGCGGCCCGACCGGCCCGCGGCGCCAGCCGGTCGAGCGCGAACAACCCCAGCAAGCCACCGGCGAAGACGCCCGACCACGTCCACCAGACGTCGAGCAGGCTGCCGGCGCCGATCATCAGCAGGGCGGCCCCGGTACCCAGCACGCCCACACCCACCGTCGCACGGCGCAGCACCCGGAGGTCCTCCGCCTCGACGCCGTCGGGGTCAGGCTCCGGCCGGATGTAGGTGCGATAGAGGTCGGAGAGGAACACGGTCGCCGAGCTGTTGAGTGACGTGTCGATACTGCTCATCGCGGCCGCGAACAGCGCCGCGATCAGGAGACCCGCGGCCCCGGCCGGCAACCGGGTCGAAATGTAGTGCGGGAAGGCCTGGTCGGCGGCCACGCCGGCGACTTCCGGCTGCCCCTGGAAGACGACGAACAGCCCGGTGCCGATGAAGAAGAACACGGCCGACACCGGCAGGTAGAGGCCGACCGCCAGCCAGACGGAGCGCGATGCCGCGCGGTCGCTGTTCGCGGCGTGGTACCGCTGCACGTAGCTCTGGTCGATGCCGAAGTTGTTGAAGTTGATGAACAGGCCGTAAATCAGGACGACCCAGAAGGTCGAGGTCGTGAAGTCGAAGGCGAAGCTGCCGAGCGAGAACTTGCCGGCGGCGCCAGCCGTCTCGACCAGCCCGCCGAGGCCACCCGGGGCGTCGACGATCAGCAGCCCGACCACGAACAGGGCGCCGACGGTCAAGACCACGCTCTGGATCACGTCGGTCCAGATGACCGCCTCGATGCCGCCGATCAGGGTGTAGATCGTCACGACGACGCCCGTGCTCAGGATGATCCATGCCACCGGCCAGCCCGTCAACGCGTTCATCGCCAGCGCCACTCCGAACAGGATCGAGCCGACGCGGGCGAACTGGGTCAGCAGGTAGCAGGCCACCGCGTAGGTCCGCGCCCAGCGACCGAAGCGGGCTTCCAGGTGCTGGTAGGCCGAGATGGCGTCGCCGCGGCGGTAGAAGGGAATCCACCAGCGCGCCGCCAGGAACGCCGCCACCGGCAACGACAGGGAGAACACGAAGGCGTTCCAGTTGCCGCCGAAAGCCTGCCCGGGCACCCCGATGAACGTGTTGCTCGAGAGGAACGTGCCGAAGATCGACAGGCCCACCGCCCAACCCGGCAGCGCGCCGCCGGCCACCATGAACCCGCGGGCCGTCCCGCTGCGCCGGGCGAGCGAAAGGCCGAGCGCGATGACCGCCACGAGATAGGCGGCGAAGACGAAGAGGTCGACGCCGCCAGTCACTCGGAGGCCGACGCCAGCACCGACGCTTCCGCGGGCCACTCCCCGCCGGTCATCGGATGCCGCCGCAGCGCCGCCGGATCGAGCACCACGTGCCGGATGCGGGTGCGCCGGTGGGTGTAGGTCAGGTGGACCAACCCGTCGCGGGTCTGGATCACCGCCGGATAGGAGTACTCGCCGTCCTGGTCCTCCAGCATCAGCGATGCATCCCAGGTGTCCCCGTCGTCCGACAGCCCGACGTTCAGGCGGGACCGCGAACCCGCCCAGGCACCATCGATGCGGACCTTGTGGTTATAGACGAGCAGGTGCCGGCCATCCGCCAGGGTCACGCCGTCGACGCCGGCGTCGGGATTGAGCAGGCCGGTCGCGTAGACGGGCCCCCAGGTGCGGCCTCCGTCGGTGGAGCGGGAGGCCGCGATGCGGCTCTGCTTGGAACGGAACAGCGCCAGAAGCTCACCATCGCCAAGCGCCAGGATCGTCGGTTGGATGATCCAGAAGTCATCGCCGGCCGCCGTTTGGCCAGCCAGCCCGTCGGTGCGCGTCCACGTGCGTCCCAGATCGCTTGAACGCTCGAAGTGAGCCCGCCAGACGGGCGGCTCCGGCGCATCCTCGATGCTCGATCCGGCCAGGAGAGCGCCGTCGGGCAGCGTGATCGGCTTGTTCTTGATCGGCCCCAGGATGCCGTCCGGAAGCCGGCGCGGTTCGCTCCATGTGCGCCCGTCGTCGGCGGACTCCATGACCATCCCCCACCACTCGGAGGGGCTCGGACCGACCTTGTAGAACAGGAGCAGCGGCGCTCCGTTCCGCGGCGACTGGTAGAGCACCGGATTCCAGGTCGGGTAGCGGGTACCGTCGGCCCGGACGCCGTCGGCGACCTCCACCGGAAGACTCCAGCGGCCGCTCGGCGGTGAACCCGCGGCAGCCGGTTCCCCCCGCTCAGCCTCGAGCCGGCTGAACCAGATGCCGACGTCGGGGTTGCGCTCGGCCGTGCCACCGAACCAGGCCGCGACCAGGGCGCCGGAGGCCGTCTCGGCGATCGTCGAGGCGTGGCACTCGGGGTACGGCGCCGTCTCGAAGATGAACTCGGCGAGGACCACGCCATCCTGGGCCATCGCCGGCGCCGCCGGCGTCACCGCCAACGTGGCCACTATCGCCGTGATGGCGACGGACTGACTACGTTGGGTCAGGAGCCCGTCTCCCCGACCTCGCCAGCGAGCACGAGTTCCTCCGCTTGGCGCACGATCTCCCCTGCCCGTTCGAGGAGTTCCCCGCCGGTCGCGCTGCTGATCGGATGCTCGATCACCGCGAACCGGTAGTCGGGCGCCCCGCAGGCGTGCGCCATCAACTCGGCGCCGTCGACGAACGCCGACGTCATCACGCCGACCGCGGGCACGCCGGCTCGCTCGAACTCGACCGCGTCGTGCAGACTGCACGACGAGCAGCTCCCTCAGTCGCCAACGCCAGTGATCACGAGCCGTCGTCGGCTGAGCCGGCGGACGAGTTCCGGCTCCGCCGGAGCACTGTAGTTCCCCTTCGTCGCGCGCTCGACCGACGCCACCTTCCAGCGACTCCGCAGGAGAGCTTCGACATGGTCGAAGAGCGGTTCGACGCCCGCCTTGCCGTTCGAAAGCAACGCAATGTCGATCCCTTCGAGACCGCCGAGCCGGGGAGCCGTGGCGAAGGCCGGAGGCGAACCCTCCCAGGACGGGTCGAGCACCTGCATGGCCGGGAGTGTAGCTGCCTCAGGCCGGCAAGTACTCCCGCAGGAACGCCCGAATCCACCGGAGCACGGCCTCGGCTCCCGGAACCCGCAGCACGACGGAGCGCGTGAACGGATTAGGCTCCGCGGTGTTCTCCTTCGCCATGCTCGACTCCCATCACTTCGTCCCAAACACTGCACAGCGATGCTGACGATCACTCAGGTCGACGCCTTCACGGCCGAGCCCTTCGGAGGCAACCCGGCCGCTGTCTGCCTGCTCCCGGAGCCGGCCGACGAACCATGGATGCAGCGGGTGGCGCGGGAAATGAACCTGTCGGAGACCGCCTTCCTGGTGCGTCGCGACGACGGCTCTTTCGATCTGCGCTGGTTCACGCCGACGGTCGAGATCGAACTTTGCGGCCACGGGACCCTCGCAAGTGCCCACGCGTTGTGGGAAGACGGGCGTCTGGAACCCACGGCACCGGCCATCTTCCACACGCTGTCCGGTCCGCTGACGGCCATCCGGCGCGACGATTGGATCGAGATGAACTTCCCCGCCGAGCCGGACGAACCGGCATCCGCGCCGGAATGGCTAGCCGCCGCCCTCGGGGCAGAGCCGAAGTACATCGGACGAAACCGCTTCGACTTCCTCATCGAAGTCGACGCGGAGGCGACTCTGCGGCGCTTGACGCCGGACTTGCACAGGCTCAGGGACCTCGGCGTCCGGGGCGTGATCGTCACCGCCCTGGCCAAGACCGACGGGTTCGATTTCGTGTCGCGTTTCTTCGCGCCCGGTACTGGCATCGACGAGGATCCCGTGACCGGTTCCGCCCACTGCTGTCTGGCGCCCTACTGGCAACGTCGCCTCGGCAAGGACTCGTTCACCGCGTGGCAGGCCTCCCAGCGCGGAGGCGTGGTCCGCTGCGCAGTCCGCGGCGATCGCGTGAAGCTGTGCGGCCAGGCCGTCACGGTTCTGCGGGCAAAGCTGCTGGTCTGACGCCACTCGTCGCTCGAGAGGAGCAACCATGAGGAGAGTCCGATACTGCGTCGCCATGAGCCTGGACGGGTACATCGCCGGACCGAACGGCGAAGCGGACTGGATCGTCATCGATCCCGACTACGACTTCGCCGAACTCTACGGTGAGTTCGACACGTATCTCGTCGGCCGGAAGACCTTCGAGAGCACCGGCGGCCAGGACCAAAGTTCGATGCCGGGCGTGCGGACCTTCGTGTTCTCACGCACCCTGCGGCAGAGCGACTACAACAACGTGGCGATCGTCGGCGACAACTGGAAGGACGTCGTTCAGTCGCTACGCGAGGAAGAGGGCAAGAAGGACATCTGGCTGTTCGGCGGCGGTTCGCTCTTTCGCAGCCTCGCCGAGGCGGGACTCGTCGATACGGTGGAAGTCGCCGTGATTCCAACGGTTCTCGGCGGTGGCGTTCCGCTGATCGCCGAGCCGGCGCCGCGGGTCAAGCTCGAACTCCAGGCACAGGACGTCTACAAGGAGACGGGCACGGTGAGCCTCATCTACTCGGTGGTGCATTCTCCCGAAGCGAGCTAGTGTCTGCCAGGAAACCCTGTAAGCGTTGATTCTACGGGGTTTATGGCGGAATTTGGGCGGTCGAAGATGTGGTCGATGCGATAGGATCCGGTCCTGAATCGGTTGTTTTCGGGCGTTTTGGGGTCATCTTCGGGAGGTAGCGAGTCGATGCGGGAGGTTCAGAGCCGGCAGTTCAGTCTGGGTGAGGCGCCGATCGGTGAAATCTGGATCGACCCGAAGTCGCGTGACGACACGCCGGCGCTTTTCAGGGGCCTTCAGTACATCTACTGTGACGAGGCGTTGCGCGCTCGCCTGTTCAAGCTTCTGGAGGAGCAGGTGCAGCCGGGGATCGACCGGAGTGTTGGTCGTCCGGGCATGGAGTTGTGGCGGATTCTGGTGTTGGGCGTGGTGAAGCAGGGCCTTCGCTGCGACTTCGACCGTCTGCACGATCTGGCGAATCATCATGCGACGTTGCGGGCGTTCCTGGGCCACGGCGAGTTTGGCGACAGGACGTACTACGAGTACCAGACGGTGGTGGACAACGTGAGGCTTCTGAGTCCGGGTTTGTTGTCCTCGGTTGGGAGATTGGTGGTGGAAAGCGGCCATGCGGTCGCGCGAAAAAAGCCTGGCGCGCCGTTGCGGGGTCGGTGTGACTCGTTCGTGGTGGAGACGGACGTTCATTATCCGACGGACGTGAGCCTTCTGTGGGACGCGATGCGTTGCATGCTGCGGGAGAGCGGTCGCGCGTCGCGTCGTCACGGTCTCGGCGGTTGGCGTCAGTGGCGGCATCAGTTTCGGTTGGTTCGCCGGCTGTTCCACAAGGTGCGCGGGACTCGGCGCGCGAAGAGGTCTCCGGCGCGTGTGAAGGCGTACCTTTCTCAGTGCCTCAAGCTGGCGGCGCGCGCGGCGAGCACGGTGGAGGCTCTCCGCGCCGCGGGGGACTGCATGGCCGCGGAGACGATCGAGGGCTTCCTCGTTCACGTACGCCGTCAGATGGATCAGGTCGAGCGTCGTCTGCTCCTGGACGAGACGATTCCTCACGAGGAGAAGGTGTTCTCGATCTTCGAGCCGCACACGCGCTGGGTCTCGAAAGGGAAGGCGGGGACGCCAGTGGAACTCGGTGTGCCGGTGGCGTTGATCGAGGATCAGCACGGTTTCATTCTTCACCACGAGGTCCTGTGGAAGGGCGGCGACGCCGAAGCGGTCGTGCCCCTGGTCGCGGCGGCGCAGGAGCGGTTCCCCGAGCTTCGGGCGTGCAGCTTCGACCGCAACTTCCACAGTCCGGAGAACCGCGTCCGGCTCGATGAGCTTCTCGACCTCAACGCACTGCCAAAGAAAGGGTATCTGTCGAAAGTCGACCGGGAGCGGGAAGCCGACGACGCCTTCGTCTCCGCCCGCCGTGCGCATCCCGCGGTCGAGTCCGCCATCAACGCTCTGGAGCATCGCGGCCTCGACCGCGTCCGAAGCCGCGGAGCGGACGGCTTCGAGCGCACTGTCGCGCTCTCGGTGCTTGCCGCCAACCTGCACCGGCTGGGCAGGCTCCTGCAGGCACGCGAACGCGAGCGCCGACGACGAGTCGCCTGAACCACCCTGACCCCGCGCCGTCGTCTCCCGTCGCGAAACGGAGGCGCCGCCGTGCCCAAATCAGCCGAATCCGCCGACCAACCCCGCCGATTGCTCCATCAGACCTCCCCAAGGCATCCCGATAGACCGAAACACCGCTTGAGTCTCTCCGAATCCACGAAGCAAATCCGCCGAAACAGGGGTTTTCTGGCAGACACGAGCTAGGAGCGTGCGCGGTAGGAAGTTCCGTGGGCGCGCTGCGTTCTCATGATTCAGGAGCTTCCTGGCAGTTGGTGGGTCTTGGCGGGTTGGGTGCGTGTCGTGTGGACTCGGATTCGAGTG
>LXNI01002978.1_pt1 | contig 10550 bp, 5 predicted proteins | sample 809091 | NCBI WGS metagenome assembly LXNI01 (sample SAMN04870527, study PRJNA318959) | sponge metagenome | biome: 01000161; feature: marine sponge reef; material: water | host: Sarcotragus foetidus | place: Greece: Milos, Mediterranean Sea | collected 2013-05-29 | depth 5-7 m | reverse complement strand
GCTTCAGGCAAGCTTCGACAGTCGCGTATTTCTGGGTGAAGGTAATCAGGTTCATGTTGTTGCCTCAATCTATACTCACTATTTTAGTTATTTTTTCGGGATCGTCAAGTATATAAATCCCTTCCAATAGATCGGCCTTTCGTCGTGTCCAGATCGAACGCTTCGAATATACGAGCCGAGCAATATGCCACCCACAAAGACCCCAGCAAGAAGTATTACCCAATATGTTGTAGTCATAAATCACGTGTCCCCTATGCTGCCAGTTTCGCGAGTAGGTATTCCTGACCTCGATCACCCTTAACCGAGTTGCAGTGGCCGCAGAGTAGCTGTAGGTTCTTGATGTGGTCAGTGCCGCCCTTCGACTGCGCGATGATGTGGTCGACCGTGAGATTCTGTTTCTTGAAGTGTTCTCCGCAACCGTTGCAGTCGCCGCCTTGCTCACCGTATAGCGCGTTCTTAAGTTTTGGGGAGTTGTAGGGCGGTAGATCACCGAGATCATTGCGCTGCGGATTGTCCGTTCGCGCCGTGATGTCCTGGAATAACCCCTGGTCGTCTTTGATCCGCTCCGTCACCAGACGTACTGCGAGTTTACCAATGTCGATACCGACCCATTCTCGATCCAGTCTGTCAGCCGCTACTAGCGCGGTAGCACAACCGCAAAACGGGTCGAATACCACATCTCCCCTGTTGCTGCTCGCCTTGATGATTGGTTCCAACAAAGCAAGGGGCTTTTGGGTGGGGTAGCCAGTGCGTTCTTTTGCCTGCACTATGGGGAGTTCCCACCAGTCACGAAGTTTGGCACCGCCCTCCAGCTTTCGCATCTTGCCTTTCATGTTGGCGTATCGCTCACCATCAATAATGTGGTTATATCGCTTTAACTGAGCCTCGGTCGGGTCACCCCTTTGCACGTTGAACACACACCTAGTGGGGTTCTTGGCATAGAGGAAGATCGTATCGTGCTTGCGCGGGAAGTATCTCGTGGCGGTTTCATTTTCCTTATAGCACCACACAATTTCATTACGAAAGAAGTTCCTTCTACCAAACACCGCATCCAGCATCAACTTGAGATAGTGCGACATCGCAGGATCGCAGTGCAGGTAGATTGAGCCAGTCGGTTTGAGCAGACGGTGCATCTCCAATACGCGAACCGCCATGTAGATCAAATACGACTGGTCGCTTTTCGTCATTGCAGCCTGTATGACCCGATTTAGCTTCGGATGCTTCGCCTCGATAAGATCGAGCCAGGCAATGTCCACGTCATCAAGCGTCCAGGTGTCCTTGAACGCAGCGCCTGCCGCATCACTCCCTATCGGTGCGGCGTAGTTTGCTTTCGAGTTGAACGGGGGATCCAGGTAAATGAGATCTATCGACTCCGAGTTCATGCCCCGCATGATGTCAAGGTTGTCGCCCGTCCAGATAGTCTGGTTAGCCCAATTAGGTGTGCCCATGCGGGCGGATTATGGGAATCGCCGCGTATTTGTCAAGTAGTCTTTATAATTCCCTTATTTTTCTGATAGAAAACGCGGAGAATTCACTTTCCGGCATTTCGAGATACCGGATCGGACCATCTGGACGAGAATGTGAACTGTCGTCTAGCTACGCGATCGCGCGATACGCGTTTTGAAATAGCTTCGCCCATCCGCTGAACCGGCGCGCACGTCTCTGCGACGGTACTCGCCAAGTTTGTTGCATTGCACGGAAGACCCGTTCCGGGTGTGGCATGGCGACCAACGCCTTACCCGTTGTACTCACCAAACTAGCGATCCCTTCGGAAGAACCGTTTGGATTCAGGGGATATCGCTCCGTGACATCGCCATCGCCATCAGCATATTGCATTGCGACAAGATTGTGCTCGATGAGGCGTGAAACCTCACCAGGATCGGAGCAGTTCGCCCGACCCTCACCGTGCGCCACGGGTACTGGCAGCTTCGACCCTGCCATGTCCTCGAGCCATGGCGTATTCACGTCATTAATTCGTACTTGAACCGTCCGGCCTTCGAACCGTCCGGATCGATTCGGCGTCCAAGTCACCCACGACTCAGCACCCGGAATCAACGCGCGTAGTTGCGCGAGCATTTGACAGCCATTGCAGATTCCGAGAGTTAACGTGTCGCGTTCAAAGAATGTCGCGAACTCATCTCGCAGATTAGAGCTGTAGAGGATGGATTTCGCCCAACCTCCGCCGCCGCCAAGCACGTCGCCGTATGAGAATCCACCACACGCCACTAAGGCTTGAAAGCGTTCGAGTGACTCACGTCCATCAAAGAGGTCTGTCATGTGTACGTCGACCGCTTCGAAACCCGCGGCGCGGAACGCGGCAGCCATCTCGAGCTGACCATTGATACCTTGGTCGCGCAACACTGCAACCAGCGGCTTCGCCGTGGAAACAGACGGTACGCTAACTGGATCAAAACTCAGCTCTTCTGCTAACCCCTTGTCGCGCACGCCAATTAGCGCTCGTTCTTCATCCGCACTAGAAGGATTGTCGCGACGACGCTGCATCTCGAAACTCGTTCGTGACCAGATTTCCTCCAGCTCAACCAGTGAACGGTCAAAAACGATTTGATCGTCGGTGCGAACTATGAGCCGTTCGTGATCCGAAGTACAACCTAACTGCGTGACGGCAATGTCGAGCTCCGATGCTTCGCGTTGCCACATACCTAGATTGGCCGGATCCGATTCGATCACGACACCGATCTCTTCATTGAACAAGAACGGTAGCCAATCCCCTTCACAAGACAGATCCACTCCGATCCTGCCAGCCATCGCTAGTTCGAGAACCGTCGTAAACACGCCACCATCAGATCGATCGTGAATTGAAAGGATGCTGTCATCATCGAGGTGACGCTGAACCAGGTCAAACAGCTTCTTTAGCTGGTAGGGATCGTTGACGTCTGGCGGTTGATCACCAAACTGCGAGAACACCTGTGCGATGGCACTGCCACCTAAGCGTTCTTCTGAACTTAGTGAGAACAGAAGCAGCGCCGTGTCATTACGATGCAAGGCAGGAGTCACGAACTTATGAACGTCAGGCACGCTCGCGAACGCGGAAACGATCAACGTCAGTGGTGATGTGACCGTGTGCTCATCCCATTGCGTCGACATGGACAAACTGTCCTTCCCAACAGGAATCGAGATTCCCAGCGCCGGACAGAATTCATCGCCAACCGCGCTTACCGCTTCACGTAACGCTTGATCCTCGCTTTCAATTCCTGCACTCGCCATCCAATTAGCAGACAGCACCACTGTGTCAAGCGAAGCAATCTTCACACCCATCATGTTGGTCAGCGCTTCTGCCACCGCCATTCGTGCCGACGCAGGTGGATCAAGTACGGCAATAGGCGACCTCTCGCCCATCGTCATTACCTCACCGCTATCACTCTCAAAACCAGCGGAAGTGATCGCAGCATCCGCCACGGGAACCTGATATCGACCGACCATCTGTTCTTGGACGACAAGTCCAGTAATGCTTCGATCACCGATGGTGATTAGAAACTTCTTCGAAGCAACTGCAGGAAACCTGAGCACGCGTTCGACAACTTCATTAATATCGAAGCCGCAAAAATCGCTCGAAGTCTTGGCTCGAGGTTGGACCTCGTACGAACGATGCATTTTGGGTGGTTTGCCTAGTAGTCCATCCAAGGGCATCGCCACGGCTGCATCGTTCGAGTGTAAGTCCGTGACCCACAAATCTCCGCTTGAATTAGTCTCGCCCACCACGGCGTACGGACATCTCTCGCGCCGGCAAACGTCTTCAAACCATGCTAGGCTCTCTGGACGTAGCGCGATGACGTAGCGTTCCTGCGCTTCGTTGCACCAGAGTTCCATCGGCGACATGCCTGGGTCCGCGTTCGGCACTTTCTTCAAGTCAATGCGAGCGCCGCGTTGCAGGTCATGTACCAGCTCGGGTAAAGCATTTGATAGACCGCCTGCACCTACGTCATGGATCTTCACGATCGGATTGTCAGCCCCCTTCGACGCACAACTGTCGATTACCTCCTGACAACGGCGCTCCATCTCTGCGTTGTCGCGCTGAACGGAAGCGAAGTCGAGATCCTCATGCGACGAGCCGGTTCGCATACTCGAAGCAGCACCACCGCCTAGTCCAATGAGCATAGCAGGACCACCAAGCACGACCAATAGTTCGTGATCATTTGGCTCGCGGATCAACGCATTGACATGCTCTCGCTGGATCGAACCTACGCCACCCGCGATCATCACGGGTTTGTGATAGCCCCACGCGCGGCGTTCATCCGTGGCATATTCGAACGTTCGAAAGTAACCAGCGAGCGCAGGGCGTCCGTATTCATTGTTGTATCCCGCAGCGCCGATTGGACCGTCGCGCATGATTTCAAACGGGCTCGCGATGCGGTCAGGACGACCCAGCTCGCCTTCCCATGGTTGTTCGTCGCCTTCGATGCGCAAGTGTGACGTCGTATACCCGACAAGTCCCGCTTTTGGTTTTGAGCCGCGACCTACCGAACCTTCGTCGCGTATTTCGCCACCCGACCCTGTCGCAGCACCTTCGTACGGCGAGATGGCCGTCGGATGGTTGTGCGTCTCCACCTTCATCAGAATGTCGAGCTGAAGCGACTCGTCAATGTATCGACGTGAGTCAGCCTCAACGTGCAGCACCGGCGTTTTCGTCCCGTTAATGACGGCCGCGTTGTCTCCGTATGCGCTTAACAAACCGGCGTAATGTTTTACCTCTGCGGTATTCCTGATCGATTGAAAAAGCGAGCGATCGAATCGCTCTCCGTTTACCGACCAAGTCGCATTGAAAATCTTGTGCCTACAGTGTTCGGAATTCGCTTGCGCGAACATCATGAGCTCTACATCAGTTGGGTCCCGTTCGATCCGCGCGTAGAGATCAACTAGGTACTGAATCTCGTCTTCCGCGAGCGCAAGTCCGAGCCTCTCGTTACACCGACGCAACACAGATATTGGCTCGCTGTCGAGATTGATGATTTCAAGTGGTTTCGAAGGTACTTCGCGAAACAGTGAATCGAATGCCTCAGCTCGAAGAGCGGTCTCGGTCATGCGATCAAATAGCAACGGAAGTGCTAGTTCAAACCACTCTCCGTGCGCGTTCGCTAGCCACCATCTAACACCACGTTCAACGCGCGAAACTTCGTTCAAGCCACAAAGTTTGAAAATCTCGGTGGCTTTACTCGACCACGGTGAGATCGTACCCAAGCGAGGTACGACGGTGACCGATGGTTCCACTTGAACCGTCTGTTGAAGACCGCCGCTTTCATATTCCAGCAACGCCGCTGCTTTATCCGTCTGCGCGTCACTAAGCGGTTCGATTAAATCGAGAATATGAACGTATTCCGCATAGCTGATCTTGACACGACCGCTCGTCGTCGCGTCAACCTTGGATGCGGCATGCTCTATATCAGCTTGCGGCAGTGCAGCACCAGCAAGCGCAAGTACCTGTCTCAGTCAACTACCCCGACGTTGTCGTTCAAAAAAGGCGGTAAGTAAAGTGCTACATTCGTCAGCAAGTACGCCTCGTGTTACCTCAATTCGATGATTGTGAGAAGGCCATTCCAGTAATTCACCATGTGTATGTACCACACCTGTCTTTGGCGCCGCACACCCATAAACCAATCGCGCGATACGCGCGTGCACCATCAGTCCCACACACATCATGCAAGGTTCAAGTGTCACGTATAGCGTTGAATCAACTAATCGATAGTTACCCGTACATTGCCCAGCGTCGCGTAGTGCAGTAACCTCAGCATGCGCAGAAGGATCATTCGACTGGATTTGACTTGATGCACCACAGCCAATCACAACACCGTCCTGCACGAGTACCGCGCCGACTGGGACCTCATCTTGTTGTGCTGCGGTGCGTGCCTGGTTTAACGCCTCGCGCATAAATACTTCGTCGACGTCATCCGACACGAAATCAATCTTCGACGCCAACGAAACTATTGTCTACTCTTCTTCAACTGGATGGAAAGCTTCTGCCAGTTCTTTCTGCAGCTGAGCCTGTATTGGAGCATAGTGGCTGAATTGCATTGAGTAAGACCCTCGACCGCCCGAAACGGAGCTCAGACGTGAGTGATACGTTTGGAGTTCGCGTAATGGCGCTTGACCTTGAATTTCCACGCTGTTGTCCGGCTGCACTTCGGACCCTTTCACCATACCGCCCATCGATGACAGGTCACCCGCAACATCACCCATGCAGTCGTTTGGCACGTTCAGATTAATATCAACGATCGGTTCCATGACAATCGGTCGAGCCTTCGCAACCGCATCCATGAACGCGCGTTTACCCGCTTGTACGAACGCAATCTCTTTCGAATCGACTGAGTGATGCTTGCCGTCGTAAACCGAAACCTTGATATCCTGCATTTCGTGACCTGATATCGCACCGGTTTGCATAACCTGCAACACCCCTTTTTCAACCGCAGGGATGAATTGGCCAGGGATAACGCCACCGACGATGTTGTCTTCGAACACGAATCCGACGCCTCTAGGCGTCGGCTCAACTTTTAGATAGACCTCACCGAATTGCCCAGCACCGCCCGATTGTTTCTTGTGTCGGTGATGACCCTCTGCAGCCGCTGTGATCGTTTCGCGGTATTCGATCGCGGGCACACGAGTATCAATCGTGAGACCATGGTCTTCGCGAAGCTCCTCAAGTACGACGCGGAGATGCATTTCGCCCAGTCCACGCAGAACGGTTTCGTTCAACGCGACGACGTGATCGACGGCGATCGACGGGTCTTCAATTGCTACTGTCTGCAGTGCTTCTGAGACTTTCTGTGCGTTACTGTCATCAGGTGTTGAGATGGCTAAACCATAAACTGGAATAGGTAATTCGATCGGCTTCATCCGAACGCCGTCTTCATCATGCGAGTCGTGCATGACTGCGTTGTACTTGACGTCTTCTGCGCGCGGAATGGCGCAGATATCCCCCGCAACTGCTTCTTCGATTTCCGTCTGTTGCTCACCAAGTAGTTGCGTGAGATGCTGAATCTTCATTGCCTTACGTGCGTCATCAACGTACATCTGAGATCCATTGCGTAGCGTCCCTTGATGCACTCTGAGGAGCGCCATGCGTCCCTTGAACTGATCCTCGACCACATTGAAGACATGCCCGACCACATGACCGCTCGACTCTAAGTCGATGCTCGTCTCATCGGCATCGCCGGATACAAACTGTGCAGGATTGCCTTCGGTGGGGTTCGGCATCAGCCGCGTCATGGTAGTAAGAAGCGAGTCAATCCCCGCACCTGTCAACGCTGACGTGTAGCAGATAGGCACTAAGTGACCTTCTCGCAGCGACTGTTCGAATACTTCGTGCAAGCGTTCTTCCGGCAGCTCTTCCTCGTCGAGATATAGCGCCATCAAGTCTTCATCAATCTCAACAATCTGGTCGATGATTTGTTCGTGTGCCTCTTCGACAGAACTGAAGTTCGTGTCTCCAGTGCTACCGTCGAAGAAGCAATCGACCACATCCGATAGATCCACATTCGGCAGATTGATGGGCAAACACTCCGAACCCAAGGTCTCTTTGATCTGCTCGGTGATTGCTTCAAGATCGACGTTTTCCGAATCCATCTTATTGACGATCACCATACGACAGAGATTTCGGTCTGCCGCATACTGTGCAATCTTCATTGTGTGTGAATCAACGCCCAGATTCGCATCGACTACGATCGCCACACTCTCGACCGCCGGCAATGCTGCGAGCATGCGACCTATAAAGTCCGGGAAACCCGGGTTATCGATCAAGTTGATGTGCCGCGCGCCGCAGTCGAACGAACAAACCGTCGGCGCTAATGAATGTTGCATGCTCTTTTCACGTGGAAGATAGTCTGCCACCGTGGTACCTGCATCAACGTTGCCTTGGGCGTTGATTGCCTCAGCTTTGTAGAGCATGGCTTCGGCCACAGTCGTCTTCCCGACGCCTGCGCCGCCAATCAGAGCAAGATTGAGGATGTCTTGAGTCAAGTAAGCCATGACGGAATGCGCTCCGTTAATACCAAAGGATGAACGCGTTGTGTAACGCGATACGCCGTAACGATGGAGGCGGTTGCAAGATCGAAGGTGTTAGCAATTCAAACCTAACGCCGCCGCGCAACTTACGGTCAGTAGCTAGAGCTCATAGTTTATCAGTCGAGCAAGTGGCGTCTTGCGTATAACGTGTTGTTAGTAACTCGCAAGGTACACAGCGACTCAAGTCACACAAAAAAAAGACGCCCCGAGATCGAAACCGCGGGGCGTCCAACGTTGCTATCGCTTAGCGCGATGTGCAGTATCTAGTCACGAATGAAATCGCGAATGACCTCACCAGGTCGACTACCGGAATATTCACCGTTTTCGATTACAACTTGACCAGCTACGATCGTTGCATCGTAACCCTTACTTTTAACAACAAGACGTCCACCGTTGTGTGGGAAATCGTTGACGTATTCCGGATGACACGATTTCAACTCATCGTAATCGATGACGTTGAGATCGGCGTGCCAGCCTTCCCGCACTTCACCTCGCTTCTTCAGCCCAAGCACTTCGGCGGATTGGCCAGAAATGCGATGGACCGCTTCTTGCAGCGTGTAGACGCCGCGATCGCGCGTCAGTTCAGCTAGTAAGAATGTCGGCGAATCCGCATCGGTGAATTGGCCAACGTGCGCGCCCGCATCACCAAGCATGGGAATCACATGAGGCAAACGCATGTAGTTCCATTGATTCTGAAGAGCGCCACCGAATGCCCAGAGATTCCAGAGTTCCTTACCTTCAGATTCAATCAGTCGGTCAACATAAAGCTCTACCGGATCCTTGCCTGCTTCGTCCGCAAGCTTCTGTAGGTTCTTCTGATTTTCCAGGTCGTAGTCCGGATAATCACCGAAACCCATCGGGTGCAGGATACGCGCAGTCTGTCCGAAACCGCCGTTTTCGATGGCTTCTGAGATCAGTTTCTCACGGACCTCTGGCTTCTTCATTTCAGCAACACGTTCTGCAATGCTCGGTAGCTTCATCAGTTCGCGCCAAGCCGGTGTTCGCAGAAAAGCTTGTTGCGCCAATCCGAAAAACGATCCACTTGGCCGAGTGTGACAAATCGACGTGATTCGTCGTCCGGCTTCATTGTTGCGCCCCAGGAAATCCTCCCAACGCGACACGCCGCCATCACCATCTGGACCGGTACCACCTGAGAAGAGCACTTGGCAACCAAGCTCAGCGCCGGTCTCGAACATTTGACGTTCGATTTCGTACCGGGTTCGCATATCGGGCGCTGCTTGGAACAGACCGCCACGACCGCCTGCTTCGACGACTGCTTGCTGAATCGCTGTAGTTTCACGCTTGTCAGCCCAGGTACCAGGCGTTAATCTGCCGTCAGGCACGCGGTGACCGAGGAATCGTGACGTCGAAAAGCCAACTGCGCCGCCTTCGACGCTCTCTTTTACAAGCTCAACAATGCGTTTCAGTTCACGCTCGTCTGCTTGTACGCCTTCGTCGCAGCTCTTGTCACCCATTGCTTCAAAGCGAATTGCCGAGTGACCACACATGCCAACCACGTTCAATGTTGGGCGAAGCGACTGTAACGAGTCGAGGTACTCACCGAAGCTGGTCCAGTTCCATGGCAATCCATCCATGATCGCATCTGCTGCAATGTCCTCGACAGCTTCCATCAGCTTCGCGAGGTAGGAACGGTTTTCTTCCGCGCATGGCGCGAAAGTTACGCCGCAATTTCCGATTAGCGCGGTGGTTACACCGTGATAAGAGCTGGGTCGCATTTCTGGATCCCAGCCGATTTGAGCATCTAAGTGAGTGTGCAGATCAACGAAGCCAGGGGTAACTAGCTTGCCGCTTGCATCGATGGTTTGTTCAGCTTCTACATCTGAAAGATCACCTACCCGACTGATCACGCCGTCGTCGACTGCGACATCTGCTTTGCGCGGTTCCGCGCCAGTGCCGTCAACGAGCGTGCCACCCGAGATGATCATTGAATGTGACATAAAGTCCCTCCGTGGGATATATCGACGACTAACCATGAGTCGACGAGCATATTTAACGGATTTACGACGTGGTTTGTAGGTGTTAGACGTTACTCTAGCCCGTTTGTTACGGCATTAAGGGTCTTGCGTGGGCGCACCTAAACGCCAACTTCGCCACATATCTTCGGTGACCTCAAGATCGCTCTTGAACATCTTCGCGTCCTTAAACCACTCGTACAAACCCAGCTTTCGATGAGCGTCTGCATCCAGAATTTCACGGTCCTCAGTGAAATCCGCAAACACCGCCCAACGAATAGCTTCACCGACATGAACACCCGCTGTGTGAACCGTGCGTCCATGCCAGAATACGACATCTCCTTGGTTACCAACAAATTCAACAGGCGTGATCGTAGAGACAACCTCGCGCATGGCATCTTCGAATGTATCAGTTGGGGACCAGTTTGATTCAAAGCGATGCGCTTGAAACATGATTCGATGGCTTCCGGGATATACCGTGAATCCACCCGAACGTGGTGGCACATCATTTAAGTACACGCACACATTGAGTTGCTGACATACGCGGTCGGTATGGGGACCAAG
>LXNI01002976.1_pt1 | contig 10555 bp, 8 predicted proteins | sample 809091 | NCBI WGS metagenome assembly LXNI01 (sample SAMN04870527, study PRJNA318959) | sponge metagenome | biome: 01000161; feature: marine sponge reef; material: water | host: Sarcotragus foetidus | place: Greece: Milos, Mediterranean Sea | collected 2013-05-29 | depth 5-7 m | reverse complement strand
AATAGCCAACGGGAGGGGATGTGTCCCGGTGGACGCCCTGGTCTTCAAAATCAGTGGCAGGTGGCGCAGAGCCGGCTGCGGTGGGTTCGACTCCCACGCCTTCCCGCAATTGCCTAACTCAGCACTCGGCCCCCAACCCTTCGCCGCCGAAAATCGCCAGTCGTTCCTCGTGACTGGTGAGAGGCGCGCTTTGCGGCCGGTAGTGGAACTGTAGTGCCCGGCGGCGCAGCCCGGTATTGTTGGGTGGTGTTCCGTGGTGGAGCAAACTCTGGAAGATTAGGAGGCCGCCCGGTTGTAGCGGGACTGCTACTGCCCCACTGTTGTCCACGTCGGTATCACAGATCTGCCAATCCCGCCGTCTAAAGTGGACGACCGGCCCTTCCAGGTGGCTGCCCGGCGCAATGACCATGCAGCCATTTTCGATCGTGGCCTCATCCAGGGCAATCCAGCAGCCCACGACCCTTGTGTTAAGTTCGAACTGAAAATAGGCGTGGTCCTGGTGCCAAGGCTTGTCTCGGCCCAGACGGGGGGGCTTGAGAAGCGCCATGCTTTGGAACAGAACCGGCGCTTCGCCGATAATACGTTCAACCAGCGCGAGTAGCAGAGGATGATGCGCGAATTCGTTCAGGCGAACGTCGTAGTCGACGAAGCTCATAAATTTGCGCACATAGTCCTGCTTCTTTTCTGGCGATAGTTCTTCAACAGCCACGCCTGCAGAAGCCTGTTCGTACTGAACGCCATTGAACTCCTCGACTGCGCCCGACAACAGGTGAAACAGCCCGTCCAGGGCCACCTGAATTTCATGCGCCGTGAAGGCGTTTTCGACAATCAGAAAGCCCTGTTCGTGAAACCTGGCCACATGGGCATCGGTAACGGCAGCAAAGCCGTCGACGCCTGTGACAACCCCGGTCGGATCGTAGAGACCAGGCGGGTAGTCGCCGGTATGGCCGTCGTCGAACTGCCGTTCAGGAGCAGCTACTGTCATTTTCAATCCTCCCGGCACCACAATGGCTGGGCTGTGCTTATGGTTGTCTTGCTAATCGACGCAGAGGCGTCGGTCTGGTGCCATACGAACCTATGCGCGGGCACTTGGCGAGGGGTAATTGGAATAAAACGGACGGCTGTCAAACCGTCCCTTGCCAACGCCGCCATCTTTGGTCGGCGATTCCCTCATACAAATACTACCATACACTACTTTTACCATACCATACAATACAAGAAAACTAAATGGGTTACAAGCTCGAAATTTGGCGGAAAAACGCGTAATCAGTGCGGTCAGGCGACGAAGATGAGTAGGAGCCGATATTGGTTATTCCCCGTTTACATTTGCCACTGTTGCGGCTCAATTCTGCGCCAGGAACGCGGCTACATCGGCGCCGGTGGGAATGCCAAGGCGTGCGCCTTTTCTGGTGCAACAGAGTGCGCCGACGGCAGAGGAGAAGCGCAGCAGTTCTTCCCACGCCATCCCTTGTGAAAGACCGGCGGCGAACGCGCCGTGGAAGGCATCGCCGGCGCCGGTGGTATCCTCTGCAGCGATCGCGAAGGCCGGGTAGCTGCCTGCGCTAGGGCCAAACCTGCTGTCTGCGCGATTGCGCCAGCGCAATCCTCGTTCGCCGAGGGTGACGATTGTCGAGGGCGCGCAGCGACTCAGCTGCGTCAGGGCTTCTTCCACATCGTCCTGGCGGCTGAATTGGCGGGCAAAGTGCTCCGATACCACGAGAAATTCCACCATTTCCATCAGCGTTTTCGAGCCCTGATGGAGCGTGTCGCCATCCAGCACGGTGGGGATGCCGGCGGCGCTGGCGCTGGCGACCAGGGGTGCGGCTGCCGCGAGGTAATGTCCATCCACCAGAACTGCACGCGGTCGGCAGTTTTCGATTTGGAGTTCCTCCCCGCCCGGCATATCTCTGCCAAGGCCGTAGTTGACGAGCGCACGTGAGCCGTCCGGCTTGACGAGAATGGCGGAGAGGGATGTCGGCCATTCGCCGCGTACGACAAGGTCTGTGTTGACGCTGGCCGCGTTGAGTTCATCGAGATGTTTGTCGCCGTACATATCGCGGCCCAGATAGCCGGCGAAGGCCACGGAGTATCCGAGGCGAGCGACGGTCATCGATGCATTTGCGGCGATGCCTCCGCCGCAGGAGGTCAAGCCGGTCGCCTTGATCTTTTCATCGGCGCCGATGTGCCTGTCTACCGAGAATATGAGGTCGTAGCAGGCGATGCCCAGACAAAGCACATCGACCGCCAGACCCCCTGAATCTGACACGTCGTTCATTATTCGAACCAGATCGGGTTCGACCACGCCCTGCCGCCGCGGCGGTCGCGCACCGTCACGCGGCAGTAGTGGCTGCTCCAGTCGGACAGGTCGAACTCGGCGCTTTTGAGCCCGTTGCCCCAGGCGCGCTGACTGGCGCTGCCAACGCCGGTCATGAAGATGCGTTCAGCGGGCGAGCATTGGACAGTTAGCCGTTCGCCGGGGATGCAGGCGATGTCGTAGATCTCGGGTCCGGTGCTGGAGTAGAATGCGCCGTCCTTCAGCGCGGTCAGCAGAGCCTCAGGGGAGAGCTCCTCGGCTTTCACCTGCACCCAGCCGCGGCGAAAATCGTGGTGCTCTTTGAGATGGGCATCGTCGGCTGCGTAGGCGAAGTAGCGCTGGCGTTTGTCCAGTAGTATGTCCATCAGATGCCAGCTGTCGGCCCGATCGTTGGCGTCGTCGGCTATGCCGTTGTAGACCTCGACTGCGTGGGCCGGGCCCAAGGCTGCGACGTCGTTTTCGGTAAGCGTGTACCAGTGGGGATGGGCGATGCCGACAAAGGCGCCGGCCTCCTTGGCCCTGGCGGCGAGTTGGGCGCCGCTTTCCTCGGGGTCGGTGGGCGTGAAATCGAGGGGCAGGCCGGCGGCCACGATATGCCAGGCGGAGCCGTTCTCGATGGCGCCGCTGTGCAGTTCGGCGCCGATGATGGTCGTGAACCCGGCTGAACGGAAGGGCCGCGTGTCGGTGACCGGAAAGCCGTACTGCTCCATAAAGTGATCGGTCAGGGCGATGAAATCATAACCGCCCTGTTCATACAGTCGGCAGACCTCCTGCGGTGGCATTCCCCCGTCGGAGCGGGTCGAGTGGGTGTGAAGATTTCCTTTCCAGAAGCGGCCGGGGTTGGCGAATGGCGGCAGTTCCATAGTTTCTCCAATCTGTTGAATAGGCGGCTTACAAAGACGGATAGGTTGGACGGGCGGTTGGACTCTTAACGATCTAACAGGTGGTTGGCATCTGATTGAAAGGGCCCTGTAATTGGGCGGAGGCGGTGTCTGTTTCGTCCAGAAAATCGGCAACGATATCGGCGAAGTTGTCCAGTCGGTGGACGCGCTGGGCATAGGCGGCGGCCCTGCTGCCGACGAGAATGGTTAGAGCTTTGTTCTCGGTGTGCTTGCGGATTGAACAGTCCTCGACATTTCCGTGGTCGCTGGCGACAATCAGGAGGGTCTGCTGCCAGTCCATTGCATCCAACAGACCGGCCAAGAAGCCGTCAATGCGTTCGAAGTTCTCAATAGCGCCGCCAAGATCGCGGTAGTGGCCGAGGAAGTCGGTCAGCCAGTGCTCGAAGAAGGCGAAGCGCACGGGCTGGGCAAGGCGCCAGAACTGCGCGCCTGCTTCCTGCGGTGTGTAGAGCGGCACATCAGGATAGCCCAACTCCGTGCGCCAGCCCCGACCGGTGAAGTTTGCGGACAGAGCCTGCTGCGCAACCATCTCCCTCCAGGTTCGCAGCTGCAACCCGCCGCGCCGCGCTGCGTAGGGGACTGCGCTCAGCAGGCGTTTGCCGCGCTTGACGGCGTCAAAGTAGCCCTGGGGATAGGCATTGACGAAAGCGGTGGCGTGGCCGGCCGCGTGGAGGCGGGCGAAGATACCGGCTTCGTCAAGGATATCGCGCACGCGCTGGTCCGGGCGCGGGCCGTAGTGTTCCCCAAGGCGAGCGGAGGCGTTGACGCCGGTCAGGATTGCGGTCTGGCCGGTGGCGCTCTGGGGGCGGCCGGGCACACCCAGGTGGGCGTCAGTGGGGATCAGATGCGCGTCGCCGTTGCTGAAACGCCCGCTGGACGCGGTGAGCGGATGGCCGTCGAAAAGGGCCGCCAGCGTAGGCAGCGCGGCCGCGGCGAGCGGATTGACCTCCGGATCATCGCGCCCCAGACCAACACCGTCAAGGAAGAGGAAAAGGACTCGGCGCATGGTGGTAGGCGGTTAGCGGGGCTCGCTCTCGATCAACTCCACCAGTCGCTGCTCCAATTCATCCAGTCCTGAATCGATCTCGCTGTAAGCCAGCCCCAGCCGCGCCGCCGCAGCGCGGGCCCGTTCACTTTCGTCCTGGTCCGGCAGCTGGCGGAGATAGAGGAGCTCCTCGTAGTTGCCGAAATAGATGTCACGCAACTCCGGGCGGCGGTCGAGGCCCAGCGATTTTATTACGAGGCCCTCGTAATGGTGGGCGAGAAAATCGGTCAGATAAAAGGTGCCCGGCTGGCGTTCGGCCTGTTGGTCGAAAAGCGCGCCGCCGTAGAATTCGTAACAGTGGGGGCCGGGGATGCGTAAGGCGTGGGGATAGCGGACCAGGAGCGCATCGAGCGCGCCGACGGTGCCGCAGTCGGCATAGCCGATGAGGATGCGGTCGAAGCGGTCGGCCCAGGCGTCGAGCTTTTTCGCGACGGCCGGGGCGATGCGTTCGGGGCGGTTATGGAGCTGGGCGGGAACGGCGGTCAGTTCGTAGTCCCAGCCGCGGCGGTTGGCGACGGCGATAAGTTCGCGCACGATTGCGCCGCAGGCTATGATTCCGACTTTCAAGTGAATGCTCCTGACCCTGCAAGAGACGCCCGGAGAGGGGGAGAAACTGCCAATTGTGGCTGTTTCCGGCCTTTCAATCAACCAACTGTCAAACAGTGGGTATGCAGATTCTCTGCTTCAATCCCCGGTTAAGAGCCGATGATACCGACCAATTGTGGCAGTTTCTGGCCTTTCAGTCAAACAACCGTCAAACAACTGTCAAAGAAACTCCCTGCTTCAATTCCCTCTGAATTGACGTTAGAACCGGCCAGTTGCGGCTGTTTCGGCAATCCAGTCAAACAACCGTCAAAGAAATCCTGGCAGTTAAACCGCGCAGAGAATCAGCGAGATATTCAAGTTCTCGGACCGGATTAAAACTCCGCCTCCTCGGAGGCTTCAGCGGAGCTACTGAAAGCGTCGGGTTGCTGCGGGGCGGCGACAGGCCCGCGCGTGCCACGAAACACTGTGGGCCCGCTGAGCGTATCCGAATGGTGTCCGACCGCCTCGCGGTCCGCCCGGTCCGTTATGGCGTCGCTTCCCTCTCGCAACGGATGACGTGTTCGCGCAGCGCTTGATTGATATCGGTCTGGTAGCCGCGGCCGCCCTGTGCGTGGGCTTTGAACCATGAAATGACATCCGCATCCAGGCGCAGCGTGATCTGTTTCTTTACGGGTCTGTAGAAGACACCGCGCTCGGCGCCGGACCAATCGAGAAGTTCGGGAATGTCGTTTGTGTTGATCTGGTCGTCGGGCAGTTCTTCCAGGGCTTGGAGATCGGCACGCTGCTTTGCTGTCAATTGAGTATTCCCCTTCTTCATACGCCTTCCTTTCGTGTCTGGTCGCTTTGCGGACGCTGATGGTACGCCCGACTCCCTCACCCGCCTCCGGCCAGGGATGAATAACCATCACTACCACTGAACCTATCCTTGCCATTGTTCGCCAACGGGCTTGCTCCGCGTAAGGATCGGAACGCGTCATGGATAACGGATCGTCGAAGACGAACTGAGCTGTTTCAATTCGAGTCCGTGTTCCATCCAGTTAACGGCGTTCTTGGCGGGATCCCAAGTCCAACGCAATGGGCAGCCTATCATGTAATGACAATATTGCAGTTACATTGACAATTGGTGTCAAGATTGCCCTTCGTATCCAACCCACCATCCCCCGAAGCGCATTCTTAACAGATCTTCAACAATCGAAGGAAACACCAAATCAGGTTCCTACCCTTTGCCAGACTGTGAAGCACGAAAGGCTCTATCTCCTCCTACCCCAACGCCTCTCGCATCGCTCGCAGGTGGGTCGGGGTAGTGCCGCAGCAGCCGGCGATGACGTCGACGCCGAGATCCTTCATTTGGCGGGCGTAATCGGCCATGACTTCCGGCGTGCCGTCGTAGATGACATCGTCCCCTTGCAGGACCGGCAGCCCCGCGTTGCTCTGGGCATAGAGCACGACTCCGGGCGGACGATGCGCAGCCATTTCTGTCATCACAGTCTGGATCTCGTCGGGGCCGTTGCCGCAGTTGGCGCCGATGACCTGTACGCCCCAGGAGGCCAGTGTCTCGACCGCCTGTTTGGGGCTGACGCCCATCATCGTGTGCAGGTTGGTGTCGAATGTGAGCATGGAGACGATTGGCAGTTCGGTCGCCTGGTCGACGGCGCGCACTGCGGCTTCCACCTCCTGCAGATCACTCATCGTTTCGGTGAGGATGAAGTCGGCGCCGGCATCGGCCATGACCGTCACTTGTTCAGTGAATAACTCCGTCGCCTCGTCCATGGTCATCACGCCCAGGGGATCCAGCAGCTCGCCGGTGGGCCCGACCGAGGCCCCCACCAGCACGCCGCCGGCTTCGTCGGCGACCGCGCGCGCCAGCTGTACGCCGGCTGCGTTGAGTTCGGCCAGTCTATCCTGGAGGTCGTGCATCTTTAGGCGGGCGGTGGTGCCGCCGAAAGTGTTAGTCGTAATGATGTTTGATCCGGCCTCGACATAGCCGCGATAGACGGCCTGCACGGCCTGCGGGTTGTCCACATTCCACAGTTCGGGCGCGGCACCGCCGGTAAGGCCGACTTCCTGCAGCATGGTTGCCATGGCCCCGTCGCCAAGCAGGGGGCCGCCGTGCTGGTCCAGCAGCTCGATCACCGAGTGGGGGCGCGGTGTCAGCCATCCGCCTGAAGAAGCGTCGGGGGTTATCGTCGAGAGTAGCTTCCGTATCCGTTGGGGGGGATAGTCGGCTTCAAGCTGGGCGGCGACGGCCTGGGCCACCTCTTCGGGATTTCCGGCCTGCTCTTGCCAGTCTGAACGGAGCCAGCCGTCCAGATATTCATCGGTGCCGGTAGCGCCGGCGCGCATGGCGGCTTCGTCGATGGCGACCTGAAAACGGGGCGGCAACTGGACCTTGTGCCGTGCGCTGCTTCCCTCGCGGGCTACAACCATTGACGGGAAATCCCGCCAGTACGTAATCTGATACTCTGTCATGTAAATTGGACCTCTGGTTAATTGTCAGCGGCCGGTGGTCACTTTCGGATTACCGACCTGGTGTCACAGTCTGAAGTGAAATTATACCGACGGGCGCGCGGGAATGCCTAACGGTAGACCTTGTGCAGGGTACATTCCAGTTTTGAGGCGAAAGAGTCAGGTGTGGAATGCCTGGCGACGGTGGGTGATAAGGTGTTCCGGCTTCCAGAGGGGCACAGGGCAGGCACAAGGCCTGCCCTTACAGGACCCTTGAGGGGGAGGTGAGGGAGGGGTGTGCAAACTGATTCAATTGGGCGGTGGGCGGAATGGAGACTCTGTTGGCTAGACACGTTGCTGGGGAAGAGTGAACAAGGTGGCTAGCCAGGGCGGGGCGTTGCGGGGGCGCAGCCCCTGCACAAGGGAGGGCCGAAGGCCCGACCGCCCAAATGGAAGGAGGGAGTGACACTACCTGGTCTGCCGGAGATTGGAACGGGAACTGGCCGCGGCTTGGTTGCACCAAGAGGGGTTAGAGAGTTCACCCCCATTTTGGGGATACAACCCTTGTGGTAACTACTTAGCCACAGTAGTTGGCCAGCCGGTCATCCTTGGAACCATTCAGGCTCTTGGTGACGCAACTGGTGTGCAGCCGCCGCCATGCTCGCCAGCCGACACGTTGCGAAGAATGCACACGGTCGGTGAGGGATGGTTTTGTAGGGGGGCGTTGCGGGGGCGCAGCCCCTGCACAAGGGAGGGCCGAAGGCCCGACCGCCCAAAATACAACAATGAGGGGAGAAAGAACACCTTTGCTCCCCTCGTTCAGGATTACGAATCAGTTGCGGCTGAGTAGTTACCCCTTGTGCAGCTACGCGCGGTTTCGATAGTTGAATTTTGGCGATCTTTGCGTTACCATTGCCAGAACCTTCGAATATTATTTTTGTCCAGGTTATCATTCTGGAACCTGTCAATCCCTCAATCACACAGTTCAGATCACATGTAGCGGACCCACTTGAATCAAAGGAGACAGTTTCATGAGAATTCGAAATTCGTGGACAGTGGTGGGTGTCATGCTCATCCTGGCACTGCTGGTTGGCGCTTGCCAGCCGGTCACCGAGGCACCGGCCGCTGAGGAGATGGCAGGCGATGATATGGCGGCGCCGTTGAAGGTAGCCTTTGTCTATGTCGCGCCCATTGGCGACCTCGGCTGGACGTATGCGCACGATGAGGGGCGGCTGTACCTGGAGGAGAATCTGGAAGGCGGCGCGGAGACGGCCTTTATTGAGAATGTGCCCGAAGGCCCGGACGCAGAGCGCGTGATTCGCGACTTTGCGCAGAAGGGTTATAACCTGGTAATCACCACCAGCTTCGGCTACATGGACCCGACTCTGACTGTTGCGCTGGAGTTCCCGGATCAGTATTTTGTGCATGTTTCCGGCTTTAAGACGGCCGACAACATGAGCACGCTGTTCGGCCGTATGTACCAGCCCCGCTATCTGAGCGGCCTGGTGGCAGGCAGCATGACCGAAACCAATGTCATCGGCTACGTGGCGGCGTTCCCGATTCCTGAGGTAATCCGAGGAATCAACGCGTTCACGCTGGGCGTGCGCGAGGCAAATCCGGACGCCGAGGTGCGGGTGGTATGGACGAACACCTGGTTTGGTCCTCCGGAAGAGAAGGAAGCTGCTGAAGCGCTACTGGACCAGGGCGCGGATATCATCGCCCAGCACCAGGACACGACCGAGCCGCAGAAGGCCGCGGCCGAGCGGGGCGGAACCAGCATCGGTTACAACAGCGACATGCGTGTATTCGTTGGTGACTCCGTCCTCACAGGACCGGTCTGGAACTGGGGCCCAGCTTTCGTGAGGTTCGCGGAGCAGGCGCGCGACCACAACTGGGTTACTGAGCAGTACTGGGGCGGTATGGACGACGGGATTGTTGGCATGGCAGAAATGAGCCCGTCCGTTCCTGAAGACGTAGCCGCGATGGTCGCGGAAAAGCAGGCCATGATCGTTTCCGGTGAGACAGACGTATTCTGCGGTGCGATGAACGGCCAGAACGGTGTCCAATTCCTGGAAGACGGCCAGTGCATGGACGACGGCCAGATGCTGGGCATGGACTTCTTTGTGGAGGGTGTTGTCGGTGAGGCGCCGGGTGAGGCTGCACCGCTTGGAAACTAGCCCAGATTTCGGCCCGGAGTCGGATCGTGTGAGGTTCGCCTTAGCGATTTGGGCCGTCTCTCAGAACAGGGCTGTTTTCTGAATCAATTCGATTGTGATCGCTAAAGATTGCTCCTCTCCTGGTGTCAGATACCGTAAGAGAGGAGCAATCTGTTTACCGCATGAACTGCTGTAACAATGGGCGAGTCCGTCTGTAATTGTAGTGAAAAGGAGTGAGTTACATGAGGATTCGGCATTTGAGGATAATGGTTGGCGTTCTGCTGATCCTGGCGTCGCTGATCAGCGCCTGTCAGCCGATCGTCGAAGGACCTGCGGCTGAAGGGCAGTCGGGTTCCGCTAAGACTGTCGAGTCGATGAAGGTCGCCTTCGTCTACGTTGGCCCGGTGGGCGATCTTGGTTGGAGCTATGCACACGATCAGGGCCGGTTGGCGCTGGAAGAGCTGGGTGTGGAAACAGCTTACAGTGAACTTGTGGCAGAAGGACCGGACGCAGCCCGTGTGCTGCAGAGCTACGCGGCCCAAGGTTATGACCTGATCTTTGCCACCAGTTTCGGTTATATGGACAGCGTTATCGAAGTCGCGGCGGAGTTTCCGGAGGTGAAGTTTGAGCATGCCACCGGATACAAGACGGCTGAGAATGTCGGCATATATGACGGCCGCGGCTACCAGGGATGGTACCTGGCGGGAATGGTTGCCGGCGCGATGACACAGTCCAATGTTCTCGGCTACATTGCGCCTTACCCCATTCCGGAGGTGGTGCGAAATCTGAACGCATTCGCCCTGGGCGCGCAGTCGATAAATCCCCTTGTTGAAGTACGGCCGATATGGATCTTTGCCTGGTTTGATCCTCCTGCCGAACGGGAAGCTGCCCAAGCCCTTATCGATGCGGGCGCGGATGTTGTGGCCCGAGAGAGCGACAGTGTCGAGCCGGACAAATTGGCCGAGGAGCAAGGTGTCTACGCAATTGGCTACAACGTGGTCAACCCGGACATCGCGCCGCAGGCACTGCTGACCGCACCGATCTGGAACTGGCAGGTCATCTACGAGAAGAAGGTGCGTGACGTAGCTGCCGGGACGTGGACCAATGAACCGGTCTGGTGGGGCATGGAAGACGGCGTGTTGGATCT
>LXNI01002975.1_pt1 | contig 10560 bp, 7 predicted proteins | sample 809091 | NCBI WGS metagenome assembly LXNI01 (sample SAMN04870527, study PRJNA318959) | sponge metagenome | biome: 01000161; feature: marine sponge reef; material: water | host: Sarcotragus foetidus | place: Greece: Milos, Mediterranean Sea | collected 2013-05-29 | depth 5-7 m | reverse complement strand
GTCCCAGGTCTCGCGCAACAGGTCGCGGATGGCCTGTTCCGTCTGCTGGTAGCGGCCCTCGCCGAAGTGGCGGTAGCGTATCCGACCCTGCTTGTCTATCAGGTAAAGCGCGGGCCAGAAGCGATTGTTGTAGGCGTTCCAGGTCTCGCGCCCGTTGTCCTGCAGCACGGGGTAGGGGACGTCAAGACGCTGCATTGCTTCGCGGACCGCATTGATGTCGCGCTCAAAGTTGAATTCGGGATAGTGGTTGCCGATGACGACCAGACCCTGGTCGGCGAATTGCTGATGCCATCCCCTCAACGAGGGGATTACCCGGATGCAATTAATTCACCCGAAAGTCCACATCTCCAGGGCCACCACCTTGCCGCGCAGACCGGCCAGACTCAATGGTGTGGAGGTGTTTAGCCAGGCGCCGTCATGCAATTCCGGCGCGTTGCCCAGCAACGGCAGGTCGGCGACGAAGGGCCGGGCGGTTGGGTCCGCAGGCGCAGTGACAGAGTCGCGCTCAGTGGCGGATTGGGCATCGGACAGGAAGCTGTCCAGCACAGTTGGCATCGTGCAGGCGGCCGTCAACAAAGTCAGCAAGACCGCCTGAACGGCGCGCCAGACTAGTCTTGTGAGTTGGTCTTGTGAGAGCACAGACATATCTTGCTCTGGAAACAATCCCGCGTGATTCAGCATCGGGATGTTACCGGTGTTCCCGATATTCGACCAGACCGGGAAAGCGTGAAGCGACCTGCACAGTTTCAGAAATGCACTGCAACAGTGGCGGCCTCAATCGTTGGCCAAATTTTGCCGCGGTTGCGCTTCCTGCGCCCTGAGTTCGGGGGGCATGGCGTCGCCGAAGTCTTCCATTTCGTAAACCGGACGAATCTCGATTTCACCGGGACCGGGCATCGGGTTGGGGCAGCGCTTCACCCAGGCCAGGGCTTCATCCAGGTCCTTGACTTCCCACAGCCAGTACCCTGCAACCAGTTCACTGGTGGCCTCGAAGGGGCCGTCCAGGACGGTACGACTCTCACCATTGAAAGCCACGCGTTTGCCCTGTGAGGAGGGCCTGAGTCCTTCACCGGCCCGCATAATCCCTTCGTCGATGAGCTCCTGATTGAAGCGTCCCATGGCTTCCAGCAAGTCCGTGGAGGGCATGACTCCGGCTTCGCTGTCTTTGGTGGCCTTGATCAGCACCATCACTCGCATCGTTGTTCTTCCTTTCCAGAGTCCGGGTTTGTCACCGGTGGAATGTCGCGGTCAGGTCCAGCAATGCAAAACATTGGCCATCAGCGCGTCTTAGACGCTACCCGCAATCGCTCGATGTCAATCTTCTGCATTTTCAGCAACGCCTCCATGACCGCTTGCGGGTTGCCTTGCATGATGCTGTCCAGCATGGCGGGCAGCACTTGCCATGACAGGCCGAACCTGTCCCGAAGCCAGCCGCACTGCTGTGGTTCGCCATCTTCCGCCAGCCTGGTCCAGTAGTAGTCGATCTCTTCCTGCGTGTCGCAGGCGATGACGAAGGAAATGGCGGGCGTGAAGCGGAACATTGGGCCGCCGTCCACGGCATCGATACGTTGCTTGCCGATCTCGAACTGGACAAGGGCATTGCCCTGGGCCGGGCCGGAAGACAGTCTTTTCACGCCCAACACCCTGGAATCGGGGAAAACGGAAGTGTAGAACACGGCTGCCTCTTCCGCCTGACCGTCGAACCAGAGAGAGGGCGTTAAACTGGGGGCCATACGCATGTTTCTGTCCTTTTCGTGTGATGTATCGGGGCTTGACAGTGCCAGACAAGAGGAAACGAGCCAGTCCCACGGGCACAAAAAGGCGCATCGCCACGTTCACGACAAACCTGGAGTCCGGTCCAAAGGCGTCGATCCGGGATGACCCGGTCCCTGGCCGCTATCCATGTCATTGAAGCGTTCACCCGGGTTGGCTACGGGCAATGGCGGCAAGCGGATCAGCAGGAGAGATTTCTGTCAACAGCACCCGCAGCCAGGCAAACAGGAAGCGGGGAGAATCGAAAGCCCTGCTGTTGACAACCATCGGCCCGAGGACCCCACATCGGGTGCCCTGCATTGCATGAAGGCAAGGGTCACTCCGGCTCCTGCGTTTCACTTTTGGCCATGCGGTAACCGATACGCGGCTCGGTAAAGATGTAAATGGGGCTGGCAGCGTTGTCGCCCAGTCTGCGCCGAATCGTGCTGATGACGGTGCGCATCGGCCGCACGTCGCCGTAACTGCTTGCTCCCCAGATTCGTTTCAGCAACTGCGCGTAGGTCAAAACCTTGCCGGAATTTGCCGCAAGTTCGGCGAGTGTCCGGTACTCGATGGCCGTCAGTCGAATTGGCTGGCCCGCAAGGGTCACGCGGCGCTCGACAAAATCTATTCTCAGGTCGGCACAGACATAAGATTCCGGTTGATTGCTTGCCTCCAGCTTGCGAATCGCCGCCCGAATGCGGGCATCCAGTTCCGTCGGCGAGAAAGGTTTGACGACGTAATCGGAGGCGCCCTTGTCGAAAGCCCTGGCGATGTGCTCGTCCTGACCATAGGCAGACAGAAAAATTACCGGCACTTCGTAACCCTTGTGAATCTCCTCCATGAGTTCGATTCCGTCGATCCCCGGTAACTTGAGATCAAGCAAAACCAACCGCGGATTCTCCTGCATGAGCTGCAGCACTTCCATCGGGTCGCCGGTCACAATGGGTTCGTGGCCCGATCTCGCGAGGGTGTCCCGAACGTATCCGAGAGTGAGGGGATCGTCATCCACAGCAAGGATACGAATGCGTTCCCCCGCCTCCTTCGGTGAAGGGAAGGTGGAGGTTTGCGGGGCTGCGAACGGCGAAACATTGCCGGTCACTTCAAATGCCGGAAGGGTAAAGGTGAAGCGGGCTCCAAGACCGGGTCCGTCACTACTGGCCCAGATGCGACCGCCGTGCGCCTCCACTATTCCCTTGCAGATGGCCAGTCCCAGACCGCTGTCACCACCCTGCTCCTCGCCCTCGATCCGGGAAAATTTACGAAACAGGTGAGGGAGGCTTTCGGCCGGTATGCCTCTGCCCGCGTCGGACACGGAAACAGCCACGTGAAGGTCATACCGTTCGGCACTGACGTTGATAGCGGAATTCGCGGGCGAATGCCTGGCTGCGTTGGTCAAAAGATTGCCCAGTACCTGAATGACACGCAGGTTGTCCGCCATGACCCAGGGCAGATCCGGAGAAAGGCTGATGCAAATGTTGTGTTTGTCCACATGACTTTGGAAGGCATGACTCGCTTCATCGATCAGGATCGCCACATTCGCGGGTTCCGGGGAGACCGAAAGTGTTCCCGTTTCGATGTGTGCCACGTCGAGAAGGTCACTGATCAGCATTCGCATGCGATCCGTCTGCGTGTCTATGATGCGGTGCAACTGGAGAGCCTCGACAGGGCTAAGCACCGTATTGGAGTCCAGCAGCGTTGCCACGGACCCCTTGACGGAGGTCAGGGGCGTGCGCAGTTCGTGGCTGACCATGGCCAGAAACTCGGCTCTCAGTCGCTCCAGTTCCTCAAGGGGAGTCATATCCTGCAGGGTTACAATGTATGTTTCGATTGCCCCGGCTTCCGAATACATTGGTGTGGCATTCATCAGGGCGGACAAACTTCGACCGTCCGGGACCGTGAGGACGATCTCCTCGGCAAACAAGGTTTCCCCGTCCAGCAGGGTCTGCGACAGGGGAAAGTCCTGCAGGGAGACCTCCCTGCCGTCAGCGCGGCGAAAGGTCACGACTTCCAACAGGTGTTCCAAAGGTTGGTCCGCCACACGCAAGGCGTCAACCAGGCGCGCCGCCTCGCGGTTGAAAGTGGTCGCCGTTCCGGTCTTCACGTCCAGCACAACCACCCCGACCGGCGACATGTTTATCAGGGTCTCAAGGTCGGCCCTGGCCCGTCGTTCATCGCGATATTGCCGGGCATTGGCAATGACCATTGCCGCCTGGGAGGCAAACATCAGGAGGGACTTCTCGTCTTCACCTGTGAATTCCCGGCCGTCCTCCCTGCCTGCAACGAAGATGGTGCCGACGTGATCGCCACGATGCAGGACCGGGGTCGCCAGAAAGGAAATTGGAATTGATCCTGTGCTGAGCAGTTGGATATCGGGAAAGCCAATCGAAGCGATGTGACTTTGCAAATCACGGATCCGCATTGGCTCGGAAATCCGACCCAGGTGTCCGAACATACCGGGTCCCTCGGGCATCTCAACGAATCTGCTGATTGCTTCCGCAGTGAATCCCGAGAACAGGAAATCGATTATCTCACCGTCAGTGTCCATCAAGGTAATCACGCCATAACGGGCATTGGTCAGCCCTCGGGCGGAGTCAAGTACATCCTGCAACACCGTGTCGAAGTCCAGACTATCGCTAATGCGGAGGCTGGCTTCACTCAACGCGGTCAGGCGATCGCGCAGCGCCTGGTTTTCCCTTGACAGTTCTTCCAAACGATTCATTTCTTTCCCTCTGTTTTCTGCGCGGCTGGCCTTTCCCTGCCCTTGCTCACCAGCCTGATGTTTCGCCTGGCTCAGAAGAAGGCAAGGTAGCTACCAGCATCAACCTTCAAGTCACTTTCAATGATGCTAGTGTTAAGTAACCCTTATACTACCTTACACAAGCCCGACTTGCATGTCTCCACAAGATTCGATGCGTTGTTTCTCCGCCCGGATGACAGTCCGCAGCCTGGAGGGCAGGCAGACCAGGTCGACAGGGACGCAGAAACTGGCAGGGCAATACCCGGACTGAAACCTGAACAACAGTCCGTCAGCGGCCGGTAAAGGAAGGCACCCTGGTGATGAAGAAAGGGATTGCGAAGTGGATCCCGGCAAGCGACAAGCGAAAAGCGCCAACAATTGCCGAAACGGCCTTGTGCAGTATTTGGTGCCGCCGGATGGGCAGGAAGGATGGCCTGGGAAGATGTTGCAGTGGAACCGGCTTATGCGGGCAGTGGACCTGAAGGGACTCGAACCCTTGCCCTCTTCAATGCCATTGAAGCGCTCTCCCAACTGAGCTACAGGCCCTGGCGGCAACAGGTTAGCGGCAGGGGAATGTTCTGTCAATGGTGCCGGCAGGCGGGCCGGGGCGTGATAAAGTGGTGCCACAGGTCCGAAAAAGGTGTGAAGCTCCTGTGCGACGCCTGGCCGCAACGCTCGCCATCATTCTCGCCATACTGATCTATGGCCTCAGCCTGATCGATGTGGACGTTGTCGCCACCGGTGACGCGGTGACAGCCAACCTGCTGCTGGATTTCAATGAGGAACGCGCGGAAAGTTTTTCCGGCGTTACCGGGCCGCGCGAGTGGAGCTTCCCGGCGGACTACGGGCCGCATCCGGACTTCGGCACGGAGTGGTGGTACTACACCGGCAATCTGCACAGTGATGATGGCCGGCACTTCGGTTACCAGTTCACGATTTTCAGACGCGCGCTCCGGCCAGGCAGTGAGGGCGCCGGGTCCGAGTGGCGCGGCGACCAGATTTACATGGCCCACTTCACCGTCACGGACGTGGCCGGTCAACGCTTCCTTCACGATCAGCGCTACAGTCGCGCAGGAGCGGGCCTGGCCGGAGCGACCAGTGAACCCCGCCCGCAAATCTGGCTTGAAGACCTGGAGATGCAGGCCCTCAACGACGAGGCCAGTCGGATACGGCTGCGCGCCGCCATGGAAGGGGCCTCCATCGATTTTACGCTGGAGCAGGTCAAGCCGCCTCGCTTGCGCGGCGTTGAAGGGTACAGTCGCAAGGGCAGCGAACCCCACCAGGCCAGCCATTATTATTCAATCCCGCGTCTGGCGACCCGGGGCACGCTCACCCTTGTTGGCGAAGAAATCGCCGTTCAGGGCGAGTCCTGGATGGACCATGAATTCTTCACGCAATATCTGGCAGGGGACGTCGCCGGCTGGGACTGGTTCGCCCTGATCCTTGACGATGGGCGCGAGATGTCCCTTGGCTGGTTGCGCCTGACCGATGGGGGTGAGCGCTACTATGGCGGCGGCGGCTCGGCCGCTTTCCTGGTCGAGACGGACGGTAGCACCAGACAGATTGCGCCGGAGGATTTCCACATCGAGACGACCGCATTCTGGACCAGTCCGCACAGCGGCGCCAACTATCCCGCAGGCTGGCAAGTGCGCATGGACGGCGATTCGCCGCTGGAATTCACGCTGCGTCCCTTGCTGGCCGACCAGGAACTGCACGAGAGCGCCATCGTTTACTGGGAAGGCGCAATCGCAATCGAGGGCGACGTTGCGGGCTACGGCTACGCTGAACTCACCGGTTACCACATGCCGATGGGCGCGGACTTCTTCGGGAGTACCGGCGCCTGAATCTGGCTTCTACAGGCCCGTTGCCTTCAGCAGAAGGCCGGCCACAGCGCCAATGAGGATCAACCAGGTGGCGTTGACGCGGAGACGGACCAGCGCAACCAGCGACAGTAAGCAGAGAGCGATCCCCGGCAGCCAGGGTTGGCCGGCACCGTCGGTCGTGGCTGCGCGACCCAGGTCCAGCAAGGTGACCAGAATGGCGGCCACGACGGCGGCATGTACGCCGCCCAAAAAGGCGCGCACCGGCGCGCTCTTGCGCAGGCGCGGGATGAAGGGCGCGCTGAGCATCACGAAAAGGAAAGAGGGCAGAAAAATGCCCAGCGTCGCCAGCAGGGCGCCGGGCAGGCCGGCGACGATCATGCCGATGGCCGTCGAGGTCGTGAGTACCGGCCCAGGAGTTGTCTGGCCGATGGCAATGGCGTCCAGCAGTTGCTGCGCTCCCAGCCAGCCATAACTGACCACCAGGTCCTGCTGGATGTAGGCCACCAGCAAATAGCCACTGCCAAACAGGATGGCGCCAATGCGCAGAAAGTAAAGGAACAACTCACTCAGACCCGGCGCGCCTGACGCCAGCACAATCTGTCCCGGCAGCGCCGGCAGGCCCGAGAGCAGGAAGGCCGGTAATATCCGGCCGTCACGCGACTGCCACAGCACGTGCAGCAGGCCCATCAGCAACATGACCAGCACTTCCGGCAACGCCGTGGCGGCCAGCAGAGCCATGGCAAATGCAAACAGTAGCCAAAGGGTTTGCCCCTGCAAGGCGCTGCGCAGCAAACGCCAGCCCGCGCTGGCGATCACCGCCACGATGACCGGCTGGATGCCGCGAAACAGGGCCTGGACTTCCGGCAAGGCACCGCTGCTGACATAGAGCGCACTGAGCGCCAGGGTGATCAGGAAGGCCGGACCGATGAAGCAGAGGCCGCTCACCAACGCGCCGGGAATGCCACGCAGGCTGTGGCCGACGTGGATCATCACCTCCGTCGAGTTGGGGCCGGGGATCAGGTTGGCTGCGGCAATCAGGTCAAGGTAGTGATCGCGCGTCAACCAGCGCCGACGGGCAACCAGCTCGTCCTCCGCCAGGGCAATGTGGGCAACCGGCCCGCCAAAGGCGGTGACGCTCAGGCGCAGGAAAACTCGCGCAAGGGTGCCGTAAGAGACCGGTGCGCCGTTCAAGCGATGTCAGTCCAGCCCGAGCCGCGCGAGAGTCTCCGGCGGCGCCTGGCACTGCGCCAGTCCGGCCCGCAGCATTTCCTGCATGCGACGTACCTGGGCCGGCTCCTGCTCATACAGATTGCGGGGCCTGAGCGTGAATTCCTCGCGGCTCCAGAGGTAATTCGGGCAGACCTGCGCTTGCGCCGGCACGCGCCACTGCGGCACGTCGACACCGGGAATGAAATGGCCGCTGGTCATGTCCGGTGAGGTATTCATGCCGGTAGTCGAGTACCAGTAGAGGGGGCCACCGGGACGCGAGCTTTGGGTCAGGGTCCAGTTTTCATCGCTGACAACCACGCCATCGCCGAAGCGACCGTAAAGCAGCAGGTCACGGTGCCGGTCGGTCTCGCCACGCAGGAGAGGCATGAGCGAGCGACCATGCGGCCCGTCCGGATCTTCAATGTCCAGCATGTCGCCCATGGTGGCGTTGACGTCCAGCGCGTTGGTTAGCGCCTTGATCCGACGCCCATTGCCAGGGTGCTGCGGGTGCCAGACCATCAGCGGAATGCGCGCGTGCGATTCCGGGTGCGGGAAATCCTTGGCCCAGATGGTGGGGTTTTCCAAACCGTTGTAGCAGAGATCGTGGCCGTGGTCGGTGGTGACGATGACGGCCGTGTTGTCCCACAGGCCCAGTTCGTCCATGCGGTTCCACAGGCGCCCCAGCCAGGCGTCGACCATGGTGACGTTGCCTTCATACTGCGCGCGAATCCAGGCCAGCTCGTCGGAGGAGGCGTTGCGCACGAAGCGTCGCGTCTCTTCCGGGTCCTGGTAGGGGGGCCAGGGGTTGAAGTCCGGGCTGTCGATGCCGCCGGCGTAGAGGCTGCGATAGGGTTCCGGCACGTGGAAGGGCTCATGCGGGTCGAAGGACTCGACCCAAAGCAGGAAGCGCTCGTGCTCGCGGTTGGCTTCCAGCCAGTCCGCCGCGCGGCACATGACCTGGGCCGCCGGAAATTCCTCCTCTATCTCCCAGTTGCGCGCGTTGGCGTAGTATTGCGTGCCGCGGCCGTCAAAGTTGCGGCTGCGGGAACTGCGGGCGCGGTTGATGGCCCGGGCCCAGCCGGGCTCGTCATCCACCGGCGCCGTATCCCACATGTCGCCTTCGGAGCCGCGCACAAACTCCACGCCGTGGAAGGGCTCGAAGTAGCCGTGCGCCTTGTCTTCCCAGTAGTGATAGTGGTCAGTGACCATTTGGGTCACGCAGCCATTGGCGCCCGCTTCGGCCGCCAGGTGGCGGTCCCATGGCTCGACGTGGCCCCAACCGCGCCACAGAAACTCCTGGCGGCCGGTGAAGAGTTCGCGTCGCGTCGGCATGCAGGGCGCAGAACTGATGAAGTGGTTGTCGAAAACGGCGGCTCGTTCGGCAAAGCGGCTCAGGTTGGGTGTCTGGACATGGGTGTCCTGGTAGGCCTGCAGCGCATGGAAGTTCAGGCTGTCGAGCAACACGGTGATGACGTTCATGGCGGGTCTCCGCAATCAGGTCAACAAAAGAATCAGGAGAAAAGAATCGAACCGCGCATTTCCATTGGCTGGCTGAAGATCCAGACAGCGATGAAAGCGATGGCCAGCAACAACAGCGCCCATGGGAGCATACCCGGCACGGCGTCGCGGCGGTACATGCGCGTGGCCACGCGTTGCGCAATCAGCAGGCTCCACACCAGGCCGCCGGCGATGGCGACCAGCTGCACCAGGCCGATCAGCGTCTGGTCCAGGCTGGCGCCGAAGCGGACCCAGTCGCCATTCTGGCCCAGAAACTCCTGCAACACAGGGATGAAGCTGAATGGCGCAAGCAGCAGATGAAAGGTGTAGTGGGCGATCCACACGCCCAGCCCGACCGGCACAAGGGCCGGGGCAAAGGCGGCCACAGTGCTGCGCAGATTGTGCTTGCGCAGCGAACCGCTGAGCAGGCGGCCCAGTTGCGCTGCCAGCAGCACCAGCAGGGTTGGCAGCAGCAGGCTGGTGATGCCAAAGACCAGCATCAGAATGACCAACTCGTTGCGCAGGTTGAAGGTCTCCGCCAGCGACTGCTGCAGTGCGTAAACCGGCGACACCATTCCGAAAGCGTTGGTCAGGCCCATCGCCGCCAGCAATATGACCAGCATGGAGACGTCGAATCGCTGTGGCCAGGCGCCCGGCTGCAGCAACTCGCGACCAGGCCTGCGCGCCATCAGCCCGATGTTGTCGTGCGGGCAGGCGCGCACGCAATCCAGACAGAGCGTGCAGTCAAGATTGCTGCGGATCTGCGGCGCGAAAAGCGAGGTGCCGCAGCCTGGCGTGCCCTGCGGTCCATGGCGCACTTCGACCTGGCCGCCGGGAATGTCATCCAGGCGCAACAAGGGTGACGTTGCGTAGCTGCCGTTGACACACTCGTGTCCGACGCAGTGACGGCACATCTCCGCGTCCTTCACGCCAATTTGCGTCGGCGCGCTGGTGGCGTAGACGAAGTTGAAGCTGCCGAGCGGGCAGAGGTATTTGCAGAAAGCCGATTCGTGAAAGGCTGCCTCCAGCAGGAAGGAAGCGACGAAGTAGGCGATGATGAGCCAGGCCGTCAACCAGGGGCTGGCCCAGAGGTCCAGCCATTCGTAGAGCAGGAAGAGCGTAAACAGACTGGCGATGGCCAGCCACTTGTTGCGCAGGACGCGCGGAAAGTTGCGGCCACGGCTGAAGCGTTTGCCCAGCGTGCGCGGCAGGGCAAAAGGGCAGGCCATGCAGAAGAGGTTGCCCGCCAGCAGCAGAATTAACACCACCAGACCGCGGTAATGCACCCAGGGCGCGACCGTGGCCAGGTTGTGTGCGGCGGATTGCGGACCGGTCAGCCCGTCGACGACCAGCAGGACTGCCGCCAGCAGCAACAGGGACTGCAGCACCAGGCGGCCGTGTCGCCAGCGCAGAAAACGTCCGATGACCGGCCATTGCAGGACGTCCAGTGCCGAAGCGGGGCGATAGAGGTTGCTCACTGGCGCGGACTGCTCATGGCGTGTGGCCCGGTCAGCCGTCCTCTTCCTCTGTTTCTTCCTC
>LXNI01002974.1_pt1 | contig 10563 bp, 7 predicted proteins | sample 809091 | NCBI WGS metagenome assembly LXNI01 (sample SAMN04870527, study PRJNA318959) | sponge metagenome | biome: 01000161; feature: marine sponge reef; material: water | host: Sarcotragus foetidus | place: Greece: Milos, Mediterranean Sea | collected 2013-05-29 | depth 5-7 m | reverse complement strand
CGCCTGGGCCTTCTCCACCTCCGAATACCGGCGCGAAGACCCCCTACCTGCTGCTCGCTGTGTTGCCATGGCTCCATTCTCGCTTCCAAGCTCAGGAGCCTCCAACAAACCCAGGGCGATTCACCCCATCGGTGGATCCAAGCTAAACCGGTGTGTGGCCGAGTGGGTGTCGGGCCGGCGCCTTCAGCGGCAGGGCCGGGCTCGTAGCGGTAGGCTGGCCGCCGCCATGGGCCCGTCCGCCTCCGATCTCCGCAGCGCAGGATCTCCTGCCGGTGACGCCGGCGCCGGCGCCGTTCTGGCCTTCGACGGAGTCTCCAAGGTCTTCGCTGACGGCACGCACGCGCTCGAGGAGGTCAGCTTCTCGGTGAGCCGCGGCGAGTTCGTGACGCTGGTCGGACCGTCGGGCTGCGGCAAGTCGACGCTCCTGCGTATCGCATCGAACTTGGACACCGCCACGGGCGGGTCCGTGCAGGTGGATCGGGATCGGATCGGCTACATCTTCCAGGACGCCACGCTCATGCCGTGGCGCACCGTGCTCGGCAACGTGGAGTTGCTGGGCGAACTGCACGGCTACTCCCGCGAGGAGCGCCGCCGCCTGGCGCGGGCCGCCATCAGCACCGTCGGGCTCGACGGTTTCGAGGGCCACTATCCCAAGGCGCTCTCCGGCGGCATGCGCATGCGCGCCTCCATCGCCCGCACCCTCACACTGAACCCGCCGCTGTTCCTTTTCGACGAGCCGTTCGGGGCGCTCGACGAGATCACCCGGGAGAGGCTGAACGAGGAGACCATCTCGCTGTTCATGCGCGAGCAGTTCGCGGCGCTGTTCATCACCCACTCCATCTACGAGGCCGTGTACCTCTCGACGCGGGTGCTGGTGATGTCGCCACGGCCGGGGCGCATCGTGGCGAGCTTCGACATTCCCTTCGAGTACCCGCGGGCACCCCAGCTGCGCTACGAGGCCACCTTCGCCGAGCTGACCGGCGCCGTCTCGGCGGCGCTGCGCGGCTCTTTCGGCGACGACTGACGGCGGCGGCCCGGGCACCCCGGGCGGCGCCAGAGTTCGACGGGGCGAGAACAGAGGACCTCGGATCAGGAGGCAGGTATGGAGACGGGCGTTTTCTTCTTCGGAGCGGTGGAGATGGACGACGCGGGCGCCGGCCCGCCGGCGCCCACCGATCGTCGCTACACCCAGCAGGAGATGTGGTACGCGTCCGAGCGCATGCTCGACATGGGCGTGGCCGCCGAGCAGGCCGGCTTCGACGTGTTCTGGCTCACCGAGCACCACTTCCAGCACGAGGGCTACGAGGTGCTGCCGAATGCGATGCTGTTCGGGGCCGTGCTTGCCGAGCGCACCGAGCGCATCAAGATCGGGGCGCTGTTCAACATCGTGCCGCAGTGGCACCCGCTGCGCCTCGCCGAGGACTTCGCCACGATGCACAACCTCTCGGGCGGTCGGGGCGTCCTCGGCGTCGGGCGGGGCACGGTGCCCCGCGAGGCCGAACCCCTTGGCACCTTCGTCGGCAGCTTCGACAACCCCGACAAAGCCGAGGCCGACCGCATCAACCGGGAGATGTTCGACGAGGCGCTCGACGTGATCGTGGCCGCTTTCGAGAACGAGACCTTCGCCTACCACGGCAAGCACTTCGACCTGCCCCCACCGGGAATACCCGACCGGGGCGGCACCGTGCAGCACCTCACCTTGGTGCCGCGCCCGCTGTATCCCTACGACATCTGGCAGGCCGTGACCTCACCGCCCACGCTGGAGTACGTGCCTCGCCGCGGCTGGGGCGGCGTGTTCTGGCTGCGCAACCACAAGTTCATGGTCGACTGGTGGGGCCGCTTCGGCGAGTTCTACGAGAAGGAGCACGGCCGCGCGCTGGCGCCCGGCGAGAACCGCATGCTGGTGCTGAACGTGCGCGTGGCCGACACCTACGAGCAGGCGCTGGTCGACGCACGCGACGGGCACGACGAGTTCTGGAAGTTCCTCGGCCCCTACGGCTGGAGCCGCGGCTACATGGCCGACGACGGGCGCCCCGCCGCACCGGGCCTGATCCCGACCCTCGAGGAGTCACTCGAGCAGAAGGTCTGGATCGTCGGCACGGCGGAGGACGTGGCCGAGGGGATCGCCGGCTACGCCACCGAACTCGGCGGCCTGGAGCACCTCACCCTGTTCCCCAACTTCCCCGGCGAGACCTACGACGATGCCGCCGAGCATCTCATGCGCCTCGGCGAAGAGGTCCTCCCGCTGCTCTAGCGCGCGGACCCGGCGGGCGCCCGAGCGTGCCGTGCTGGTGGCTTGTTGATTCGGGCCGACTCGGCCCAGCGGCCGGCCCCCGACGAGTTCGACTGAACCCGTCGGGGGCCCGCTAAATCAGGCTGGCAGCACCCTCGGGTGCAGCCCGCTCAGGCGCTCGCCGGCTAGCCGACGAGTTCGGCGTCCTCCCTGTAGACCCACAGGCCGAGGGCGATCATCCAGGCGGTGATGGCGAAGATGGCGATGGAGCTGATGGCGGCCAATACGTCGGCCCCGTCGGCATTGAGGCCGACGAATATCAGGACCAGCGCGGCGAATGAGATCAGCGAAGTGGCCTTGGCGGCCATCTGGCGCCTGCCGGCGAGCCTGCGGGCCAGACCGCACGCCAGGAGGGTGTGTCCGGCGAACGTGGCCAACAGGAGCATGCCCTGGACGGCTGCGTCGAAGTAGTGGAAGTTCTGGACCGTTGGCCAGTATTGCTCGACGGGGACTCCGGAGGATTGCCCGAGCCGATCGCCGAGCACGATGGCGAAGTCCAAGACGGCGGAGGCGATGCCGCAGATGAAGGCGACGACGACCGTCATGATCCCAGCACGTGTCATGGCGTCGCCGCCGGACCCGCCGCGCTCACGTGGCCACAGCGCGAAGATCCCTCCCAGGAGCAGGACGTGGCCGAGCAGGTAGAAGGTGGCGGTGAGGGTGGTGGCCTGGGGATTGTCCACCTTGGCGCGGATCGCGTCCTCCACGTCGGCGGGGTCTGCACCCGTGGCCATGTCGATGATCAACACTCCCGGCGTGAAGATGCCGGAGAGGAAGATGACGATGATGCCGACCAACAGCATCAGGCCGGTCATCTGAGTTCCGTTCATTTCCTTGAGCGACTTGAGCATTGCGACCTCCTTCGCATAGGGAGGGCCCACGACGTCCCTGTCGGAAGTGCGGTGCTGCCCGATCGCACGGCGTAGAACCCTTGCTGGACGAAACCGAAGTTATCACGCGCCGAGGGTTGGATCAGTGGAACCGGGCTGCCCGACCGGTTCTCGACGTGGACGCTCTCAGAGGGGCCGCCGCCCAGGAGGCTCACGCCTCACCCTGCGGGGCCTGGCCCGGTTGCCGCCGGCGCTGTCGTCGTTGCTCCTGAGCCTCTCAGATCAGCGACTGGCGGACGTCGAAGCGGCGCATCAGCGTGTCGCCGATGTAGTTCACCGCCATCAAGGTGCAGAACATGACGATGGCGGGATAGATGGTGAGGTGCGGCGCCTCGGCGAGCTTGCCCTTGGCGACCGCCAGGATGCCGCCCCAGGTGATGGCCGGCGAAGGCACGCTCTTGCCGATGAAGCTGAGGCTGCCCTCGCCGACGATCACCAGCCCCAGGCCCAGGAAGGTGAACGCCGCCACGATGGGCGCCAGGTTGGGAAGCACCTCGCGGAACAGCAGCCGGGACGTACGCGCCCCCATGCAGCGTGCCGCGGTCACGAACTCGCGCTCGCGGAACCGCAGCGTCTGCGCCCGGACGATGCGCGCCACGGCGCGCGCCGAGAGGATCGTGACGGCGATGATGACGTTGCGGGTGTTCTGCTCGAGGACCGTGACGATGAAGAGGGCCAGGATCAGCGCCGGCAGTGCCAGCAGGATGTTGATCACGGCGCTGAGCAGCGTGTCCACCCACCCGCCGAAGAAGCCGGCCAGCAGTCCCATCAGCCCGCCGACGAGGATCCCAACCGCGACCGAGGTGGCCGAGATCATCAGCGAGAGGCGGCCTCCCCAGACCACCCGGGCGAACATGTCTCGTCCCAACTCGTCGGTACCGAACCAGTGTGACCGCCCGACGCCCTGAAGCACGTCCCGGGAGTAGCCGGCGGGATCGGCGAGGAATCCCAGCACGGGCGCGAACAGCAAGAAGAAGGTCAGAGCCGCCAGCCAGACAGCGGCCAGCCAGAACCCCGCGGGTTGCCCGCCGAGGCGCGAGCGGCCCGCACCGCTGCGGCGGGTCCGCCGGCCTCGCAGGACGGCGAGGCTCTCGCGGCCCGGGGGGGACGGCGCCCTCATCGGTTCCGCACCCTGACCCGAGGATCCAGCAGCGGGTACGTGGCGTCCACCAGCATGTTCGTGGCCACGAACGCCGCGGCGATGAGGGCGACGAGGGTCTGCACGACCAGGAAGTCCTGATTGAACACAGCCGAGATGAGGTACGTGCCGACGCCGTCGAGGTCGTAGATGATCTCCACCACTAGGGCGCCGTTCACGAGTTGGGCGGCGTTGAGGCCGGCGACGGTCACCACGGTGAAGCTGGACGGCCGCAGCACGTGGCGCAGCAGGATCCACCAGCGGGGCAGTCCCTTGGCTCGGGCCGCCTCCACGTAGTCCTCCTGCAGTGTGGTGATCACATCGCTGCGCAGCAGGCGCAGCAGGAACGGCATGATGCCGGCGGTGAGCGTGACCACCGGCAACACCAGCGACTTCCAGTGCGCCAGCAGGCCGGCGGTGGGCCCGACGTAGCCGCCGAGGTCGAACCACCCCAGCTTGGCGGCGAAGATCAGCGCCAGCACCACGCCGAGCACGAACGAAGGGAGCGACAGGAGCGAGAAGGCGCCGCCGGTGAGCAGGCGGTCCACCCAGGTGTCGCGCCGCACCGCGCTCAGCATTCCCAGCGGCACGGAGACGACGATGCTCAAGACGGTGGTGTACAGCACCAGCCAGGCGGTCACGGGCAGCTTGTCGCGCAGGCTGTCGGTCACCTCGATGCCATTGCGGTAGGACTCGCCCAGGTCGCCGGTGAGCATGTTCCCGAGCCAGGCGCCGTACTGCGCGAACAGGCCGCGGTCGAGTTCCAGGCGCTCGCGGCATTCCGCTAGGAGTTCCTCGGTGGCGCCGGTGCCCACCGACAGGAAGCACGGATCGCTGGGCAGCAGGCTGAGCATCCAGTAAGTGACGAATGTGACGACGAGCACCACCACCGCCGTCTGGACGAGCCTGCCGGCCAGCCGCCGCAGGACTGCCGGCGCCGCCGTGCCGCTGAGGCTCGAACCCCCGGCAGGCGTGTCGGTGCGGGTCACTCGTTCAGCCAGGTCTCGGTGAGGAACGTCCGGCCTTCCACGATGTTCAGCACCGGGCGGCCGTCGGGTGGCGGCAGGGTGATCCAGCCCAGGTTCTGGACCTCGTCGCGGTGGGGGATCTGCCAGCGCACCCAGTGCAGCCAGATGTTGTGCACTTCCGCGCCGAAGATGCGGTTGGCATCCTCGGCGATCTGCCGCAACTCATCGCGGTCGGTGGTGCGCGTGGCGCGGGCGAGGACGTCGTCGAGTTCGGGGTTCGTGATGCGCCCCATGTTGATGGCGATGAATCCGGCGTAATCGGAATGCCACCAGACGCGCTCGTTCTGCAGGGTGGCGCCGTTGTGGTTCCGCCACTGGGCCACCTGGAAGTTCCCCATGACGGCATTGAGGATCAGCGACCCCTGGTCGACCTGCTGGATCTCCACGTCGATGCCGCAGTCCGCCCACATCTGGGCGAGCAGTTCCGCCCCGGTCCGGTAGTGGGCGTCGGGCGTCGTGGCGAGGGCGATCGTGCCGGGATCGGGGAGCTCCGCCCACAGCGCCCGGCCGGCGGCGGGGTCGTAGCCGGGGAACCCGGTGTCGGGGAGGTAGCCGGGGGTGTTGGGGGCGAACGGGCCGTTGGCGATGTCGAAGTTGCTGGCGGTGCGCAGCAGGTTGTAGGTCTCGTAGTCGGTGCAGTGGGCCAGCGCCCGCCGGGCGCGGCTGTCGTCGAACGGCGCCTTGGCGTTGTTGATCAGCAGGTAGAACGTCTGGAGGAAGCCCTGCTCCTCGATCGTCTTGAAGTTCTCCCGGTACTGCTCGTTGTCCAGACCCAGGTCGTAGTGCGTGACGGTGATGTCACCGGTCTCCAGCGCCAGCCTGCGGGCGTCGGGTTCGATGAACGGGCGGTACACGATCCGGTCCAGATAGGGCAGGGGGCGCCCCTCGGCGTCGCTGCGCCAGTAGTTCGGGTTGCGTTCAACGACGAGCTCGTTGTCGGGTATCCACGACTTGAACACGAAGGGGCCGGTGCCGACAGGGTTGGCCGCGCCGTCGGGATCGGCGTGCTGGCTGGGGGCGGCGAGGTAGCCGACCTGGCCTGTCAGACCGGCCGCTAGGCCCGCGAACGGGGCGTTGGTGTAGAGCCTCAGGGTGAGATCGTCGACCACTTCCCAGCCCTCGATGCGGTTCAGCACCTGACTGGCGAGAGGGTTCTTCAGGATGCTCCCGAAGTGCACGTCGAGCGCGTGGGCGTCGGCGGGCGTGCCGTCGTGGAAGCTGATGCCGGGACGCATCCGGAAGGTCCAGGCGGTGTAGTCCTCGTTGGCCTCGAAGGACTCCAGCAGGTAGGGCTGGGGCGCCCCGGTCTCGTCTTCGATGGCGAGGGGGTCGAAGACGGCCCGCATGACGGCGTGGCACGACACGGCGCACTGGGTGGTGGCGGGGTTCCAGCCGTCGGGGGTCTCGGCCTCCACGGCGAAGACCAGCGTGCCGCCGTAGACGGGACCGGAAGTGGGCTCGGGGGCTGCCACGGGGGCAGGCGGCGGGGGCGGCGGGGCCGGAGCGTCGGGGGTGGGCGTCGGCGGGGCCGGAGCGTCGGGGGCAGGCGGCGGCGCATCGGGTTGGGCCGGAACCGCGACGGGTTCGGAGGGCGGCGCATCGGGTGCGGCCGCCGGCGCCTCCGGCGGGGTGTCGGGCACCGCGGGCGGGGTGTCAGGGGCAGCGGGTTGCGCGGCATCGCCCGCCGGCGGCGCTGTCACGGTCTGCGGGCTGTCCTCCCCGCAGGCGGCCGCGAGCAGTAGGGCGGCGAACGTCGCGGCGAGGAGTCTGCGGGCTTGCGGCTTCTGCATGTGCTGCGTCTTTCTGCTAATCGAGCCAGGTCTCGGTCAGGAATGCCCGCCCGCTCAGGATGTTGAGAAGCTCGCCGCCGTCGGGCAGCGTGATCCGGGCGAGGTTCTTGACTTCTGGGCGATGGGGCAGGATCCAGCGCACCCAGTGCAGCCAGATGTTGTGGACCCCCTCGGCGAGGATGCGGTTCACATCCTCGGCGATCCGCCGCAACTCGTCGCGGTCGGTCGTGACGGTGGCCTCGTCCAGAGCTGCGTCGAGGGGCTCACTCACGATGCGCCCCAGATTCAGGGCCAGACCGGTGGTGAAGTCCGAGTGCCACCAGACCCGCTCGCCGGCCGGGCTGATCCCGTCGTGGTTCCGCCACAGGTTCACCTGGAAGTTCCCCACGACCGCGTTGCTAATCAGGGCGCTCTGGTCGAGTTGGCTGATCTGGACCTCGATGCCGCAGTCGTCCCACATCTGGGCGAGCAGCTCGGCGGAGGTCCGGTCGAACGGCTCGTTCCTGGCGCCTAGCACGATGGCGCCCGGGTCCGGTAGCTGCGCCCACAGGGAGCGGCCGGCCTCGGGATCGAAGGCGGGGAACCCGGTGTCGGCCAGGTGTCCGGGTGTGCTCGGCGAGAACGGCCCGTTGGCGACGTCGAAGTTGCCTCCGGTTCGCAGCAGGTTGTAGGCCTCGCGGTCGGTGCAGTGGGCGAGGGCCCGTCGGGCGTCGATGTCGTTGAAGGGCGGCACCGCATTGTTGAGCAGCAGATGGTGCGTCTGCAGGAAGCTGCGCTCCTCCACCGTGTTGAAGTTCTCCCGGTAATGGTCGAAGTCCAGGCCGATGTCGGAATGGGTGACGTGAATGTCGCCGAGTTGCAGAGCTGCCTTCCGGGAGTCGGACTCGATGATGGGCCGGAACACGATCCGATCGAGGTACGGAACGGTGCGGCCGGCGGCATCGGTCCGCCAGTAGTCGGCGTTGCGTTCCACGACCAGTTCCTGATCGGGAATCCACGACTTGAACACGAATGGGCCCGTGCCGACCGGGTTGGCCGCGCCGTCGGGGCTGGCGTACTGGCTCGGGGCGGCGAGGTAGCCCAGTTGGCCGGTCAGGCCGCCGGGCAGGCCGGCGAACGGAACCTCGGAGTACAGCTCCAGCGTCAGATCGTCGATGACCTCCCAGCCCGTGAGCCGTCGCAAGGTCTGAGCCGGCAGGGCGCCGCTCAGCAGGTTCTGGAAGTGGGTGGCGAGGGCGGCGGCGTTAGCGGGGGCGCCGTCGTGGAAGGTGATGCCGGGGCGCATCTTGAAGGTCCAGACGGTGAAGTCCTCGTTCGGCTCGAAGGACTCCAGCAGGTACGGCTGGGGCTCCCTGTCGGCGTCGGTGATGGTCAGCGGATCGAAGACGGCGCGCATGATGGTGTGACACGACACGGCGCAGGACTGGGTCGCCGGATTCCAGCCGCCGGGCGTCTCGGCCTCGAGGCCCACGAACAGTGTTCCCCCGTAGACGGGTCCTGTGGCCGGCGCCGGAGCCGCCGCCGGGGCGGGTGGTTCCGACGGCGGGTCGCTCGGCGGCTGAGGGTCGGGCTCAGGCGGCGCGGGCGGTTCGTCGGATGCGGCCGGAGGGGCGGCGGGCTCGGGCTCAGGCGGCGCCGCCGGTGCGCCGGATTCCGAAGCCGGGCCGTCAGCCGGGACCGTCGAGGGCGCTGGGTCGTCCCGGCCGCCGCAGGCCGCGGCGACTAGGAGCACGATGACCGCTGCGGCGAGCAGGCAGAAGCTCGTTTGCTTTGGCACACGGGGTCCCAATGATCCACTCCACCCGGGCGTCGGTGCTGGCTGACTGCCCCTCGATCATGTTCAGTATTTCACGTCCACCCGCCGGAGAGGCGACGAGCCCGCGCCCAGCCGGTCACTCCACCCAGGTCTCGGTGACGAAGGCCCGCCCCTCGATGAGGTTCAGGATCTCGCGCCCGTCGGGCAGCGTCAGCTTCGCCAGGTTGTGGACCTCGTCGAGGTGCGGCAGCATCCAGAGCGACCAGTTGAGCCAGACGTTGTAGACACCGGCCGCGAAGACCCGGTTGATCTCCTCGGCGAGTGCCCGCAACTCATCGGGGTCAGTAGTTCGGGCGGCCGCATCCAGCGCGGCATCAAGGGCTGGATCCACTGCCCGCCCGAAGTTGGTGGCCAGGCCCTCGGCGTGTTCCGAGTGCCACCAGGTGCGTTCGAACTCCAGGCTGGCGCCGTTGTGGTTCCGCCACAGGACCGCCTGGAATAAGCCCACGACGGCGTTGGTGATGAGTGTTCCCTGGTCCACCTGGGTGATCAGGGTGTCGATGCCGCAGTCGTTCCACATCTGGGAGATCAGCTCGGTGGTCGTCCGGTTGAAGGGGTCGTTGGTCGTCCCGAGCTCCACGGTGCCGGGGTCGTCCACCTGGTTCCAGAGGGCGCGCCCCGCCTCGGGGTCGTAGGTGGGGAACCCGGAATCGGCGAGGTAGCCGGGCGTGTTCGGTCCGAACGGGCCGTTGGCGATGGGCACGTTGCCGCCCACCCGCAGCAGGTTGTAGGTCTCGTAGTCGGTGCAGTGGGCCACCGCCTGCCGGGCGCGGATGTCGTCGAAGGGCGGTTCAGCGGCGTTGAGCATCATGTAGGTGGTCTGGAAGAAGCTCCCCTCCTCCACCACCTTGTAGCGCTCCCTGTTGGCGGGGGCGGTGAGCGGGGAGTTGAGGTGATGCACGGACAGGTCGCCCGACTGCAGGGCCAGGATGCGGGCGTCCTGGTCGACGATGGGCCGGAACACCACCCGGTCCAGGTACGGGAGTGGGCGTCCTTCGGCGTCGGTCTTCCAGTAGTCGGGGTTGCGGTCCGCCACTAGTTCCTGGTCGGGAGTCCACGACGTGAAGACGAACGGGCCCGTGCCCACGGGGTTGGTGGCGCCGTCGGGGTCGGCGTACTGGCTCGGCGCGGGCAGGTAGCCCAGCTGGCCGGTGAGGAGTTCCGGCAGCCCGGCGACGGGGCCGGTGGTCCGCACTTCCACGGTCAGGTCGTCGATGACCGCCCAACTCTCCCAGCGGCTCATGATCAAGCTGGTGAGCGTTCCCGTCTTCAGGTTGTCGAAGTGGGCGGCGAGTGCGGCGGCGTCGGCGGGCGTGCCGTCGTGGAAGGTGATCCCCGGGCGCATCTTGAGGGTCCAGACGGTGAAGTCGTCGTTGGCGGTGAACGACTCCAGCAGGTAGGGCTCCGGCGCTCCGGAGGGCCCCTCGATCGTGAGTGGATCGAAGATGGCGCGCATCACGGTCTGGCAGGCCACGGCGCACTGCGTGCTCGCCGGATTCCAGCCCTGGCCGGTCTCCGCCTCCAGGCCGAAGGTCAGCGTCCCGCCGTAGACCGGTTCGGCGACGGGTTCGGGTGCCGCCACCGGCGCTGGCGGCGGCGGGGGCGGGT
>LXNI01002973.1_pt1 | contig 10564 bp, 6 predicted proteins | sample 809091 | NCBI WGS metagenome assembly LXNI01 (sample SAMN04870527, study PRJNA318959) | sponge metagenome | biome: 01000161; feature: marine sponge reef; material: water | host: Sarcotragus foetidus | place: Greece: Milos, Mediterranean Sea | collected 2013-05-29 | depth 5-7 m | reverse complement strand
TACGGGACCTACAATGCGGCGCCCGTCACCGCCAGCGCCGGGATCGCCACCTTGCAAACCCTGCAGTCCACCGATCTGATCGCCCGGGCCAACGCCAGCGGAGCCAGGCTGCGCCGGGAAATGAACTCGGTCGCTCAACGCCTGGGCTGCGACTGGTGCGTCTACGGCGACTTCTCCGCCTTCCACATCTTTCCCAATCCCGACCACGAACCGGTAACCCCTGCCGATATCATGGCGGGCCGGGTCGATTCCTGGAAACTTCGGGGAGCCGCTTCCGCCCAGCTTCAGCACAAGGCGCGGGCGGGGTTCCTCTGCAACGGCGTCGACGTCCTGCCCTGGCCCGGTGGTCTGATCTCGGGAGTGCATACCGATGAGGACCTGCAGAGGACGGTGCAGGCCTTCGAGGGTCTTCTCAAGATGCTGGACCGGGAGGGCGAGCTGAAGTAGGTCCCGCCGCCGGCGAGGCTGTGCCTCAGACTGGCCCGCCGGGAAAAGAGATATCCACCAAGGGCCACCAAGAACGACGAAGGGCCACGAAGCGAGACGGAGCTGCTTCAACGCCACGCGTCGCCACTAAACGGAGTATTAACATCGATGTACAGGATAAACAGGATAAGCAGGACGAGAGGTTCCTGCACCGGAAGCCGGCTTGGGAGATGGTCCGGTGGCGGATTGCGGATACCCAGGATTGCAAGACACCAGATTCCTAAGACCAGATCCTGTGGATCCTGTGCATCGATGTTCTAAAAAATATCGATCCCCTGCGCCGACCCGGCCGTCCCCCCATCAGAGGTAAGAGATCCCCCCGGGAGCGCGGGCGTCCCGCCCGCATCCTTATTCTCTTCGCCGGCGCTCCCTGCGAATCTCCGGGATAATCGTTCCCGATCTATCAATCTTGTGTTGATTATGTGCATTATAAATGCATAATATGGATATATGAACAGTCGAGATCCCCATTCCGCGTTAAAAAGCGTCGTGGTCGGAAGGGCGAATAGAGAAGACGTAGAAGCGGTATTAGTGCGTCTGCAGTGGGTCTGGAGGAATTCCAAGAGTGTCCCGAATTCGACTTTGAGCCTTGCTTCTATCGCACGAAGAGGTTTCAATCCTCGGAGTTTTTTTCCTCGACTCAAATACCCAGGCTGCACATAGGGAGTTTGACGCACACGCTAGCCAATTCTCTGAGGCGATTCATGAGTTGCTGTTAGCGAATAAAGATATTGAAACGTGCGGCTTAACTTTCCTTCCGGGGATAAATCCTGTCGCAAGGCTGAGAGCTGACATTGAAAAGAAAATCATCCGTGCAGACAAATCGGTGGATGCAGCCCGAATTAACAGTGCCTTCTCGTCCGATTTCGACGTAGCCATTTCCGTAGCTGGACCAGACAAGCAGCATGCCCGTGAATTGGCTAAACAGGTCAAAGCGGCGGGATTTTCTGTATTCTATTACGAATTCTATCCGGAATATCTTTGGGGAAAGGACTTAACCATTACGTTCGACGAGATCTTCCGCAAGCGGTCTCGTTTTTGCGTGATGTTTGTATCCAAGCACTATCGAGATCGGGTGTGGACCACTCGAGAGTTGGGAAGTGCGCTCGCGAGGGCGGTTGAAGAAAAGGGCAATGAGTATATCCTTCCGGTCCGGATCGACGACACCATACTCTCGGGACTCCTACCCACGATCAGTTACCTCCCCATAGACAAGGGCATTCGGAAGATCGGCGAACTGCTCATTCGGAAGCTGCGACCATAACGGTGTCATCTGCGGATTATTCCGTTTCTCGCCGGAAAGACTCGATCCGGAAACACTGATCACGCCTCAACTAACCGATGTACGGGATGCAAGATTACATTGACCGGTCGCTGGAGCCGATCCTCGAAAAGGCCGCCTCCGAGTTTCCAGCCGTAGTTCTGACCGGACCTCGACAATCCGGCAAGACAACCCTCCTCCGGCGCCTCTTCGGCAGGCATTGCCGGTATGTTTCCCTGGAGCCACCCGACGTTCGTGCAATTGCTCTGCAAGATCCCCGCGGCTTTCTGGAAATGCACCGTCCTCCCGCGATCTTCGATGAGGTTCAGTACGCATCCGGCCTGCTGCCCTACATCAAGGAAAGGATCGATGCCGACCGCGGCCGGAAGGGTCAATATCTCCTGACCGGCTCACAGAATCTGTTGCTTTCCGAGAAGGTAACGGAGTCGTTGGCGGGCCGGACGGCGGTACTGCGCTTGTTGCCGCTCTCCAGACGGGAAGCGGAGGGACGGCCGCAGATGGCTCTTCCGTGGGAGCGCCAGCGCCGGTCATCTTCGAAGCCGTCCCATGTTTTCGGTGAGGTGTGGAGGGGCTTCCTTCGAGGCGGGTACCCAGAACTTGCGACGCAACCCAACCGGGATGCATTGCTCTGGCATGCCGGGTACGTACAGACTTATCTCGAAAGGGACGTGCGAATATTGCGGCAGGTCGGGGACCTGATCCAGTATCAGAACTTCCTTCGGGTCCTGGCGGCCAGAAGCGCCCAACTCCTGAATTTGACCGATGTTGCTCGGGATCTCGGCGTTGCGGTCAACACCGTCAAGGCATGGCTCTCGGTGCTCGAAGCCACCTATCAGGTGATCGTGCTGCGTCCCTACTTCGCAAATGTAGGAAAACGGCTCGTCAAGACCCCCAAGGTGTATTTCACGGACGTCGGCACACTTTGCTACCTTGCGGGCCTCAAAGACCCCCTACACGCCGCCTCGGGACCGATGGGAGGCGCCATCATGGAAACGGCGGTGCTCTCCGAGATCTTCAAGACCCTGACCCATCGGGGCCTCGAGCCTCGGGTCTATTATTGGAGAACCGTGGTGGGAACTGAAGTGGACTTCCTGGTCGAGACCGACGGAAGGCTTGTGCCGATCGAGGTCAAGCTGTCCGCGACGCCCCGCCCGGCCATGGCCGCCACCATCAGGAGATTCCAAAGGGACTTGACGGGGGCTGCGATGCCCGGGTACGTCGTGCATCCGGGTGACCTGCAACTTCCTCTCGGCCCCGAAGTGACAGCCCTGCCCTTCGCCGACCTGTAGCGTTCACTCGAGCAACCCTACCACTATTAGCAGGACGAGAGCTTGCTGCACCAGAAGCCAACTCGGGCGATGATCCGGTGCGGATTTGCGGATTCCCGGCATTGGAAGCCAGCCGTTTCCTGAAGAATCCTGTGAATCCTGTGCATCGATGTTAATGATCTCTTTAAATCACGATGGGGTCGGAAGCCCCCCACTGGCTCCGTCGCGGTCCTTGTTGCTTCTTCGCGGACAAATCCTCCTTGTCCCTTGTGTCCTTCGTTGATCCCCTTGCCGACCTTCGCCCCATCCCTCTTGGGCCTTCTCCAGCGCCTTGGTGTCCCTTCGTGGATCACTCTTTTCCTTTTATCTTCTTTCGTTTGTTTCAGGTAAGGCGTCCAACTTCCCCGACGATTGCCAGCTTTTCGTCGCTCAGGTGACCGTAGCGGTTGATCCAGAAGCCGTGCCGGCTGGCGCTCCGGGCGGTCTGAAGCCGGCTTCGAAAGTCGGTGGTGGGACCGTAGGCGTGCGCCAGGGAGCAGACCGGGGTGCTCCCGGCCTCCAGCTGGGCCTGGGCGATCTTGCGATGCTGGGCGGCCTCTCCCACCGGATGGGGTTCTTCCGGGGATGGATAACGGAAGTCCTCCAACCGGTCCGGGGTCGGCTCCTGGCCGGTATCGAACAGGCGGGCCAGGGCTCTCGCCAGAAGCCGTTCGGACACACCCGGATTGGCCTGGTGCAGGCGATCCCCGTAGAATCGAAGCATCATGGGCCAGTGCATGGTGTAGAGCTTGACGGAAAGGGCGGAGCTGTAAGGGCTCACCCGGCGGTAGTCCAGTCCCGAAAAGATGTTCCAGGGCGGCGGAAAGGCGTTGGGCCGCAACTCCATGCCTTGGCCGCCGGCTTCGTTCATGGCTTGGCGAATATCCGCGTGCAGGGATTCGACCAGGCTGGCCTTGAATTCGATCCACTCTTCCAGCCCGGCAGGCTCCGGCAGCAACCGTCGCCGAGCCTCGACCAGGCTGCCGGTCTCGGTGCAAATTCTCAGGTCCTCGTCGGTGAGTCCCCCGTGAAGGCGGCTGTAGAGCGAGGCGGCGGCGCTTCGAATCCGGTTGAAATCAAGTCCCATCCGCCGGGCTTGCCCGCGGGCGTGCTCGCCGAAATCCAGAAAAATGGAGTCCAGCAGGTAAGGCGGATATTCGGGCCAGTCCAGGCGCAGGCCGTCCACGGTCGGATATTGCCGGCAAAGGTCCCGGAGGAGCGCCAGGGTGTAGTCGCGGATGTGGGGACTGGCCAGGCTGCCGTTGGCCGAAAGGCGGCGTTTGGGAATACTGTCGTCGGGAAGTCGGGGACAGTCGTCGGGTTCCGGCTGGCCGAACTGGACGCGGTAGCCCGGCGGAATGGCTGCCTGAACCTGGAGGAAGACCTTCAATCCGCGGGACTGCGCATTGCGGATGAACTCCCCAACCAGGGGACCTTGTTCCCGGGTCAGATCGTCCGCCGCGGGGGGCTGGTAGCGCAACCCCCGATAGAGATCCAGGTTCGGACGAAAGCTGGGGGCCGTCCGCGCCCACAGCTCCCGCTTGCCCCACAGGTTCCGGTCCAGCAGGCGGACCTTGCCGGCGCCGGCGTCGATGGGCGGTTCCCGGAATCCGGTCTGCCGGTCCGCCAACGCCATCACGTAGGGAGAGGTCGTCACCGCGGTGACCCCGGCCAGCCCTTCCAGCCGGTCGAGCACGCCGTCGACCGACTCGCTCTGAAAATACTCCGGCATCACGGTGATGCCTACCAGCCGGGGGAGGGCCATGAAATTTCCTTACCGCTAACCGAACTGCTGGGGAATGATCCCCCCGGTAGCGTTGTCGTCCACGGGCAGCCAGCGAGCCTCATAGAGCGATGCTTCGGCGTCGAAGATTCGCCCATCCGGCAACCGGTACTGATTGGGGGTAGTGGGTTTGATGCCCGAGACGAGGGCGGGAACCCGTTCCCGATCCGCCCGCAGTTGAGCCATGGCCTCCTCCCAGTCGAACCGCTGAAAGAGTTGACGACGCAGCGTGCCGCATCGCTCGGCATGCTCGGGACGCAGGGCCAGGTTGGTCATCTCTTGGGGATCGTTGGCCATGTCGAAAAGCAGCGGTTTCCCTCCGTGAACATCCACGTATTTCCAGTCACGGGTGCGGACGGCCCTCCAGGCGCGGGTCGGCTGCCCGATGGGAAGGGCATGGGTCTTGATGCGGGTCCCCCACTCGCAATACTGGCTGGGCGCAGCCTCGCGAGGAGATCGGCCGCCGGCCGGGTCCCGCAAGAGCGGGCTGAAATCCATCCCATCCAGCCCCGAGGGAATGGGGAGGCCAACCAGGCTGCAGCAGGTCGGAAAGAGGTCCATCAGGGACACCACCTCGGATACGCGAGAATGGCCCGGCTGAACCCCGGGGCCCGTGATGAGAAGCGGGACGCCCATGGATTCTTCATAGTAGACCGACTTCTGCCACAGGCCGTGGGCTCCGCCCATCTCCCCGTGATCGCTGCTGTAGATGACGATGGTGTTCTCCAGCAGGCCGTTTCGCCGGAGGGTGTCCAACAGTTCCCCAATGCAGTCGTCCACGTAGTCGACGCAAGCGTAGTAGCCTTCCCGTCCTCTCCGGATCTGTTCCTCGGTCAAGTGCGAAAAGAGCCTGTCGTACATGCGGCGGGCGTAGGGTTCCAGGCGGTCCGCGCAGTCGGCGGGTTGTTCCAGGAGAGGAGTCCGGTCCCGGTATCGGCGGATGTAGCGGCCCGGTGCGGTGAAGGGGGCGTGAGGCCGGCCGTAGCCGGCACACAGGAACCAGGGCTGCTCCGGCTTCCTGTCCTGGTGTTCCAGTAGAAAGGCCTGGGCTTCGCGGGTGACCACGACATCCTGGATCAGGCTTTCGGGGATTTCCGTGACCCCCGCGCTCTCCGCGTTGTGGTAGCTGGGGAAAAAGCTCAGCGGCTCCGGTTGATGGGAGAGGCCGTGATGGAAGTCCCCGTAGGGCCGGTGTTGAAATCCCTGCAACTGATCCTTGCCCCCGAAGTGCATTTTACCCACCAGGCAGGTGGCGTAGCCGTGCTCGGAAAAGTGGCCGGGCCAGGTCACCAGATCGGGGAAGATGATCCAGTGGTTGGCCCAGGCCGCGCAGCGGTGCGGTTCCAGGGCGCTCAGCAGGGACATCCGCGACGGGGTGCAGGCCGGCGAGGCGCAACTGGCGGTTTCGAACTGCACCGATCGGGAGGCCAAGCCGTCCAGGTGGGGAGTACGCACGACGGGGTCGCCCGCGAACCCGGCCACCCGGGGTGCGTGCTGGTCGGTCAGGATGAAGAGGATATTGGGCTTGGCATTCATGGGAGCACCTCTTGCAAATTCATGCACCCGGTGGCCGGGTGGGGAAGGACGGCAACGTGCGGATTATTTGCCTATCCGGCTCAGGATGTCGGCCAAGCGGGCATCGTCGGCGGGGAAAACGGTTCTCAGATCCAGCAGTACGGCTTCCCGGTCCAGGCGCGCCAGCACGGGGGGGTCCGATTGCCTCAGCATAGCCTCCAGTCCGGCAGCTGAGGTTGCGGAAGAGCGTAGTCGGAGGAGCCGGCTCGGCAGGCTCTGGGAGGGAGTGGACCCTCCCCCGATGACGGAGGCGCCCTCGACGACCTCGATGGTCAGATTGGTTCGAACCCCGGAAAGGCGCGCCACCAGGTCGCTTGCCCGCTTTTTCAGGCGGCCGGCGTCCATCCGAATCATCTGCACCACCGGAATCTCCAGTTCTTCCCGGCGGGTCAGGTAGGCAATCAGAGTGGACTCCAGGACCGCCAGGGCCAGCTTGTCCAGTCTCAGGGCCCTGAAGAGGGGGTTTTGGCGGATTCTCTGCAGATAGCGGGAGCTGCCGGCGATGATGCCGGCCTGGGAACCGCCCAGCAGCTTGTCGCCGCTGAAGCAGACCAGGTCGGCCCCTCGGGAAAGGCTCTCCCGCGGATGGGGTTCGGGTTCGATCCGCTCGGCCTCGAGGTCGATCAGGCAGCCGCTGCCCAGGTCTTCCACCAGAGGGACGGATCTGGAGGCGCAGAGGGAGGACAGCTCTTCCAGGCTCGGTTTGGAGGTGAAGCCCGAGATCTTGAAGTTGCTGGGATGCACTCGCAGCACCAGACTGGTCTTGTCGGTGAAGCCCTGCCGGTAGTCGCTCAGATGGGTCTTGTTGGTGGTGCCGACCTCCTTCAGGCAAGCGCCGCTCTTGCGCAGGATGTCGGGGACCCGGAAGGAATCACCGATCTCGATCATCTCCCCCCGGGAAATCAGGACCTCGCCCCCCTCGGCCAGGGAGTTGAGAATGAGGAACACGGCCGCCGCGTTGTTGTTGACGACCAGGGCGCGCGGGCAATTCAGAATGGTTTCCAGGAGGCGGCCGGCAATGACGTCTCTCTTGCCCCGGCTGCCGCGGCCCAGGTCGAATTCGAGGTTGGAGTAGTTGGAGGCGACTTCCGCCAGTTGCCGTCGGGCCCTATCTCCGACCGGCGCCCGTCCCAGGTTGGTGTGCAGGACAACGCCGGTGGCGTTGATGACCTTCTTCAGGGTGGGACAGGCCCAGGAACGGAATTCCTGCTGCAGGGCTTCCTGGATGTGTTCCTCCAGCATCGGGGCCGGCAACTCCCTTTCGGGATTGTCCGCCAGCTCCCGGCGCAGGTTCTCCAGGACCCTGCGGACCAGGAAGGTGATGAAGGGGCGGCTGGTGCGGCTGATGAGGGCCGCCGCCCCGGGACTGTCGACGATCCTGTCGACTGCCGGAATCCGGCGGAGGGACGGCGACGAGGTTCGAGCCATGGCCGGTCTAGGATACCACCGGCCGGAGAGTCGTGGATAGAGGGCGCCACTTGGCTCAAACAAATGCTCAAATCCCGGCAAAGGTCCCGCTGCCGAATCTTGCAAACGCCTCGACTTGTTGATTGGGGGGGGTGGCTGACTACTCTCCACTCCCCTACCGATCCGTGTTGCGGACCGATGGCTTCCAGACTATGATGGCGCTTTTTGAAGGCATCCAGTCAAAAGGGGGGGGCCGCCTTGAGTCGCCGAGTGCTTGTGAGCGTCTCCGACAAGGAGGGTCTGCAGGACTTCGTCAAGGGCCTGTTGCGCCTCGACTACGAAATCGTGTCCACCGGAGGAACGGCCCGGTTCCTGCGGGAGAGCGGGGCCCGGGTCACCGAAGTGTCGGAAGTGACCGGATTTCCGGAGATCCTGGGGGGCCGCGTCAAGACACTCCATCCCAAGATCCACGGGGGACTGCTGGGGATCCGGGAGGACAGGGAGCACCAGCGGCAGATGCAGGAGCAGGCCATCCATCCCATTGACATGCTGGTGGTCAATCTCTATCCCTTCCAGCAGACCGTCGCCAAGCCCGGAGTCACTCTGGAGGAAGCCGTTGAACAGATCGATATCGGCGGTCCGGCCATGGTTCGGTCGGCAGCCAAGAACTTCAGGGATGTGGCCGTCGTGGTCCGGAAGGAAGACTACGGCTGGGTCCTTCAAGAGCTTGAGGCGCAGGGGGGAAGCCTGACACTGGAGTCCAGGTTCCGCCTGGCTCAGGAGGCTTTCAGCCTGACCGCCCGCTATGATGCGGCAATTTCGAGCCATCTTTCCCGTCTGGAAGCTTCCCCCGGAGGCATCCAGCCGGACCCGGTCATGTTTCCACGACGGTTGAGCCTTTCCCTCGAAAAGATCACGGACCTGCGTTACGGAGAGAATCCTCACCAGCAGGCGGCCTTCTATCGAGAATTGGCCGAAGGGGCCAATCTGCTACCCGACAGCGTCCAACTGCAGGGCAAGGAACTGTCGTTCAACAACCTGCTGGATCTCAACTCGGCTTTCCAGTTGTCGGCCGAATTGGTTTCTCCCTGCGCGGTCATCATCAAGCACAATAATCCTTGCGGCGTGGCCGTCTCCCGGGTCAGCCAGGCCGATGCCTATCTCAAGGCCCGCCAATGCGATCCCGTTTCGGCCTTCGGCTCTGTCCTGGGGTTCAATCGGGCGGTCGACCCGGAGACGGCCCAAGCCATCGCCTCGACCTTCGTGGAGGCGGTGATCGCCCCCGGGTACGAGCCGGAGGCGCTTGAGCGGCTGCGCGCCAGGAAGAACCTGCGGTTGCTTCGATTTGAGGCCACGCAGGATCCGCCTTCCCGCTGGGACTACAAAAGGGTCGAAGGAGGTCTGCTGGTGCAGGAAGTGGATCGAGCGCCGGAGGATGAGGACCGGTGGAAGGTGGCCACCGACCGCTCCCCCACATCCGAGGAGTGGGAGGCCCTTCGATTTGCCTGGACGGTGGGCAAGCACATCAAGTCCAACGCGATCGTCTATACCAGCTCCGATCGGACCGTGGGGATCGGGGTGGGGCAGATGAGTCGGGTGGATTCGGCCAGGTTGGCCATCTCCAAGGCTCTGGCGCCGCTGGAGGGTTGCGTCATGGCCTCCGACGCCTTTTTCCCCTTTAGGGACGGGATAGATATCGCCGCCGAGGCCGGCATCCGGGCCGTGATCCAGCCCGGCGGGTCGGTCCGGGATGCCGAAGTGATTCAGGCAGCCAATGAGCATGGGATAGCCATGGTCTTGACCGGCCGGCGGCACTTCCGCCATTGAGGTTCGGCACGGCCGCGCCGCCGCCGGCGTCGGTTTGACGGGGTCCATGCCGCATGCGATAATCCGGAAAGCTGAAGGGTCGAGGAGACGTATGAACATTCCAAGGCTGGGTATCGGCAACAGGTGCCTGTTGGCGGCGCTGGCGGTCCTCTGGACGGCCACGGTTCAGGCCCAGCAGTCCGACTCCGCGCCCGTCCAGGCGGAAGCCCGGTCGGAGAATCGAGCCGCCGCCTACTATCACTTCAGCCTGGGGCGTCTGCTGGAGGAGAGCGGCAGTTTTTTCAAGGCCGAGGCCGAGTATCGCAAAGCGCTGCAGCACGACCCGCAGTCCTCCCAGCTGCATACCGAAGTAGCCAGCGCCTACCTTCGAAACAACCGAGTCCTGGAAGCCATCCAGCAGTTGGAAATGGCGACCCGCATCGACCCCGACAACCTGCGAGCCCGCAAGCGCCTGGGGGCCATCTATTACGAACTCCTGGCCAGCGAAAGACGGGGGCACCGAATCCCTTCCGGGGACAGCTTGAACAAGGCGATCCGCGAATTCGAGGCCATTGGGCGGCTGGATCCCCAGGACGGCGACTCGCTGCTGGTGCTCGGCCGCCTCTACGGTCAGGCCGGGCGCTCCCGGGAAGCCATTGCCACCCTGGAGAAACATCTGGAAGTAGCGCCCTCCTCCGAAGAGGCCTTGAGCATGCTCGCCGAGCTCTATCGCAGCCGGAACGAGATGCAGAAAGCCGTCGAGTATCAGGAAAAAGCGGTCAGGATCAACGCCGGATCTCCCGTGCTTCTAAGGGGGCTGGGCCAGGTCTATGAGCAGTCGGGCAATTTCAAGAAGGCCGCCGAGACTTACCGGAAGGGCATGAACGTCGAGGCCGCCAATGTGACACTGGTGAATGT
>LXNI01002972.1_pt1 | contig 10564 bp, 9 predicted proteins | sample 809091 | NCBI WGS metagenome assembly LXNI01 (sample SAMN04870527, study PRJNA318959) | sponge metagenome | biome: 01000161; feature: marine sponge reef; material: water | host: Sarcotragus foetidus | place: Greece: Milos, Mediterranean Sea | collected 2013-05-29 | depth 5-7 m | reverse complement strand
GCGCCGTGGATCGCGCGCTTCATGGCGAGCCCCTCCGGTCGGGGCCGATGTCGATGCGCTCGCCCCAGGGCTCGCGGTTCCACTCCGATGGCGGGTGCGAATAGTTCACCCAGACGACATCGAAACCCGGCTCGGTCTCCGGGTAGTCCGAGCACAGCATGTCCGTGAAGTAGAGGCACACGCCCGGCTGGATCCCTCGCTCGTCGAGCCATTCGAAGCCCGGGCGGAAGTCGGTGCCGCCGCGCCCCTTGAGCGCGATCTCGTCGGGGAGGTCGTCGGGCGCGTACTCGGCCGCGTCCTGGACCGCCGCGTCGACCTGGAGGACGTGGACGCTCTCCGGCTGGATCTCGGCCGCGACCTCGCGGAGCTCGGCCCAGAAGTCGGCAAGGGTCCGGGCCGGCAGCGAGCCCGAGGTGTCGATGATGACGGCGATCGCGTCCATGCCCTCCGAGCGGATGGAGGGGAGATAGAGACCACCGTCGATGAAGCGCCGGTTGGGGAGGCTCCAACTGTAGTCGCGGCGCGCGGCGTCGGTCATGTAGCGGCGCAGGAGGCTGCGCCAGTCGAGGGTGCTGGCGTGGGCGTTCCGCACCGTCTCCTCGACGCCGCCCGGCAGCTTGCCCTCGGCCCTCGCGAGGTTCATGGCCTGGTGCATGGCCTCGTCCCACGCCTGCTCCTCGGCGGTGACGTCCACCGGCGATTCACCCTCACTGTCGCCGCGGGCGCCCGCGTCCATGATCTCGCCGGTGCCGGAGGGATCGTGGCTCGCCGGCGCATCGCAATCGCCATCCGGGTCTTGGCCATCGGTGCCCGGCTGGTCCTCGTCCCGGCGCTCCTCGTCCGAACCGTCCTGCTCCTGTCCGCCACCGTCATCGGGCTCGCCAGAGTTGTCGTCATTGGCAGGGCCGCCGGGTGAGCCGGTCGGGTCGTCGGACGAATCTTCATCGGCATTGCTGGCGCCGGAAGGCTGGCCGGCCGCGGGGGCGGCCATCGCGCCGCCGGGCGGAGGCGCCTCGCCGTCGCCGCCGGAATCGTCGTTCCGAGGTTCGGGCAGGCGGTCGTATGCCTCCTCCACGCTCACCCCGTCCCACGCCTCGGCGTCGGGCGGCAGGGTGAAGCCCGCGTCGCGAATGAGCGCATGGGTGACGAGCTGCGATGCGAGCTGCCAGCGCTCGGGGTCGCGCTCGCCCCGGCGGGTGTGATGCTTCAACGCGCACGCCATGACCACGCGCGCCATCGCCGTCTCGATGACATGCGCGTCGGTGGCCGCCACCCATCGGGGCGAGTAGCGGATCTCGTGCCCGTCGCTCGCCAGCGTCTCCCGGCTCGGGTCGGCCCTGAGCGGGAGCCTCAGGGCGAGGCTCCCGAAGAAGGGCTGCTTGCGCAGGAGCTCGGTCACGCAGTCGCCGGTGCGCTGCGCGGATTCCTGGAGCACGCGGGCAACCATCACGCGGCCTCCCGCGCCGGCTCGGCGGGCGCCGCGAAGTAGCCCGCGAACTTCTCCATCAGCTCGTCGGCGTCGCGCTTCACCCGGGCCCGGGCGATGGGGTCGAAGGACTTGGACGGGCGAAGCGCATCCGGCTCGACGCTCGCGATCTTCTCCTTGACCTGCTCGCAGAGCCGCGCGAGCCCGTCGTCGCCGAAGATGTTGAGGCGCGGCACCACGTCGACGAGGTCGCGGATGTTCTCGATCATCGAGTTGCGGAAGACCAGCGGCTTGCCGCTCTCGTCCTCCTGCAGCCGCTCCGAGACCCGCTCGACCGCCTCGCCGAAGCGCCGGTAGAGATCGCCGACGGCATCGTGGAGGCGCTCCTCGATCTGGTGCTCGATGTCGCGCTTGACCCGGTCCACGTCGTCGCTCGCGAGCTTCGCCATGAACTGCTCGGCGTCCTGCACCGGCGTGATGCGGTAGCGGATGGCGAACTTGCCCTGGAGCGCTTCCTTGGACGGATAGTCCTCGATGCGGAACAGCTTGCCGAGGTCGAGCCGGGCCTGGTCGACGTTGTTGTCGTAGTCCTCGATGAAGCGGGCGCGCTCGTGCACCATGCGCTCGCGGAACCCGTCCATCAGGTCCGTGTAGTGCTCGTAGTTGGCGACGGTGAGCAGCCGGCTGCCCTGGTCGTCCCAGGGCAAGGTCTGCTCGTAGTGCGCGGTCCTGCATGCGCTGACCGTGGCGGTGAGCGCGGCGAAGGCGGCCTTCGGCAGCAGGCACTTGTTGTAGCGCCCGGCGCTGGCCGCGGCGTCGTGGTGGACGGCCACGTGGTTGCTCGCCTGGCGGTCGTAGAGCCGGCCGGACCAGGCGGTGATGCGCAAGGACACCTGCATGGCGTCGTCGGTGAGGTTCATGGAATCTCTCCCGTTCGGTTAACGGAGCGTCCACAGGGGGACGTCGAGGGCGGCGGCGAGCTTGCGCTTCGCCGCATCGAGGCTGGGCGCCCGGACCGCGTAGTCGCGCGGGGGCGCGGCGCCGGGCGGGTAATGGCTGATGCGCCAGACCATTGGCGTCTCCCTCATTGGGTCTTCGCCGCGGCCCAGCGGATGAAGCCGGGCGAACGCTGGAGCCCCGGCTCGCGGCGCACGCACGAGCCGACGAGGAACTCGCCGACCTCGCGCCGCAGCCGCGCAGCGTAGGTGACGATGGCGTCGAAGTTGACGTCGGAGGCCAGGCGGTAGAGCGAGCCGCAGAGCGCCATCAGCGCGCTCGCGTTCTCCGGGATGTCAGCGTTCTCGGGATCGCCGATGACGGCCCGGGGATGGGGCAGCTCGCGCCAGACCTTGAGGAACGCCGCGAACTCGACCGCCGCGGCCTCGCCGATGGTGCCCCGGAACAGCGCGCGCTCGACGGCAGGGTCAAGGCCGTTCCTGCGGTGGACGATGTTGCTGGTGAACTCCCACGTCCGCGGGCACGGGAACGCCTTCTCCTTCGACTGCGGATCGAACTGGTGGAGAAGCGTCGGTTCGAGCTGGATGAAGAACAGCACCTCCGGCGCGATCCCGTTCGACGCCCCCCAGGCCAGCCAGTCCTCGGCATCTACGCGGATCTCGAGGTGGACGAAGCGCGAGGCCAGCGGGGTTGGCATGCGGTGGACCACGCCGCGGTCGCCCTCGCGGTTGCCGCAGGCGATGAGCGAGGCGCCCTCGGGCAGCGCGTATTCGCCGACCTTGCGTTCGAGCGCGAGCTGGTAGAGCGCCGCCTGCACCATCGGCACGCAGGACGGCAGTTCTTCGAGGTTGATGAGCCAGAGGCCGGCATCGTCGGTCGGCGGCAGGAACACCGGCGGCGCCCAGCGGGTGCGCCCGTCGCTGTCGCGCCAGGGGATGCCGCGAAGGTCCACGGGATCGAGAAGCAGCGCCCGGACGTCGACATACTGGCGGTTGCCGGCGTCCGCGACCTGCTGGGCGATCATCGATTTTGCGGTTCCCGGCCCTCCCCAGAGCATGGCCGGCTGGCGGGCTTCGACGAGAAGGGAGAGGGTCGCGGCGACTTCGCTCGGGCGGAGCGTGTAGTCCGCGGAGATGGCGTCGGGTTGGGTCATGGGAGGACTCCGGAATGGCGGGGAGGCGGCGCGGGCACCCTCCGGGCGCCCGGCCTTCGCCCCGCCGGAGCGGCCCTCCACTCGTTGTGTTTCGGGGAATGGCGGCGGTGCGCGATGCGCGGGGCGGGCGCAGCGCCGGCGTGCAGCGAATTCGCCGGGCCGCGGGTCCGTCAGGCGCGGTCGAGGCCGGTGGGGTCTTCCAGGCGGCAGGCCGGGGCAATGCCGGTCAACTCCGGCAGGGGCCTGCCGGTCGGCGAGAGCGTGTGGCCGATGCGGCGCTCGGTCTGTGCATAGCGGCGATAAAGGCCGGGACGGAGCTCGGCCGCCGTCCGCAAGTCCCGGGGCGAAGAGAAAATGCAGAACGAGCAGCTGCACCGCGACAGGTGACGGTAGATCCAGTGCGGCGACTGACCGGCGTCGCGGATGATGCGGAACACGTCCGTCGTCGAGAGGCCGAAAATCGGCAGCCAGTCGAACACCTGACGGCCGGCGACGCTCATGCGCTCGTTGCGCCGCCAGGGGAACCGTTTCGCGCGCGCGGCGCTCTCGTCGCGGCGGATGCCGAGGCAGTTGATGAGGCGCCCGCCGAAGCGCGGATGGGCCTTGAGGTAGCGGCGCAGCTCGCGCTCGATGGGGCCGCGTTTGTTGGACGCCGTACACCATCGCTGCCGGATTCCGGGGAACTTGCCGCGCTCCTCGACCTGGTCGAGCAGCGACTTGCCCGACGAAACAGGCGCGAAAATCAGCGGCACGCCGTCGGGAAGCGTCGCCTCGATGTGCTCCACCGTGCCGGGCCACTCGACCTCGCCAAGGGGCGCATGGACGACGAGGAGCTGTTCGCGGGCAACGATGCGGGACAGCACGATCGTCATCGCCTGCGAGTCCTTGCCGCCCGATGAATTGACGACGACCAGGGCGCCGGCGCGGATCATTTGCTCGCACCGGGGCGGCACGGCAACATCGGCGAGGTTGACGGACATGGGCGCGTCTCCCAGGCGGTGGCGTGGAGGGCCGCTCCGCGGCCCCGGGCTGCGCCCGGAAGACGCCGGCCACTGCCTCCTGCCGGCGCGGTGCGGCCGGCCTGGAGCCGGGAAATCACGGCGCCGCCGATGCGGCGAATGCGGCGGGGGACTATCGAACCGAGGGCGCGGCGTGCGACATTGCGGACTTCCCGCTGAAATGCGGTGCCGTTTGATGGACAACGGAAGACGCGGTCATGGTGGAAGACCTTCCGATACGGATCTGTCTGGACGCGTTGCGCAACAGCGACGAACCGGGCGCCGCCCGCACGCTGGCGCAGGAGCGCAGGAGCGCGCTGCTCGGGACCGCGGGCGTCGCGTCCGGACTGGTCGCGGTGGCGGTGGACGAACAGGACGGCGACCGGCGGCTCGCCCTGGATCTGTTCGAGGCGCTGGTCGAGCTGGCCCGCATGGACGGGGAGAGCCGCGGGCGTCTCGGCGCACGCTTCCTGGAGGAGGCGGCGTCGGCGATCGAAGGTCTGGCGCTGCTGGACGGCATCGCGCCGGCCGCAACCCACGGTCTGACCATGGCCTACGCCCGGGCCGAGGCCGAGGCGCCGGCGGCGCTGGTGGAGCGGTTGATCGCCCAGATCGGTCCGCTCAGGGAGACCGGACGGCTTCCGTTCGATACGGACACGGAGATCGACGCGCTGCGGCCGGTGCTGGAATCCGAGCCCTGGACGCTGCACCGGATGCTCGACGAGCGGATCGGCGTCTTCCCGGACGCGGCGCGCGCGGCGTTTGCATGCGAGGTCGCGTGCCGGGACGAGGATGCCTGCGGGCGGATCGCGCTCTACTGGCTGCTCGACCGGTCGGAAGAGATCCGCACGGGTGCGGCCGACGGCTTCCTCGAACGGACGCTGCAGGGGAGCGTGGAGCCGGTGTCGGCCGCGCTGGTGCCGCTGGTGCGCAACTGGATGCCCGCGGACCCGGCCCGCGCGGTGCTCGACCAAGCCCTGCGCGAGGCGCGCAAGCGGGGGCTGTTCGCACCCCTGCCGCATTCCCAATGGCAACCGGAGCGGTTCGTCGCCTCACTGCCGGACCGCGCTGGGAACCAGGCGTTCATCGCGCTGCTGGAAGGCGGAGCAGAGCCGACCGCGGCTTCGGTGGTCACCGAGGGCCGGCGCGGCATCGGCGAGGCGTTCATCGTGTCCGGCGCCCGCTCAGCGGCGATGCTGGGACAAGACGGCGACGCGGAACTGTTCGATGTCTCGCGCGATGTCTTCCAGGCGGGGCTCTCGGCGGCCATCGCGGAGGGGCTGGCGTCGGAACGCCCGCCGCCGGCGGGACTGATCGATGTCGCATCGGCCTGCGGACTGCTGGAACTCCGGCCCCGACCGATGACGGCGCAAGACTGGCTGGACTGCGTGGACCCGGACGGGGAGATCGCGCGGCTGACCGCGGCGGAGCGCGAAGCGCTGGTCGAGGCGAGCGCGGACTGGCCGGTGCGGTACCTGGACATCGAGTACTGGTCGGAAGGCACCGCCATGATGCAGGAAGTGCTGGACGAATATGTTTCTGGGGCCGCGCTGGACGCGGTGTTCTGGTTGAAGATCGAGGGGCGGCGGAACGACTGGGCACTTGTGACGCTGCGCGCGGCGCACGTTCTCAAGGGCGCCGCAGACGACGGCTGGCGCTCATTCGCGGCGACGGCGTCCGCCTTGCTCGACGGTTGCGAGCTTCGCACCGTCCCCATCATGGGCCATGTCGTCGGCGAGACGGCCGCGGTCTGGATGGACGAGGAATACGGGCGGATGTCCGAAGGCGACGACGGAACGGCCGAGCTGGTTCAGCTGATGGCGGCCGCGGCCTGGCCGGAGGGCGACAACCTGTCGGAGGAGAACGCCGCATGGGCCGACGGATATCTGTCAGCCGCTATCCTCTCGCCACTGGGTGCCGAGCCCGATGCCTTGATTGCCGCCGCGGCCGAACGCTTGGAAGCGGGTGGTGGCGGACGGACAGGAGAGCGCCTCGCGACAGCCCTGTTGGCCCGGCACGGTGAATTGGAGGCCGGTTACCGGGAAGCGACGTTTGTCGCCGAGATGTTTGCGGGACTGGACGAGTTGGAGCTCAGGGCATGGGCGCAGAGTCTCGCCATGGGCGTCGGACTCCTCGATGCGGCGTGGCCGACGGAGGCATTCACCGCGGAAGAACGCCGGTCGGTTTCGCAGATCGCCGCGTTGGCGGAAGGAGAGCGTGCGGACCTGGACACCCGCGCTGAAATGGTGCGGTTCATTCGGGCAAGACTGACGATGCGGGTCGGCGACGGCCGGTGATGACACCAGGTATGATTTCGTTCGGTAACGGCACGGGGACCCGGGCGTCGGAGGGCCACCCCAAGAGTCACTTTGAGCGCATCCCGGCAACGGAAGCAGAAACATGAACCGCCGCCCCATCGCCGAAGGGCCGTTCAGCACCAGTTCAGCCCATCTACGATTGCTACCGCCAACAAGTGATCCCGGCAGTCAAAAGGAGAGAGAAGTGCACGACATTAGCAATTCAGTTTGCTCGACAAAACGTTCTCTAACGCATGTCCACCTAATCGCCTCGTCGCCAGTTTCAAGATCGATTACAAGAAAGCGGATACAGCACCCGAATCAAACGGCACTCAAAATAATTGCACTGCTGCTTCTAGTAACGCTGTCAATAATCAGCACATATGCAAATGCTGGAGCACATGTTGTAGAAATTGTGACCAGAATCGACCCTGGTGATCCTGTGCCTGGTATGAAATCTAGGCACAAAGTTTCTGTGGATTTCCAAGAGCGGAAGCTTAAGCGAATATACGTAAAGACTGGCACCACTTATGGGATACCGAGTACTCGAAATAAGTTCTCCGAAAGTTTGATCGGGTGGGATGCGTGCGGAAGAGGAGGGGTTCCGTCAAATTGCGCCAAAATTCAACTGAAAGGCCAGACCGCGTCAGGTGTAAAGATCATACCAAACATTGACTACAATTTTTCCGTTTATGTGACACATGACGGGCTAGCGGCGATTCGCGGATGCCATGATGGTTATCCTACATATATAGTGACGGTTAATGGTAGACCGCTTTACCATTTCAAACATAAATCGATACATGTAATGAATTTATTCGGAGAGTGCGACATTAAGGCGAGCGGCCATATCGGTGATTGGGAAGGCTCTTGACCCACACGTTCATGGTTCGGTGCCGGTCCACCCCGAAGGCCGGGCTGTGAGATTGCCGATCGTATGTGGACGACCCTGGCTGGCAAGCACAACTTTGAAGGAAAAGCGGCATGTGGGTCAGGGTCAAGTACCATCGTATGTCCAGCCTCTAGATGCAGCCCTTCACCGTCCTCGCTGTATCCGGTAGTCTCCGGGTCGCCACCCAGAACAACCGCCTCTACCGACACGGCTCCCGTCAGCAGGAGGCCGAATCCGGATATCGGCCCAGGATCGAATCGGGGTGGCGTTCATCACGGCGCGGCGGAAACGTCCGGCGGTGTATCCATGTCGGCTTCGAGGCTGTCGGAAATCCGAACGGCGGCGACCTTGACCGAGTTCCGCCCAAGATGCGCGTAGCGCGCGGTCGTCTGCACCTGCGTGTGACCGAGGAGCTTGCCGATCATCGGCAGGCTCTCCCCGAGGGCGAGCGCCCGCGAGGCGAAGCTGTGACGCAAGTCATGCAGGCGAACGTCTTCGAGCCCCGCCTCCCTGCGGACGACCTGCCACGACGCGTTCAGCGTGCGCAGGCGGGTGCCGCGCACACGGCCGGGAAATACCCAGGGGTTGTCGGGCCGGCGCGGCAGCGCGGTGAGGACCTGTTTCGCCGCGGGCGACAGCGGCACCGCCCGGGCTCCAGTTTTCGCCTCGCGGAGGCGCAACTCGTCGTGTTCGAGGTCGACATGCTCCCATTTCAGCGTCACGATCTCGTTGCGTCGGCAGCCGGTCAGCATCAGCAGCCGCAGCGCCCCGGCCGCGCTCGTCGAGATCGCGCCCGCGGATTCGAGTTCGGCGAGCACGCGGCCCAGCCGGTCGAACTCCTGCTCCGACAGGAAGCGCTCGCGCCCGCGCGTCGGATATTTCTGGATGAACCGGCAGGGATTGCCGCCGGCCGGCGCCTCGCCCGTCTTCGCGGCCGTGTAAAACAGCCGGGAGAGCAGCGAGACCGTCTGGTTCGCCATGACCGGCTTGTCGCGCATCCGGTAGTGCAGCGCCGCAACATGGTCGGGGGTGACCTCGCTCAGGCGCATGGCCCCGAAGCGTGGCAGCAGGAACTTGTCCAGGATATGGCGGCAGCCCCGCTGGGTGGTCGGCTTGCAGCGCACGGCCACGTGCTCGGTCATGTAGCGCTCGGCCATCCCGGCGATCGTCGGCCCATTGGCCGAGGGCGAATCCGCGCCCGGCCGGCGCGGCGTCTCGCCGGCCTTGAGGCTGGCAATCAGCCGTCCTGCCTCGCGGCGCGCCCGCTCAGGCGTCCACACCCCGTGGCGGCCGATGGTGACGCGCCGGGATTTCCCCTGGGCGCGGGTGTGCACCATGTAGACCTTCGACCCGGTGGGATGGACGCGCACGCCGAAGCCGGAAAGGTCGCGGTCCCAGAAGACGGCCTCGCGCTCGGCGACCGGCAGGGCGTCGACCGCGCGCCGGGAAAGGACGATCTTGTTCGGGCTTCGCATGGCGGGTTCCTATGAGACGTTCAGTTGGCGGGAGCGCGCTGCGGACTATCGGGCGGCGCGAGCCTGGGCCAGAGGTCGTCGCCGACGTTGGCCGTGGCATGGCGCACCGAGTCGCGGGCGAGATGCGCGTACCGCGCGGTCGTGGTCACCATCCGGTGGCCGAGCAGGTCGCCGATCATCGGCAGCCCCTCGCCGAGCGCCAGCGCGCGGGAGGCGAAGGTGTGACGCAAATCGTGCAGGCGGACGTCTTCGAGCCCCGCGCGCTTGCGGACCCGGTTCCAGGAGTCGTTGAGGTTGACCAGCCGGGCGCCCTTCTTCCGGCCCGGGAACACCCACGGATTGCCGGGCGTGCGGGCGAGGCCGTCGAACACTCGCGCGACGGCGGGGGTCAGCGGCACCATGCGGGTACCAGTTTTCGAGTCCGGGAGGCGGATCTCGCCGGTGTCGAAGTTGAGGTCGTCCCAGCGCAGGCCGAGGATTTCGTTGCGGCGGCATCCGGTCAGCACGAGGAGCCGGATGGCGGCCGCCGCATGGGTCGAGGCGAGGCGCTCGGCGGGCGCCGCCCGGAGCGCCTCGCCGAGCCGGTAGAGCTCCTCGCGGGTGAGGAACCGCTCGTGCTTCTCGACCCGGAAGCGGGGTACGCTCCGGGCAGGGTTGCTGCCGGATGGACGCCAGCCCCACGCATCCGCCAAGTTGAACATTTTCACCAAAATGTCGGCCGCCCGGTTGGCGACGGTCGGCATGTGGTGCAGGCTGTTGTGGAAGGCGAGGATGTCCTTGTACTCGACGTCCGCGACGAGGCGCTCGCCGAGTGCCGGCACGATATGCTTGCGTAGCATGAGCCGGTAATGGTTGACGGTCAGGGGCTTGCAGTGCATCGCGACATACTCGCGCTCATAGCGCCCGGCGAGGTCGGCGACCGTCGGGTCTGGCGTGCGCTCGGGCGTGACCGGCGGCTGCCCGGTCTTGATGCGCGCGATGATGTCGGTGGCCTTCTTGCGGGCGTGGTCGACGGAGAAGTCGGGGTCGCCATGGGTCCCGAGGCTGACGCGCTTCGAGCGGCCGAAGGCGCGCGTCTGGACGACGAAAACCTTCTTGCCCGAGGGGTAGACTCGAACGCCGAAGCCGGGAAGGTCGTTATCCCAGAAGATCGCGTCCTTGCCGTTGACCGAGAGGCGGTCCACGGTGCGCTTGGTAAGGGTGTGGTACTGGCGTTCGGCCATGGTGCGGCGGTCCTTCGGGGGTAATGCTTCCGTTCTCAGGTGATGGATGTTGATTTCAGCGATTGAGCGTTCGCTTCCAGTCTCGTCTCAGCGGCCGCAGCCAGATGTCTCTTCGATGACCTTGAACAAGCCTCTGGTAACAT
>LXNI01002971.1_pt1 | contig 10573 bp, 10 predicted proteins | sample 809091 | NCBI WGS metagenome assembly LXNI01 (sample SAMN04870527, study PRJNA318959) | sponge metagenome | biome: 01000161; feature: marine sponge reef; material: water | host: Sarcotragus foetidus | place: Greece: Milos, Mediterranean Sea | collected 2013-05-29 | depth 5-7 m | reverse complement strand
CCCTTCAACCCCAGCACCTTCGTGATCGCCGCCGTCAGCGTCGTCTTGCCGTGGTCCACGTGCCCGATCGTCCCCACGTTTACGTGCGGCTTCGTACGCTCAAACTTCGCCTTCGCCATCTTGGTCCCTCTCGCTCCTTCTGTGGTGGTCAGACCGCGCCGACAGCCGAACGCTCGGTGAGCGTGGCTGAGACACTTTGGGGTACGGGTTCGTACCGGTCGAATTCCATGGTGTAGTTCGCGCGTCCCTGGGTGAGGGAGCGGAGATCGGTGGAGTAGCCGAAGGTCTGGGCGAGGGGCACGTTCGCGGTAACGATCTGCAGCCTGCCCATGCTGTCCTGGCTGAGAACGTGGCCCCGGCGGCTGTTGAGGTCGCCAACGACGCCGCCGAAGTGATCTTCGGGGACCCGCACCTCGATGCGCATGAGCGGCTCGAGGAGGACGGGCTCGGCGCGCTTGAGGGCCTCGCGCATGCCGAGGATGGCCGCATTCTTGAAGGCCATCTCGGAGGAGTCGACGGCATGGGAGGAGCCGTCGACGAGCGCGACGTGGACGTCGAGCACGGGGTAGCCGGCCACCGGGCCGGAGTCCAGCGCTTCCCTGGCGCCGGCGCGTACGGCCGAGATGTACTCGGTCGGGACGGAGCCGCCGACAACCTTGTTTTCGAAGACGAAGCCCTCGCCGGAGTCGCCCGGCTGAATCTCGAGCTCAACGACACCGAACTGGCCACGGCCTCCGGTCTGGCGCACGAATCGGCCTTCGGCGGAGGCGGGGCGACGGATGGCCTCGCGGTAGCTGACCTGCGGACGGCCGACGTTGGCCTCGACGCGGTGCTCGCGCTTCATGCGGTCCACGATGACCTCAAGGTGGAGCTCGCCCATGCCCGAGATGAGGGTCTGGCCGGTCTCGTCGTTGAAGCGCCAGTGGAACGTGGGGTCCTCTTCGCTGAGCTTCTGGAGGGATTCGGCCATGCGTTCCTGGTCGGGCTTGGAGCGAGGCTCGAGGGCAACGCTGATGACCGGCTCGGGGAAGGCGATGCCCTCCAGCAGTACGGGGCGGTCGGGGTCGCAGAGCGTGTCCCCGGTGAAGGTCTGCTTGAGGCCGACGGCCGCGCCAATGCCGCCTGCGTAGAGCGCGTCGACCTCCTCGCGGTCGTTGGCATGCATGCGAAGGAGGCGGCCGATGCGCTCGCGGCGCTCCTTGCCGCTGTTCCAGATAGTGCCCCCGGACTTGAGGACGCCGCTGTAGACGCGGATGTAGGCGAGCCGGCCGACGTAGGGGTCGGTCACGATCTTGAAAGCCATGGCGGTGAGGGGAGCGTCGTCGTCGGCTCCACGCACGATCGCTTCGCCGGTGCCGGCATCGGTACCTTCGACAGGGGGCACGTCTTCGGGGGAGGGGAGGTAGTCGATGACGGCATCGAGGAGGGGCTGCAGGCCCTTGTTCTTGAGGGCGGAGCCGCAGAGCACCGGGGTAACGGCGTTGGAGAGCGTGGCGCGGCGAATGGCGGTGCGAAGCTCGTGGGCGTTGACGGGGTGGCCCTCGATGTAGCTGATGGCCACCTGGTCGTCGACGTTGCCGATCTGCTCGACGAGGGTCTCGCGGGCGGCCTTCGCCTCGTCGAGGATGTCGGTGGGAATCTCGCCGCAGTTGGCTTCTTCGCCCTTCTCGCCGCCGAAAGTCCAGCAGACCATCTCGGTCAGGTCGATGACGCCGCGGAAGTTCTCCTCGGAGCCGACGGGCATCTGGACGGCAACGGGGTTGGCCTCGAGGCGGTCGACCATCATCTCCTGCGTGCGGGCGAAGTCGGCGCCGACGCGATCCATCTTGTTCACGAAGCAGATGCGGGGGACGGAATAGCGGTCGGCCTGGCGCCAGACGGTTTCGGACTGGGGCTCGACACCGGCGACAGCATCGAAGACGACAACGCCGCCATCGAGCACGCGCAGCCCGCGCTCGACTTCAGCGGTAAAGTCGACGTGGCCGGGCGTATCGATGATGTTGACAAGATGGTGGTTCCACTCGGCGCTGGTGGCGGCGGCGGTGATGGTGATGCCGCGCTCGCGCTCCTGCTCCATCCAGTCCATCGTGGCGGTGCCTTCGTGGACCTCGCCGATCTTGTAGGTGATGCCCGTGTAGTAGAGGACGCGCTCGGTCACGGTGGTCTTGCCGGCATCGATGTGCGCGATGATGCCGATGTTGCGCACGCGTTCGATCTCATACGGCCGGGGCATGATGAGCGCTCTCCTGTCCCTGACCGCGCCGCTTACCAGCGGTAATGGACGAAGGCGCGGTTCGCCTCGGCCATCCGGTGGGTGTCGTCGCGCCGCTTGATCGCGGAGCCGGCGTTGTTGGCGGCGTCGAGGAGCTCGGAGGCGAGGCGCTCAGCCATCGTGTGGCCGCCGCGGCCACGGGCGCCCTGGAGGAGCCAGCGCATGGCCAGGGCCGTGCGGCGCTCGGGGCGAATCTCGACGGGTACCTGGTAGGTGGTGCCGCCCACGCGCCGTGGCTTCACCTCGAGCACGGGCGTGGCGTTGCGCATGGCCTGGCGGAAGGTGTCGACGGGGTCGCGCCCGGTCGACTCCTGGATGCGGTCGAAGGCGCCGTAGACGACGCGCTCGGCGGTGCTCTTCTTGCCCCGCGTCATCACCTTGTTGATGAGAATCTGGACCTGCTGATCACCGTAGCGGGAATCGGGGCGGATGATGCGGCGTTCGGGGCGGTTACGTCGCGGCATCTGGTTATCCGTTCTTCCGCGTGCCGTACTTGCTACGCCCGCGGCGGCGGTCGGCGACGCCGGTGGAGTCGGCGGCGCCGCGGACGATGTGGTAGCGGACGCCGGGGAGGTCGCGCACACGGCCGCCGCGAACGAGCACCACGGAGTGCTCCTGGAGGCTGTGGCCCTCGCCGGGGATGTAGGCGGTCACTTCGATGCCGTTGGTGAGGCGCACGCGGGCGACCTTCCGAAGGGCGGAGTTCGGCTTCTTGGGGGTCTGGGTGCGGACCTGCGTGCAGACGCCGCGCTTCTGGGGCGCGCCGCGGCCAACGACGCGGGAAAGGCGCCCGCGCTCGGAGTTGTAGTTGAAGAGCAGGGCAGGGGCGCCCGACTTCTTCGACTTGGGCTTGCGGCCCTTACGTACAAGCTGGTTGATCGTCGGCACTACCGCTGATCTCCAAAATTCGGGTCCGCGCAACCGCGGTCCGAAGGTGTTGTCCCGGCGAGAGGGGCTCCTCACGCTGGGCATGGAAACAGGCCGAAAAGCCGGTTTCTAAACAGCGCCCCGCATCCCCTGGGGAGCGAGACCGTCTTCAGCCCAGTGCCCTACGGCCTGCCGAATGTCTGGCATCTGGCGAGGCAATAAGCGCCGACCTAGGACATTATCACAGCGCACCGAACGATCAATGCCTCGCCACGCAGCGGGCAGAGGTAGGGCTAGACTCGGCCGGTGGCGAACGAAGCAGCCTCCGATCCCTATTTCAAGAAGCGTGTGACGCTCAGCCTCGACAGGGAAACGCTGGAGTTCGAGGTGGCGCACACGCTGTTCGCCTCGCACGAGGTGGATGCGGGCACGAAGCTGCTGCTGCGCTGCATCGAGGTCGAGGAGCCCCCACGGCGCATCCTCGACCTGGGGTGCGGCTACGGGGTCCTCGGGATCGCACTCGCAAAGCGCTTCCCGGAGGCGCAGGTGACCATGACGGACAGCAACCTGCTGGCGGTTCGCTACGCACGTCGCAACGCCGCCCTGAACGGGGCCGCGAACGCCGAGGCGACCGGCAGCGTCGCGCTCGAGGACGTTCCCGAGGGCGCTTATGACCTCATCGTTGCGAACGTGCCGGCGAAGATCGGGGACGAGGCGATCGAGGTGGAGTTCGCACGCGGGCCGCGAGCACGGCTGGCGCCCGGCGGGGCGTACTGGTTCGTCGCCGTGAGCGGTCTGAACCATCTGCTGAAGCGCCTGGCGGGGCAGGGAGGCGTGCCGATGAGGCAGGTGCGGAAGCGATCCGGGCACACGGTGTACCGGCTGGAAGCGTGAAGGTCCGGGCGGAACGAATTGCCAACGCACGAACGTTCTGACACGATACGGATGTGGTGGCGAGCCTTGCAGGATAGGAGAAGCAGTGAGCCTCCCTGTTGAATCCGAAGGTTCAGAAGCCGCAGGCGTCTGCGCCTATCTGGGCCTTGTCGACGACAGCGACCTACACGCGACCTACGCGACCGACGCGCACCGCTGTTACCGGCTCCCCAACCCCACCCGTATCGCAACGCAACACCAGGAACAGTTCTGCCTGACGGCTGACCATCCCTCGTGCCCCATCTACCAGGGCGAGGGGGTCGAGGCGACAACGCATCCTTCGGCCGCCGCTCAAGGCGCTGCCGAGGCCGCGCCGGCCGCGGCAGCGGAAGACGACGAGTTCCAGCCGGCGGGTCCCGCCCGCCCCTCACCGTTTGCCACGGCGGCCTCGCGCTGGACCGCTCGGGGCCTGCGCCGGCCGGTGCTCGAAGGCGAATTGAGCATGCGCGCCGCGACCGTCTCGCTGTTCGTGCTGGCGGCCGTGGTGGTCGCGATCGCGTTCGTGGTGAACCGCGGACTGGGGGACGACGACTCGGCCCCGGTGGCGCCGGCCGCGACGGAGGAAGCCACCGAAGCGGCAGCGACGCCGGTCGCGACGGAGGAAGCCACACCGGCGGCCACGCCCGAACCCACACCCACGCCGGAACCAACTCCGGAGCCGACACCCGAGCCCACACCGGTTGCCACAGAGCCACCAGCCGCCAGCGGAACCTACGTCGTGGCGGCGGGTGATACCTGTGGCGCGATCGCCACGGCTCACGGCATCACGCTCGACGAGCTGATCGCGGCGAACGACGACCTGGAGCTGACCGAGGACGGCGGTTGCCCGATCTTCCCCGACCAGGAATTGACTATTCCGTAGGCGGGACGAGTCCCTCCCGGCGCGCGGCCGCGGCGAAGGCGCTGCCGGTCGTGCGCTCGGGCATGCCGATGTCCAGGTGGTGCTCTTCGACCCAGTGCTGGCGGGCGCGCCAGTGCGCCTGCTGGGTGCGGTAGCGGTCGCGGGCCTCGGCGGTCCAGCGCCAGTCGGCCCAGCAGAGGATGGCGGTATCGAGGTCGCGGCGAGCGATGCGGCGGATGTCGGCAAGCTGGGGGGTGCCGCGCCGTTTCTTCTTCTCGATCTTGTCGGAGATGAGCAGGATCTTGGCGAGCAGGCTCATGCGGTCGAGGCCGGACGTGTGGTCGCGCACGGCCATGAGCGCTTCCTCATCGGTAATGCCGAAGCGCTCGCGCAGGACGACCGCAGCGATGGGACCGTGGAGGAGGATGGGGTAGTCGCGCGAATCGGCATCGATCTCGACGCCGACCTCGCCGGCAAGGCGGATCTGCTCGTCTGGCGACTCGGACCGGAAGAGGTCGTGACCCCAGACGGCCAGCTCCACGCGCTCCTCGTCGGCGTTCCAGCGGCGAGCGAGGGGCAGTGCTTCGTCGAGGACGCGTCGGACGTGTCGAACGAGCCCGGAAGGGCGCTGTAGCAGCTCTTCGCGGACGGCGGCGATCTGGTCGGCGATCACCCTTCGTGGCCGAGGCGGCGCCCGCCGACGAGGTGGAGGTGGAGGTGGTGGATGGTCATGCCGGCGTCGTCGCCCACGTTGAAGGCGAGCCGGTAACCGGATTCGTGCACCCCCTCGGCGTTCCCTACCTCACCGGCGAGCGTGAAGAGCCCGGCGAGCGTCGCGGCATGACCAGCCTCGATCTCGCGGGCGTCGGCGATGTGCTCGCGGGGGATGATGAGGGCGTGAACGGGGGCGCGCGGGTTGATGTCGCGGATGGCAAAGGCGTGGTCGTTCTCGGCGATCCACTCGACGGGGATGTCGCCCGAAGCCATGTTGCAGAAGAGGCAATCGGCCACGGGCCGATTCTAGCGGGGGGCGAACGCGCCGCAAGCGCCGGAGCGTACGATGCAGCCATGCGAATCAAACTAACGAGCGTGACTGTTGACGATCAGGCGAAGGCGCTCGCCTTCTACACAGAAGTGCTGGGCTTCGCGAAGAAACGGGACGACCCCGCGGGGGAGTACCGGGCAATCACCCTGGAGTCGCGCGAGTCGCCCGACGGGGTCGAGTTGATGCTGGAGCCAAACGCCTATCCGGCCTCGAAGACGTTCCAGGAGGCGCTGTACCGCGACGGGATCCCGGTCGCGATCTTCTTCGTCGACGACCTCGATCAGGAGTATGCACGGCTCACGGCGTTGGGTGTGCGCTTCCAGGTGGAGCCCATGCGCAGCGAGTGGGGGTACCAGGCCGTGCTGGACGACACCTGCGGCAACTACATCGGGCTGTTCGAGGGATAGGGGCCGGCCGTGACCGAGGCACGACCGGCGGGCGACGTGCTTTCGCACTTCTGGGCGCCCCTGTGCGCCGTGGGCACGAGCGGTCCCCTGGGGGCGAACGCACAGATCTGCGTCTCGGTGTTCGGGGCCTCGATCGTGCCGGAGCGGCCACGGCTGCTCGTCTCGCTTTCGAGGACGAACTACACGGAAGAACTGGTGCGGACGAGCGGGCGATTGGCCGTGACGCTGCTCAGTGACGCACAGGCGGATCTGCTTGAACCGCTGGGGCTGCGCTCGGGGCGGGACGGGGACAAGCTCGCCGGGCTCGATGTCGAGCCAACAGCCTCGGGCTCGCCAACGTTCCCCGGAGGCGTGGGGGCGCTCGACTGCGAGGTGCTGGAAGCGCTCGACCTCGGGGATGCGACGGCCTTCCTAGTGGCTGTGCGGGAGCGGTGGGGGCTGGGCGGAGAGCAGCCGCTGCCCTGGTCAGTGGCGAAGACGGTGGTGGGGGAGGCATTCCTGCAAGCCTGGGCGGAGAAGAGCGCTCACGAGCAGGAAGCGGCCCGGGCCGTCATGCACTGGCGCGACTGAGCGGGGCTAGCCGAGAAGGCTCCCGCGCAGGAAGCGTTCGACGGACGAATAGAAGGCCTCGATCGTTTCACGCTTGCGCCAGCCATGGCCCTCGCCTTCGTACACGTGGTACTCGTGGGGGACGCCACGGGAGCGCAGGGAGGCGGCGAGCGTGTCGCTCTGATCACGGGGCACGACGCGGTCCTCGACGCCCTGGAAGAGGGCTATCGGGTCGACGATGTCGCCGGCGTGGAAGATCGGCGAGCGCTCGCGGTAGCGGTCGGTCGCCTCGGGGAGGGAACCGACGAGCGAATCGAGGTAGCGGGCCTCGAATTTGTGGGTGTCGCTGGCGAGCGTGAACAGGTTGGAAATGCCGTAGTAGCAGACGCCAGCACGGTAGAAGCCCGGGTGCACCTGGAGGGAGCGCAGGACGGTGTAGCCCCCCGCGCTGCCACCGAGAATGGCGAGCCGGCCGCCATCGGCGAGGCCGCGGGCGGCCATGGCCTCGGCGCCGGAGCGGCAGTCCTCCACGTCAGCGACGCCCCACTCACCGCGCAGGGCGAGCATCGCCTCGCGCCCGGCGCCGCTGCTGCCGCGGTAGTTGACCGCGAGCACCGCGAAACCGCGGCTGGCGAGGAACTGGACCTGCGGCCGCCAGCCCGCATCGACGTGGTCGGTGGGGCCGCCGTGTACGAACACCACGAGCGGCGGCGGTCCTTCATCGAAGAAGCGCTCGCTCGCGGGGGGGTAGTACAGACCGTGGACCTCGCTGCCGGCGGCGTTCGTCCAGGAGACGGCCCGGGGGAGCGACAGGCTGGCGGCGGGGAAGCGGTCGGGGTCGCTGAGACGCAGTTCGACGACGCCCGGGGGGTCCGTCTCCAAATCGAGGACGAGGAGGCGGGGGGAGGTGGTGGGGCCGCTGGCGATGACGACAAGGCGCTCATCCACCGGGGAGGCGACAGGATTCTCGAAGCTGGCGTACTCAGCGGGGAGATCGAGCTCGCGGGGTTCGGCCTCGCCGTCGATGAGGACGAGGCGGGCGAACCCCTGGCGCTGGCGGGTCGCGACGACGCGCCCGGAGGGGAGGACGGCGAACATGCCCACGCCCTGCCCCCAGGCGGGGGTCCCGTACTCGCAGTCACCAGAGGTGAGAGCGCGACCCTCACCGGTAGCGAGGTCGTGCCGGTGGAGGTGGCCCCAGCCGGTGGCGTCGGAGACGTAGTGGAGGGCATCGCCATCGGGGGAGAAGGCTGGCTGGAGGATCGCCTCCTGCGGTCCGCCGGCCACCACCTCGGAGGAGGCGACGGCAGGGAGGGCGCCTTCCGGGAAGGCGAGCTCGGCGAGGCGCAGCTCCGAGCCGTCCCAGGGCATGTTCGGGTGGTCCCACTCGACCCAGGCGAGGCGGTCACCAGCGGGACTCCAGGCGGGCTGCATGTAGAAGTCGCGGCCGCGCGCCAGCTGGCGCGGCCAGAGCTCCCCGGTCGCGTCGGCGATGGCGATGACGTCCTCGTCCTCGTAGGAGTGCACGAAGGCGACCCAGCGCCCGTCGGGGCTGACGGCGGGGGAGGAGGACTCGCCGAAGGCGGGCGTGACGGGGAGGGCGGGGCCGCCATCGGGGCGGTCGAGGTGTTGGCGGAAGATGCGCTGGCTGTCGTGGTCGACGAACCAGCCCTGTCCGTTCGCGAGGGTGTAGTCGCCGCCGCCGTAGCCGACGCCGGCCCGCACAAGGATGTCGCCGCTGATGTCGCGGAGGGCGGCATCGTCGCTGCCCGTGGAAGCGGTTACGGCCACCCCCCGGTCGCCACGCCCCTCGAACCAGCCGAGGGTGCGGCCGTCGCTGTCCCAGGAAGGCCCGCGCAGGCGGACGCCGCCCGCAAGGGCGTCGGGCGTGATGGGGCTCTCCCAGGTTCCGTAGGGGCGGCGCTCGGCCATGCGGGCCATTCTGCCCGATGCGGAGGGTGGCGGTAGCCCCCAGCGCAGACCGGCGGTAGGCTGCGGACTCGCAAATGCCCCACCCAACTCGATCCCCGGGCGCGCTCACGCGACGGGCGCGGCGAGACGCTTCGTGATGAGCGAGCGGTTCACCACGCACTGGGCGTTGATTGCCAGCATGGCACTCGTGGGCCTGCTCGGGATCGTGTTCGGCGACTTTCCCGGGATCGACCCCATCATCGAGCTGCACATCGACCCGCTTCTGCAGTCGGCGGTTTACGGGGTCGCCATCCTGGCTGCGGCGTTCCTGCTGAGCTGGGGCGCCGAGACGGCAGAGATGGACATCTCGCAGGGCCTGGCGCTGGCGATTATCGCCTTCATCGCGGTGCTCCCCGAGTACGCGGTCGACGCATTCCTAGCGTGGGAGGCGGGCTCGGACCCGGAGAAGGCGGCAGAGGGACTGGCGATCGCGAACATGACGGGCGGGAACCGGCTCCTGATCGGCATCGGCTGGCCGGTGGTGTTCCTGATCTTCTTCTACCGGACCCGGCTGAAGGAGCTGGTGGTGAGCCGCACGCGGGCACTGGAGCTGGCGTTCCTGGCGGTTGCGACGGTGTACGTGATCCTCGTGCCGCTGCGGAGCACGCTCACGCTGGCGGACACGATCGTGCTCGTCTCGATGTTCGTCATCTACCTGGTTATGACGAGCCGGGTGGAGTCGGAGGAGGTGGAGCTGGTGGGGCCGGCGCGGGCGATGGGGTCGCTGCCCGACTTGCGGCGGCGGGCGCTGGTGGTGGTAACGCTGGTCTTCGCCGCGGCGGTGATCATCGCTTCGGCGGAGCCGTTCGCGCACGGACTGGTGGAGACGGGGAAGAAGGTGAACATCAGCGAGTTCGTGCTGATCCAGTGGATAGCGCCTCTCGCCTCGGAGTCGCCGGAGGTGCTGGTGGCGGCGTTGCTGGCGTGGCGGGGCCGGGCGGCGGCGGGGATGGGCACGCTCATCTCCTCGAAGGTGAACCAGTGGACGCTGCTCATCGGGACGCTGCCGATCGCCTTCATGATCGGCTCGGGAGACTGGGGCATCCTGCAGGGTCTGCCGCTGGTTTCGCCCACGGAGGAGGTCAACCTCTTCTTCTCACGGCAGCAGGGAGAGGTCTTCCTGACGGCGGCGCAGTCGGCGTTCGCCATCGCGGTCTTCGTGAACCTGCGCATGAGCCGGCCCGAAGCCTGGGCGCTCTTCATCCTGTTCGCGGCGCAGCTCCCCCTGACGGAGGACACGCTGGGCGACACAGCCCAGGTCGTGCGTTTCTGGTACTCGATCGCGTACATCGTGCTGTGCGCCGTGCTGCTGGTCCGCAACCGGATGGCCATCCCCAGCCTTGCTCGGGACGCACGCGACATGATCACTGGGAAGGCGGACTTCGGGGAGGAACAGCGGCACTGAGGGGCTAGCGGGTCAGCCGACGAGGGCGATGGTGACAATCCCGCCGATCGTGGCAACCGCAACAGCAGCGCTCAGGCCAATCGAGACGGTTACCCACGTCCGCAGGTCCGCGCGCACTTCACGGAACCCCTCATCGAACCTGGCCGCGAGGGCGTCCATGTATTCCCGTGACTCGGCCCGGAATGCGTTCATGTCGTCGTGAATCTGAACGCGATGGGCAGTCATGTCCTCCCGGGTCTCAGCTCGGAAGGCAGTCATGTCGTCGTGAATCTGAACGCGATGG
>LXNI01002970.1_pt1 | contig 10575 bp, 9 predicted proteins | sample 809091 | NCBI WGS metagenome assembly LXNI01 (sample SAMN04870527, study PRJNA318959) | sponge metagenome | biome: 01000161; feature: marine sponge reef; material: water | host: Sarcotragus foetidus | place: Greece: Milos, Mediterranean Sea | collected 2013-05-29 | depth 5-7 m | reverse complement strand
TAGGCCTTCTCGGTGGGATCCCGGTACGGCAGGCCACGAGACACCAAGAACTCGCTCATGCCCGCACGACCGCCGAGCTCGTCGACGAACGCAGCGTCCAGCCACGGCTTGTAGACGCGCAGCTCGGCGTTCACGAGCAGGCCGTAGCGGTAGAAGCGCTCGATGTCATTGCCCTTGTACGTTGAGCCGTCGCCCCAGATGTCCACGCCGTCTTCGGCCATGGCGGCCACCAGCATCGTGCCGGTCACTGCCCGTCCGAGCGGCGTGGTGTTGAAGTACGTGCGTCCCGCCGTCGATATGTGAAACGCACCGCACTGCAGCGCCATCAGGCCCTCTCGCACGAGCGCAGCCCGGCAGTCCACCAGGCGCGCTGCGTGAGCGCCGTAGTCCAGCGCCCGCTGCGGAACGCTCGACAGATCCGGTTCGTCGTACTGGCCGAGATCGGCCGTGTAGGCGCACACCAGCGCTCCACGCTCGTTCATCCACGCGACCGCCGCCGAGGTGTCGAGCCCGCCCGAAAAGGCGATGCCCACCCGCTCACCCACCGGCAGCTCCGCCAGCACCCGCGCGCCGCTCGCGGCCGCGGCTGGCGGCGAGGTCGTGTCCGGTGGGCCAGTTGAGGCAGGACTGCTCGACATGGGGCATAACGGTACGGCCTCAGTCGTCAAGGCCTGCATCGTGGCGAACCCACTTCGATGAACCCAGTCTCGCCATTGGGATCACGCAATGTCGGCGATCGGCGCCGTTCACTGGGTTCGCCAGATGGCAAGCCCTCATTCGCGGCACCGCCACTGTGCTGCGCGTACGCTCCGCCACGAAGAGGTGACTCATGAGCGACGGCACAGCGACAGGCACCACTGGCGGCACAGCAACCGGCCAGTCCATCGCAGAGCTGCTGAGCGAGATGGTGCGCATCCCCAGTGTCAACCCGATGCACCATGGCCCACGATCGGGCACGGTCGCCGAGGCCGACATGGCCAACTGGGTCGCGGAGCGAGCTTCAGCGCTGGGCGCCGAAGTCGAGCTGGACGAGATCGAGCCGGGACGTCCCAATGTGTACGCCCTGTTCGCCGGCCAGACCGAACGCATGCTTGCGGTGGATGTGCACCTCGACACGGTCGGCGTCGAGCACATGGAGGGCGACCCCTTCGACGGCCGCATCAGCGAAGAGCGCGTCTGGGGGCGGGGATCGGTCGATACCAAGGCGACTCTGGCCGTAGTGCTTGCCGTGCTCGGCGAGATGGCTGCTGGGGGTCGCCGGCCGATGTGCACCGTCGAGCTGGTCGGCACCATCTCCGAGGAGGGCGGCGGTCTGGCGGGCGCCTCGGCGTACCGCGACCGGCTGCTCGAACGCAACGAACGCCGCGAGCAGATCGTGGTCGCCGAACCCACCATGTGCGCACCGGTGTACGGCCACAAGGGCGGCCTCGGCCTCGAAGTCGAGGTGGAGGGGCGTGCGGCGCACTCCTCCAAACCCCACCTCGGCATCAATGCACTGTCAGCGGGCGCACGAATCGTCACAGCGATCGATGCCGAGCAGGAACGGCTCGCGAGCCAGCACGAGGTCGGCGCACTCGGCGCCGGCACCGTGTCGGTCAACGAGATGAGTGGCGGACGGGCACGCAACATCGTGCCGGACCATTGCGAGCTCTACGTCGGGCGACGCATCGCTGACAGGGAGGACTACGAAATTGAATCCACCCGCCTCACTGAGCTGATTCGCGCCGCAGCCCTGCCGGCCCGCGTCAAGGTCCAACTGGCGAACGGGTTCGGCAGCAACGCGTTCTTCCAAGCGCCCGGCAGCGATCTCGTCGCCGCCCTGGCGGAAATGTCAGGCCACAGCCCCGCCGTTGCCGACTTCGGCACGAATGCCCTGCGCTACGGCGAAGTCGCCGACCAGATCGTGGTGTTCGGCCCGGGTTCCATCGATCAAGCTCACCAAGCCATCGAATGGGTCGACATCTCTGAGCTGGAACGAGCGGCGGCCGTTTACCGCCACCTGCTCGCCCGCTGATCGGCCGAGCCGTTGCCGTAGCCCGAGTCGGTAGCCCGGGTCACGCAGCCGGGTCAGTCGCCCGGATCAGCTGGGACGGGCCGAAATGAAGACCGGGATCTCGCGATCGGTCTTGGCCTGATATTCCGCGTAGGGCGAGAAGGCCTCGACGCACCGCTCCCACCACTCGTCACGCTCGGCGCCAGTGATCAGGCGCACGGTGGTCTCGAACGGCTCGGGCCCGTCCTGGATCAGCACCGTCGGATCGGCCATCAGGTTGTGGTACCAGCCAGGATGCGCCGGCGCGCCGCCCTTGGAACCGACGATCGCGTACTCGCCCTCGTGCTCGACACGCATCAGCGGGACCTTGCGCACCAAGCCAGTCTTGTGTCCTACGGTGGTCATCACGATGACCGGCAACCCGGTGTCGCGCAGCGTGTTCGCCTCGCTGCCGGCCGACGCTTCGTAGTCGTCTGCCTGTTCTCGGACCCAGTCCCACGTGCTGGGTCCATAGGTGCCGTCGAATTTCGCGCTGTGTGCCATGAGGGCAATCTAGGGCCGCAGGTCGAAGAGCGTTCGCCTGTCAGGTGTGCGGCACGCCTACGATCCAAAGCGTGCAGATCATGTCCGCGCTGTTCATCGAGCACTTCGACATGCGGCAGGCCGCGGGCGGCGCCGCACGCATCGACCTCGGCGGCGTTCACTTCTCGATGGCCGCCCCGGGGCCGTTCCCGGTGACCATCACACCGCACATGCTCGTGCTCGTCCGGTGCCCCGAAACGCATACCGGCCTCGCTGCACTGGAAGTGCGGTTCATGCGGGGCGACGAGCAGGTCGCGCGCAACGTGCAGCCGCTCAGCGTCGAACCCGGCAAGTTCGGCTACAACCTCGTCCAGGCCGAGCTGACCTTCGACGAGCCAACCACGATCGAGGCCCACTGCCGCGTCGATCAAGGCGACGCCGTGGTGATCCCGCTGACGATGAGCCCACCCGCAGACGACCCCGAGGCAGCGGAGGAGCCTGCTGGCGCGGGCGGCTGGACCGGGACTCCGGCGGCCCAGAGCGGCTAGGCGCCGATCAGCGATGCCTTTCACCGTCGGTTTGTCCCAGCACTCCGATCCCGGCATGGCGACCGGCGAGATCGTCGGCCGAGTGCTCGAGTCATTGGGCGCGCAGCCAGACATGGCGCTGCTGTTCACCGCAGGCGGCCACCTCGCTCACACCGAGGAGATCGCCGCTGCCGTCGTCGAGCTGCTCAACCCCGGCGCATTCATCGGCACGACCGCATGCTCGGTCGCCGCGGGTGAGCGCGAGATCGAGGAGGAGACCGCAGCGGTGTTGTGGGCCGGCAGCCTGGGCTCGGTCCAGGGCCCGCGTGCACGTGCTGTGCGGCTGGGCGGGATACCCGATCCGGCTGCCGACGACGAGGCGCTCGGGGCCGCGATTGCCGAGGTCCAGACCACCGGCAGCGTCTCGATGATCGTGCTGGCTGACCCGTACTCATACCCCGTGGATGCTGCATTGGGGCACTGGGCCGAACGCTGGCCCGGCTTGAGCGTGCTGGGCGGGCTGTCCTCGGGCGCATCGATGCCCGGCGGCAACCGGGTCGTCGTGGACGGCGGTGTGCATCACACCGGAGCGGCAGCGTTGATCGTGGGCGGCAGCGCGAACGTCACGCACCTGGTGTCGCAAGGCTGCCGTCCCATCGGCCAGCCGTACATCATCACCGAGGCCGAGGGCAACGTCGTCCAATCGCTCGGCGGGTTGCCGCCGTTCGAACGGTTGCAGCACATGTTCTCCCATCTCGATCCTGCCGACCAGCAACTGGTACAGCGGGGACTGCACGTCGGCCGGGTCACCGACGAGCGCAAGATCGACTTCGAGCGTGGCGACTTCTTGATCCGCGGCGTGCTCGGCGCAGATCAGCAAAGCGGCGCCATCGCCATCGGAGACGAGGCACCGATCGGAGCGACAGTGCAGTTCCACGTGCGCGACGCCCGCACTGCCGATGAAGACCTGCGCGCAGCGCTGGAGCATTCGCCCCCGAGCGACGGCGCACTGCTGTTCACCTGCAACGGCCGCGGCACCCACCTGTTCGATGTCCCCCATCACGACGCGTCCGTGCTCGCCGATCGCACAACTGCCGAAGTAGCAGGCATGTTTTGCGCGGGCGAGATCGGTCCCGTCGGCGCACGCTCGTACGTGCACGGTTTCACGGCCTCGATGGCGCTGTTTGCCGACGGCGACGACCCCCACGACGTCTGAGGCCCCCGATCAACCACATCAACAGGGTGAGCAACGAAACGTGAGCGCATCGTCATGAACCCAGCATTGGAATCCCGGCAGATCAACACCATCCGGGCGCTGGCAATGGACGCCGTGAAGCGCGCCAACAGCGGCCACACGGGCACGGCCATGGCGTTGGCGCCGCTGGCGCACGTGCTGTTCAGCCGCATCCTGCGCTACGACGCCACCGCACCCAATTGGCCCGACCGCGACCGGTTCATCCTGTCCGCAGGCCACGCGTCGATGCTCACCTACGCCATTGCTCACCTCGTGGGCTACGGCGTCACGCTGTCGGACATCCGCGACTTCCGCCAGCTCGGCTCGATCACGCCGGGCCATCCCGAACGCGGCCTCACTCCGGGCGTGGAGGTGACCACCGGACCCTTGGGTCAAGGCTTCGCCAACGCCGTCGGCATGGCACTGGCCGAACGAGGCCTGCGCGCCCGGCTGGGTGCTGACCTGGTGGACCATCGCACGTTCGTGATCATCAGCGACGGTGACTTGATGGAAGGCATCAGCCACGAGGCGGCATCGCTCGCAGGGCACCAGCAACTCGGGCGACTCATCGCCGTATACGACGACAATCGCATCACGATCGACGGCAGCACCGATCTCGCGCTGAGTGACGACGCCGCTCGCCGCTTCGAGGCATACGGCTGGCACGTCTCGGACCTCGGAGACAGGGCCGAGGATGTCGAAGCCCTCGAGCGGGCCCTGCGCGAGGCCATGCTGGTCAGCGACCGGCCCTCTGTGGTGATCGTCCGCAGCCACATCGGCTACCCGATGCCCACGGCATCGGACACCTCGGCGGCACACGGCGCGATCACCGACGCCGACGAGATCGCCGCCGCCAAGCGGGCGATGGGCATGGATCCCGACGCCTCATTCTTGGTAGAGGACGACGTGGCGCAGGCCTATCTGGCAGCCGGTGCCCGCGGCGCGGCTGAGCGGCTCGAGTGGGAAACCCGGTTCGCGGCAAGCGGGCACGACCGAGACTGGCTCGACGCGCTGTGGTCGGCGGGCGCCGTGGGCGGCCGGCTGTCCGAACTGCCGACATTCGAGGCCGGCACCCAGATGGCGACGCGGGTTGCTGCCAACCGGGTCTTCGACGCGTCGTTGGACACCGTGCCCGCCCTCATCTGCGGCGGCGCCGACCTGACCGGCAACACCGGCACGAACGTCACGGCCGAAGTGCTCTCGGCGGAGAATCCAGGGGGCCGCAAGCTGTACTTCGGTGTCCGCGAGCACGCCATGGGCGCAGTCGCCAACGGCATGGCGTTGCATGGCGGGGTGCTGCCCGCCGTCGGCACGTTCCTGGTCTTCAGCGACTACATGCGTCCCGCGGTACGGCTGGCTGCGCTGAGCGGCGCGAAGACCGTCTTCGTCTGGACGCACGACTCCATTGGCGTCGGCGAAGACGGGCCGACACACCAGCCGGTCGAGCACGTCGCATCGCTGCGTGCCATACCAGGCCTCTGCGTGATCAGGCCCGCCGACGCCAATGAGACCTCTCAGGCCTGGCAGATAGCGGTTGAGCGAGATGGCCCGACTGCTCTGGTACTGACACGCCAAAACGTCCCCGTGCTCGACGGCACCGACCGCGCTGCGCAAGTCGCGCGCGGTGCCTACGTCCTGATCGACACCCCGGCTCCTGCGGTCATCTTGGCGGGCACTGGCAGCGAGGTGCAGTGCTGCACGGCAGCGGCTGCGCTGCTCGCCGAGGACGGCATCGCCAGCTCGGTGGTGTCGATGCCGAGCTGGGATCTCTTCGAAGCCCAAGACCCCGCCTATCGAGCTGCCGTCTTCCCCCAGGGCGTCCCCGTACTCGGTGTGGAGGCTGCGTCGCCGATGGGCTGGGACCGCTATGCCGACGCCACCATCACCATGCATCGCTTCGGTGCGAGCGCACCCGGAGGGGTGCTCATGGACCACTTCGGCTTCACGGCCCCAGCCATCGCCGATGCGGCGCGCGAGCTGCTGTAGACCCTTAGACAGCAACGTTCAAGGAAAGATCCCCATGACCGACAGCAGCGATGGCGGCACCACGAACGGGCGCCTGGAAGGGCTGAATTCCGAATGCGGGCAGAGCCCGTGGCTCGACAACCTGCGCCGTGGCTGGATCACCGGCGGCGAACTCGAGAACTGGGTGGAGCGCGGCATCCGCGGTCTGACATCGAACCCGTCGATCTTCCAGAAGGCCATCGAGTCGTCTCCTGATTACGACGAGCAATTCGGCGATCTGGTCTGCGGCGGTGTCTCGGTCGACGATGCCTACTGGCAGCTGGTCACCAGCGACATCCGGGGGGCGCTGCAGGCACTCCAAGGGGTGCATGCGGATTCGGGCGGCTCGGACGGCTTCGTGTCTGTCGAAGTCGATCCCTCGCTCGCGCATGACACAGAGGCCACCACGCAGGCCGCACGGGAGCTGCACCAGGGCATTGCGCGGCCCAACCTGATGGTCAAGATTCCCGGAACGGTGGAGGGTCTCGGGGCCACGCGTCAGATGATTGCCGAGGGCAACAGCATCAACGTGACGCTGATTTTCTCCGTTGCCCGATACGAGCAGGTGGCCGAGGCGTATCTCAGCGGGCTCGAAGACCGTGTCGCTGCGGGCGTCACCGACTTGTCGGACGTGGCCAGCGTTGCCTCGTTTTTCGTGAGCCGCACCGACACCGAGGTCGACCGTCAACTTGACGCCGTCGGCTCCGCCAGTGCGCTGGGCCTGCGCGGCCGTACGGCGGTCGCACAGGCGCAAGCCGCATACGGCCGCTTCGGCGAGATCTTCAGCGGTCCCCGATGGGAACGTCTTGCAGCGCTGGGCGCGCAGGTTCAGCGCCCGCTGTGGGCGTCGACCAGCACGAAGAATCCGGCGTACCCCGACACGCTCTATGTCGACGAGCTGATCGGTCCTCACACCGTGAACACCATGCCCGATGCCACCTTGGTGGCCTTCTGCGATCACGGAAAGCTCCGCCGCACCGTCGACGCCGACCAATCCGCAGCCCGCTACGTGCTCGACGCGGTGACGTCCCATGGCATCGACCTCGACGCCGTCGCCAACACGCTCGAGGCGCAAGGCGTCGCAGCGTTCACCAAGAGCTTCGACGAATTGCTGGTGTCGCTCCAGACCAAGGCTGACTCACTCGCCTGACACCTCGCCAGGCTGACTCGCTCGCCTGAAGCAAGTCAGTTAGTTGCAAACCGAAACCTACTGCCGTAGTGTGCGCGGCCGTGAAGACCGCCACGACGGGCCAGCCCAGCTGTTCCATCCAGGCAACTCTCGACATCGTCGGTGATCGCTGGACGCTGCTCATCCTGCGCGACCTGTTCCGCGGCGTGCGCCGGTTCAGCGCCATGCAGCACGACCTCGGCATCGCCCGCAACATGCTGGCCGACCGGCTCGGCCGACTGGTTGACGCCGGAGTCGTCGCCAAGGTGCCGTACCAGCACCGGCCGGTCCGATTCGACTACATCCTGACCCACAAGGGACTCGACCTCTCGAACAGCTTGCTGGCACTCATGGCCTGGGGAGATCGGTGGTGCCAGGACGGCGCTGCTCCCACGGTGCTGGTGCATGCCGACTGCGGCACCCCGCTGGAGCTGGCGACCCGCTGCCCCGCCTGCGACGAGCCGGTGAGTCCGGCTCGCATCCGCAGCCGCGCCAGCCACGGTGACACCGCGCCTGCCCGAGCCATTCGACCACACCCCACGAACGGAGGGGCCCTGTGACCATCATCGAACCGTCGCATACCACCGAGGACCCAGCGGCCAACGGCGCGTCCTCAAACGGCGCAGCGGTGGCGCCACCGCCGTCCCCTGAATCGCTGGAGCTCGCAACCGTGCCGCTCGGCCAACTCGCTGAGCGTGCGGCCGAGGTGCGTGACCGTGCGTTCGGCACCCGGGTGACCTACAGCCCGAAAGTGTTCATCCCGCTCACCATGCTGTGCCGTGACAAGTGCGGCTACTGCACGTTCGCACAGCCCCCGGCACGACTCGACTCGCCGTATCTCACTCCAGAAGAGGTGCTCGAGATCGCGGCCAGCGGCGCTCGGGCCGGCTGCCACGAGGCGCTGTTCACGCTCGGCGAGCGTCCCGAGCTGCGCTATCGGGCAGCAGCGGAGTGGCTCGCAGAGCACGGCTGGGATTCCACGGTCCACTACCTCGTCGAAATGTGCCGGCTCGTACGCGACGAGACCGGGCTGCTCCCCCACGCCAACCCCGGGGCCATGACCTCGGGCGAACTGGCGGCGCTGCGCGAGGTCTCGCCGAGCCAGGGGATGATGATCGAGTCGCTGAACCCCCACCTCGACTGCCACCGGGGGTCGCCCGACAAGGAGCCGGCTCGACGTCTGGCCACGCTCGAAGCAGCCGGCGAGCTCGCTATCCCCTACACCACCGGGATCCTCGTCGGCATCGGCGAGTCGCTCGCCGACCGGCTGGCCGCACTCGAGGCCATTGCCGCGAGCCACGCCCGCTGGGGTCACATCCAGGAAGTGATCGTGCAGAACTTCCTGCCCAAGGCGGGCACGTCCATGCACAACATGCCCCCGTGCCCGCCCGACGAGTACGCGCAGGCCATTGCACTGGCGCGGCTGATCCTGCCGGCCGACATTCACTTGCAAGCCCCGCCGAATCTCACCGAGGAATTCGGCGGGCTGCTCGATGTCGGCATCGACGACTGGGGCGGTGTTTCGCCGATCACCGCCGACCACGTCAACCCCGAGCGCCCGTGGCCGGCACTCGATCGCTTGCGCGAGGTCACTGAGGCCCGCGGGTTCACGCTTGCTCCGCGGCTGACGATCTATCCCGAGTTCGTGTACCCCGATGGTGCCCGTCCCGAGTTCGCAGCCGAACCGCACCCCTGGATCGCCGACGACAACCGATTCAGCGTGCTCGACCGGGCTGACGCTGAAGGCCTGGGCCGCGACGATCCCGGCAGCCAGATGCCCGAGCGCACGATGGAGAATCTCGACGCCGGCTCCGGTGCTGACGTGCTGGTGGCAGACGAGAACTCCACCCAGTGGTACTCCGGCGGTGCCGGCCACCTGCCCACGAACATCATGGGCGGGCCCTCGTTTGCCCGTGGCGCCGTGCGAGAGGTGCTCGACGGTGTGATGGCGGGCCAGCAGGTCGGCCACGACGAAATCGTCACGCTGTTCGGTGCCCGTGGCCCCGAGGTGGTCGCCGTGGGCGAGGTCGCCGACGAGCTGCGCCGCCAAACCGTCGGCGACATCGTGACCTGGGTGCACAACCGCAACATCAACTACACGAACGTGTGCACGTTCAAGTGCAAGTTCTGCGGTTTCTCCAAGGGTCCCTTGTCGCTGAACCTGCGGGGTACGCCCTACATGCTTACGCTGGCCGACATCCAAGAGCGGGTGATCGAGGCCGCCGAGCTGGGAGCCACCGAGGTGACCTTGCAGGGCGGCATTCACCCCAGCTTCGACGGCGACTACTACATCGACGTCTGCCGGGCCATCCACGATGTCGTGCCCGACATGCACCTGCACGGCTTCACCGCTCTCGAGGTCATCGAGGGCGCCAAGCGGCTCGGCGAGTCGCTGGTGGACTACTTGATGCGTCTGAAGGAGGCCGGGCTGAAGTCGCTTCCGGGCACCGCTGCGGAGATCCTCGACGACTCGGTGCGGGCTGTGCTGTGCCCCGACAAGATCAACACCGCCGAGTGGCTGGAATGCCATGAGGCGGCGCATGCGGTGGGCCTGCACTCGAACATCACGATCATGTTCGGATCGATCGAACAGCCAGAGCACTGGGCGAACCACATCGTGGCGACGCGTGAGTTGCAGAAGCGCACCGGCGGGTTCACCGAATGGGTCCCGCTTCCGTTCGTGCACATGGCGAGCCCGATCTACTTGCGCAAGGGTGCGCGCCGCGGCCCGACCTTCCGGGAAACGCTGCTGATGCATGCCGTGCCGCGGATCGCCTACCACGGACTCATCGACAACATCCAGGTGTCGTGGGTGAAGATCGGCCCGCCGGGGGCTCAACAGATCCTGCGGGCCGGCGCCAACGACATGGGCGGCACCCTCATGGACGAGAACATCTCCCGCGCTGCAGGGGCGCAGCATGGCCAGGGACTCACCGAGCAAGACTTCCGCGACATCGCAGAACCGCTCGGGCGGCGCACCCGCCAGCGTCTCACCGGCTACCAGAACGCCGACGGTGCACCTGAGGTGCACAGCCGCATCCTGCGACCCACCGACAACGCCACCGACCGCAAGCTCATCCCGCTCGAGTCGCTCGGCAGTCGCGTCTAGCGACTGCGCATCACACAC